>Ga0256831_1000211_pt1 | contig 31478 bp, 27 predicted proteins | sample 132544metaG_FD_189087 | JGI IMG/M metagenome (GOLD analysis project Ga0256831, IMG submission 189087) | Hydrothermal vent microbial communities from Lau Basin, Pacific Ocean - 132-544 | ecosystem: Environmental > Aquatic > Marine > Hydrothermal vents | place: Pacific Ocean: Lau Basin | collected... | reverse complement strand
GATAAGAATATTCTAATATTTGTTGATTATAAATATCTAATTTACAAAAGTGTTGTTGCTTAAATAAGAATCAGCATATAAATAAACTTTTACAGATTTTTCGGCAATTGATAATAAAAACAGGTAAACTTCTTCATTAGCTCAAGGCTGAAAATATAAGTACTTAGTTTTTATTTGTTCTCTTTCTTGTAAAAAGATAAAAAAAATAATAAATTTAGTTGTTTCAGTAATTGTTTATGCTTCTGATAAATAAAAAATGATGTAATACAGGTATATTTTAGATATTATTCGTATATTATCTAAACAATGCATATTTTTTATATACAAACTTAATATCAAAAGTTAATAAAAATCAGAATAAATTCTAAATTCAGGGTATTGCTGTTACTTTGACAGCTATTGGATATAAACCAGATCATATAATAAAAGGTAATAAGTAATGTTGAGGCGCTTTAGCGGCATATTTGTTTTAAGTATAGGTTTACTGGCAGGCGGGGAGGTTTTATCCAGCGAGATTATTGAAGTTGGATCTCATAAAGACGTTGAGCATGTCTATCTGGGGGGCAGTGTAGTACCTTATAAGGAAGTTACTCTGTCTGCACAGATGCCCGGACGAGTTGAGTATATTGCCGGTGATGAGGGTGATAGTTTTACTGCAGGTACCCTGCTGGTGACCATCAGTGATGAAAATCTGCTGGCCAAGCGTAAAGCAGCTGTAGCTCAATACGACCAGGCCGTTGCAGCTCTGCAGAATGCCCAGGTACAGTACAACCGGGAACTCTGGTCACCTCGTTCAGAAAATGCCACCCAGATGCCGGGTATGGGCATGCCGGGTATTTTTGACCAGATGTTCACCAAACAGATAGGCGATACTCTGGGTTATGGCGATAAAGATGTTCAGCGCCGAGCCGATCTGTATAATTCGGGTGCTTCTGTTAACCAGGCTCAGTCTCAGGTCAGAAGTGCCCGGGAAGCCATTAACCAGATTGATGCAGCCTTAAGAGATACCCGTTCTATTGCACCTTTTGACGGCACAATTATTAAGAAGATGGTCGAAGTCGGAGATACGGTTCAGCCGGGTATGCCAATGATTTCTTTTGCTAATATGGATTATATCCGCATCCAGACTGAAGTCCCTGTGCGTTTAGTACCTTATATTAAAGTAGGTGATACAGTAAAAGCCTACCTGGATGTCAGCGGCGTTATGATCCCGGCCAAAGTGGCTCAGATTTATCCTCTGGCGGATAAGAGCAAACATACTGTTACAGTAAAGTTTGATCTGCCCGTCGGTACCCGCGGAGTACCCGGAATGTATGCTGAGGTTTCTATACCGGTAAAAAATTCCAAACCATCCACCTCTATCATTATTCCCAAGAGCAGTATTCTTAAACATATGGGCAGTCTGCCCAGTGTTCTGGTCATGAATGATAAAAATGAAGCAGAACTGCATGTGGTACGTCTGGGTAAGAAGGTTAATGGTGGAAAATCATTTACCGTACTTTCCGGTCTGAAGCCGGGTGATCGGATTATTGATCATCCTCCCAGGAACTGGAAACCCGGTACACCAATAAAATAATGTGGTCGCGTGGAGCGGAGTCCGGTTTCAGGGGGAACCGGAAACGATTATTCAGCACCTGATTAATCGTTACTTCGCCCCATTTGAGTTATAACAAATTAAGCATGAGCAAATTTAATTACAATGGATAATACAAAAAATAAACATGGTTTAGGGCTTGCCGGTACTCTGTCAAGAACCTTTATGCATTCGCCATTAACTCTGCTGCTTCTTATTGCGACATATGCAATTGGTCTGGCTGGTTTTATTCTGACACCCAGGCAGGAAGATCCTCAGATATCCGTCCCTATGGTGGATATTTTTGTCAGTTATCCCGGTGCCTCTGTTGAACAGGTGGCTTCACTGGCGGCTGAACCTCTGGAACGTATTATGAGTGAAATTCCAGGTGTTGATCATGTTTATTCTGCTTCCCAACGGGGGCAGACTATGGTTACTGTGCAATTCGATGTGGGCGAAGAATTAGGTCCTTCGCTGGTTAAACTGTACGATAAACTCGAATCCAATAAAGACTTAATTCCCCCTGGAGTGTCTCCGCCCCTGGTAAAACCCAAAGGAGTGGATGATGTACCCATTGTTGCCCTGACACTCTGGTCTGACAGCCTGGATGATGCAGCCCTGCACCTGATTGCACTGGATGTTATGCAGGAGCTGCAGGAGATCCCTGAAACCAGTAAAAGCTTTGTGATTAGCGGTCGTAGCGAACGTTTACGTATTGAAGTTAAGCCCGAGCGGCTGGCTGGCTATGGTATTACCTTGCAGCAGATTGCCAACACCGTGGCAACGGCCAATAGTGAGCGAACCGTTGGTTCGATTGAATCCGGTGAAAATAGTTTTAACCTTAATACCGGTTCCTTTTTAACCAGTGCAGAGGATGTCGAACGGCTGGTGGTAGCTATGCATAATGGCAACCCGGTGTATATTCGTGACATTGCCGATGTGATTCATGGTCCGGGTGAGACCCATAAACTGGTTAATTATTTTAGCGGACCGGCAATGGAAGAAGGTAAGCCGGCCAACGGTGCTCCCGCAGTAACACTGGCTATAGCCAAGAAAACCGGTACTAACGGGGTTAGTGTGGTCAACAAGATCCTGGAAAGGGTTGAGTCCATGAAAGGGCGTTTGATCCCCAGTAATGTGGAAGTAGCGGTGACCCGAAATTACGGGGAATCGGCGCAGGATAAAGTTAATGAATTAATGTTTAAACTGGTACTGGTGACCATTGCAGTTTCAATATTAATTTTCTGGTTCCTGAACTGGCGTGCGGCACTGGTCTGCTTTATTGTTATTCCTAATGTTATTCTGGTCACGACTTTCTTCGCCCTGATAATGGGCTTTACCATTGACAGGGTAAGTTTATTTGCTCTTATCTTTTCCATTGGTATTCTGGTTGATGATGCCATTGTAGTGGTGGAAAACATGTACCGGCGCTGGGCAATGGATGGGGAAATCAGTGACGATACTTCAGTAGATGCGGTTCGTGAAGTAGGTAATCCGACCATTCTGGCGACCTTTACGGTAATTGCTGCTCTGCTGCCTATGGGTATGGTACGCGGGATGATGGGGCCCTATATGGCACCAATTCCAGCACTGGGTTCAGTGGCCATGATGTATTCCTTATTTGCTGCTTTTGTATTTACACCGTTTCTGGCTTTACGCTTTAAGCCCTCCATGTCTAATCTACATAAGATGGAAGAGGCGGAACACCGAACAGTCAGACGTCTGGATGGTTTTTACCGAAATGTACTTAACCCGTTAATGGACAACAAAATAATAGGTTATAGCTTTCTGATTTCCCTTTTTGTAGTTTTCTTCCTTTGCTGTAGTCTGTTTTACTTTAAGGTTGTTAAAGTAAAAATGATGCCTCTGGATAACAAGGAAGTCTTTAATGTTATTATTAATTTCCCTGCAGGTACAGCTCTTCCTGCTACTGCAAATCTGACTCGACAGCTTGCTGAAGAAGTCAGAAAAATTCCTGAGGTTACAGCGATTCAATCTTATGTGGGAACGGCTTCTCCTTATGATTTTAACGGTCTGGTTCGGCATTATTATTTACGTCAGCAGCCCTGGCAGGCTGATCTGAATGTTCAGCTATTGCATAAAACCAGGCGAGAAAGAAGCAGTCATGAAATCGCTATTGAAACCAGAAAGGTACTTAAAGAACTAATTGCTAAAAAAGTTAAAGATGGTGTATATAGCAAGTTTGATGCGCCTAAAATCCAGATCGTTGAAATGCCGCCTGGTCCACCAGTTCTACAGTCAATGGTTGCTGAAGTTTATGGGCCTACTCCTCATGAAAGACGTGAGGTGGCTATGATGCTGACTAAGCTGTTTGAAAAAGCTGAGTCAATTGATGATGTAGATAACTATATTCAAAAACCTTATGAAATCTGGAACTTTAAAGTCAATCGTGAAAAAGCTATCCGTACTGGTGTCAGTGTCGATGCTATAAACAAAACCCTGGAAATGGCTATGGGTGGTTATGTGCTGGGCGATATTAAGGATGGTTCAATACTTGAACCTACCCTGATCATATTACAGGTACCTCTGGATGTCCGGGCTAATTTTAATAATCTGAGTCAGTTGCCGGTGCCGACAATAACAGGCGGCAGCGTTCCCCTGGCTGAACTGGGTGTGTTTACTAGAGGTTATAAAGAACCGATTATTTTCCATAAGGATCTGAGAGAGATTGAGTTTGTTACCGGTGAGGTTGTCGGTGAATTTGCAGCACCCATCTACGGTATCTTTGAAGTTGAAGATATGCTGGCTCTGGAAGAAAACCGAGGTCCTCGGGGCGAACAAATAACTGGTACCATGTTAGGCCCACCAGAGCCTTCTGAAATGCACAGCCACTCCGGATTTGAATGGGGTGGGGAATGGACCGTAACATATGAAACCTTCCGTGATATGGGACTGGCTTTTGGTGCTGCCATTATTATGATCTATATGCTGGTGGTCTGGGAATTCGGCAATTTCACTTTGCCTGCCGTTATTATTTCACCGATTCCTTTAACACTGGTGGGTATTATTCCTGGTCATGCCATTATGGGGGCGGAATTTACCGCGACGTCCATGATTGGTTTTATTGCCCTGGCCGGTATTATTGTAAGAAATTCAATTCTGCTGGTGGATTATTCCCGTCAGGAAATTTCCCACGGAGTCGCCATTCGTGAAGCGATTATTATGGCCTGTATTACCCGGACAAGACCGATTATTATTACGGCACTAGCCCTGGTCGTCGGTTCTACTGCTATTTTATTTGATCCGATTTTCCAGGGTATGGCTGTATCACTCATGTACGGTGTGTTTATTTCCACGATTCTGACTCTGGTGGTCATCCCGCTGGGTTGTTACAGTGGTAGAACGGCTTTTTGTGAGAATATGAATGAAGATCATCCAGATTACCCAATCTGTGTTGAATCAAGAACAAAACCACAAAATAAAAAGCCGTCTTCTATCCTGCCATTTATAGGTACACTATTATTTAATATTTATAATATAACAGTGACTGTAGTCCAGGTTGCGTGGTGGAGCCTGCAGGGCGTGTATACGCTTATTTTCAAGCGTAAAAAGAAGGCAAGTGGTTCTACTGCAGGCACAACAGCTGTTAAACCAGCCGTTAAGCCGACTACAGGTTCGACCGGTTCAGCTAAAGTACCTGCCAATACGGCTGAAACTACTGTGACTGAAAAGACTGAGCCTGCGGTTAAGGATATAGCATCAGCTGATAATACTAAAGCTGATGCTGACGCCCAGGACAGGTCTTCCAGTACAGCTAAAGTGGATGACGGTGAAGACAGCAAAGTTAAACCTGATTCGGCTCCTGTACCTGCCAAAACTGAAACTGAGCAAGAGCCATCTACAGAAGAGTCAGAACCTCAACAAAATACTGTTCAGAAAGAGGCGGTAAGTAAAAAGGCTGTAGCCAAAAAAGCCGTAGCAAAAAAATCAGCTGTGAAAAAAGCCACCGTTAAGAAGAAAGCTGCTGCTCGCAAAAAAGCCTTAACAGAAAGTGAAAAAGCAGAGGAAGCCAGTCCTAAAGGCAACCGTAAAACTGTGAAGAAAAAAGGACGTCGTGGTATTCAGCTGAAAGATGATTTAGGGGAGAGCAAAGACTAGCTAAAAGATAAATGTCCCGGTATCTTTATTTTAGTCTTGGTTGTAACGCAAAAAAGAAAAAAATGGGACAAAATTCTGATTAAATGGAGAGTATTATGAAGAGTCTATCTAAAGTGGTTGCTGCAGCGGCTTTTGCCAGCGCAGTTATTTTACCTTTACAGGTACAGGCAAGTGGTTGGTGGGATGATGGTGATTCCAATACTAACTGGAATGGTTATGGGAGTAATAACTGGAATAACAATGCCTATGGTAATGGTTATGGCAGCGGTTGGGGCGATGGTTCCGGAGATGCCGATATGGACGGTGACTTCGAAATAACCATTAAATCCCGTGCCCGTGGTCGTGGTCGTGGTAATACCCGTGGTTCCCTGGAAGGTCGCGGCTATGGTAATGGCTATAACAACTGGGATAACCGTTTTCAGGGATATGGTGATCAGCGTTATATAAACAATGATTATCCTCCCTATGGTTACAGACCTTACGGACCTGCTCCTTATATGCGTCCTGCTGTTGCTCCTGCACCAGCTGCATCCGCACCAGCGGCTCCTGCGGCCAAGTAACAGGTATCATAAGGTATTGACCCTGCAAAAGTAATACTGGCAGGTGATAATCATGCCCGGATTACCTGACAGGCTCTGTTAAATTGTCTGTTAGTGTGATCCGGGACTACCGTCTGACAAAAACAGGAATAATAAATGATCACGGTAATAGGTAATCTTAAAGGGGGTACGGGAAAAAGCACCGTGACCTTTAACCTTGCTGTATGGTTGGCATTGAACGATCATAAAGTTAAAGTGTTCGACCTCGATCCACAGGCCACTTTAAGTGATGTTGGAGATATTCGGGAAGAAGATGAGTATGAGCCTGTTATTTCGATCAGTCGTTCTTTTGATAAACTTAAAAAAACAAAACAGGAACAGATCCTGGTGGATATTGGCACCGCCGATACCGATGCAATGAAAAAAGCCATTGAGATCACAGATAGAATTATTGTCCCGGTGCCGCCCAGCCAGGCGGATATCTGGTCAACCCAGCGCTTTATTAAAATGGTGCTGGATATTTGCGGTAAAAAAAATATGCCGCAGATGCTTGGTTTTGTAAACCGTGCCGATACCCATATTGGTGTCAGAGAAACCGGGGAAGCAGAAGATGCTTTAAAGATGCTGCCGCATATTGATCTGATTGATACCCGGCTTTACCAGAGAACAACTTATAGACGGTCCTTTAGTGAAGGACTGGCCGTGTTTGAACTGGAGCCTAAGGGAAAAGCCGCTGCAGAAGTTAACAAATTTGCCAGTATGCTGTATCCCTGAGTTTTAAAGGAAGAGTTCTGTGTCACCTTCGATGAAAGTATTTCGGTGGATATTAAGTCATCTGACGCTTATTACTATAGTTCTGGTGATACTGTATTTCTACTGGATCTGGGGAGCTAATAAACAGGAGCCTTCCATAACGAGTTCCACAGCAGGCAGTGCTGACAGTCAGATTAAGGAAGCAGTTAAGGAAAATATTCAACAAAATGATAAGGAACAAAAGCAGAATATCCGACAATATTCTGTAATTGAGTCTTATCAGACGAATTCTGATAATGATCGTTATCCGGAAAATGCCGAACCCTTACCGGATCCTCAGGCCTTTTCCGAACGTATGAGACAGTATCAGCTTAGACTTTCCAGGGAGGAACGTGAAAGGCTGAGCAATTATGATAAGGCCTTACAGGCAAGAAACCGAACAAAGGTTATGGGCGTTAAAGCTGTAGCGGAACCGGTTTTCCCTGATGAACAGATAGTGCTGAATAAAACGGCTTATCCTGGGCCACAGGAAATTAATAATCATCCCCGGGTAAAGCCGGTGATTGAATTTTCAAGGGAACCGTTCGGGCAAAAGCCCGCAACAGCAGCAGTAGAAGCTGTACCGTCAGTTGAGGTACCTGAGTCCGTGCAGAAGCCGGTGATCAATGACAACCTGCAGAAGCAGATCCGCTCCAGGCAAAAACAGTTAAGTCATCAGATGATTTCGCTTTTGTCGGCAACAGATATGCCGGGTAAATCAGCTTTGAATATGGCTGACCAAATGGAACCGGCAGCAGATACACGGCCAGTAACAGAGACTAAACACAATAGCCCCTCTGTACCCTTCTCCGTGCCGGAAGTGAAGCCGGTGATAAAAACTGTAGAGCAGAAGCAACTTCTGGCAGAAGCACGCAAGGCATTTGAACAAGGGCAGTATGCCGTAGCCGAGGAGAAATACCTCAGACTGGCGGCATTGTTACCGGAATTGCCGGATGTAATGGGGGAACTGGCTAATGTGTATCGAGCACAGAGGCGGATGACCGATTTTGTTGCAGCCAATACTCGTTTTGTAAAGCGGCTTGTTAATCACTATCGATTTAAGGAAGCCTGGAGAGTGGTTGCAGAAACAGCGGATGTGGACAGGAATGTTGCTGATAAACAGCGTAGAATAATAAATAACAAACAGAAACAGGTGGAAACAGAAACTTTCATGCAATAATGCTTTGTACGATAACAGCAAAGTATAAAAGCAAACGGCAAAAGCCGAATGTCTCATAAGGAGTAATCTGTCAACACCAGATTAGAGACTGTGAACCTGGAATTTACCTGTGACCATTTTGAAACAAATTATTTGCATTTAGATTAAAAGGATTTTCCTGATAATCAAGGGGTGGTTAATGCTTAGGAGAGAAAAAAATGCCTATCAAAAGGTTGTACCATAAATTAACCAATGAAGCGGAAGATGCCACCGGTTTTGATTCTGATACCCTGGCGGGTCGCAGAAAAGGTGCCGATGTAAAAGGACAGAGATTACAGCTGATTGTCTATACTGCATTGTTTGCCTTTATCGTCCTGGCAGCCTATGGATATTATCTGATTTTTAACCTGACCCATGATGTTCATTCCCTGTCTAATGATGTTCGGCAAATGGCCCGTTCAGTGAACCAGATGTCCCTTTCAGTGACAACCAATATGGAAGTTATTTCAGCTAATGTTGTAGAAATGGGAAAAGCTACTAATACCATAGCCAGTGTGGTTACAGAAACTATGCCGGTCATGTCGGATAACACCAGCAAGATGACGGTTACCGCTGATAATGTCAGTCACCGCATCGATGGTATGAGTACTAATATGCAGGCCATGAGTGCAGGCATAATTGGTATGCAGCGGGATATGTGGAGTATGAACAAGAGCATCTCCAACCCTGGCGAAAGTATGATTGACAGCATGATGCCCTGGGGTAATAATCGCAGAGGATCACCCGGACCATTAGCTTTTCCCCCCCCAGTACGTTAATATTAAATTTTTAATAATATGCGGAGTTTGAGTGCCAATGTTTGCAGGACCAAGCAAGTTACTTAAATCAAGACTGAAAAGTTTGCAGGATAATCTCGCTACCGAGAATCCTATTTTAATTGATGCCGTTGACTCGTTTAAAGAGCTGGACAGAGTCGGTTATCGTCTGGGTTTATTAACCCCTGATCAATCTTTTGCTACCAGCATTTCATGGTGGCCGTTGATTTCTATTCTGGGTACTTTCTCAGCGGGTAAATCTTCGTTTATTAATAGTTACCTTGGCGTGGATCTCCAGTTAACTGGTAACCAGGCCGTGGATGATAAATTTACCGTCATTTGTTATAGCCAGGATGAACAGGTCAGAGTATTACCCGGCCTGGCTCTGGATGCTGACCCACGCTTACCTTTTTATCAGATCAGTGAAGAAATTGAAAAAGTGGCGGTCGGTGAAGGCAGCCGTATTGATACCTATCTGCAGTTAAAAACCTGTAAAAGTGATGCCTTAAAAGGCAAGATCCTGATTGATTCCCCCGGATTTGATGCTGATGAACAACGTAACTCCACCTTAAAAATTACCGACCATATTATTGACCTTGCGGATCTGGTGCTGGTGTTTTTTGATGCCAGACATCCCGAACCCGGTGCCATGAAAGATACCTTGCAGCACCTGGTAGAAGGCACCATTCGCAGAAATGATGCTGGCAAGTTCCTGTTTATTCTTAACCAGATGGACTCTACTGCAAAAGAAGATAATGCTGAACAGGTGGTCGCTGCCTGGCAGAGAGCCATTGTTCAGACCGGCCTGTCTACTGGACGCTTTTACTGTATTTACAATGAAAAAGTGGCTCAACCTATTGAAGATGAACATCTTAAACAGCGCTATAAGGAAAAGCTGGATATTGATCTGGGTGAAATAAAGCATCGTATGCAGGAAGTCAGCGTAGAGCGGGTCTATCGTATTATCGGCGCTCTGGAGAATACGGCTAACCAGATTGAACAGTCAGCGGTACCCAGAATCAAACAGGCAATGGAAGCCTGGTCTCGGAAAGTTCTCATCTTTGATGGTATTTTATACGGTCTTATCATTGCGGCACTTATTGGTTTTTCAGTTTATGCCGGATACTGGGTGGACTGGTCTTTTCAGCCGCCCTGGCTGGAAAGTTTTAAAGCCAGTAAAATAGCTCAGGGTATCACTGCAGGACTGTTCATTGCGGTATTTGTCGGTATTCACTACTGGGTACGCAGTAAAGTTGCTAAAATGATAGTGAAGACTCTGCCTACGGAAAATGGTCCGGGTAATATTGCGGCTGCTTTTTTAAAGAACAGCTTTCCTATGCGCAGTATCTTTGCCGTTAATCCGGCTGGCTGGGGCAGAAGGGCACGTAAAACCATTGAACGGGTTCGCAATGAAGCGGACACCTTTGTAAAATCGCTTAATGATAAATTTGCCGATCCTCTGGGACGAAAGGAAGCAGAGGAACAGGCGAAAGCTGAAGACAGGACAGAAGCTTAAATTTATTGTCAGGTAAAAAAAGCGGTGTTAACCTCTGTGGTTAAACACCGCTTTTTTTTGCCTGCAATAGCGCTTATACTTGAAATTAATTATTGATTTTACCTAATTCCGGAGCAGGATAGTATGGATTTTGAAAGAGTTTCCTTTGCTTTTTTTATTGTTTTTGCACTGACCATTAACTTTGGTTTTTTTGCCGGTGATATTGATAACCCTGCTCATCATCATGTTATGGAACTGTATTCGGCAATTATTATCAGCTTAATTGCCACCATTATTAAACTGGGTGATCGAACCCATATTGGTTCAGTACTCCTGGCCACCAGTCTGGTCGCCGATTTGCACCTTCTGGCTGCTGCATTTATCTGGGGATATTCCCAGCATGTTTCAGATACCGGAGTGACCCCCGATATTATGGCGACTATTGTTTCTGTTTCCGGTGGTGCGCTTATTGCCAATATCACCTCAGTGGTATTACTGGTGATTGAAACGGTTGTAGTTCGCCGGTAATGAATAATTTGATTTTTCTGTTTCTGAAACGGATTAGACTGCCCTTATTATTATTAATTACCAGTTATGCGGTGGTCATCCTGGGTTTTGTCCTGATCCCCGGTCGCGATGATCAGGGCAATGTCTGGCATATGAGTTTTTTCCATGCTTTTTACTTTGTTAGTTTTATGGGATCAACCATTGGTTTTGGTGAAATTCCCTACGAATTTACCAATGCCCAGAGAATGTGGACGGTATTCAGTATTTATATCACCGTTACCGTCTGGTTATACAGTATTGGTGCTGTTTTAAGTACCCTGCAAAATCCCACTTTTAAGAAAATCCTTAGAGAAAATGAATTCCGGCGTAAAATCAGACGTATTAAAGAACCGTTTTATCTGATTTGCGGCTATGGTGATACCGGCAAGCTGCTGGCCCATGAACTGGCAGAAAATCATATACTTTCAGTGGTTATTGATATTGATCCGGAGCGGATTGATGATTTGTTGATCAACGAACCCTATGTTGATATTCCAGCCCTGGCGGGTAATGCTTCCTATCCTGAAGTCCTGGAAAAAGCCGGTTTGACCAAACCTGACTGTCGTGGGGTTATAGCCCTGACCAATAAAGATCATGTCAATCTTAAAATAGCGATTGCTGCCCGTTTACTCAGTAAAAAGCGGGTTATTGATGATAGCGATCTTATGCTGGTCTGCCGGGCAGAAAGCAGTGATGCAGAAGCGAACATGGCCTCGTTCGGCACCAGTCATATTATCAATCCTTATGAAGTATTTGCCCGCAGACTGGCGCTTTCTATACGCTCACCCAGTGCCTACCTGGTGTATGAATGGTTGACCAGTGTCCATTATCTTGATGAAGATGAAGATGATGATAATGAGGATGATATAAGTGAAGATGAAGATAATCAAAATAAGAATGATAAAACTCACCTGGTCCGGGAAGAACCCATTTGTCCTCCCAAAGGACTCTGGGTTATTTGCGGTTACGGACGTTTTGGCAAGGCTGTGGCCCGCCATTTAAATTATGTCGGTATTCAAACCCGGGTTATTGAAGCTATGCCGGAACTGACTCATCCCCCGGAAGGCAGTATCCACGGCAAAGGGACAGAAGCAATTACCCTGCGTGAAGCCAATATTACTGAAGCCGTGGCTATTGTGGCCGGAACGGATAATGATGCCAATAATCTTTCCATTATTATTACTGCCAAGGATGAATTAAAACGGGTATGGCAGACAAAGCAGCAGAACCGGGCGTTTAACAGCCGTTATCATTTGCTGGTGGATGATGAACTGCAGCAGGAAGAACTTGCTCAGGAACAGCACAAACTGTTTACTGTTGCCCGTCAGAATCATAGTCATAACAGGGATGTATTTAAACAGGCTGAACTGGATTTTATTATGCAGCCGGCCAGTATTATTGCCGGAGAAATCCTGTCTATTATAAAAACCCCCATGCTGGACAGGTTCCTGTCTCTGGCCAGACGTCAGAAAGATGCCTGGGCAAACCTGTTAATCAGCCGGATCAGCAGTTTTATTGAAGAAGATGTACCTAATACCTGGATGCTGGAAATATCTGAACAACAGACCCCGGCAGTAGCTTATTTTCTGAAACAGGGTACAATCATGCTTGATGAAATGCTGCGTCATCCTAGAAACCGGGATAAATCTCTCAATTGCGTGGTCTTACTGGTACATCGAAAAATAAGCCGCTTGCCTAATCAAAAACCCAGGCAGTCAGCCCCTTCTAAAAGAGAGCGTTTTAAAGATTATCTACTGCCGGAAGGTGACTTTGAGATACAGAAAGGGGATCAGCTGCTGTTCTGCGGTGATTCAGAAAGTATGAATTTAATGTGCTGGACAGTCAGTAATATTAATGTCTACAATTATCTTAGAACCGGTTATGAATTGCCCGGCGGGTATGTCTGGCAGTGGATATATAAGCACAAACTACTACGTCAGGAAAAACTCTATTCGCAACAGGAAAGTTCCAGAACCAAAGCCAGTATTGAATAAGTTAAATAAAACACTAAAAATAAAGAGTGTAACAGGACAATAATGTTTAATAACAAAAAAAAATTACAATTAAGTCTTATTATGTCCGGTCTGCTTTTACCGGCAACACTTTTTGCTCAAAGCAGCTATATGTTTCCCAGCGATATTACTGATCCTTCTGAGCAGACAAAAGTCGACGCCGAACGGTCACAACGCTATGAGTCAGAGCGGAAGTGGGTATATCCTGATGAAGAAAATATTTCTCGGCAAAGACAATATTCTGAATCACAGAATTCTTACGAAAACTTTGATAATGGGTCAGAATACCCACGCTCGGAGCATTATAAATACGATGATTTTTCTAACAGGAATTCTTCTGAAGCAGACTATCGGGATGCTCAGGATAGACATACCTATACGGAGCGGCAATTTCAACCGTCACAGTCTCATTTTGATAATAGTCAGTCCCGATACCAGTCAGAGCCTCCATTCCAGTCAGAATCCCGTTATCAATCCGAACAGCGCTATCAGTCTGAAAGGAGCCATCAGCCCAATAGGAGCCATCAGCGGGGTAGTAACAGCCGTCAGCGGGATAATAACAGCTATCAGCGTGATAATAATAGCTATCAGCAGGATAATAATGACCGTCAGTTTGATAACCGTTATCAGTCTGATAATTCCTATTTTCCGCAGACGTCCGGAGCAATATACGTCAGTGATTTGATAAAAAAACCTGAAGGTCAGGCTAAACGATTTTTCCCGGAAAAAGGTGATATTGGCCAGTACAGAGCCAGGGCAAAACAACCTTTTAATAGGACCATCAACAAATTTGAAAAAGCCACTGACCAGGTTCAGTCTCAAATTCGATATATTCCAGTACCCGTATATACCTATGCATTGCCTCCGGGAACCTTGCCGGGTACAGTTCCCGGTATTGTAACACCACCCAACATGGTACCGGGCTACAGCCATCTTAGCCCGTCTTACGGCTCATATAATAGTTCACCTTACTCACTTTATTCCCTGCCTGGAACAGGCGGTGTGCCGGTTGTAAATCCATACGCAACAATGCTTCCTGATTATGGCGGTAATTATTATGGTCTCAGTAATGGCAGCGTATTTCCCTATAACCCTGCTAATACACCTGTAAATAGTCTTCCTGGGTTCTCTAATATGCCGGGTATTTTTCCCTGATAATATATAATTTTTTAAAGGGATAGTCAGAAACTGTCGTAAAAAGCGTATGAAAAAAGGAATAATGTAGTTTTCCGAAATTTCATTATGTATAATTGCCGGGTTTGCTGAAAAGACAGTATTAAACCAGATGTTTATTAACTATTCAGTACAAACTGCCGCATTAATTGTATAGTAATAACCAACCTTAAACTGCAGAGTAAAAACAGACACAAAATCTTATGCACCTGAATCAAAAAACCGATTTTAATGAATACTCTGGACTTAAGGTAGCCATCGTTTCTGATACTCATGAAGAACTGGCTCCGGAAATTGTCGGCCAGATCACGGAATGTGATCTGGCCATCCATGCCGGGGATATTGGTAATAGTGATGTGCTTGAAATGATGCAGCCTGAATCAGGCCATATTATTGCCGTTGCCGGTAATAATGATAAGCCTTATTTATGGGAGTTCAAAGACTGGGATCTGGTAAAAAATCTGCCTCAGCAGATAGACTTAGCCATGCCCGGAGGCAGGATTGCTATTGAACACGGTCATAGACATGATATGTACAAGCCAGATCACAGTGACTTAAGAAAAGCGCATCCGGGGGCTCGTCTGATCATTTATGGTCATACCCACATTCAGGTTATTGATACCGATGATGAAGAGCACCACGTTTTAAATCCCGGGGCTGCTGGTTTTACCCGAAATAAAGGCGGCCCGTCCTGCATTATTCTGACTATTGAAAACGACAACTGGGACTACCAGGTACTCAAGTTTTCGGAAACCTAATCCTGCCTGGGTAATACCTTATTCAGGTATAAGTAACCAAATACAGCTGACAAAGTCGAACCCAGTAAAATACCCAGGCGATCATGCATCAGATTGGCTGTAGTGCCTCCCTGTTCAAATGCCAGAGAGCCGATAAACAGACTCATAGTAAAGCCTACCCCGCAGATAAATGCGATGCCGTATACCTGTTTCCAGCCGGTATTTCTTGGTAAAGCTGCAATATTCAGTTTTACAGCAATATAGCTGAATAAAAATACCCCTATCTGCTTGCCAAAAAACAGACCAAGAATAATACCCAGAGGTACCGGCTTAGTGAGGGTATCCAGGGTAATCCCTTCAAGTGAAACCCCGGCATTAAAAAAGGCAAATATCGGCATAATAAAGAACACCACGCTGTTACGTAAATCATGCTCCAGGTTGATCAGGGGAGAGCTCTCATCAGATGAAGAGGTTTTTAAGGGTATAAAAAAGGCCAGAATAACACCGGCCAAAGTTGCATGAACGCCAGATTTTAATACGGCCACCCACAGGATGACACCGGTCAGGATATAAGGTGTGAGTTTACGAACATTCTGGCTGTTTATTAAGGTCAGGATCAGCATACAGGCAGAAGCTATTACCAGGCTGGTAAAAGACAGATCGCTGGTGTAAAACATCGCAATAATAATAATGGCCCCCATATCATCCAAAATGGCCAGGGAAACAAGGAAAATCTTCAGGGAAGGCGGTACTCGTTTACCAAACAGAGACAGTATACCCAGTGCAAAGGCAATATCAGTAGCCGTTGGAATGGCCCAGCCCGCAAGAGCTACTGGATCATTCCAGTTGATAAAAGCATAGATTATACCGGGCATAATCATGCCGCCAAAAGCGGCAATGGCAGGTAAGATAATGTTTCTTGGTGTGGACAGCTCACCTTCAATCAGTTCTTTTTTCAGCTCCAGGCCGATTAACAGAAAAAACACGGCCATAAGTCCGTCATTAATCCATAACACCAGTGGTTTGGCTATGTCCAGGGCGCCAATTCGGACTTCTACCGGTATCGTTAATAATTCACCATAGAGATCCCTTAGGGGGGAATTAGCAGAAATTAAAGCCAGAACAGCCGCAATTAAAAGTAGAATGCCACCGGCACTTTCTTTTTTCAAAAACTCTCGAAAAAAATTAATAATATTTCCCTGTCCGGACATTTATGTATCCAATATTCCAGTTGATTGATTGTTTTATGGTTCCTGTCACATAGTTCCCTGAGTTATTTTAAAGTCAATTATGTATGAAATACAGTCTTTCCGGAAATATCTGAAATTTAATTGGCGGAATAGCTAAGCCTGTGGATAAGTCTGTGAATAAACTTTGTGTAATTAAACTATATGTCATGAAATCAGCACTTTATGATATATATGTTACCAATTGCAATAATAAACCATGATAAAATAGGCTTTTATAAAACAATAAGATAGCTGTTTTTGATTTATTTCTATTGACAAAACTGTAATAATTTATAGGATTTTTGTTAAATTTCTTTAAAAGGTATCAGAACTGAATAACTTTTAGAAAAACAGAATGACCGGTCAAATTTCTGGTCGCAGGCCTCTATATAAGAGCTGATTTAAAGGTGGCTCGGAACGGCCTTTCTTTATGCTATGAAATTATCTACATCAATTACGGTATTATTACTGAAAAAGAATATAATAAGGCCAAAGAGATAATCATACAACGATACGATAACCAGAGGTTTCCTGATATTACAGCTTTAGGTAAAAAAGTTAATCCAGCCAGAAGAGTCCCGGAAGAGTAATTGTTATGCCGGAAATTGTACTGGAACAGTTAAAGCAGACCATTTCCAGAAACTGTCATATTTCTGATGCCCAGTATGCTGGTAACTATACCCTGTGTATTTATCTGCTTAAAATGCGTGAATTTTATCGCTGGGAAAAACAGATCCCTTTTTCTGAAAACTTATCCAATGACGATATTGGCCAGTGGTTAATGGAAAGAGAAGCCTGGTGGGGCTCCCTGGAAGAAGAGCCTTTCAGTGAATTACATATTAATGGGAAAGTGGTTTCCTGTTATGAAGCAGAGCTTGTTAATTCCGTGCTTGAGCCAGACAGCCTGGTTTACAGTGGTGGTTATGGTAATTATGGCAAACCGGTTTTTTTCCTGGCCGATCTGGAAAGTCAGATCCGTTATAAAGATTATCAGCTTTATATTTGCGGTCATGAATATGCAAGAGAACTGGCGGCCCCGCCGGGAATGAGTCAGAACCGTTCCATTTATATTCGCAAGGAATCCTTAAAACGTTTTATCTGGGAAAAATACGAAGAATCACATTGGTATAATAGTGATAATCCCCTGGCAAAAGCTCTGGCCTGTTATAATTTTGAACAGCAACCGGAAAGCTCATTAGAGCAAATGGCCTCCCTGGAAGCAGATACTATTTTATATCATGAAATTGGTGAGATAGAGTCAAGCAGGATTCTGGGTTCTCAATGGTCAGAAATGGTGATGCAGATGCCGCGTTCTAAAAGTGAATTTATGGCGCGGGCGGTAAAAGATCATATTGCAGATGCCTTATCAACCTTACCCCGTTTAATAGAAAATAAGGATGCTGCCCAGATACATTTTTATTTTGCTAATTTTAAGGGGATGCGTCGGGAAATATTTCCGTTACTTTTAACGGCTTATCAGCAATGGTTGAGCAATAAGAACCTGTCCGCATTAAAGCAAATAACAGAGCAGTCTGAACGGCACTGGCTTGATACTGCACAGAAAATGCTGGAAATATTTGAACACAAAGGCCGTTCAGCCCTGGCTGATATTGAAACTCTGGTACAAAAAAATATTCTCTAAATATTGCTCTGCAGTTGATTCCAGGCATTCTGGATAATCAGGGTCATTTCTTCCGGTCTGGAGGTGGTTGGCTGGGTTATTAATACGTTTTCAAACAGTTCCTGAATTTTCAGAGAATGCTGAGGTACGAGTTTGCCTTCCCAGTGTTTCTTTTTATGCTCTTTGGCTAACTTTGCGTAGGTGGCTGCAATCATATTATAAGCCGCTCTCAGGTCGCCTCTTTGGGCATGCTCGTTAACCTTATACATAATGGTTCGACTGAGCTGTTCCATTTCAGATAAGTTATGAGCCTGCAGTAACTGGGATTGCAGCTTGATAAAATCTTTCTGTCTAAACGGTTTTTGCCTGCGTTTAGAGATATGTCTGGAGGTGTGAATGTTTTTGATATAGGACTGGGTGAGATCGTTACTGAAAACCCGCCGGGCAGTGAGTTTACTGGACTGGGAACACCCCTGATTGGTAAATTCAATGGTACCGTCTGCCTGTATGCATTGGGAAATGGTTACAGACCAGGCATACTGACTGAAAAACAGGGCAGTAACCATAGCTGCTATAGCTATTAAAAAAAATGAACGTTTTTTTCCCTGTAAGCTTTTTCCCTGTAAAAGAAGTGTCTGTATATATCTGTATGGCATTTTCAGCTGGCTTTTTATGGTTTGTGCATTAAAGCCTTACCTTAAATGTATTGCCAGAGAAAATCTCTGGCAATACTGAAAGCTTTGGCCTTATTTTTTATCATCATCAACAGAAATTGATAGGGCTTTGGCAACAGAAATGGCCACTTTATCACCGACCTTAACCTGTTTTAACTTACCAGGAATTTCAGGTCTGAAAGTGCGGGTGTTGCCCTGTTTATCTTTAAGTGTAACAAGATTATGCCTAAGATCAATGTTGCTGATAGTAACAACAATGGTTTTGGCTGCTGCAAGAGCACCACCGGGCTTGGCGCCTTCAGGTGTACGGGCGAAAATGGCTTCTGCTTCTTCACCCATATTGATGGCACCTTTACCAAATGCTTTAATCTGAATCGTTTCAGCATAATTAACATTTATTAAATCACCGACTTTAAGCTGATCAAAATTTCTGGCACCGTCACCTACCTCTACTTTTTTTGTGAATCCAGAGCGGTCTTTAAGCATAACCCAGCGTTCATCCTTGTTAATTTCCAGAACTTCCAGCTGCTGTTCGACCAGAATACTTTCAGATGTAGAGGGCTTATTTTGCTCTGCTATGGCCAGATTTGATACGAATAGTACAATAATTGCTGAAGTAATGATAAATTTTGATTTCATTCCTGGTTCCTTAATTAATAATAATGTGCCTTAGATATTATTTACCTAATACTAAATCATGCCCGATCCCGAAAAAAGTATCAATGCGGTAAGTGTATTTTGTCGAATAAATTGGCCTGAGTTGTATAAAATGTGTTTTACGTTTGTTTATTTAGCAAAAAAAGCCGGGCAGAATCTATAATCAGTCACTTAGCTCCTTATCCACAGAAATTGAGTATAACTTTGTGAATAAACATTGAGTAAAGCTGCAGGAGGCCTGTTGTTATTACATTTATGACATTTTGATTACATTATGAACATTTTTTATTAAAACTTATTTATCAATTAAATCAAATGCTTATAGTTTTTATAATATTCCTGTTTTGATTTGAGATATTTTGCACATAAATTTTTTAAAAAATGATGAGCATAGCGCAAAATTGAATAACTTTTTAAAAAAACAGGCTGAAGCCTAATAACAGAAAGGGATTTTCTTACATAAAGTGATATTCAGCCAATATTGCTCTATAGTATTGAAATAACCATTTTTTTCTTATTGCGAAAATGACTTCTGGGATATTTATCCTGTAAAAATGGAGCGGGTTTAGAAATAACTTTTGAGATTTTATGGCGGTTAAAACAGAAAAAGTCCTGACACATAATCTGGCCATTGGTATGTATGTTTCGGCTCTGGACAGACCCTGGCTGGAAACCAATTACCTGCTGGAAGGCTTTTATATTGAAACCATAAAAGACATAGAAAAACTGGAGCGCCTGTGCCAGTTTGTTTATATTGACGTTGAACTGACAAGGGAGAAAATTAAATACAATGGTCAGGCAGATCCCTCTCTGCTTTCAAGAATTAAAACTATTGCTAATACTGAAATTACCTTTTCCACCATCAGGAGCATTGCTAATACGGATATCAAGGATCTGACGTTTAGCCGTAAATCCAGACAGCAGAATATTAGAAAAGATAATGAGTATCGAAAAAGCACCACGTTCACCACAGAATTTCGTACTGCCAATCAGTTATATAAGGAAATCACCGTCACTGCCAGCAATCTGTTCGCTAATGCCCAGACCGGTCGTGTTATTGATATGCCAACGGTAAAACGTACTGCAACTGCCGTTGTGGACAGTGTGGTACGAAATCCCGATGCCTTGCTCTGGTTAACCCGTCTGCATGAAAAAGATACCCACTCTCATAACCGTTCACTTCGAACTTCTATCTGGGCCATTGCTTTTGCCCGTCACCTGGGGTTTGAAAAAGAAAAAATGAACAACCTTTCCATTGCCCTGTTATTGTGTAATATCGGCAAGGCAAAACTGCCCAGAGAGCTGCTGGAAAAAGAAGATGAACTGGAAGGGGAGGATTTAAGAGAGTACCAGAAACATGTTGAACTGACCCTGGATGCTCTGAAAATTATGGGGCGTACGCCACAGGCCATTATTACCATTATCCGGGCCCATTGTGAACGTTTTGATGGTTCAGGTTATCCCATGGGACTGATGGAACAGGAGATCCCTTTTCTGGCGCAACTGGCGGGATTAGTCACCTACTACGAAGAAATTACCAATCGCCGCAAACAGGAAAACTCCATGGATCCGACCCGGGCCGTTGAGCATTTATACCGACTGCGTGATAAAAAGTTTATGGCGGAACTGGTGGAAGAATTTATCCGCTCTATTGGTATTTATCCGGTCGGCTCCATTGTGGAGTTAAACTCAAAAGAAATTGCAATTATTGTGGAACAGCACTCCAGAAACCAGTTATTACCTCAGGTACTTATTTTAAGGGATAGTAACCGTAAACCGGTTACTATCTACAAGGTGCTGGACCTCTATGCTATTAATGAATCGGCGGGGGAAGCGTCTGAAAACATCAGACCTAAAATTATTAATACCTATTCTCTGGGTACTTTTGGTATTGATGTCGAGGAAGTAACTGAAGGCTTAAAACGTGCAACGACCGGAGACAAAAAAGTGGCTGACAAGCCATGGGATATTAAAGGTTTGCTAAAAAAAGTGGTATCCTGAGAAAGGTTTTATTATTCCCATCAATAAATATTTACTGGATATGCCAGAAATGAAGTTAATCACCAGTTTTATCCTGTTTCTTATGCTGACAGCCTGTCAGTCGACTCTGATACATTCAAATGGTAATTATATTGAAGCAGATGCTCAGGCCACCATTGAAATTCTACAGCCCTTAAAAGTACACCCTGAATCGGCCAGAGCATTTTTACAATATGGTGAACTGCAGCCCAAAGGACGCTTAAATCTATATGAAGTCAATTGTGAAGTTGAAATCAATACCGTTTCTGAACAGCCGCAGACAATACCGCCAGGCGTATTCAGGGTCATATCGATTGTTCAGGATGAAAGCCCCATTGTACTGTTAAAAGCGGTTAAACTGGCAGCGTTAAATGTCAGCTGGGGTGATGATGATTCACCAGTGGATATTATGCATTTTTATCGTTTTTACCTGGAGCCGCTTGATCCGGATTCTAAATCAGATGTACGCAGTATTACCTGTCGCGGTGCCCAGTCAGAGCCCTTTAATGCCGAGTTGCCAGGCTTACAGGAAATGCAGGCTGCCAGCGGTTCGTATCTGAAATTTAACCTGTAAATATGGCGGCTGATTACCAGGGGTTGTAGTTGATGCTGGAAGGGCATGCGTTTATACTCATGGCATTCAAATTTAATAGTACCTACCGAATTGATATTCAGACAGAGGAAAGTATGCAAAAAATTATCGCTTTATTGTTATTGTTGGGTAGTGTCTTTTATTCCCATGTACAGGCACAGGAAATTACTGTGGTTTCTAATATCTGGCCGCCTTATGTGGATGATTCACTACCGGACGGCGGGCTGGCCATGAAAATTGTTAAAACAGCCTTTAAACGGGCCGGTTATACTGCAAATGTGCGTATAGAAAAATGGGAAAAAGCCCTGGCCGGCTCGAAAATGGGTGTTTATGACGTGGTTGGCGCGGTCTGGAAAAGCGACAGCCGTAAAAAGAAACTTATCTACAGCCAGCCCTATTTAAAAAATAATATTGTTTTTGTGGCCAATGCCAATAGTAAATTTGAATATAATAAGCTCAGTGATCTGCACGGTTTGCTGGTGGGCATATTAACCGATTACGCCTATGATGAAAAATTCATGAAGGATCCCCGTATCCTGAAATTTAAAGCCAATCGCCTGACCCAGAACCTGATTGCCGTAGAAAACGGTCAGCTGGATCTGGCCGTTGCCGATAAACGGCTGGCTCTTTATGAACTGAAACATTTTATGGGCGGTAACCAGAAAAACTTCCGCTTTCTGGCTAATAATCTGACCTCCCGTAATCTGTATATTGCCGCACCAAAAGCCAATAGGGAAAGCCAGACGATTATTAATAAATTTAATCAGGGACTGGCTTCTATTAAGAAGGACGGAACCTATCAGAAAACACTGGACTCTTATACTTTTTAAGCGTTGGTCTTTTTATTGAGGTTTATGATTCTGGCTGAACTTTTTCGGCAGGAGGAAAACGGGTTTCATTAATGGCCATTTTTTCCCGGGTCACTTTCATCAGGTCGATATCCATCTGTTCGGCCATTCTCAGCAGATAGATAAATATATCGGCCATTTCATAACCGATCTCTTTATGTTGCTCTCCACGGATGGTCTGGCTCTCTTCCGGAGTCAGCCATTGAAAATGTTCTACCAGTTCTGCCGCTTCTGCAATTAATGCCATGGACAGATTTTTGGGGGTATGGTATTGCTCCCAGTTACGGGCGATAGCGAACTGTTTTAGATCATCGGAAAGTTTTTCTACGGTATCGGTCATTTGGTGGAGCTCTAATGTTCTGTTTGGGGGACATAAATCCGCAGTTGAAATAAGGCCGGTCTTTCAGAAGATGCCGTGAACCCTTCCATGGGGGCTTGGATGCAGCATCCATGCTGCATACACTTCTGAAAGACCGGCCTTACTCCAACTGCTCAATGCGACATTTATTGTTTGCTTAAGGATATTATAAACATGAATTTTGTTTGCAAGTAAAATAAAAACTCAGAGTAGCAGGGGAAGGGAGCGCCTTGCTGAAGTTTCAGAAACATGGATGTTTCTGCAAAGCCCCCATGGATGGGTTTACGGCGGCTTCAGCAAGGCGCTCCCTTCCCCTGCTACGGATTCTAAGTAATTCTATTAAAAATATACCCATTTTGGAGTAGGTTTTTAAAACTAAAATCCATGGTATGTTTATCTACTTAAAAAAACAACCGGCTTTATCCGCATTCTATTATCAGGATGTGGTTATAAAAAGATAATAAATAAGAGTTGTTAAGTGGTAAATTGAAGGATAAAACGAGGTATAACCTAAACGAGGTAAAACAATGCAAGTAAAAGATACTATGTGTACAGAAGTTAAAACATGCACACCTGAAACCCCTGTTAAAGATATTGCAACTATTATGTGTTTCAACAAAATCAGTGGCTTACCAGTGGTGGATGAAGATAATAATGTGCTTGGCATAATTTCAGAAAAAGATATTCTGTGCAGTATGTTCCCGGATATGCAGGAACTGGTTGAGTCAGGTTCCAAGCCTGATTTCGAGGATATGGAGAAGGACTACAACAGTGTTTTAGGTAAGACCGTTGATGATCTGATGACCCGTACTGTCGCAACGGTTTCTCCGGATATGCCGATTTTGCGTGCAGCTTCCATGATGTGGCTGCGTAAAATTCGTCGTATTCCAGTGACTGAGAACAATAAACTGGTGGGTATTCTGAGTATGGGGGATGTTCATAAAGCTGTTTTTCAGGAAAGTTTACTGGTAAAAACCTGATAAACACAACTAAGCCTGGCGGTACTCAATCACTATCATGTTAAGCGAAAGTACTATCATGTAAAGCAAAAGCTAAAAAAGACCAAAACAGCACAAACATGAAAAAGACCTTTTAACCTTTATCTGCTGTTGATAGAATATTCGAGTTTATTAAAATTTAAGAGTAAATCTGGAGTTATTATGACTAAAAAAAATGCATTTTACGCACAGTCAGGTGGTGTTACAGCGGTAATTAATGCCTCAGCCTGCGGCGTGATTGAAACTGCTCGTAAAAACAGTGACAAAATCGGTACCGTTTATGCCGGCAGAAACGGTATTATCGGTGCTCTGACTGAAGATCTGATTGATACCAGCCTGGAATCTGACGAAAACATTGCTGCTTTACGTTATACCCCTTCCGGAGGTTTTGGTTCCTGTCGTTTTAAACTGAAGAGCCTGGAAGACAATAAACGTGAATATGAGCGTCTGATCGAAGTCTTTAAAGCACATGATATCGGTTACTTTTTCTATAATGGTGGCGGTGATTCCGCTGATACCTGTCATAAGGTTTCCCAGTTATCAGAAAAAATGGGTTTCCCTATTCAGGCTGTGCATATTCCCAAAACCGTTGATAATGACCTGCCTATTACTGATAACTGTCCAGGTTTTGGTTCAGTAGCCAAATATATTGCCGTTTCTACTCTGGAAGCCAGTTTTGATGTACGCTCTATGGCCAAGACTTCTACCAAGATCTTCGTTATTGAAGTGATGGGTCGTCATGCAGGCTGGATTGCCGCAGCCGGTGGCCTGGTTGAAGACCAGGGTATTCCCGTTGTGATCCTGTTCCCTGAAGTTGAATTTGATCAGGATAAGTTCCTGGCTAAGGTTGATGAAAAGGTTAAGGAATTCGGTTTCTGTACTGTGGTTGTTTCTGAAGGTGTGCACTGGCCAGACGGTCGCTTCCTGGCAGAGCAGGGTACTCGTGATTCTTTTGGTCATGCTCAATTAGGTGGTGCAGCTCCTGTAGTTGCTAATATCATTAAAGACGCACTGGGTTATAAATTCCACTGGGCGGTTGCTGATTACCTGCAGCGTGCAGCGCGTCACCTGTCTTCCAAATCGGATGTTGAACAGGCTTATGCCTTAGGTAAAGCTGGCATTGAATTTGCCCTGGAAGGTGCCAATGCTATTATGCCTACAGTTGATCGTATTTCCAGCTCACCTTATGAGTGGAAAATTGGTCAGGCACCATTAGCAGACGTGGCTAATGTGGAAAAAATGATGCCTCTGGATTTTATTACGGAAGACGGCTTCGGCATTACCGACAAGTGTAAGGAATATCTGCTGCCTTTAATTGAAGGTGAAGATTATCCTCCTTATGAAAACGGTTTGCCTAAGTATGTTGTTCTGGATAATAAGAGTGTTGAGAAAAAACTCCCAGAATTTGAAATTTAAGTAATTAAAAGGCTGATACATTAGTATCAGCCTTTTTTTTGCAAAAAAATATACTGATGAAAATTTGCCCTAATTTTTAAACATAGCTTATTTTAAAAAAGGATCAAGTTTTTTTGCCGTGTATTGAGCCCTATTGATGTTGATCAATGTAACACAGGAGGGCTTTGAATTAGACTCATAAGTCTATTTTGTCAATCTATGTGATTCTGCTTAAGGAAACTCTGGTTAAGCATTAAGCATGGTTATAACATAGGCAATCTTTAAAAATTATCGCGAATTCATTCTGAATTCAATTTTTTAACTTTAGCAACGGGGGACGTAATGTCTGTTGAACTATTATTTGCACTTGCAGCTGGTATAGCCGCTGTAATTTACGGGATCATATCCATTAAATGGATCATGTCTCAATCACCGGGAAGTGACACAATGCTGGAAATTGCGCAAGCAGTTCAGCAGGGTGCGCAAGCTTATCTGAACCGTCAATATAAAACCATTTCTATGGTTGGCGTTGTTGTCTTTCTGGCTATCGGTCTGTCAGCTATTGGCTGGGCTACCGCTATTGGTTTTGCTATTGGTGCCATTCTGTCTGGTGCGGCTGGTTATATTGGTATGAACATTTCAGTTCGTTCTAATTCACGTACTGCACAGGCTGCTTATAACGGTATGGCTGCTGCCTTTCTGATCGCCTTTCGTGGTGGTGCCATTACCGGTATGCTGGTTGTCGGTCTGGCCTTATTAGGTGTGGCTGGCTATTTTGCAGCTTTAACTTCGCTGGGAGCTTCTGTTGAGAGTGCTGTTCATTCTCTGGTTGGTCTTGCTTTTGGTGGCTCATTAATTTCTATCTTTGCTCGTTTAGGTGGCGGTATCTTTACAAAAGGTGCGGACGTTGGTGCGGATGTAGTGGGTAAAGTTGAAGCCGGTATTCCTGAAGATGATCCACGTAACCCTGCAGTTATCGCTGATAACGTAGGTGATAATGTCGGTGACTGTGCTGGTATGGCTGCTGACCTGTTTGAAACCTATGCGGTAACTATTGTTGCTACCATGTTATTAGGTGCCTTAATGGTAACCGGAGCTGGTATCAATGCGGTTATGTATCCTCTGGTTCTTGGTGGTGTATCCATTTTTGCCTCTATTGTCGGCATTATGTTTGTGAAGCTGAAAGACCAGGGCAGTGTTATGGGTGCCCTGTATAAAGGCCTGATAGTTGCTGCTGTCCTGTCCGGTATCGCTTTCTATCCAGTAACTACCCAGATGCTGGGCGATACGATTACTGTTTCCGGAACTCCGGTTGCAACAGTTAACCTGTATTTTTCCTCTCTGATTGGTCTGGTTCTGACGGCCGCAATGGTTATTATCACTGAGTACTATACTTCTACTGAGTATGCACCGGTGAGACGTATTGCAGAATCATCAGTCACTGGCGATGGTACCAATGTTATCGCTGGTTTAGGTGTTTCCATGAAGTCAACTACAGCTCCTGTGCTGGTGATCTGTGCCAGTATCTGGGGTGCCTATACTCTGGGCGGCTTATACGGTATTGCAATTGCAGCGACTTCTATGCTGTCTATGACTGGAATTATTGTTGCCCTGGATGCTTATGGTCCTATTACAGATAATGCGGGCGGTATTGCGGAAATGGCAGATATGCCTGAAGAAATTCGTAATATTACCGATCCTCTGGATGCGGTAGGTAATACCACTAAAGCCGTAACCAAGGGTTATGCAATTGGTTCAGCAGGTCTTGCGGCATTAGTACTGTTTGCTGATTATACTCATAATCTGGAAATAGTAACCGGCGGTGAAACCTTTTTTGACCTTTCCAACCACATGGTACTGATTGGTCTGTTTATTGGTGGTCTGGTGCCTTACCTGTTTGGCGCTATGGCAATGGAAGCGGTGGGCCGTGCAGCCGGTTCTGTGGTTGTGGAAGTACGTCGTCAGTTTAAGGAAATGCCTGGTATTATGGACAGAACCCAGAAGCCGGATTATTCCAGAGCGGTTGATATGCTGACTAAAGCAGCGATTAAGGAAATGGTTATTCCTTCTATCCTGCCTATTGCCGTACCTCTGCTGGTTGGCCTGTTATTAGGTAAAGAAGCATTAGGTGGTGTATTAATTGGTACTATTGTAACCGGTCTTTTTGTTGCAATATCTATGACTACCGGTGGCGGTGCATGGGATAATGCCAAGAAATACATTGAAGATGGTAATTATGGCGGTAAGGGTTCTGATGCCCATAAAGCTGCGGTAACCGGTGATACTGTAGGTGACCCCTACAAAGATACTGCAGGTCCTGCAATTAACCCAATGATCAAAATCATCAACATTGTTGCCTTATTAATGCTGCCATTAATGATCTAGTAACAATCGGGAAAAAAAGAAAAGCCCGAGCGGGAAACCGTTCGGGCTTTTCTTTTTTTAGAATTGAGCATTGAGAAAGAGCGTTTGGGTAGTTACTGGTTTCTCAGCACTTCTCTTTAATTCCCAAAAATAACCTTGCGGAATTTCATCAACCAAAAGCCCTTGTTATGACATCAGTTCTGGTAAACGATCACACCTGGAACTATTGACTGTACAATCTGATATAAATAATAGCAAAAAATAAGCCAGATTTAATGTAGACGTTTTTGGTGGGTTTTTATTCCATTTTTGTGAATTAGATATATTAAAAATTGTAAAATGCAATTTTTAGTGAAAGCTAAAATCCCCTTGAGTTTTCAGGGCATAATAACCATATCTATAAACAGTTTTTCTTTAAGGAACTGATAATGGAAGAATATAACCAGATTGTTACGGTCATTGCCATGAGCATGGGGGTAGCCTGGGCAAGCGGGATAAACCTGTATGCGGCTATTTTAATGCTCGGTATTATGGGAGCGACCGGTAATGTTGATTTGCCTCCCGGACTGGAAGTGCTTAGCGATCCAATGGTTATTGGTGCAGCGGGTTTAATGTATTGTGTGGAATTTTTTGCTGATAAGGTGCCGGGTGTTGATAATGGCTGGGATGCGATTCACACCTTTATTCGGGTTCCTGCCGGAGCTATTCTGGCGGCCGGAGCCGTTGGTGATGTTTCTTCTGCTGCGAGTATAGCTGCGGGGATCCTGGGCGGTGGTATGGCATTAGGTACGCATTCACTAAAAGCAGGCAGCAGGGTTTTGATCAATACTTCACCCGAGCCGGTAAGCAACTGGACTGCCTCCATCACTGAGGATCTGGCGGTTATCGGAGGATTGTGGACCGCACTTCATTATCCAACCCTGTTTGTCGTGTTCTTAATCTTTTTTATTCTATTGATGATCTGGTTATTACCGAAGCTCTGGAGAGGCATTAAGGCGGTATTTGCTGCTATAAAACGGTTTTTCTCGTCGGCTCCGGAGAATGAGCCTCAGGGTGATTTTAGTTCGAATTTGTCTGAGTCCATGAATAGTAAAGTCAATGTTAATGAATCGGCTTTAAAGATGGAATATAAGAAGAAATAATAAGAGGCTAATCTGTTTGTTGATAAAAATCAATAAACAATAAAGTTGTATTTGAAATGTTACTTTAATCGAGTATAGTTGTAGGGGTAAACCCTAGTTGTAGAGCAATAAATATAGTACAAAATTATAATCGAAAAGGTAAAATATGAGCGGTTCACTTATTAAATTTTTTGAATATAGTATCTTTCTGTTTTCACTGGTAACTGTCGTTTTCGGGGCTTATTCTCTGTTTACTCTTTAGGGGCTTTGCGAATTGCTCCTTATTTGATGACCTTGTTCGACACTTGTTCGATTATGGTAATGGGAGATAATTCAATTTGACCAGACTTATTATAATACTGTGCCTGTTGTTTCTGGCAAACCCTGTATTAACAGCAGAGTTTAATATAAAGCTCAGAAAGACAGATATTAATGAGTTAAAACAGCAGTTATTACCCGCTTTTGACAGAAATATTGAGTACCTCAATATCATCCTTCAATGTCTTGAGCAGGGTAATACAACAGACGGTTGTCTGCAGCAGTTCCCACCACCGGGCAGAACCTCTGAAACACTGAATGCTTCAGAGCAGGATATTAAACACTCCATTGAGAAAAAACTTCAAAAGCAGGATTTAACTGAGGCTGATATTATCCACGGCCTGAAAGAATTATTGCAGCAGGCTGAAAAGGTCAGAAGTTGTCTGATTGCCGGGCAGACGGCTAATGATTTAAAGGACTGTGTCGTTAACTATAAAAAAACCTGATGGGCCACTTGTATTTTACTTTTTTGTTGTCTATGTTTACTGCATGACCTGTTTCCCACAGCAAAACTTATAATGCGCATCACCGCAGGCAAATACTTTCAACGGCAGATTCTGCTGTTGTTATTCCTGTTATTAATTCCTGTCTTATCCTATTCTTCTGACAGCCTTACAAGTTCTGACAGTATTGATAGTTCTGACAGTATTAATAAAAGTGCAGAGAAACATAATATTGATGATATAGACATCTATGTCAACAGTTCCGTTCCTGACCAGCAATATTCTCTGGCAGAAGTCAGGGCAATTTTTGCCATGCGTAAAATTATCTGGCCAGATGGCACTAAAATAAAGGTCTTTGTACTTCCCGATGATGCTTCTGAACATCGTCTGTTTACCAAGTCCAGACTGCATATGTTTCCTCACCAGTTTCGAAGGATATGGGATCGTCTGACTTTTTCCGGCGCTGGACAGGCACCTATTGAAGTAGAATCATATGAGGAAATGTTTGAGCGCTTAAGTAATGCCCCGGGCAGTATCGGTTATCTGAAAGCTCAGCGCTATCATGGAAATATCAGGAAATTAAATTATGAATAGACTTTATTTGTTTTTAATCAGTATATTTCTATCCAGTTCCACTCTGGCCTATGAAGTGACGGAGAATTTACAGATACATGGCTTTTTTACCCAGAGTGGAATCTCTACCACTGACAATAATATGTATGAAGATAGTAAGCATTCAATTTCAGGTGATTTAAGAGAAGCGGGATTGAATTTATTTTATACCCCGTTAAACAATTTAAGTTTTTCTTTTCAGGGTTTATACCGTAAAGCGGGCAGGGTGGATAATGATACCGTAGATGTTGATTATGCTTTTATGGATATTAATTTAAAAAATTATGCTTCAGGCCGCTATGGACTGCGCCTGGGGCGGATAAAAAATCCTATTGGACTGTATAACGAAACCCGTGATGTGGCTTTTACTACGCCTTCTATTATTCTTCCTCAGGGGATTTATTTTGATCGTTCCCGTTCATTTTTACGGTCCTCTGATGGCGGACAACTTTACTGGGAACATTTGACGGATAATGGTAATTTTAATGTTAAAGTGCTTTATGGTGTGGCACGTAATGATAATGATGAATTGCTTAAAGCAATTATTCCGTATGGAAGCTCCAAATGTTCTTTACCTGAACCCAGGGGAGAACTGAAATCGTCGGGTTCAAAGCCCTCTTTTTTAACACAGATATCCTATGAAGTAAATGGAGGAGAGTATATTTATGCATTGAGTTTTGCTGATGCAGAACTTACATATAATCCCAAAGGTAATGAATCCTTTCAGAAGGGCAGTACTCAATTTGATATGTATGTTTTATCAGCACAATATAATGGTGAAAAAATAACACTGACAGGTGAGTATAAATATCAGGAAAATAATTTTAAGGATTTTGGCGTCCTTTATCCTGATGTGTCTCCAGTCAGTGGAAGCTGGTATATTCAGGCAGCTTATCGGTTAAAATATAACTGGCAGGTGTATGGTCGGTATGATGAAACATTTTCTGACAAAAACGACAGAAATGGCAGTAATACAAAGTTGCTTGGTAACCCCGCTCATATGGCTTATGCTAAAAGCACCATGCTGGGTGTGCGCTGGGATATTAATACCTCAATGATGTTAAGAGCGGAATATCATAATATTGATGGCACTAGCTGGTTAACCTCTGCAGATAATCCCGACAGGAGCCAAACTGAACGTTATTGGGATCTGTTTGCACTGCAGTTTTCTGTTCGTTTTTAGTTTATCTGGAGTCATTAGGGGATTTACTTATCGACTTATCCTCTGGAGGAGGTTAATATGCTGGAGAAGATATAAAGAGTATAGAG
>Ga0256831_1000210_pt1 | contig 31489 bp, 27 predicted proteins | sample 132544metaG_FD_189087 | JGI IMG/M metagenome (GOLD analysis project Ga0256831, IMG submission 189087) | Hydrothermal vent microbial communities from Lau Basin, Pacific Ocean - 132-544 | ecosystem: Environmental > Aquatic > Marine > Hydrothermal vents | place: Pacific Ocean: Lau Basin | collected... | reverse complement strand
TTTTAATTTAAAGTGATTATTGTATTTTCTAAGATTATTGGCAAATCTTTTAGTGCCGTGACCATTTACCCCTTTATTTTTTTAAAAAATCCGGACTTAAAAAAGGACATTGTTTTACTTAACCACGAAAATATACATTTAGCGCAACAAAAAGAATTGTTGTGGTTGCCTTTTTTTGTTTGGTATTTAGTGGAGTATATTATAAAATGGTTGTATTACCGGCAGGCTTATTTAGCTTATAAAAATATCTCTTTTGAACGGGAGGCTTATTATTTTGAGCATCATGTGGGTTACCTGCATAATCGGCGTCCTTTTAGTTTTATAAAGTTTATTTAAAAAAACTAAATACACTTTTCCCGTATTTTTTAGACTTGTCAAAATGCGGATGCTTGTCAAAATTTATTTGTTCTTTGTGCTCTAATATCATCATGCCGTTCTCTTTTAATAAATTTCGGTCAAAAACTGTATTAATTAATTTGCTTTGCCATTCTTTGGGCATCTCATAGGGCGGATCGGCAAAAATTATATCATAGGTTTCCGGTGTATTTTCTAAAAATTTTAAAGCGTTTTTTTTAATAGCTTTTATAGGAAAATCAAATTCTTGGGCGGTTTGTTTTATAAATTTAATAACCGGATAGTTTTGGTCAACGGCTTGAATATCTTTGGTGCCACGCGAAGCAAATTCGTATGAAATGCTGCCACTACCGGTAAAGAGGTCCAAGACTTTTAATTCGGGAAAATGACGGTCATTGTTTAAGATATTAAATAAGGCTTCTTTAGCCCTGTCGGTTGTTGGCCTGATGGGTAAATTTTTAGGGGCAGTAATACGGCGTCCTTTATATTTTCCGGATATGATACGTATATGCATTAGAAAAAATTATTTATTTGACTCGGATTTTTAGCTGGCAATATCTGAAGTTTGTTTGTAAAGTCTCTAAGCTCATTTATCACTTCATGTTGAGCGTCTTGCCCTAAGATTATGATCTGACTTTTAGGTTCTTGAATATTTAAGGTTTCAAACATAAAGAAAAAATAATATAAAAATTCTTCAGTGGTTTGATAATCAAAATGATTATAGGCCAATAATTTATTGTTGCGATAAACCACTATTTGAAAATCTGCAGGAAACAGATTAACAAATATTTCGAAAATAGGCAAACTTGTTTGTTCAGTTTTAATAACTTCTGCTTGCTGTAAAAAATAACTACCCGAATGCCAATTGTTAATAATGTGGCTATGTGGTATAAAATACTTGGTTATTTCATTAAAAGGGACATAAACATTAAATAGTTGTTGTGCCTCTAAAAAATTATAAGATAAAGCATCTGTTTGGAGCAACTTCACATTTTGCTGCAATATTAGTTTTAGATTGTTGGGATCAAAAAATTGTTGTGGAATTAGCGTGTTTAAATTGTTATGATGAAGCAAATTAATTTGATCAAAATTTTCTTTTAAAACAGGTCTTTCATCAACAATTTCCTTTAGTTTTTGGGACAACTTTACCGGATGAGCTTTTTCCAAGGTATATTCAAAAAACTTTTTTTGTCCTTGCTCTCTCATCATAAAAGAAAGTCCATACGAGCTAACAAGTATGGACAGTTCTTTGATGTTTTTTTTTGTATGCGTTTTATTTGTTATCACCGATATCATACAATTTTGGCCAGTTACCCGAATCATCAACTTCGTCTAATGAACCAACTTGTATGTAAGGTCCGTTGATTTCTTTGGTACTGCGGATGTTTTTTTCTTGTGCTACCAAATCTTTCGGTTGGTCATATAAAACTTCAGCTTTATCAACACGTGCAACAAATACGGGCAATTTTACATTACTTTTTCTCAAATAGCCTTTTTTCAATTCAAATTTGACTTGTTTCTCGCGTCCGGGGATAGGAACCCACATCATTTCTTTATAACGATTATCATTTTTAAATAAAGAGTCCTTGACTGAGGCAAAGCCCAAGGTGTCTATAATAACAGTATCTTTATCTTTTTCAATACCATAAGCTTTGTCAAAATATTTATAACTTGAATCTCTTTGTTGTGTGATAACAAATTTGGCTGTATCAATAAATTTTACCAAACTATCAAATGAGGCGGTATAATCACCGGTTACTTCGCGATGTGCTAATTCTGCTTCACGAATATCTTTTAAGCGATCTACAACTTTTTGGTAACGTTTTACTTTTATCTTATTGAAACGAACCGGTTCATATATCGAATTATAAATTTTATATCCTAAAAATAGTGAAATTAAAATTAAAGTTAAATTGATGAGCCATTTTATCTTTAATGGTATGTATTTAACAACAGCATAGGCTAAGAGAATTGCCAGGATTAAAACTAATAGTATTGATAGCATGTTTCTTGTTTTTTTAATTAAGGCAAATATACATTATTTTTTTTAATTTTAAAATCGCATGCTTGCTTTCTAAAGATAATTTTGTTTCTTTTATATAAGTCAATTTTCCATTTTTTTTGGGTAATTTATTTATTTTTGAAGCCCATGTGCGGCATTGTTTGTAGCTTTGTAAATATATCAAATATAATGAATCAACAACATTTCAAAAATATTCTTGAAGAAAGATTTCCTTATGAAGCGACTCATTCGCAACAATTATTATTGGACAAATTATCCACCTTTGTTTTATCTAAAGAGTCTGAAATTTTTGTTTTAAAAGGTTACGCCGGAACCGGAAAAACGACTGTAATCAGTACGCTGGTTAATAATTTATGGCAAGTAAAACACAAATTTACTTTACTCGCCCCGACCGGACGGGCAGCTAAAGTGATAGGTACTTATGCCGATAAGCAAGCTTTTACTATTCATAAACATTTATATTATCCTAAAACGGAAGCCGGTGGCAAATTAAAATTTACGTTGCGCCAAAATAAACAACGAAATACGATTTTCCTTGTAGATGAAGCCTCAATGATAAGCGGCCAAAATACCGGTGATAGTTTATTTGATAGTCGTTCCTTGTTGTCCGACTTAATTAAATATGTTTACAGTCAACCCGGCAATAAATTAATCTTTATAGGTGACACCGCGCAATTGCCACCGGTGGGGTTGTCGGTAAGTCCGGCACTCGATCCGGATTACCTGCAACAGCATTTTGCTTTGCCGGTACAGTCGTTTGAATTGGATGAAGTGGTCCGTCAGGATTTAGATTCGGGTATTTTGTTTAATGCCACCAAAATACGTCAAGAACTGCAACAAGAACATGTTGATCCCATTAAATTTAATACTACAGGTTTTGATGATTTTATCCGGTTGGATAATGGTTACGATATTCAAGATGCCATCGAAACAGCTTATGACGGTCAGGCTTTTGAAGAAACGGCTATTATTGTCCGGTCCAATAAACGGGCCAATATGTACAATCAACAAATCAGAAACAAAATTCTTTTAAAAGAAAATGAGTTGGATACCGGTGATTATTTAATGGTAGTTAAAAATAATTATTTTTGGTTAGACAAATCTTCGCAAGCTGGTTTTATAGCCAATGGTGACATTGTAGAAGTTTTAGAAATTTTTAAAATTATAGACTTATACGGGTTTCGCTTTGCACAAGTTAAGTTGCGTATGGTCGACTATCCCGGACAAAAACCATTTGAAACGGTCATTATGCTCGATACGTTAACCATGGATGCGCCTTCTTTAAATTATGAGCAGTCTAATAAGTTGTATCAGGCTGTGAATGAAGATTATCAGGATATAAAAACCAAATGGGCACGGTATAAAAAAGTGAAAGAAAATAAATATTTTAATGCCTTACAGGTTAAATTTGCCTATGCACTGACAGCCCATAAATCACAAGGCGGACAATGGAAAAATGTTTTTGTTGAACAACCCTATCTAATGGATTTAACTGATAAAGACCAACTGCGCTGGCTTTATACGGCTTTTACCCGTGCACAAAAGAAATTGTATCTCATTGGTTTTAAACAGGACTATTTTTTATAATCATTATTACCGCCACTTTCTTATCTTTGTTTGAAATAAATTTAAATTATGAAAAAAACAATTGCAAAACTTGTCAACAAAGTAAGCGGCTGGCATGTTAATGTGCCACAAGAATACCGTTTAAAAAAAGCGGTAATGATTGCCGCACCACATACTTCCAATTGGGACTTAATACATGCTTTGCCCGGTTTGTGGTTGGGTGATTACCGGCCAAAATTTTTTATCAAAGATGATTTTAAAAAAATTCCGGGACTCAATTGGCTCTTAAAATGGGTCGGTGCTATTTGGGTTAACCGTCAAAAAAATAATAATTTGATTAAGCATTCGGTAGAAATGCTGAACCGCGAAAAAGAATTAATTCTGTTGGTTCCGGCCGAAGGTACCCGTAATGCGGTACCTAAATGGAAATTGGGATTTTATCATATTGCCAAAGAGGCCGGCTTACCTATTTTATTATCATATTTAGATTATGCTAAAAAAGAAGCCGGTGTGGGCAAAATAATTTATCCGACCGATGATATGGAAAAAGATTTATTGGAAATAGAAAATTTTTATAAAAATATTACCCCAAAATATCCCGAAAAATATAATAAACAAATTTTTATACGTAATAATGATGCTTAATTTATCTTAATCATCTGATGTGGAATTATAAAGAAACGGTGCAAATTCAAGTTGCACCGTTTTTATTTAAAAATCTGAATTACTTTTTGTTTTGTTTTCGTTTCATTTCTTCTTGCAAGCGTTTTTGTTCTTCGGCTTTTTCCATCAACTCAGCCATTTTCTTGGCAAAACGGCCTTGTTTTTTTGGTTTTTTCTTGTTTTCTTCTATAACAGATTTTATTTTTTCTTCATCTATTACATATTTTTTTATGACAATAAGAATAATAATGGTCATCAAATTTGAAATAAAATAATATAAGCTCAATCCACTGGCATAATTATTAAAGAAGAACAATAACATTAAAGGCGATAAATAGATCATCCACTTCATCATCTTCTGCATATCGGGCATTCCCTCTTGCGTTGGCATGGAAGTTTGGTTGGTGGCATTCATTTTCATATAAATAAACATGGTTATGGATGCCAATAGGGCAAATAAGCTGACATGCTCACCATAAGCCGGTATTTTGAATGGCAAATGTAAGATAGAGTCATAGGCTGACAAATCATCTGCCCAGAGGAAGCCTTTTTGGCGTAAGCCAATGGCTGCCGGAAAAAAGCGAAATAAGGCATAAAATATCGGGATGAATAATAAGGACGGAATGCAGCCAGCCAATGGACTAACCCCGGCTTTAGACTGTAAAGCCATTACTTCTTTTTGACGTTTAGCCGGATTGTCTTTATACTTTTTGTTTATTTCTTCTATTTCGGGTTTTAAAATTTTGCTTTTGGCTTGTGATAAATAAGTTTTGTAAGTCAACGGAGATACAGCCAAGCGAATAATGATTGTCATTAAAATAATGACCAAACCAAAACTAACAATAAAACTGCTCAAAAAGTTAAATAAGGGCATAAATAACCATTTGTTAACCCAGCCGAAGATCCCCCACCCCAGTGGTATCACTTCTTCTATACCCATATTGTAACTTTCTAAAAGTTTATAATCGTTAGGCCCATAAAACATTTGCATATGATAAGATAAGTTGCCATTATCAGGTTTTAAGCGGGTATCGGTAAAAAAATGTTTGGTGTATCTTAAAGTATCTTCACCTGATTTTGCCAAATTGATTTGTTTGAATTTAGCCAAGTCAAATGGTTTTTGATTGGAAATCAAAAAAGTAGAGAAAAAATGTTGCTTGTAATCGACCCAATTGACATCTTTGGCTTCATCATCGTCTTCAGCTTTCATGGCACTCAAATTATCAACTTTGCCATCTTCATATTCGTATTTTAAACTGGTAAAACGGTTTTCGTACGAAATAGATTTTTCATGGCGGTAAGCTTTTAAATCCCAATGAAGCGGCACATCGGTGTTTTGCAACACATTTTCCATGTTTTTGGTCCGGATATTAAAATCAAACATATAATCATCCGGCTTGAACAAATATTCATAAGCCAAATATTTATCCGGTCCGGCATAGAGTTTCAAAGTGATTTTGGTGTTTTTTCCTTCTTTGCGGACTTCCGGATGAAAGTCTAAGACTTCCGTGTTGATTTCTTTACCGTCTTTGGTTTTGAGTTTCAAGTTAAAATGTGCATTATCTTTGACCAAAAACAAAGGCAAAGAGTCAAATGTTTTATATTTTTTCAATTCAAAACTTTTGAAATAACCACCTTTTTTAGCAATGACCGCTTTAATCAGCTCATTTTCATATACCACATCAGATTGTTGGTCTTGAACAGTCAAGTTATAACTAAAATCGCCGATTAATTGCGCTGCTTTGGCAACCCCGGCCGAATCTTTTTGAATGGTCAATTCTTTGGTTACAGACTTTTCTTTGAGTTGGGCTAGAGAATCCTTGATTTTTTGTTCCTTTTTCTGTTTGGCTTCTATTACCTTTTGTTTTTCACAGCTTTTCATCATCATATAAGTGGAGATGAAAAGAAGAGTATAAGTAATAAAAAAACGTAGATTAAATATTTTTTTTGGCGCTTCGCCTTTTCCACTGTTTTTTACAGGTGTTTTTTTATGTTGTTTTGCCATTTGTGATCTGGTTATAGGGTTATCTTATTAATCGTTTATTTGATATTCCTTCCTGCCTTTAGCCGGGACAGGCTGTCGCTCGTTCCTCGCTCTGTTGGAATGACAACTGCTGTCATTTGGAATGTTGTCTTTGTCATTTCGAACGTTCTATCTGTCATTTCGAACGTAGTGAGAAATCTCACTTTCATTTTAGATTTCTCATCGTCCCGACTTTGGGTCGGGATTCTTTCGAAATGACAGAATATTTTTAATTATCCATTTTTAATTTGTACGCTGTTTTTATAAAATCTACAAATAATGGATGCGGATTTAAAACCGTACTTTTATATTCGGGATGAAATTGGGTCGTAATAAACCAAGGATGGTCTTTGAGTTCGAGTATTTCGACCAAATTGGTTTTGACATCACGTCCGGCAATTTGCATACCATGTTTTTCAAATGCTTCTATATATTTATTATTAAATTCATATCTATGACGATGTCGCTCTTGAATTGTGTCAGTTTGATAGATTTTTTTTGATTTACTTCCTTCTTCCAAACGGCATGTTTGTAAGCCTAATCGCATGGTTCCGCCCAGCACATCCAGTTTTTGATCTTCTAACAAATTAATGACCGGTTCGGGGGTGGCCGGATTGAGTTCGGTCGAATCGGCATCTTTTAATCCGAGTACGTTACGGGCAAATTCAATAGCGGCTATCTGCATGCCGAAACATATGCCAAACAGCGGTAAAGCGTTTTCACGGGCATATTTAAGGGCGGTAATTTTGCCTTCTACACCTCTTGCCCCAAAGCCGGGGGCAATAATAGCGCCATCAACCTTTTTCAACTCATCAATAATTTGTTCATCCGTTAATTTTTCCGAATGTATCCAATGTACATCAACTTTGAGTTGGTTGGCCGTAGCCCCGTGAATTAAGGCTTCATGGATAGATTTATAGGCATCGTGTAACTCGACATATTTTCCTACCAAACCAATTTTTATGGTATCTTTTGGATGTTTGAATTTGTCTAAAAAAGCTTTCCATTCTTTTAATGCCGGTTCAGTCCCTGATGGTAAATGCAGTTTTTTTAATACGGCTTTATCCAGTTGTTCTTCTTGCATTAATAAGGGAATGTCATAAATGGTTTCAGCATCTCTTGACTCAATGACATTGCCTAATTTTACATTGGTAAATAAAGCCATTTTTCGTCTGATATCTTCAGATAAGGGACGGTCTGTACGGCATACCAATATATCGGGCTGGACCCCGCTTTGCATTAAAAATTTAACCGAATGTTGTGTTGGTTTGGTTTTGAGTTCGCCGGCTGCTGCCAAATATGGAATCAAGGTCAGGTGTATAATGGCGACATTTTCTTCGCCTAATTCCCAATGCAACTGCCGGACTGCTTCAATATAAGGTAAAGATTCAATATCACCGACGGTTCCGCCTATTTCGGTAATAACAATGTCATAAATTCCTTTTTCGCCCAAGCGTTGTATCCGGTATTTGATTTCGTCGGTAATATGCGGTATGACTTGTACGGTTTTGCCTAAATAATCGCCACGGCGTTCCTTATTAATGACCCTTTGATAAATCCGACCGGTCGTCACATTATTATCTTGCGATGTCCTGATGTTCAGAAAACGCTCATAATGTCCTAAATCCAAATCGGTTTCGGCACCATCGTCGGTTACAAAACATTCGCCATGTTCGTAAGGATTAAGCGTTCCCGGATCAATATTGATATAAGGGTCCAATTTTTGGATGGTTACCGAAAAACCGCGCTCTTGTAATAATTTGGCAAGCGATGCCGATACAATGCCTTTTCCAAGAGAGGAAGTTACACCGCCTGTTACAAATATGTATTTAGTATTAGCCATAAGATTTTGAAAAAGCAAAAGTATGAATTTTTAATGATGATGACAAGCAATAATGTGAAGCTTAAATTTGTAAACGGAATAGTTTTTGCTTGCCTTATTTAAATTTTTGATTTATGGTAAAAAAAATATATTTTTTAGTACTGGGTTTAAGTTTATTTGCTTGTTCATCTTCTATTTTTAATAAAGTACATATTAATTACGATACGATTAAAAACGAACAGTTAGCTTTGTATAATTATGATGGGAAAGCTGTTTCTATATGGAAAAAATCTTGGGGATACCCGGTGCATTTGCAGTTTAAGGACATCAAGGGGGCTAAAAGACATTTGGCATTAGTGGATTTGTCATTAAATTTGGTCCCGTCCAAAAAGTTAGTCGATACGCTTTATGTCAAAGTAGGGGAAGACATTTTTAAAATAAAAGCAAAAAGATATTCAATTGTCCACAAACAAATAACAAATCGTAACGAAACTCAAATAATTCAGGATAACAATAAAAAAGATGACCAAAAAAATAAGGAAGTAATTAAAACGGAATGTGAGGTTGAGTCTTATCCTATAGAAAAGGTTTATTTAACCTTTCAATTGCCCGGCCGGTTATTACAGCATCTTCAAAATTCTGACCGGTTGTTAATGCAATTTTATGTAAATGACACACCTTACATCATAAATTTTTCAAAACTCATTACAAATAAGATTAAAAAGGTTTATTTTAAAAAAAATAAATAATTGTTAATTTTTTTCCATAAAAGGTACGGCCGGATTAAATATTTCTGTCATTAATATGACCAGTTGTTCTTCAAATGCTTGCAATAAATCCTGGTCTATTTTTGTTTGTTCAAATATTTGGGCTGTTATTAGTCCTTGTCGCATATGTCGTGTAGATAATATACCTGCAGTAAAAGGGATACCGGTGGTTAAATGTTTGTGGTTATGATAATATAACCAGGCATAGGTAAGAAGTTGAAAAAGTTTGGCCTTTTTTTCATTGGTCAGCAAAAAAGATAACTCATCTGTTTTTTGGGGGCTTTGCACTTCTGCAGCTTTCATCTCGCCTGTTTTGTAATCAATAATGCGTAATTGCCCATCTAAGCGATCTATTCTGTCAATAAACCCATGAATAAAAACAGGTTGTCCGGCTATTTTTACGGGTGCTTTCAGGTACTGTTCTACAGCTACTATTTCTAAGGAATGGCCTTTGCTGATTAAACTTTTATCCAGGTTAAGTAAATCATGAACATTTCGTTTGATAATTTCAAATATAATCAGATTTTTGCCGCTTATTAAATTTATATCAATAGGCGTTTCTTTGCCAAATGTTTCTTCTATAAAATACTGTACGACCAATTTTGGATACTGTATCAACATTTGCTCAAAATCGGTTTTTTTTAAGGGGCGACCTGTTTTATCTTTATAAAGTACTTCCATTACTTTATGGATAATATTGCCCATTATGTTGGCGGCAATTCCATCCGAAACTTCTTGATTTTCGGACAACTTTAGAATCTTTTTTTTATAAAAATCAACCGGATTTTTAATATATGTCGTCAAGGCGGTTGGTGAAAAACCTTTAATGGCTAATTCTTTTAATCTTGATAAAGCAAAGTTTGTTTTGGCTATTTCTTCATTTTGTTTGGGCGTTAAGCCGGTATCTAACTCTATATTTCTTTTGCTGATATGATGAGTGCCGGTATCCAATTCATGTTCTAATTGGGTTATAAAACGACTTTGTTCGCCGGTGCCAAGTGCATCGGTTGCATTGTTATAAATGAGTTTTATGTTTTTTGCCCGTTGCAATAAGCGGTAAAAATGATAAGCCATTACAGCATTTTGATGGGTATGCATGGGCAAGCCAAAATGTTTTTTGAGTTCGAAAGGAATGATAGAAGGCTCCGCTTTCCCTTTGGGTATTATATTTTCATTCATCGATGTAATGATAACCGTTTCATAGTCGAGCAAACGGGTTTCTAATATTCCCATTATTTGTAAACCTTCTAAAGGTTCGCCTTCAAAAGATAAGCGTTCTTGATTGATTAAGCGGTTAAATAAATATTGAAAAGTCCGTAAGTTTTGTGTGACCTTGGTGGACTCAAAAAAATCTTTTAAGTAAAGTAATGTTTTTTCTAAATGAACCAGCGCTAAGCCATCTATGCCCGGTAATTTTTTTAAACTTAAAAAAGAGATAAACTCCAAGAGTAAATTTATTAATTGCGATGAATTAAAATCCGTATCAACCAGTTTGTTTAAAAAGGAATTGGAATCCTCTAAAATTTTAAACCATAATGCTTCATTTATTAAGGTGGTTTTAAATTTAGTTAATTTATCCAAAAGTTTCTGGTTTTCAATAATTTCCTCTGTGCTTAAGATCTCGGATAAGTATTTCTGGTTTAGCAGGCTGATTATTATATCAATATTAAAACGTTTATACCGTTCTTTTTCGGCATAAAATTGTATAACCAAATTAAAAAATTGCAGTACCGGCAAATCTTTTAATGAGAGGCCTAAAGTAATATTGACTGCAGGAATATTATCGGGTAAACTGTTTATGAGTGGAAGCAATAAATCATCTTCATTTAAAACAACAGCTGTTTCATTTAAGTTGTTTGCTGATTCATTTAGGTGTTTGCTTAGAATTTCTGCAACAACTTGTGTTTGCGTCGTTTTGCCGGGCACACCAATAATTTCAATATTTTTAGCTTTTTCAAAATCATTAAAAACCCAGTTGAAGTCATCAAAATTTTTCTGGTGTTTTTTGATAAATTTACCCGCTTCAAAATGTGGTTTTAAATAATAAGTATCGGCATCCCAAAAAATTTTGGCTTTTCTGTTGACAGTTAAATACTGTAAGATGTTTTCTTCTGTTTTGGACAAGGCATTAAAGCCGGCAAAAATCAATTGTTGTCCTTCAAATTGACCCGAAAGATTTTCTATATTGTCAGACACATAGCGGTTTATCATTCCTTGATAGGCTTGGTGTTTTGAATGTAAACGTTTTTTTAAGCCGTTGTATAACTGTTCTAACGAACGGTAGAATTGAAGATAATCCGTAATCATTTTCGGATTTTGGGGCTTCAATTGCCAATCTTCAATTTTCTTGACTGCTGTAATATAACTAAAAACGTCGTTTGCATTAACGGCAAAATTATCAATTTCATTAAAATCTTTTAATACAGTGGGTGCCCAATGGATAAACTCTTCAAAGTCTTGTGCTTTGACTTTATAGATTTCCCGGTAGGTTTCATAAAACTCAAATAACAATGCCAGCCAGTCAATGCTCTGATAAGGTGATAAAAGGGTGGTAAATTCTTGAATAGATAAAATTTCCGGTGCCAATATTATCTTTTGGGCTTTTTGTGCCAAATATTTTTTTAAGAATGTGCCGGAGCGTTTATTCGGAAGTATTATTTTCTTTTTGTATAACGGCATGTCATCTTCTAAGAGAAAATCAGCAATATGTTCTAAAAATTTAGGCATAAAATAATTTTTTACAATGGTAAAAATAACAAAAACTTTTATAATTAAAAAAAACCGCTTAACACAATGTTAAGCGGTTTTTTAAGGATATGTTTAACTAAAACTTAATCATTCAAGAATACCACGAAATGGTTGATTTTAGCATTGTCCGGAATTAAGGTTTCATCGATTTTAATCGTTCTGTCATTACGTGCATTCAAAGGAAGGACATCTTTATTCATATCAATGGTTGCATTTAAATCGTCTATAAAAATAACTATATGTTTAAATGTTTCATCAATATGTCCGATTTTATGATGTTTTTTAAAGTCAACAAATTTAGAATTCAAATTAACGCCTTTTTCGGTTTTAAAGCGAGGACTTTTTATTTCGACTTGTTTTATTATCGATTGTTCGTCATTTATTTTTACCGGTGTTACAACCAACAAAATTTCTTTATTTGATTTATCATAAATGGTGTATTCGTCATAGGGCGCAAAGGCTGTTTGTTGATGACTTTTTTTTACAATCGAATCATTTTGATATAACTGTTTCATTTGGGCTACGGTGGTGCTGTCAGTCAGGTTACCCACTTGTTTGTTTTTAATAACAAAACGGCCGTTATTAGATTGACAAGCCGTAAATGCGGCAATTATTAGAAGTATAAATATAATTTTTTTCATTCATTTTTATTTTTAAGTTATTTTTTAGCGTCGTCTTCTTCGGTAAGTGCGGCGTAAACCTAATACGCCCAATAAGGAGCGGGTAACTTCGCGTATAATCATTTTTCCCACCGGGCTGTTTAGGGCCTGTTCTATCATGCCGGGTTCTTCTTTTTTGGATTTTTGGCTATGAGTCGAACTTTTTTCTACTTTTTCTTCCGCTGCTTTAGAAATTTTTTCTTTCAAAATTTCATAAGCGGTCTCTCTATCAATACTTTTGGCGTATTTATCAAGGAGTTTAGATTTTTTCAAGAGGTTTTTGAGTTCATCATCATCAAGGATATCCATACGGCTCATAGGTGCACGCATAAGTGTTGCGGCAAGGGGTGTGGGGCGTCCTTTATGATCTAAAACACTCACCAATGCTTCACCAATACCCAATGATGTTAATACTTCATCGGTATCATAAAATTCGGTTACCGGAAAATTCTCGGCAGCCAATTTTATGGCTTTCCGGTCTTTGGCTGTAAAAGCCCTTAAAGCATGTTGGATTTTTAAGCCCAATTGTGCCAATACTTCATCCGGAATATCGCGTGGATTTTGCGTAACAAAATAAATCCCAATGCCTTTAGAGCGGATTAGTTTTACAATGGCTTCAATTTGTTCCAATAAGGCTTTGGAGGCATTGTTAAAAATTAAATGGGCTTCATCTATAAAAAAGACTAATTCAGGCCGGTCGGCATCTCCTTGTTCGGGCATTTTGGCATAAATTTCGGCCAAAAGCTGTAACATAAAAGTCGAGAATAATTTTGGTTTGTCCTGAATATCGGTCAGGCGGACAATATTGATATAGCCGCGTCCTTGGTCATCTATCCGCATTAAATCTTCAATATCAAAGGAGGGTTCACCAAAAAAGAGATCGGCACCTTGTTGCTCCAGTTCAATAATTTTACGTAAAATAGCCCCGGTAGAAGCGGTTGAGAGTCTGCCGTATTCGGCTTGGAATTCTTTTTTACCTTCGCCGGTGGTCCATTTGATCAGTTCTTTGAAATCTTTTAAATCTATCAAGGGCAATTTGTGGTCATCGGCATATTTAAATAATACTGCTACAATCCCACTTTGGGTATCATTCAAATCGAGAATACGGGATAAAAGAATGGGGCCAAATTCAGAAATAGTGGCACGGAGTTGAATCCCTTCTTTTCCTGTTAAGGAAAACAGTTCTACCGGAAAGCCTTTTGGCGTGAAAGGAAGTCCGATTTTGGCCATACGTTCATCAATTTTAGGGTGCCCCGGACTCGGTTTGGCAAGGCCGCTCAAATCGCCTTTTAAATCCATGAGTAATACAGGAATCCCCTTTTCAGACAGTTGTTCGGCCATTACTTGTAATGATTTTGTTTTGCCGGTACCGGTCGCCCCTGCAATCAGGCCATGCCTGTTAAGGGTTTCGAGCGGTACTTTGACATGCAATCCGGGAATGGCTTCGCCATCGAGCATGGCACTGCCTAAAACAAAGGAATCGCCTTTAAAGTTGTATCCTTGTTTTATTTGTTCAATAAATTTTTCTTTTTTATCCATAGGACCCATTTAAAAAGTAAAAATACTGTGATAATTATTTTTTTTAAAATTTTTTTAGAACTTATTAACGTTTCTAACAATAATTTTTTCTAAATCGGTTGTTTGGTCGTTGTTTTGTAAAAGATCTTTACGGATTTTAACGGTTAGTTTGGCCAGTGAGACAGAGATTTCATCAGAATCGGCTTCCGAAATTAATTGATCGTCAACAGCTTTATTGATGATATCCAAAAAATTAGAATATTCCATAAGAACTTCTTCGCTGGCGACAATGGAAATTTTATGGGTCAAAAATTCTAAGTAAATAATTTCTTCTTTGGTGACACGTCCTTTGGTGACAATTTGTTCTAAGAAATCAATTAAATTGAGATAAATAGACGATTTAAGTTCAAATATTTTGATGTGATGTTCTTTATCCAGTTCCAGTTCACTTTGCTTATTGAGCAAGGCTGCCGTAATTAAAATTGTGGCAATAGTCCCCAAAACAATTAAAACTATTTCTTGAGCATATGGATTTTTTATATGTTCGTAATAAGCGGTATGGAGAAAAACAAAGCCGATGATAAAAGTTATCAGCGTTAAAAGAATGTATTTGCTGGTTTGCGTCATAAAAATTTATTTCGGCAAAAATACAAATTATATCTTTATAAAAAGAATGGCACCTTTTTAAGATGCCATTCCATATTCATTTTGAAATATTTTTATTTTTTATAAACGACAAGATTAAAAGCAGTATCGACACCGGTTCCTTGATAATCTCTAAAGATAATTTCGAAATAACCGCTTTTTTGGATGACGCCGCTTGTTAAGACCGGTGCATTTATATTGGCTATTTTAGGGTTGGCAATGACGACATATTCATTGTCATTGATTAAAGGATTTGTAAATGTAATTTTGTAATAGCCATTGGCAGTGGTCAGCTTTTCGACCTGAAAACCCATGCTTGAACCATTGGTTACAATGGTGCCATCACTATTGATAGTGCCGTAGACATATGCTTTGGTGTCGGCATTGCCGGAGTCGTTAGATAATAATTTTTGTGAGACCCGCACATCACCATTAAAATAGCCGGCATAGCTTCCACTTTTGGTTGCGCTGCCATAAATGGCATAATGTTGTCCGCCGGCACCAGGATCTATAGTTGACCAAACACCAATTTTCATACCACTTCCGGTGCCGGTCATATAATTATAAAGACCATAATGGTCACCATTTCCGGTATTGGCTATGGTATCAGATACCACATAAATGTTGGCGTTACCACCACCCTGTACATGAACTAAATGGCCATATAAATTACCATTGGCATTATTGTCAAATAAACTAACGGTTCCGGCCTGAAAATCGGCATCATTATTATTGATGAAATTGACCAAACCTACTTGTTTGCCCAAACCGGTATTAAATTCATTTCCCAAGCCGACATTGTCGCCGGTTCCGGTATTTTCAAAGGTATTACGTACACCTGTATGGTGGGCATTGGTCGAACTGTCAAAAGTATTGTACATCCCAAATACATCCGATTGGCCTTGTAAATAATTTTTTATACCGATAACGTCACCGGTGCCATTATTGTAAACAGAATTTTCAATGGCAAATGAATCTTCATTTCCATTATTGGTAATATTGGTTAGTATACCTGTTGTCAATCCGCTTTCTATGGTTATTTCATTTTGAATCGCTATAGAATAATTCATTTGGCCATTACCATCTAAATTGTTAAAGGTGCCAATCATATTAGCATAGCCTTGTCCGTTGTACATCAATATGTTAGAAGTGCCATAAGCATAGCCGGTACCGCTAATGGTTAAATTGTTAAGTAGACCAAATCCCGTATATCCACTAAGATTGGCAGTCATATCATTGCTTATACCTTTTATGTCATCTTGTGAACTGGTTGAGTTGTAAATTACTTGAAATTTACTGTTATCATTGGCAGTCCGTTCAGAGGAGTTGTTGTAATCACCAATTATGACTTTGCCGGTATGATACATATCTTGTGTTATGTCAGTTGGTGGATTATAAGTTCCTACAGCATAAAACGTTACCGGTTTATTATAGAGGTCATTATAATTGCCGCTAAACCCATTAGCGGCATATTTGGCATATTTAGCATAGGGGACAAATTTTAAATCTTCTGTCCCAAAATTGACATATCCATTGCCATCGCCACTATCAACCTCAACTTTCAGGTCGATATCATTATCCCACGAAATATCTGTAAAATCGCCAAAAACAGGATTGCCTTCACCAACAACGGTTGCGATGATTCCATGGTTATCTGTTGTTAAGGTATCTGTTTCTTGATATAAATCTGTACCGTCATTTTGTAAGGTAAAACGCATAATTACTTGATGATTTGTCAAGGGCGTATCATTATCTGTGATTAAGGCTTTGTAATTAAAGCCGCCGGTTTGTGCTTTTAATAATGAAAAAGTAGCGGTAAACAATAATAATAATATTTTTTTCATAGCAGTAATTTTTAATGTTTAACGATTTTTTGGATATAGTAACGTTTTTGAGGTAGTTGTATGACAACCAGAAGATAATTTCCGGCTTTGAAGGGCGATAAATCCAATTTTAAATTGGTTGCTTCTTTTAAGTTTTGTTTTACTAAAATTTTTCCACTCAGGTCGTATAAATAAATTTCATAGTTGCCCGATTTGGCCATGATAATGTTTAATCGATTATGAGCCGGTACCGGATAGACGTTAACGCCGGACAGTTTTTTTTCGGTATGAATACCTAAACTTCCTAAAATTTTCGGTGTAATAAAACCCTCTGAGAGTTTTTTATTATTGCTTTGCCTTTCACCCATGCAGGTTTCACCTACAGTAAATAAGATCATCTTGTTGCCGTTAATGACTACTTTGCCGCCGGCATCCAAGGTGCTTTTTGGTATAGCCAGTTGTCCATAGCCTGACCAACCGACTGTCAGTAAACTAAAAAAAAGTAACAATTGTTTCATAACATATTGATTTTATGTATTATAAAAATAATTTGAAATGAAAAAATGTCAAGTGCTTTTTTAAAAAAAACTGACAAATTTTTGTTTTCTTGTAAAAAAAAGCGGGAAGATTTTGAAATCTTCCCGCTTTTTAAATTTTTAATTATAGTTTTGAAATATATATTTTTCAATTTTTCCTTCCGGACTCACTACGGCTATTGTATAAGCTTTTTGTGCCTGATTGTTAAGTAAATCAATTAAATCATCAACCGAATAAATAGGCTGGTCATTAAATTCAGTGATCACATAGCCGGGGCGAATACCATTTTGGTAAAGCATCCGGTTATTAACCCTGTCGATATATACACCGTTGCTAACGCCGTACTGTTTTAGGATATTCCGGTCAATATTTTTGATGGACAAGCCTAAAGTTTTTAAATAAGCTGCATTATTCTTGTTTAGTTTGACTTTAAAGTGTCGTTTATGACCGTTTCTAATAATGGTCACTTCTATTTCGTCACCGGGTCGTTTGGTTTTGAGGTAACCCAACAGGTCTGCCATAGATGAAACTTTAATATTATTGATCCGGATAATAATATCACCTACTTCTAAACCGGCTTTGTCGGCACCGGTTCCTTTTTCTATTTCATAGATATAAACCCCTTCTGTTTGCGGGATATGTAGTTTTTTTGCAATTTCGCCATTTAGTTCAGCTGCTTTTATTCCCAGAACACCTTTTTGTATGCTGCCGAATTCTAAAATATCATCGGCCACTTTTCTAACCACATTTGACGGAATAGCGAATGAATAACCGATATAAGAACCATTCATAGAAAAAATCATGGTGTTTATACCTATCAATTGCCCATCGGTATTGACCAATGCGCCCCCACTGTTACCCGGATTGACAACGGCATCTGTTTGTATAAAGTTGTCAATGTGTTTATTCCCTTTAAGATCCCGGCTTTTGGCACTCACAATACCGGAAGTGACAGTGGTTCCTAAGTTATACGGATTACCAATAGCCAAAACCCATTGTCCTAATTCAACGGCATCAGAATCGCCAAAAGTTAAATAAGGTAAATTTTGCGCGTTTATTTTAATCACGGCAATATCTGAATTAGGGTCCGTACCGATAACTTCGGCTTTATATGTTTGTTTGTTGTCCAAAGTCACTTCAATTTCATTGGCCCCTTTAATCACATGGTTATTGGTTACTATAAAACCGTCAGGTGAAATAATTACGCCTGATCCTGTTCCTTCTTGTTTGTAAATAGGTCCTTCACGGTAGCCGAAATAGTAAGGTTGATATTGCTGGATATAACGTGTATTGCGGACATGTACTACTGCATTTTTGGTTTTTTTGACCACCTCTCTAAAATCAGGTATTTTGGTGTCGTTAGAAGCCTGATTATTGGTATAATTCACATTTTGCAAATTTTGAGTGAGTGTGTCGTTGTTTTTTAAGTGGTTAATTACAATTTGTTTGTCTGTGGTGTCTGATTTTTGTAGATATTTTAATCCCAATAGTGTAAAAGTTGAACTCAAAAGGGCAATTAAAATAAAACCGGCATATTTTTTCATTTTCATAAATTTTTTAATTATAAGGTTTATAACCAAAATTATTCCAGATTGATAAAATGTCAGTATCTTTAACGCAAAATTAACGTCGTTTTTAACAAAATTTTAATTATACAAGGACAAATGGCAAAACTTTTATTAAGGGCCTTAGAACCCAAAGATTTAGATTTTCTTTTTGAGATTGAAAATGACAGGGATTTATGGCATTTAAGTCATACACAGCAACCTTTTTCGGCCCATTTGCTCAGGCAGTATATTGCCCAAGCCGACGAAGATATTTATTCAGCCAAACAATTTCGTTTTGCCATTGTGCAAAAAAATGATCAGCAACTTGTTGGCTTTATTGATTTATTTGATTTTGATCCAAAAAACAAACGTGCCGGTATCGGAATAGTGATTCATCAAAAATATCGACAAAAAGGTTACGGACGTATAGCTTTAGAATTGCTGATAGATTATGCGTTTAATATTTTATATTTGCATCAACTTTATGCCAATATAGCAGCCAACAATCTGCCAAGTTTACAGTTGTTTGAGTCAATGGGCTTTAAATTGGCAGGTATAAAAAAGGATTGGAACTTTAACGGCCGGTCTTTTGAAGATGAATTGCTTTATCAATTGTTTAATGATTAAACTTTATGAAATTACGTTATAAAATTTTGCTTCTTGGAGCCATCGGTTTATTCGGCGGTGTGTTTGTAATTAATAGTCTTTTATTTATTCCAAATGTAAAGCTCGACAAACAATATATTTTTGTTGATATTCCGCCACAGACAAATTTAGATAGTTTGACCCGTATTTTAACGCCCTATATTAAAAGTCGTGCTACTTTTAAACTTGCTGCCAAAATAAAACGTTTTAGGAAACCGCATCCGGGACGGTACAGGTTGATAAATATGATGAACAACAACAATTTGATCAACACCTTACGTATTGGTAAAAAAGTAGAAGTTTCCTTAACTTTTAATAATAAAAATTCGTTGGCGGAATTGGCTGGTGCGGTAAGTCATCAAATAGAACCGGATTCTTTAAGCGTGTTAAAGAGTCTGTCAGACCCTGAATTTATTACCGCTAAAGGTTTTACAAAAGACAATGCCTTGTTGATGTATATTCCAAATACCTACAAGTTTTTTTATAATACTACGCCGGAAAAATTTAGAGAAAAAATGTGGCAAGAATATGAGAAATTTTGGCATAAAAAGCGTTTAAATAAAGCAAAACAAATTGGATTAACCCCTATTCAAGTCGGCATTTTAGCTTCTATTATTCAAAAAGAATCGACCAAACCTTCTGAATTGCCACGTATTGCAGGCGTTTATTTAAACCGCTTAAAAAAAGGCATGCTTTTACAAGCAGATCCAACAGTGGTATATGCTTACAAACAAAAATATGGACAAAATTTGGTAATTAAACGGGTTTTAAACAAACACAAAGCGGTAAATTCTCCTTACAACACTTATAAATACATCGGTTTGCCCCCCGGGCCTATCAGTATGCCCGATATTCAGTCTATTGAGGCAGTGCTCAATGCGGAAAAGCATCCTTATTATTATTTTGTGGCTGATTTTAACCGCCCGGGGTATCATTTATTCAGTAAAACTCTTTCCGACCACAATCGTAAGGCCAGTCGCTACCACCAAAATTTAAACAAATTGGGTATTTTGCATTAAATGGCTACTTACGATCTAAAAAAGTGACAGATTTGCAGATTTTTTGATAAAAATTTGCAGATTAAGAAAATGGTATTATCTTTGCAGCCTGAATTTTGCACAATCTACATTGACTTTAAGATTTGAAAATCAATGTTTATGCAAAAATTAAGGCTATGAAAAATATTATATTAAATAAACTTAAATGGTTTTTTTTGTCAGCACTCATATTTACATTGGTGAGTTTTGCCAATGAAATGTTTGATGAAAATACCATAGAACCGGTCAATATTGCGCCGGTACAGCACCATAATCAGCTAGTGCCGACACCGGCTGAATGGCAAAAAAAACACCAAGAAGAGGAAACGGCAAAAATTCCTTTTGTAGAAAAGGATTTTGTCGGGTTTAAAGAAGCATTGGCTTTTAAAGAATCCCAAGGAAAATATAACCGAGTCAATACCTTAGGTTATTTAGGAAAATACCAATTTGGCCGTTCAACTTTGCGTGAACTGAAGATAAATCCGAAAGGTTTTTTGAGAAATCCATTGTTGCAAGAAAAGGCTTTTGTAGCAAATTTGGAAAAAAATAAATGGATTTTACGTAAAGAAATCAAACGCTTTTCAGGCAAATGGATTAATGGTATTAAAATAACCGAATCCGGCATTTTAGCAGCGGCTCATTTAGGTGGTGCAGGAGCTGTACAAAAATTTTTATGGTCACATGGAAAAAAAAGCATGAAAGATGCTTATGGTACACGTATTGAACATTATTTGAAAAAGTTTTCGGGTTATGATTTGAGTAATATTCAACCAAAGAAAAAACCGGCAATTGATTTAGAATAAATTTTTTCATCTTCTTTTATTAAATTGACAGGGCAGATATCATTTTTCACAAAATAAAAATGATATCTGCCCTTTTAATTATGAAGTGCGTGTCAACAAAAAAATGTATTTTTAGATTCTAAATTTGCTTTTTGTATGATACCCTATGTTGATATCCATACCCATTTAGGTCAGAATAAACCCGGTGTTGTAGCTATACGAAATATCATTGCCGGACACGATGCAATTCCACTTAATCAATTTTTTTCTTATGGCATATATCCTTGGTATGGCTTAGATGGGGTAGGAGTTCATTGGCAGAACATTTTAACCAATCCTTATTGTTTGGCCATTGGTGAGTGCGGATTAGATTTCCAGAAGGAAATTTTGACAAAAGTGCCTTTACCACAGCAAGAAGATGTTTTTATAAAACAAATTTCTTTAAGTAATGCCTATCAAAAACCTTTAATTATACATTGCGTAAAATGTTTTGACCAACTGATAAAAATCAGACAACAATATAATACAATATCACAAGCATGGATTGTTCATGGGTTTAATAAAAATAAGGATATAGCCAGTAAATTGATCAAAGCAGGATTTTATTTGTCTTTTGGCAGTTTAATATTCAAAAGTCACAAATTGCAATTGGCTTTGAAAGGAATGCCAATGGAAAAACTATTTTTAGAAACTGATGCCCAGCAAAATTTTTCTATTGAAGAAATTTATAAGCAAGCTGCAAAAATATTGAATATTTCGGAAAAAATCTTAAAAATGAAACTTTACGAAAATTTTTTAAAAGTTTTTCAGCCACCTGCAAATTAATATTATATCTTTATTTAACTAAAAATTATCTGTTTATGCGTTTTGTTTCTGTTCTTTGGTTAACATTACTTTTCTTTTCATGTCAAACTAAGTCTGATATTTCCATTAAAAAAAGACAAGCCCAACAAATAATCAATAAGATACAACACAAGCTTTTGCCCGATCAGCGAGATGGTATTTTTGAGGTTAAAACGACGATTGTAGGAAAACAGTTGGTTATAAAAGGAAAGACGGACAAACGGCCAATTAAACAAGCTATTTTTACGGCTTTAAAGAATAATCATATCAAAGCTGTTGACAGCCTTGTCATTTTGCCTGCAGAGTCTGTGAAGAATAAAATAGCTGTTACACGTTTGTCAGTAGCTAACTTAAGGCAGTTGCCTAAACACGCTTCCGAATTGGTAACCCAAACTTTAATGGGTATGCCCTTAAGGGTTTACGAACAAAAAAATGGATTTTATCATGTTCAAACGCCCGAAGGCTATTATGCCTGGGTTGATGCTGCCGGCATTGTATTGTTAAATAGAAAAGATTTTAAATCTTGGCTCCAAAAACCCAAAATTATTATAACGGCACATTGTGGTAAAACTTATCAAGAACCCTATTACACAGCACAACCGGTATCGGATTATGTTTTAAATGATGTCTTTGCTTTAGAGGATTTAAATGAAAATTTTGCCTTGGTTTCTTATCCCGATGGTCGTCAGGCTTATATTGGCAGAGACAATTTTGTCCCTTTAACACAATTTGAAGTAACGGCAAGTCGATATTTGACAGCACAAGATTTATTGCATATGGCTAAAAAATATTTAGGCATTCCGTATTTATGGGGTGGTACTTCTGTCAAGGGATTAGATTGCAGTGGGTTTACTAAAAATGTATTGGCTCAAGCAAATTATTTGTTGCCACGAGATGCTTCGCAACAAGCCAAAATAGGTAAGGAGGTGAAATTAACCCCTGATTTTAGGAATTTGAAGCCCGGTGATTTATTGTTTTTTGGTCATAAAAAGAACAATATTATTAAAATTACGCATGTGGCCATTCATTTAAACAATGGCCGTATTATACATGCCACCGGTGAAGTTAAAATAGAAAGTTTAAATAAAAATGATGCAGATTTTAATCCGCAGCGTTACAAGAGTTTATTAACGGCAAGGTGTGTTTTTAAGCAAATAAATCGCGAATTTAGTAAATATTATACTTTAGATTGCCCCATTTTGACAGATCATCCTTAAATAAAAAACGTCTGTTTTACCAGACGTTTTATAATAATCGATGTTTGTTTAATACTTCATTACAACGGCATTGATGTTCATGCCGGCGCCCACTGAGGCTAGCATAATGAGGTCTCCTTTTTTCAAATCTTGATTTTCAATTTCTCCTTTTCGTACCAAATCCATCAAGGTGGGAATAGTTGCTACTGAACTGTTACCCAATTTGTTAATGCTCATTGGCATAATATTTTCGGGTACGGGTTTTTTGTATAAACGGTAGAAACGGCGAACAATTTGTTCATCCATTTTTTCGTTGGCCTGATGAATAAAAATTTTTTTCAAGTCGTCTATATCATAACCACTTTCTTCCAGAGCAGCTTTCATGGCACCTGGGACTTCGTTTAAGGCATATTCGTAAATTTTGTGGCCTTGCATCCGTATAAATTTTGCCTTTGGATTAAAGTCAGGATTGAAAGATTTGTCATTGTACAAAAGTTCAACTTGGGGATGCGCATGTGAAACAGTTTTGTAAGAAAGGATGCCACTGCCATCTTCATCAGTATTGAGTTTTACAACAACGGCACCGGCACCATCGGCAAAAATCATGGCATCGCGATCAAATGGATCAATGACCCTTGATAAGGCTTCTGTTCCGACAACTAAGGCATATTTGGCATCGCCGGCTTTCATAAATTGGTTGACCATAATTAAACCTTGGAGCCAGCCGGGGCAACCAAAAATTATATCAAAAGCAATAGCTTTGGGATTGGCTAATTTTAAGCGGTGTTTAATTCTGGAAGCAACAGCCGGCATAAAATCAGAAAAATAATTTCCCTTTTCTACATCGCCAAAGTTTGTTGCAGCAATAATATAATCCAAATCATCCGGATTAATACCCGAATCGTCAAGTGCTTTTTGTGCTGCAATGGCTCCCATATCTGAAGATACCATATCATCGTTGAGCCAGCGACGTTCTTCAATGCCCGTAATGGCTTTAAATTTTTCTATAATGGTTTCATTTGGAATATCAAACTTGTTGCCTTTAGCATCATAAAATTCCCAATCTAAAAAGTGAGAATTAGGGATAACATTTTCAGGAATATAACTGCCAATTCCGATAATTTCCGCTTTAATTTTAGCCATAATAAATACAAATTTAGCTGCGAAATTACATAAAAAACTTACAATACCAAATTATAGACCTTAATTTTAAAGATACTTAAACTGCATTTTTTAGGCTTTTTAGTGATTTAATCGCTTTTTTATGATTTGTTTTTAGTGTCTATAATTATGGTAACCGGACCATGATTAATGAGGTGAATATCCATCATCGCCCCAAATTTACCGGTCGCAAGTTTTTGCTTAAAGTTTTCTTTGAATTTTTTAACAAATGCTTCATATAAAGGTTGGGCTATTTCGGGTTTGGCCGCTTTAATGTATGAAGGACGGTGCCCTTTTTTAGTTTTTGCGTGTAGTGTAAACTGACTGATAATGAGTGCATCACCGGCTACATCTAGTAGTGATAAATTCATCTTGCCATTTTCATCGTTAAAAATTCGTAAATTTTTAATCTTATGCACTAACCAATTAATATCCTCTTGGTTATCGTTGGCTTCTATGCCTATCAAAATAACCAACCCGCGATTAATTTTTCCTAAAAGCTGGTTTTCAGACCAAACCTCAGCTTGTGTTACTCTTTGAATGACTGCCCGCATTTTTTTTGCACTAAAAATAGCATTTTTTTGAGGAAATTATTTAATCATTAAAAAATCTTTTTTGGTTTACAATCTATAATTTTTAGTTCAGCTCGACATTTAAAATACGTCCAGCGATATTTTTTTTGAACTATTCAGAATACTTTTGTGCCACACAATTTTTAAAAACCAAAACCATGAATAAAATTCTGTTAATATTTCTGTTAATGTTGTTGCCGATGTTATCAATTGCCCAAAAAAAGGCGCAAGATACTATTAAAATGAACGAAATAGTTATAGATGCCGGCAAAACAAACATGAAAGTCCAAAAAATTCCGGTGGCAGTTACAGCTGTTTCTGCGCGCGAAATTGAAATTTTAAAGGTCGATAATTTAACCAATTTAAATGGATTTGTGCCTAATTTATTTATGCCCGAACACGGTACGCGTTTAAATACCGATATTTATATTAGGGGGATTGGCGTTAGTAAAGGTGAGCCTTCTGTAGGGGTTTATGTCGATGATATTCCTTATTTTGACAGTGGAACGGTTAATTTTGAATTGGCCGATGTCCAAAAAATTGAGGTGCTTCGAGGCCCGCAAGGAACGCTTTATGGTCGAAATACCATGGGCGGCTTAATTAAAGTTTATACACCCGAACCAGGACCAAGCTTCGGTGGAAAGTTAAAATTAGATTATGGCAATTATAATCAACAAAAAGTGGTGGGGAGTATAAATTTACCGGTTACGGAACAATTTGGTGTTTTGTTAGACGGTGCTTATGCCCATAAAGATGGGTTTTTTACTAACCAATATGATGGTTCAAATCCCGATCAGTCAGATACTTACAGCGGTCGTGTTAAAATGGCTTATCGGTTAAATGACCGTTTAAAAATGCGTTGGGTTACCGGATATGAAAAGAGTAATCAAAATGGTTTTCCATATGCTGTTTATGACACAAATACACAAACAATAGCGCCGGTAAATTATAATGAGCCTAGCTTGTATGACCGTAAATTTCTTTCCCACGGACTCTTATTTAATTATGAAGCTAATAATTTTGATGTTCGCTTAACCGGTAGTTTTCAACAGTTAAAGGATCTTTATCAAATAGATCAAGACTTTTTGCCTACATCAATCTATTTTGTCGATATGGCCCGGAATAACAAAGCCTATGTCGAAGAACTGACATTTAAAGCTAAACCTGATCGAAAAATACAATGGATTGCCGGTTTGTTTTCTTTTCAACGCCAATTGTTTAAAGATGTCAAGTTTGATTTAACAACCGGTCATGGCCCCATGCGTTTCTTAAAAACCTATGATCAAAGTATTGATGGAGGCGCCATATTTGGACAAGCACGTTATCCGTTTGGAAAATTTGCATTAACCAGCGGCTTGCGTTTTGATATGGAAAAATCGCGGATGGACTATAACTACGACATGATTGTTGGGGGGAATAAAATTCATCGTGATGATTTTGTACATTTTTTAAGCTATCATCAACTATTGCCAAAAGTTAGTTTGTCTTACTTCCCCAATGAAGATATTACCCTTTATTCTACTATTACAAAAGGCTATAAAGCCGGTGGTTTTAACGCGACATTTGAACGGGATGAAGATGAAACCTACAATCCGGAATACAGTTGGAACTATGAAGCCGGACTAAAATCGGTTTGGCTAGACGATCACTTGACAGCTAATTTAAGCGTTTTCTATATCGATTGGCAAGCACAACAAGTGGTGCAATCTGTCCCCAGTGGACGTGGTATTATGATTAAAAATGCCGGTCGTTCAGAGAGTAAAGGACTTGAATTTGAAACGCGTTATAAATTTAATACAAGTTTTAATTTAGCGGCTTCTTTCGGCTATACAGATGCTTATTTTGTCGATTATCAAAAAAATACCACGACAGATTATTCAGGAAATACTTTGCCACTGGTGCCAAAGTATACTTTTGGTGCATTGGCTAACTATAAATATTTATTGCAGAATAAATACATTAATTACATCTTATTTAATGTAAATTATAAATATTTCGGTAAATTTTATTGGGATGTTGATAATGTGGCCTATCAAGATTCATATGGTTTATTAAATGCCAATATTTCCTTTGCTTTAAAAAAAATGACGCTTGGTTTGTGGGGTAAAAATTTAACCGGTGCCGACTATAACCGTTATTATTTTACTATTTCCAGTTTGCATAAAGCTTATGCCGAGCCGGCCAGACCAACGCAATTTGGTGCCTTTATTAAAGTGAAATTTTAAAGAATAAATAAAGAAAATTTATTAAATATTAGGTTAAATTTCTTATGGCCGGCTAGGCAATGCTTAGCTGGTCTAATTCGTCTAAACAAATGAAACAAATCAACCCCAAAATCAATAAATATGGCACGCTGCTGAGTTTATATCTCGCACAGTCCGTTCCCATGACTTTTTTTTCGACTGTTATGCCGGTTATTATGCGCTTAGAGCATTACACTTTGACCAGTATTGGTTTGTTACATTTGGTTAAGCTTCCTTGGATTTTAAAATTTTTGTGGGCACCTATGGTCGATAAAACAGGTGGAAATATCCCCAATTATAAAAAGTGGATTTTTACATCCGAATTGTTTTATGCCATTATTATTTTTAGTACGGCTTTTCTTGATTTAAAAACGGATTTTAAACTAATTATATTTCTTTTGTTTTTAGCCTTTACAGCTTCAGCAACACAAGATATTGCCACGGATGCTTTTGCATTTTTGATTTTGAAAAAGAATGAACGCAGTTTGGGGAACAGTATGCAATCCGCCGGAAATTTTATGGGAACGCTAACCGGTAGCGGCATATTATTAATAGTCTATTATTATTTCGGTTGGCGCTATTTATTATTGGCTTTGGCAGCCTTTGTTTTGTTGGCTATCATACCACTTTATTTTTATAAAGTTTCTTCAAATAATCCAAAGGAACAGTCGCAAAATTTGATCGGTCTAAAGGATATTTTTTTATTTTTTAAACAAAAAGGCATTGGACGCCGGGTTTTAATATTAATGTTTTTTTACAGCGGTTTAATCGGTATTTTAACCATGTTAAAACCTTGGTTGGTCGATTTGGGCTATAACACCAAGCAAATCGGTCTTTTATCAGGTATTTACGGGCCTGCATTAGGTGCAATATTGGCTGTTGGCATGGGCTTTTTCATTAAAAAATATAATAAACGATTGGCATTGTTACTTATCTTGATTTTGGCTTTTGTTACCAGTTTTTATTTTTGGTGGCTATCACACCGCCATCCCGATTTTATACCACTTTTACTTGGTGTTTTAAGTATTTGGGGTGTTTATGGTATGGCTTCTGTTTTTATTTATACTTTTGCGATGGATCGTATCAGAGCCGGTCGTGCCGGCACCGATTTTACCATTCAAATTGTATTGACACATTTCGGTAGTGTAATCATGGCAGTTATAAGTGGCAAACTGGCCCATGAATATGGTTATGACGGCTTATTTCTTTTAGAAATTTTTATCAGTCTGATTTTAATTTTGATATTGCCTCCCCTTTACCGTAAAGAAACAAAAATCTTGTTACAATCCTCTTAAACAAAATATATTTATCATGAAAATACATCCTGAATTATATCAAAAATACAATAAACCGACACCGCGGTATACCAGTTATCCGCCGGCAAATTATTTCAAGGAGGTTGATGATTATACTCAAATAGTAGAAGCTATTAAAGCATCAAATAATGAAAATCCACAAAATATATCCATTTATATCCATATTCCTTTTTGCGGTCAATTGTGTTCCTATTGTGGTTGTAATACACTGATTACCAGCAATAAAAAACTTATCAGTACATATGTAGATACAATTCTGAAAGAAATTGATTTACTTAAACCATTGTTGGATCCCAATCGAAAAATATCACAAATTCATTGGGGTGGTGGTACGCCTAATTTCTTGCCTATTACGGATATACAAAAAATAATGGGCAAACTTTATGCTAATTTCGATACAATTAAGCAACCGGAAATCGCGATGGAATGTCATCCGGCTCATTTAACAAAAGAATATGTTGATGGTTTGGTCGAATTAGGTTTTAACCGCTTGAGTTTTGGTATTCAGGATTTCAATGAGCAAGTGTTAGAAGCTGTTAACAGACAAAAACCTTTGTTGCCTATAGATGAAATAATTGCACATATTAAATCATATCCGCAAGTTTCTTTAAACTTGGATTTTATTTATGGCTTGCCTTTTCAAAATTTAAAAGATTATGCCAAAACCATTGAGCAAGCAACTGAACTTTCGCCTGACCGTTTAGCTGTTTTTTCGTATGCTCACGTACCGTGGATAAAAAAACAACAAAAAAGTCTTGAAAAATTCGGTTTGCCTACAGCCGAAGAAAAAATAGCCTTGTTTGAACAAGCCTACGATATTTTGACGGCTAAGGATTATGTCCCCATTGGTTTAGATCATTTTGCCAAGCCAGAGGATGAATTGAGCAAAGCCTTGAAAACCAAACAACTGCATCGCAACTTTCAAGGTTATTGTACTTTAGATACGACCGGTCAAGTTTATGCCTTGGGTGTAAGTGGTATCAGTCAACTCCATTCGGCATATTTGCAAAATACCAAGAGTATTACCAAATATATCAAATCTATCAATAAAGGTGTTTTCCCGATTGAACGATACTATTTCGTTAATCAAAATGAAAAAATTATACGGGACGTTATTGAACAAATAATGTGTAATATGTATGTTGATTTTAAGCAGGTGGCCGGCAAATACGATTTAAGGGTTGAAGAGATTTATAATCTAACTAAAGTGGATTTTAGAAATATTTCTGAATTCCAAGCAGAAGGCTTATTAAATTTTGCGGATGATGTACTTGAATTAACCCGGCAAGGTCAATTTTTTATGCGAAACATTGCTGCCAGTTTTGATCCGAATATGAAAAATAATCAAAAAAACTTTTCCAAAGCTTTATAATTCTACACAAACAAGCAAACAATAATACGGTTTAAGCCTAACAGGTTTAAGCCGTATTTTTTTAGAAATTTTGATGTTGGTATGCCCCTAAATCGGGGGCAGCAGTCCTGTCTGTTCCTAATAAATCAAAAGGAACTTGTAAAGCTGTATTGATATCACCTTGGTTAATACAGGGCGAGGTATTTCCGATAATTAATTCATTTTCTTCCGGATTTTTAAATGCCGGCTCTTCATTAAGTATCATGTTTTGATAATGATTAGTATCATTGAAATCCAGTTCCGGTATTTGGTTAAAATTATTTTGAGGATCTTCAAATTTAATCAATGTATTTTTTACCTGATAATTAAAATCTGCCGCCGTATTTTTATCTAAAAAATATTCAATATTTGAATTACCGTAAATAATACAGTTTGCTAAATTAAATGCATCGAGGTCACTTACAATTATTTGGTCGGTGGTTTTAACATAGTTGCTAACATAAACGGCAGCCTTTTTCTCGTTTCTGATACCACCGCCATAATTGGCAAAAGTACAGTGTTTGAAGTGGTAATTTCCGCCTAATTGAACACGCAAAGCTGAAATGCCAAAATTATTTAAAACCAAGTTTTCTCCTTCTATATCACTGGCAATACCATAAATACCTATAAGGCTGTGATTATAAATTTGTGTATTTTTTAGGCGTAAAACCGGATTGGTATCGTTCGTTGGATATGCCACAATGCCTACTTCGGCATTTTTTATAACGGCATAATTTATTTCGTTGTTTTTGGCATTTTCTCTAAGCCAAATATAGTTCCACATCCCCGGTTTGTTTTCAAATGCAGGTTCCATTCTATCATCTTCAAAAATAACCGGATGCCCAAGTGTTCCATTGACTTTTAAGCTGGCATTTTCCCAAACAATTAAGCCCGAATTAAAATGAAAATAAAGATGCGCACCGTGTTCAATGGTTAAAGTATGTCCCGATGGGACGGCCATATGACCATAAATTACTATGGGTTTTTCATCGGTAAAAGTTGTATCGCCATTTAAGAAAAATCCGGCAATCTTGCTCGACACCCCGGTTTGTGGGTCCGTATATATAGTTAAGGAGTCTTTTTGTCCATCCGGGAAACGTTGTGGATAATAAAAAAAAGCATCTTTTACAAAAGCCGTGAGCAAAACACGATCTGATTTGGTGGCATCTTCGATAATTACTTTTTCTTCATAAACGGGATCGGTCAAGTGACTAATGTCTGCGGTTAATTCTACAAAAACAAAAATACTGTCCCTGGCATGCACCAATACATTATCAAAATATTTTCCGGTATCACCGTCAACATTTAATCTGTAAAATGATTGTTGTCCTTTTTCAAGAAATATTTTGGGAATGATAATGTCATGGTTGGCAGTGTTGTAAATTTTAAAATGATAGGTACGCGAGGCAATTCCGGTAAAAACCGAGTCTAGAAAAACGGTGTCCTTGTCAATACGAAAATCGCCATGACTTGGGACCGAATTAAAATCTTTGCGACAGGCGCTTGTGATGAGAATCATCAATAATATAAAAAAACCGGGTAAAATACGTTGCATACAATGTTTTATTTCTGAAACGATAAATTTACATATTTATTTTTATTGCATAAG
>Ga0256831_1000209_pt1 | contig 31530 bp, 24 predicted proteins | sample 132544metaG_FD_189087 | JGI IMG/M metagenome (GOLD analysis project Ga0256831, IMG submission 189087) | Hydrothermal vent microbial communities from Lau Basin, Pacific Ocean - 132-544 | ecosystem: Environmental > Aquatic > Marine > Hydrothermal vents | place: Pacific Ocean: Lau Basin | collected... | reverse complement strand
ACTTCACCCTTAAGCTCCCATGAGTGAAACGGTGTGTTTTTGCCCTGACTTAATAGTTTGTCTCGATCAACCAGCCAATACGCATTGGGATCAAAAATACAGACATCGGCATCACTGCCAATACTTAGAGTTCCTTCTGGAATATTGAGTATTTTTGCTGGATTGGAAGTGAGTGTGGCAATTACTTCACTCAGAGACATGCCTTGTTCATCAACCATCTTTAATGCTAATGATAAGAGTGTCTCAACACCACTGATTCCAGCCTCAGTTTCGGCAAAGGGGGCTAATTTGGCATCGCTACCATGAGGCTGGTGATCAGAAACAATATTACTGATTACTCCTGAAACTAGGCCTTGGCGTAATGCTTCTTGATCTCGCTGGGTTCGCAATGGTGGGATAACATGGCAGTCACTATTAAAGTCAGCAATATCCATTTCAGTTAAATGTAAGTGATGTGCTGTGACGTCAGCACTGACTGGCAAGCCATCTTCTTGCGCCTGTTGAATAAGCTGTACCGCTTTGGCGCTGGATAATTGACAAAAGTGTGCTTTAACGCCACTGAGTTCAATCAGTTGTAAGTCTCTGGCAATGGCAATAGTTTCTGCGCTGACTGGGATGCCAGCAAGTCCCAAACGAGTGCTGACAGCACCTTCGTGAGCACAACCGCCACTTAACCAAGGATCAAATGCTTGAATGAATACGGTAATATCATGACTGGATGCGTATTCAAGTGCACGCCGCATAACCAAGGTGTTTTTTACTGGATGCAGGGCATTGGTTGTGCCTACACAACCCGCATCTTTGAGTTCACGCATTTCACTGAGTTTTTCACCTTGTAATTGTTGAGTCAGGGCACTCAGAGTATAAATTTTGGCAACCCCCTCTGTTTCTGCCTTAAGGCGTATCAGTTTAACAATGGCAGCATTATCAATAATTGGGTTGGTATCTGGTGGACAACAGAGGCTGGTAACCCCACCGGCAACAGCAGCTCTGGTTTCAGAGGCAATGGTTCCCTTGGTTTCATAGCCTGGTTCACGTAGGCGAAAACGCAAATCAATCAGTCCGGGACAGACAATCTGCGCCTTAGCATCAATAATTTGATCGGCTTGAAAATCGGCAGGTGCTGTACCTAAGGCAATGATTTTTCCATGTTGTATATGAATATCAAGGTCTTGATCAAGGTGATTTTGTGGATCAATTACTCGACCATTAATAATGCTAATAGTGGGTTTGTTGAGTGATAATACTGAGGTAAGCTGAGTAATATCAGGCATTAGTGACTTTCCTCTGCTATTGCTGTTGTCTGCTTAGGTGGTTTAATCTTGAGACTACGCCCTAATGTCTGGGACATAACGGCCATGCGAATAGCAATGCCATTGGTTACCTGTTCAAGAATAACCGATTGTGGGCCGTCGGCGATACTGGAGGCAATTTCTACACCTCGATTAATCGGTCCAGGATGCATAACAATGGCATCTGGTTTTGCATAGGCTAATTTTTGCTCGGTTAACCCGTATTGGTGATAATATTCATCTTCGCTGGGTAGCAAAGCGCCTTGCATACGTTCTTTTTGTAAACGGAGCATAATAATAACGTCAGCCCCTATTAATGCACTTTGCATATCATGATAGACATGCACCCCTAATGTTTCAATTTGAGTGGGTATCAATGTTTTGGGTGCGACAACACGAACCTCACTAACGCCTAAGGTGTTTAGCGCATGAATTTGAGAACGAGCGACTCTGGAGTGTAGAATATCACCCACAATAATAACGATTAAATTAGCAAATTCTTTTTTGTGCCGTCGAATGGTGAACATATCCAACATAGCCTGTGATGGGTGTGAATGGCAACCATCCCCAGCATTGATGACACTGATGTGGGGGGAAACATGTTGGGCAATTAAGTGCGCGGCACCACTTTGATTGTGGCGTACAATAAACATATCACAATGCATGGCTTCAAGGTTATGCAACATATCAAGCAAACTTTCACCCTTACTCGTTGCTGAGGTATTGATATTAATATTCAATACATCGGCAGATAAGCGTTTAGCAGCCAGTTCAAACGTGGTTCGGGTTCGGGTGCTGGCTTCAAAAAATAGGTTAACAATGGTTTTACCACGTAATAAAGGGACTTTTTTAACCGCTTGTTCATGAACATTGGCAAAGGGTTCGGCAGCATCAAGAATGCTGATTAAATGCTGTCTTTTAAAGCCTTCAATAGAAAGGAAATGCTTCAAGCGTCCCTGTTCATCCAATTGAATGTTTTTTGAAATCATGAGCCAATGATCCTGTTTTTTTGAAATTATCCACTAAAGAACTTGCTTATAAGCAAACCAGCCTATCCACTTAGCACTCAGTCTTAACTATTTTTAAAGGACTCGGGCCACAGAGTTTGATTTGTTGAGCCGTCTCTAAATTAAGTGTTTGCCCGACAATCTCGGCATAAATAGGCAGTTCACGGCCACCTCGATCAAATAAAACTGCCAAGGTGACAGATGCGGGTCGGCCATAGTCAAAAATTTCATTTAAGGCGGCACGTACGGTGCGGCCAGTAAAGAGAACATCATCGACTAAAATAATGTGTTTATCATCTAAGGCTACAGGTAATTGTGAGGGTTTGACCTCAGGATGTAGGCCAATTTTAGTAAAATCATCCCGATAGAAGGAAATATTTAAACTGCCTAAGGGAGTGCTAAGTGCCAGTTTCTCATAGAGTTTTTCTGCTATCCAAAAACCACCGGTGTGAATGCCAATCATAATGACATCATCCTTGCTACAACCTTGAGTGCTAATTGTGTGCAGTTTTTGCTCAATTGCCTGATGCATAATAGCTAATAGTGGCTCAAGTTCGAGCAGTGTATCACTATTGGCTGGTGTGCTATGAGGATCTGTCTTCATTATGCTATTGTCCATGAGCGGTTCAGTGTTCATTGAGCCAGCTTTGTAAAATAAGTTGGGCTGCTAATTGATCAATATCATGACCGTATTGCTTCTTTTTTTTCACTTTTTTACCCGGTTTGCTGTGGCGTCTGGGAGAAGTAAGGCCATCATAGCCTAAAAGATGGCTGGCTTCTCGTGATGTTAAACGCTCATCCATAAAGTGAATGGGAAGATTGTAGCGCTTATGGAGTTGTTTGCCAAAAATTTTTGCTGTCTCTGTTGTTTCCTGCTCATCACCATCCATAGTTAATGGTAGGCCAACAATAAAAGCAATGGGATTCCATTGTTTGACTAGTTGCTCAATAGCATCCCAATTAATTTTTTTATTATGTGAAACCAGTGTTGTTAATGAACTGGCCGTGCTTGTTAAGCGTTGTCCCACGGCAATGCCAATTTTATTTTGGCTGTAATCAAAACCAAGGAAGGTACTGCTGATGGGATAGTTATCAAAAGTTTTAGGCATGGCCAATCTCAGCAGAGATAAGGTTAATATCAACGCCTAATTTTAAAGCGGCTTGTTCCCAGCGTTTTTCATAAGGGGTTTTAAAAATGATTTGCTCATCAGCCAGTACATTAAGCCAAGAATTTTCCTGCATCTCATGTTCAATTTGATTTTTTATCCAGCCAGCATAACCAAGAGTAATGAGATAATTAGAGGGTCCATCACCATTTGCAATGGCTATTAATATGTCCTTAGATGAACTTAATGAAATGTGGTCATTAATTTTTAATGTCTGATCCCATGAAGTTAAATCCGTATCATTGCTATGTAAGATAAATCCATGTCCTGTTTCAACGGGGCCGCCAAGATAAATGGGGGTGCGGGCAATGCTTTTATCGACTAAAGGGATTTCAAGCTGAGATAATAATTGTGCCAATGTAATGTCAGTCGGGTGGTTAATGGTTAGACCCATGGCACCTTGTTGCGTATGTTGACAAATAAAAGTAACACTTTTTTCAAAAATGGGGTCGGCCATGCTAGGCATAGCAATAATAAAATTATTGGTTAGATTCATAAGATAGTAATTGGCTTATAGGCTGTCATTTATTTATGGGAAAAATTTCTACCGGCATTACGTGTAAACTGCCAAGTTCGGGTGATGACGACACGATTGTTACCTTGTAGTACTTCCTTTGGTAGGGCTGCAAAGGGGGCGGCGAGTTCAACAATACGCTTGGCTGCATCATCTAAGACTTTATGTCCGGATGATTTTCGTATCCGTGTATTGATAAGGTGCCCATCTGGGGCAATGGTGACAGATAATGTAAGTTGTCCCTCTAATTTATCTTTTCGAGCTTGATCAGGGTAGTTTAAATTACCAATACGTTCTATTTTTTTTGTCCATGCAAATAGGTACATAGCATCTGCTGTACGTCGGGTTGATGCAGTAATATAGGTTGCCTTTGGACTTTTAGCATACCGCTTTGTTTGCTGATCCAACATGGCTTCCATATCAACAATTTTTTGTTGTATTTCAGATAAAGATGTGGTCATTACCTTGGCTGTTTTCTTAGGTTTTGGTTTCTTTTTCTTAACCAGTTTTGGTGCTTTTGTTTGGCTTGGTTTTGGGGTAGATAATATGGATTTTTTTGGTGTTTGTTGTGCCTCAGGAATAGGTGCTGTTTTAGGCTTATTTTGCAAAGCATTACCCTGAGTCGGGGTTTCACCAGGGTTTTTGCTGGTGGGTTTGGCCTTTTCTTTAAGATTTCCACCACCCATTTGATCGGCCTGAGCAAGATAGTCTGGTTCTTCTGGTGGCTTCTCGGACTCTGTTTTGACCAGCACAATATCAAGTGTCTGACTCAGTTTAGATTTTTGTGGGGCTGGAATGGTAAAGGTGATGCCAAAAATAATGCTACTATGGACTAATACCGTGATAAAAAAAGCAGTGATCAGGCTTTCATTGGTTGATAAATGGCTCTGTAAATGCCTCAAAGATGCGCTACCACTATCAGGTAAAGATGTATTATTTGCTGTTTTGGCCATAAATAATGAGCTTAGAGGTCACTTGATTGTTTATATTGATTGATTAAAAACTGGGTGATTATACCGCTAACAATGCCAAGTATCACTGCAAAAGTAATTAAAATGGGTAATAGTTTGAATAATCCTGGATGAGGAATGAAAAAGTACCATGCCATGAAGAACTGTCCAGCCATATGGCTGATTGAAGCGATAATGGCGTAGCCAATGGCACTGGGTTGGTAAGCTTGTTGATTTGTGGGTGTGCTACTTAAGGATAATAATTTTAGAACTTTTTGTGGCCAATGTAGGTAAAAAGGAAGTTGGACTAGAGTGATGGCAAATAAACTCAATAATGCACCGCTTAAGCTCAGTAAAAAGGTGGGTGATAAAAAGGTACCTAAAAGTAAACTGCTTATGATGACTCTCAGTAAACTGATCTGCAATGCACTTTGCCAGCCATATTGTATAAAAGCAAATAAAGTGATGACATTGGCTAAGCCTGGTTTTATCCCCGGCAATGGGCTGGGAATGGCAGACTCAAAAATATGAATGGTGATCGCTAATGCCGCTAATAAGGCAATTTTGTGATCTTCTTGAGTGCTGATAAACTGTTGTTTCATTGTTCACCAGCTATGGCATCAAAGCTATTTAATGAGCCTTTTAAGGTGATGCTGATACGATTTGGTAGACATGCGCTACTGTCTTCGGGGATGGATAACCAGCCATGAAAGACGCAAAACTGGTTACGGCAGGAGGAATGTATGAATCGTGCTTTACCTTGTTTTATCTCAATAAGACTGATGCCTTTATAACCTTTTATAGTGAGGACTTTATCCTCATTAAGTGGCTGCTCTATTGGTGCTTTATCGGCAATTTGGATGATAAGGTGATCGGCTTTTCCCTGATTATCTAAGCGGAACCAAAAAGTGCTATACAGCTCAATACAGAGATAGCATGCAAGGCCAATAATTAAGATATCGGCTGCTTTGAGTTTAAGAAAATTGGGGTGTCTGCCAAAAGTGATAATGACTCTGTGCCTGCTACTGGGTGGGTATTATAATGCGATAATTATCGGTTTTCTTTCTGTTAATAAATGTATACGCTGTGCCATAGCGGATGACAGATAAATTTGTCCATTATCAGCAATCAGCATAACATAATTGATCTTCATTTTTTTTGCAATATCAGGCCAAAGTTTGGGGCCTGCAATAAAAAGAGCAGTGGATGCGGCATCGGCCAAGGCGGCATCTTTAGTGAGAATGGTGACGGATTGTGTGCCTAGTGCAGGGTAGCCAGTACGGGGATCTATAATATGATGATAATGTTTACCTTGAATGTCAAAAAAACGTTCATAGTCACCAGAGGTGAATAACGATTCCTCATCTTTTAGTTCAATGGCAGCAATGATGGCATCAGCCTTTGGATTGCGGCTATATTCGGGGTTTTTAATACCAATACGCCAAGGTTTACCATGTTTTGAACCGAGCACTTTTAGATCGCCACCAGCATTAATCAGGGCATTATTTATCTGATGTTTTTTGAGGATTGTTATCATTTGTTCAAGAGCAACGCCTTTGGCATAGGCTCCAAAATCAAGGCTTACTGCTGAATTATTACTTTTAACTTGAGATTGTTGGATAATAATATCACTCATAGTCGGCTTTTGTTTCAGTATTTGAGTGATTGCATGAGTATCAGGTAGTGTAAAATGATAATGTTCATCTTCAATTTTATCAAATTGCCAAAGTTTGATAAGTTGTCCAATTGCGGGATTAAATAGACCATTGCTCTGAATAGATAATGCTTGAGCCCCTTTAATTAACTGAATAATTGCCTTAGATGTGGGCAAAAATTGTGGCTGGATAAGTGCTTTATTGACTTGGCTCAGCTCACCGCTTTGCCAAGGATGCCATTGTTTGTGCAGGGTTTCAAACTTATGGCTGATAAGCTGAATAACATCTTCTGCTTGTTTCCTATTATCAGAGATAATACTAATATCGACTAAAGTACCAAAGGTAAATAGTTGTTGCTGTATTATTTGCTCATGCTTAGTTTGTTGGCAGGCTGTTACGAGTAACAATATACTGCTAAGGGCTAAGAAAGAAATGTTTTTCAGGTACTTCATGTGCTTGCTTTTTTGGCAATCAAGTGTTCAATTGCGTCCATAAGTAAAGCACTGATATTGAGTTGGTATAATGAATCCAATTCTCGAATACAGGTTGGACTGGTGACATTAATTTCGGTAATGTAGTCACCAATCACATCCATACCAACAAAAATAAGCCCCATGGCTTTTAGCTTTGGTGCTACCTGTTCACAGAGCCAGTAATCACGTTTGCTTAGTGCTAAGCCTTGACCTGTGCCTCCGGCAGCGAGATTGCCCCGTGTTTCACCTTCTGGTGGGATACGTGCTAAGGCATAATCAACAGGAACACCATTAATAATAAGAATGCGCTTATCGCCTTGAGATATTTCAGGGATAAAGCGTTGTGCCATGATGTATTGGCTACTGTGCTGGGTCATAGTTTCTAAAATAACATTAAAGTTTGGGTCATTGTCTTTAATTCTAAAAATAGAGTGCCCTCCCATACCACCCAAGGGTTTAACAATAATATCTTTATGCTGATTGAGGAAGTGTTTAAATTGATGTTTATTGCGGCTGACCAATGTTGGCACCGTACAATCGGGAAATTGATGAGTAAATAACTTCTCATTTGCATCGCGTAATGATTGAGGCTTATTGACCACTAAGGTACCAGAACTTTCTGCCATTTCAAGGATATAAGTGGCGTAAATATACTCCATATCAAAGGGTGGATCTTTGCGCATTAAAATGGTATCTAAGCTTGCAAGTGGGATAATTTCTGGTGACTTGTCAATAAATTCAAACCAATGCCCAGCATCATCTGTAACGGATAAACGTCGTGTTGATGCCTTAGCCTGATTATTTTCGATAAAAAGATCCGACATGGTGATATAGTAAATATCATATTGCCTATTTTGAGCTTCGAGCAACATGGCAAAGCTACTGTCTTTTTTTATATTGATGGATTCAATTGCATCCATCACGATACCAAGTTTTATAGGCATGTGTTTCTCTGTCTCTTTGAATAAGATGGTAATTTTATTGGATAATAAAGTAAGTCTATGTACTTAAGTATACCTCTAATTGCATGGATTAATTTAATTTTTTAAGGCATGCGAATAATAAAATTTTTAGTCATATTATAATATAAGAAACTGCTTAACAATCAAGCTCTAATCTGTTCAATTTGTTCACAATGTCAATAGATTTATGGTATTTTTTTATGTTTTACTGCATGTTACGCAAATTTATTAAAAGAATTATCAAAAAGGATGGTATGTCATCGAAAGTTATGCTAAAAATAGCTTTTGTTAAATCCATTTTTAGCCGAGAGTGACTTTAAAATAAGGCTGAGCTTTAATTTTATAAAGTCATTTAAGTGATCACACCGTTTTTATGGGGGAGTACGTGGGAATTTCTGATTCAAATATCTTGGATGGCTTTAAAGTAATGATCATCGATGATAGTAAAACAATTCGTCGTACCGCTGAAACCTTATTGAAAAAATCAGGCTGTGAAGTGGTTACTGCAACTGATGGCTTTGAAGCACTTTCAAAAATTCTAGAACATCGACCTAGTATTATTTTTGTAGATATTATGATGCCTAGGCTTGATGGTTATCAAACATGTGCCCTCATTAAAAATAATAAAATGTTTAAAGATACGCCAGTCATTATGTTATCAAGTAAAGACGGATTGTTTGATCGTGCCCGCGGTAGAATTGTAGGTTCTGAACAATACTTAACAAAACCGTTTACTAAAGATGAACTATTGGGTGCGATTACTAAATATGTTGGCAATAATTGATATATTTGTTGTATCGCTACTGCTAATGGCTGGTTGGCAGTTACTATCTAACGTTATTATAGAGAGATGTTTAAAATGGCACATATCCTAGTTGTAGATGACTCACCTACAGAAACACATATTATATCGACAACCCTAGAGAAACAGGGGCATAAAATTTCTACTGCAGTAGATGGCAAGGACGGTGTAGAAAAAGCAACTGAAATTAAGCCTGATCTGATTCTAATGGACGTTGTTATGCCTGAACTTAATGGTTTTCAAGCGACTCGTCAATTAAATAAACAAGATTCAACGGCACATATTCCCGTTATTATGGTCACTACAAAGGATCAAAAAACAGATAAAATGTGGGCAGAAAGACAAGGTGCCAAGGGGTATATAACCAAACCTTTTGTTGCTGATGATTTAATTCAAGAAGTTAATCGATTGCTACTATCGTAAACAAATAGTCATTATTAATAAGAATTTATTTTATCAGGAAATAGAATGGCTTCTCAGTCGTTAATTAGTCAACCCAAAAATACTCAGCAAATTATCCGTCTGCTCCAGCAGATGGAAGAGTATAGTCGGAATAATGCTGCCCCTTTACCACTCAATGAAGAAGTCCGGACTTTGTGGTCAGGAATTGGTTTTCGGATTGCTCAGCATCATTTTGTTGTCTCTATGGATTTTGTCAGGGAAATAATGAAATATCCAAGCGTCTCTCAAGTGCCCGGAAGTAAAGAATGGGTGAGAGGTATTGCTAATGTCCGTGGTAATTTGTTACCTATCTTTGATTTACAGGGTTTTTTGGGAAAAGTATTGACCCCAGTGAAAAGAGAAACCCGTGTTTTGTCTATTGCTAGAGATAAGCTTTCAGCAGGATTAATTGTTGATGAAATCTACGGCATGAAATATTTTGATCAATCCCTCTTTGATGCACACATTGGACGTGATATGAAGTGGAGTGATTTTTTTAGTGGTGGTTATGAGGTAGATGGTAAAAACTGGATGGTGTTTAATATGCAGCAGCTTGTTGAGAGCAGGGATTTTTTAAATGTAGCCAGTTAATGAAGTAAAGTGCGTTATCGAAGTTGAAAATATAAAATTAAAATTAAAAATCTCTGCAAGTGATGATTTAGGAGCGGATTAAAAATGCAAGGTGAAACTACAAATAAAAAGAGCGTCTATTTGCCCTTTGTTCTTCTGGTAGTCTTTGTGGTTGCCATGGTGGTTGCTTATTGGCTGGCCTTTGAAAAGGACAATAATGATTCTCAGTACCTTTCTCTAGTTGTTGAACAAAGGGTACTTTCTCAGGGAATGGCGAAGTCAGCAACATTGGCTGCTGCAGGTAATGAGAGTGCCTTTTTAACTCTGCGAAAATACCAGAAAGAATTTGCCCGTAATATGTCTCAACTTGCCAATCTTGTAGATGAAACAGGGGGGCAGGTCGCTTTACCTGAAAAAGTTGCTAAGTCTTATGAGTCACTCAATAAGACATGGAAAAATTACAATAATCATATTGAAACTATTGTAAAAAGTCAGGATACTATTCTTATTCTATCTGATGATATTAGAGCAATTAATGAGCAAATGCCTGATATGCTTAATGCCTCAAATGAGGTAGCAGAAATACTGGTTGATAGTAATGCACCGACTCGCCAAGTTTACCTAGCGAGTCAGCAGCTTATGTTTATCGAACGAATTACTGGCAATATTTCAGTTATGATGTCTGGTAGCAATGATGCAGCGCAAAGTGCACAGCGTTTTGGTTTAGATACAGCAACTTTTAAGCGAGTTTTGGATTCGCTACTTAATGGCAGTAAAATGTTGGGTGTGGGTCAGGTAGAAGACCCAGATGCAGCAGAGTTATTAGCAGAGATTGCTAATTTATATGATGAAATTAAGACTAAAATTGCTGATATTCTAGAACGTTCTCCTGAAACATTTGAAATTAATAATAGTGCACTTGCGCTGTACAATAATTCAGATAATTTGTTGCAACAGATTGTTACCCTAGGTAAGAACTATCAAGAGGTTGTCGCAGATGATGATACGTTATCTTTAATTGGTAATGGTCTTTCTGTTGCATCTATGTTGATGTTTTTCTTAATTGGTGGTGTGCTTATTTCACAAGAAAAGCGTATTGCTAAAGAAACAGAGAAACAACGTAATGAAGTTGAAGCGCAGAATAATCGAAATGAAGCAGCGATTATGCGTCTACTTGATGAAATGGGAGCCTTGGCCGATGGTGACTTGACTGCTCACGCAACTGTGACAGAAGATATTACTGGAGCTATTGCAGATTCTATTAATTACACGATTGATGCTTTACGAAGCCTGGTAACACAGATTAATGATACCACCGTACAAGTATCATCAGCGGCACATGAAACACAGGCAACGGCTATGCACCTAGCTGAGGCCAGTAACCAGCAAGCAACACAGATTACTACAGCGAGTACTGCGGTTAATGAGATGGCAAACTCTATTGAGGAAGTATCATCAAACTCAAATGATTTGGCAAACGAAGCAAGTAAATCGGTTGAAATTGCGAATAAAGGTTCAAAAGTGGTACAAGATACCATTAGTGGTATGGATACCATTCGTGAACAAATTCAAGAAACATCAAAACGAATCAAACGTCTAGGTGAATCATCACAAGAAATTGGTGATATCGTTGAGATTATTAATGATATTTCAGAACAAACCAATATTCTGGCGTTGAATGCAGCGATTCAGGCCGCCATGGCGGGTGATGCTGGTCGGGGTTTCGCAGTTGTTGCAGATGAGGTTCAGCGACTTGCAGAACGTTCAGGTAATGCCACCAAACAGATTGAGGCTCTGGTAAAAACCATTCAGGCTGACACCAATGAAGCGGTTATCTCTATGGAACGAAGTACTTCTGAAGTGGTTCAAGGAGCACAACTAGCACAAAATGCGGGTGGTGCTCTGGAAGAAATTGAGCATGTATCTTCCTCTCTGGCTAAATTGATTCAGGCAATTTCTGATACGACCAGACAGCAGTCTATCGCAGCAGTTAGTATTTCAGACTCAATGAACGTGGTACAGGAAATCACCACCCAAACATCGGCAGGTACTAATGAAACAGCGGCGTCTATTGGTAACTTGGCTGAGTTAGCGAATGAATTAAGACAGTCAGTTGCAGGTTTTACATTACCTAATAGCTAAAATTTTACGCATGTTAAATAAATATAAAATGAGATTTGAGATCCTATGGCTGCACTAAATGGCACTCTATCATGTTTTGAAAAAATGGATGATGTTTTATTTAACTCGTGGACTTCATTACTAGAAGAAAGAACAGGGATGCATCTCCCTAAAGAGCAACGTTCTTTTCTTGAGACCAATCTTGGTTTAAGAATGAAGGAAATAGGGATGCAGGATTATGCGAGCTATTACCAGCATCTACAGTCAGGTGAAGAATCAGGAAAGCATGAGTGGTTAACTTTGGTTGATCGCTTAACAGTCCATGAAACCCGTTTTTTTCGCCATCAACCTTCCCTTGATTTACTGGAACAAATTATTTTACCAAAGTTGCTAACTAGTCAATCGGATAGAAACCAGTTGCAGATTTGGAGTGCCGGTTGTTCCACAGGTGAAGAAGTTTATACCTTAGCAATGGTAATAGAACAATTCATGAAAAGACATTTTTATGATGAAAATTGTTATCTTGCTGTTACTGGAATGGACATTAGCATACCAGCATTAAGTGTCGCTAAAAAAGCGGTTTACAATCATTATAAAATTCGTGATGTGCCCAGTAGTTATTTAAAAGAATACTTTATTGAGCAAAAAAATGGACATTATCAAGTGCTTGATGCTTTGAAAAAAAGAGTGTGCTTTGTTCCTTTTAATATTATTGATATTAAAAAGGCACTTTTGGGGACAATGGATATTATATTTTGTCAAAATGTATTGATTTATTTTAAGAGCGCTACTCGAAAAAAAATTATCCAACAACTGGTCGAACGCTTAAAACCAGGTGGCTTTTTAGTATTGGGGGCAGGAGAATCTCTGGGCAATCCACATCCCGAGTTAATAAAGATTGATTTTCCTAATACATTAGCTTTTTTAAAAGAGCCAAGCAGTAGTAAATAGCTTACTTATGTTATAAATAGTTATAAAAATATGGCTCTTACAAGTGGTCTAGTCATTATAAATAATAAGGGCATGGGGAAAAAGATAAAGAATAATTCACTTCTTTTTTTCTAAGCATCTAAAAAGCAATAACATCAATCTTGATGTACTAAAAATAAGATTTTGGAGCAGAAATGTCGACCGATTTTGAACATGGTGGCCTAAAGTGGGTAGTTGATGAGATTTATGAGACCCTTAAACAGGCCCGCGTGCATTTTGAATCATTCGTTGAGGATGCAGAGGATAGCACTCAGCTGCAATTCTGTACAACCTATTTACATCAGGTTTCTGGAAGCTTAAACATGCTGGAGCTTGGTGGTGCATCGCTTCTTGCAGAAGAAATGGAGCTCTTAGCCCAAAAAATTTACGATGAACCGAATATTCGAAATGAAGAAACGTATGAACTTTTAATGCGTTCTCTCATCCAACTTCCAGACTACCTTGAGCGCTTAGAACGCGGTGCACGTGATCTACCAATGGTATTACTACCATTGCTGAATGATATTAGAGCGACCCGTGGTGAAACCTTATTAACAGAAGGGGCAGTTTTTTCGGTTGATTTGAGTTTAGATCATGTTGTTCCAGAAAAAGATAATGGTATTAACCCTGGACTTTTAGCAAAAAAAATACGCCAATACTATCATGTTGGTTTATTAGGTTGGTATCGTGATACGAATAATATCGTTAGTATCAATAAAATAAAAAAAGTTATTTATAAATTAAAAGAAACGGTTAAAACACCTAGCTATTACCAATTGTTTAGTTTAATGGACGCCTTTATTGATGGCTTAATGGATAAAGGGATTGAGTCAAGTGCATCAACAAAATTTCTGCTAGGACAAGCCGATCACTACATAAAATTATTAATTGATGTGGGTGAGTCCACGGATAATTTTACTTCCTCAGATGAAAAATCATTACAGAATCTAAAGAAAAATCTACTCTTTTATATTGCTAATAGTAAGACATCCAGTGTTGCTATCGATGCAATTTTTAGCGCCTATAAATTGTCTGAACTACTCCCTGATGAGGCTGAGCTTGAGGATGCAAAAGCCAGTATGGGTGGGGCTAATGCCGATTTAATGAGTGCTGTTACAGATGTTATTTTAACCGATTTGTCAGCGGTTAAAGAACAATTGGATGTCTTTGTTAGAAACATACATGAACCCGATGGTTCACTATCTGCTGAAAACGCTACTCTTCTAGAAGGGAGTGAGCACAGAGAAAACTTGCAGAATATCGTTGTAACCATGACGCAGATTTCCGATACGCTTGCCATGTTAGGAAAAAATACACCTAGGAATGTACTTCAGGAGAAAATAGAACTATTAAAATTAATGCTGACGGATGGTTTTGAACCTGATCGCAAAACTTTGATGGAAGTTGCCAGCGCATTATTGTTTGTTGAGTCATCTGTTTCTGAAATGGGGCATGGACATTTATTTAGCAACTCTGAGGAAGAAGTTGATTTGTCAAAAATTGAAATGACAAGTCAGGAAAAAGATGAGCTACTTAAAGTTGCTATTAAAGAGTCAAAAATAGAACTCATTTCGATAAAAGAAAGTATTGTGTTTCTTATTGATGCTTTTGCTAATGGGACACAAACTACAGAAAAAAATGATCAGACAATTCTCTCAATTATCACCGGTTTGCAGTCGATTTGTGGTGTGCTTGATATTCTTGGGAATGAAAATGGTAGTAACATTGTAAGAGATTGTGCCACTTTTGTTCAGGAAAAAATGATTATTGGTAATGAGATTGTCGAAGAAGATAAACAGCATTCTTTGGCGGATACCATAACCGCATTAGAATATTACCTTGATGCGGTTGCTAGGAAGCAGAAAGATCTTTCAGTTATTGAAAGTGTTGCCCAAGCAGGAATCGATCAATTATTTGATCGAGTAAATAATGACTCTGAATTTGAATCAGAACTTAGTAAGACTCTTTCACTTTGGATGAAAGATGTTGCTAATGTGCAAGTAAAAGATAGTTTACTTGCAGAAGTAGAGTCAATTATTGCACAAGTAAAATTATTACAGAATGAGCATGCTGAAGAAATTGCTCAACAAATGAATTCAATGATTTCTCTGGTTGGAAATGATCAAAGCTCACTCAGTGATGATATATCAAGTACCTTACGATGGGCGACAGAGACTCTAAACCGTATTATTAGTAAAGCGACTCAACAAGAAACGCTTGAAGTTGCAGATACTAATACTCTGGAAAACGAAAAAAAAAGTATTGAGCTAGCAGAAAATAGCACAACTTCTTCTCCCCCTCCTTCCCCCCTTCTTGATTTAGAACAAGACCTCCCTCCTAAACAGATAGATATTGATAATGCTTTTGTTGAAGAAGCACCTGTCATTGAAGCTGGCTTGGATGTGACTGATATTCAGCTAGAAGAAGCACCTTTTGCTGAAACTACAGAACAAAATAATAGCCCAGAAATAGAAATTATAGAGCCCTTACTAGATGCAGAGCCATTAGTAGATGAGCTAGAGCCTTTAGCGGATAGATTAGAGCCTTTAGCCGATGAGCTAGAGCCTTCAGCGGACAAACTAGAGCCCTCAGAGGATGAGCTAGAGCTTTTACCTGAGAAAGAAGTTCAAGAAGTATTTGTTCGAGTAGATGAACCTGCTAAAGATTATCCTGATATAAAGAAAGTCGGTTTATCTGATGATATTGATGAGGAAATAATAGAAATATTTATTGAAGAAGCTCAGGAAGAAATAGAAAAAATATCTGAGCTATTTCCCAAATGGAAAAATTCTTCTGATAATGATGTACTAACTGAAATGCGTCGCTCTTATCATACGTTAAAGGGAAGTGGTCGTTTAGTTGGTGCCTATGAGCTTGGAGAGTTCTCTTGGGCATTTGAAAATATGATGAATCGAATTATTGATAATACGATCACTAGTAATGAATTGCACTTTGCAATTGTCGAAAAAAGTATTGAAGTGTTACCTGAAATGGTTGATGCCTTTGAAAAACAAAGGCTTTCAAATGTAGATTCTTCTCGTTTTGCTGCTTATGCTGACTTGCTAAGCCAAGGGGAAGCCTTTGATGTACGCTATATTACAGAAGATATTCCTGAAACATCAGATGTTAGCCAAGCTGAAATACAGGAACTTGATGTCTCTTCTGATAGTGATAAACAGAACACATCTACTCATAATGAAGCAATAGCAGATACTAATAAGCTAAGTGAAGATGATGAAGAAATTGATCTTGTTCTTCTAGAAATTTTTAGCAATGAAGCATCCACCCATATTAAAAACATTGAGCAGTTTATTTTGTCCTGCCATCAGGATGATGATATTTGTAAACCCAATGACATCTTAATAAGAAGCTTACATACCCTGCGTGGTAGTGCTCATATGGCAGAAATTCATGCCATTGGCAATACCAGTGAGCATATGGAAAAAGCGATTAAGTGTATTGCAGAAAAAGGTCAAAACATTGATCTTGAGCTAATCAATCTACTTGATGAAATGTGTCAGCATAGCCTTGTCGCCTTAAAGCAATTAGATGAAACAGCAACAATTCCAGAAGAAAATCGCGACTTAGAAAATAAAATCATTAACAAACTTGATGAGATATTGCAACTTGATAACCTGCTTGATTTCACTGAAGTTGATGAGTCTATTAGTATTTCTGAAGAACGTTTAGAACAAGAAGCAATAGAAGAGCAAGAACAAAAATTTAACTTGTCGGATAAATTTCTAGAGCCTACTTCAGAAGAAGCGTTGACTTTAACCGCTGTGGATAGAGTAGATGATGGTGACACTGTTGAGATAGATAGTGATGTAGCTGAAGCAGAAGAAGATTTACCTTTAGACTTAGGGGGATCTTTTGGAACTGAATCTACTGAAGATGTATTAATTCTTGATGAATTGGTAGAGCCAGAAGAAGCTTTAACGTTAGACTTAGATGAAACTTCTGAATTAGACTCTAATGATGAGGCATTAGCATTTGACGAAACGGTAGAGCCAGAAGACGTTTTGACGTTAGACTTGGGCGAGGGTTCTGAATCGGACTCTAATGATGAGGCATTAGCATTTGACGAAACGGTAGAGCCAGAAGATGCTTTGATGTTAGACTTGGGCGAGGGTTCTGAATCGGACTCTAATGATGAGGCAGTAGCATTTGACGAAACGGTAGAGCCAGAAGATGCTTTGACGTTAGACTTGGGCGAGGGTTCTGAATCGGATTCTAATGATAAGGCATTAGCATTTGACGAAATGGTAGAGCCAGAAGACGCTTTGACGTTAGACTTGGGCGAGGGTTCTGAATCGGACTCTAATGATGAGGTATTAGCATTTGACGAAACTGTAGAGTCAAAAGATGACTTAACATTAGATTTTGGTGATACTCCTGTAACTGAAGTGGGTGAAGAAATATCAGCACTTGAAGGATCTGAAGATGATTTAGTCTTAGATCTAAATGAACCCTCTGTATTTACTTCTGATGATCCAAGCTCTACGGCAGATGTAGAGTTAGCCAAAGACTCTCATTTGAGCTTATCTGAAGATGAAGATCTTGCGAATGAATATGATGATGAGTTACTAGAGATATTTGTAGAAGAGGCTGAAGAGTTGCTTGTTTCTAGTGAACAAGTATTAAATCAACTAAAAGATGACAATACGGATACTCAGGCGTTAAACCGTTTATTAAGAGATATGCATACCCTTAAAGGGGGAGCAAGAATGGCTGGTGTGAGTGCTATAGGTGATCTTGCACATAGTTTTGAAACTAAATTAGAACACTACAAAGAAGGTGACGCACTTTTTTCCCCTGCCCAAATTGATCGCCTTCTTCAAGTACAAGATACTCTTGCTTCAATGGTTGAGAACCTAAAAAAAGGTCAAGTCGTTGAAAGTAATCCTGAATTTATTTCTTATCTTGAAAATCTTAACGATCTAGAAGAGCAAGAAATACCTCCTGCTACAAATGATACCGAGGTAAAAAAAACAGATTCTGAAGAGCTAGAAAATAATGCTGATTTACCCTCAGGTGATCTCAATGTAGACACTTTTGGTGAAACTGAAGCCGTTCAAGAGCAAGATAATGGATTAGAATCAGAAGAAGATGATGACTACGATGATGAATTATTAGAAATCTTCCTTGAAGAAGCTCAAGAACTCATGGATTCTAGCGAGGCAACCCTTACACAATTAAAGAATGATCCTGGAAATAAAGAGCAATTAAATCAGCTATTAAGAGATTTACACACGATTAAAGGGGGAGCTAGAATGGCTGGCATTACCCCAATTGGTGACCTCGCACACTCTTTAGAGACGCAATTAGAAAGTATTACCGAGCAAAATAAGAGCTTAGATGTAGACTTTTTTGAAGTACTTTACCAGTCCCACGATACGCTTAGTGAAATGCTTGAGAATTTAAAATCAGGCAATGCTATTCAAAGTGCCAACGATGATGCTTCTCAGGTGATAGAGAAAAATACTGATACTCATGAAACTGAGGATGATCATCACGTTAAAGGTGATGATGAAGTATTACAGCTAGAAGAATATCCATCAGAAGAACACGGCTCTGATGATGAGGAAAAAGTACCTCAAGAACAAGAGCTAGAAGATAGTGAAACACTATTATTGAGTGAGATTGATGATGCTCATAATGATAGTCAAACTTCCAATGACGTTATAAAAAGTAGTGAGGTGATAAAGGAATCATCCTCACTAGATGTTCCCGAGCAAGTTTCAAGATCAGCTGAGATCATTCAACCAGAAGCAGTAGAACCAGAAAAACCAACGGTTCATCAGGCAACTAAATCAAGTAGTAATGAGCGGGTTAGGGTAAGCGCTGATATCTTGGATGAACTGGTTAACTATGCAGGTGAAGTCAGTATTTACCGTTCTCGATTGGATCAAGGCAGTAATGAATTTCAAACATCCTTGGATGAAATGAATGCCACTATTGTGCGTATGCGGGAACAGTTGCGGCGTTTTGAAATGGAAACTGAAGCTCAGATCCAGTCTCGGCGGGATCAAGCTGAATCCTTAGGTTATGAACGCTATGAAGAATTTGATCCACTTGAATTTGACCGTTTTTCTAATATGCAGCAGATCACCCGTGCTATGGCGGAAAGTGTGGCGGATTTAGATAGTATTGAAAATACTATGACCAATCTTAACTCAGAGTCTGAGACCTTGTTGATCCAACAAGGACGAGTTAATACTGACTTACAAGAAGGCTTAATGAGAACTAGGATGATTCCCTTTAAGAGTCAACTAGCGCGCTTTCGTAGAATTATTCGACAAACATCCAATGAACTCAATAAACAAATCAACTTTGAGCTGTTTGGTGGTGATCAAGAAATTGACCGACGTGTATTAGAAAAAATTATGGCTCCCTTAGAGCACATGCTCCGTAACTCAGTTGCTCATGGTATTGAATCACCAGAACAAAGGAAGCAAGCAGGTAAAAATCCTAAAGGTAATATAAAATTATTTATCGGTCGGGATGGCTCAGAAATTGATATTAAAGTTATTGATGATGGTGCTGGAATTAATATTGATGCGGTTAGAAAAAAAGCCATACAACAAGGCTTAATGGCTGAGGGAGCCAACTTAAGTGATAGAGATATCATGCAATTTATTTTAGAATCTGGTTTTTCTACTGCCAGCGAGGTCAGTCAAATTTCAGGCCGTGGTGTTGGTATGGATGTTGTTGGCACTGAGATTAAACAGCTTAATGGTACATTGAGCATTGACTCAGTGACGGGTAAAGGCTCTACATTTAAAATTTTAATGCCACTTACTATGTCTGTGAGTCGAGCCTTAATGGTTGAAGTAGGGGAAGAGATTTTTGCGATACCATTGGTTGGTATTGAAAACATAATCAGAGAAACCAGTGATGTTCTTAAACGATTAACCGCACATAATGATACCTACTATCAGTGGCATGACGAAGAGTATCAGTTTTTGCACTTAGGTAGTGTTTTAGGTATTGGTCAAATGACATTTCCTGATGAAAAGATGAAAGCTCCAATACTTTTGGCTCGTTCGGGTGAAAATCGCATTGCCATTTCTGTTGATGGTTTGTTAGGCAGTCGTGAAATTGTTGTTAAATCTGTTGGCCCACAATTAAGTACTGTTAAAGGGGTCACTGGAGCCACTATTCTTGGTGATGGAAAAATTTCACTGATCCTTGATTTAGCTGTTCTAGCTCGTGAAGGTGTTGCTATGAGGCAGACATCTGAGCAGGAAGATACTATTCAGGTTCAAGAAGAAAGACAAATTACCGTTATGGTTGTTGATGATTCAATTACCGTGCGTAAAGTAACACAACGTCTATTAAAACGTTATGAATATGAGGTTATTACCGCTAAAGATGGTGTGGATGCTATTGCAACATTACATGAGACTATCCCTGATGTCATGCTATTAGACGTTGAAATGCCACGTATGGATGGTTTTGAACTTGCTACGCATATGCGTGATGATGAGAAGTTTAAAAATGTGCCTATTATTATGATTACTTCTAGAACGGGAGATAAGCATAGAGATAGGGCAATGAAGATTGGTGTTAATGAATATATGGGTAAGCCCTACCAAGAGCATGATTTAATTAGTAACATTAAAAAATTAACGACAACTTAATAAGCATAGTGTATTGATGCAACGTCTTGATGGTATTAACCTCGTTATTGTTTCAGGTTCTAATGAAATTCAGGAATGTTTACACGATGTTTTTATGACATTGGGTGCCAATGTTGTCCTCTGTGGCTTCTTGGATTTGAGTTTTGTTAACCAATTAGAATGTGCTGTAAAAGCAGATGTTATTCTTATTGAAATGTGTGATGCCTTTGAAGAAGATGAGGAGGCTCTTGATCAGCTCATAGAAACAATTAATATACCTCTCTTGTTTAATGAAAATACCCAGCTTGATGAATCAAATGATACAGAAATGCATTGTGGTTTTTCTGTTCAAGCGATTGAAAAATTAGCCTTTAAACTTTTTAAACTGGCCCAAAGTAGCAAGGCAGAGAAATTACTAGATGATGAAGAAGAAAAAACTGAGCGAATTGTTTTAGATAGTTATGAAGAGGAAGAGAAAACTGAGCAAATTGTTTTTCAGCTTGAAGAAGATGGAGAAGAAAAAACTGAACGGATTGTTTTTCAAAGTAAGAAGGGAACCACTTGTGCCGATCGAGATAGTATTGGCGATACAGGAGCAACTGAAAAGACACCCGATCTTAATGTTTGGGTTTTAGGGGCATCAATTGGTGGTCCCGAATCCATAAAAAACTTTTTGTCGAACATACCTAAAGACCTACCTATTGCGTTTGTTTTAGCACAACATTTAGGTGAAGGTTTTAGCTCATTATTAGCTGCACAACTTGATAGAACAAGCTCCTTTAATGTTAAAGAGGCTCAAGATGGTGATGCCTTGAAACATGGTGAAGTGTGTGTTGTACCAATCGCAAGTCGAATTACAATAACACCTGCAGGACGAATTAAGTTTATACAAGAGCATTGGCAGGGTTTTTATAAACCATCCATTGACTGTGTTATTAATGATGTCACTAAGGTTTTTAAAAAAAATGCAGGTGTGATTATTTTTAGTGGTATGGGAATAGATGGATTGAAGGCATGCCAGCTATTTTTTGATCAATATAATGGTTTGATTTGGGCAGAGGGTTCAGATTCTTGTGTGATAAGCAGTATGCCCGATTCAATACGGGAAAATAATTTAGCAGAATATTCAGGCTCACCTAGAGCCTTAGCATTAAAAATAACGAAAAAATATCAAAAGAATCAAGAAATTGTTAGGCTTGATTCAACGCATGAATGCACTGTTAATGTTAGCAAATAAATAGTGTCATCGTTTTAACATATTGCCTAGCGTTTGTTCTCTATCGTTTTAGACAGTGATAAAAGTGAGTAAATAATGAATCAGAGTAGCCATGTTGTTCAAGGCATTGAAGCAAAAAGAACGGGTAGTTCAGTAAGACAAGAAGATAGAATTCGTTGTCTAACACTGAATTTTTTTAGTTATAAAATGCTAATACCCAATGCTTCTGTTGCTGAGGTTATTGAACCTAAGAGCAAAATTGAACCAAGACTGGGGGCGCCAGAATGGTTTGGTGGCCTGATGACTTGGCGTGAGCAAGACGTTCCCGTTCTTATTTTTGAAAAAATAATGAATATTGAAGCGTCAAAACCACAGAAGTATCGGCGAGTGCTCATTTTAAATACTCCAGGCAATCAAGGCTGTGCTCCCTTTACTGCTCTTGGCTGTCAATCAATCCCTAGTTTAACTCTGATTGAAGAAACAAGGCTGGCAACCAGTAGTATTATGAGTGAGCAAGTTATCCATATTAAATTAGATGGTGAAAATTATATTATTCCTAATATTTCATTATTGGAAGAGAAAGTGAGTGAGGTGATGGGAGGATAATAGCACATTCTAAATAACCTGAACTCTGGATAAGCTAATCTTGAAAATAAATGCAAAAGTGTTGATTGGCCTGTATTTGTGAAGGAAGTCTCTTTGGCATGGATGCCAAAGTGAAGCCTACAAGGATGTATTTACGGCGACTTCTGTAACAAATACAGGCTAATCAACACGTTACTTGTTCAGTTATTCAGAACTTAGGTTAAATACCAAAAATATCTTTGCGCTGTGTTACTAAATGAAAACCTTCCTTAAAAGGAACCACGCCATTTTCTTTAATGATCTTTGCTGCTTCTTTACTTTGTATGAATTTGAGAAAACGTTTTACCTCTTTTTTCTCGTTTTTAGGCAATTTAAATAAGGAGGTATAAGTGAGATATAGAGGACGATACATTGTATAACTTCCAGATTTAATGGCCTCGTAGTCAGGTGTAACACCATCGAGTTTCAGCACCTTGACATGCCTTTTTCGCGCACTTGATATGCCCGTTATGGCAAAGGATCCAGCTTCTTTTTCTACTGCCTTTTCTAGAGGGCCACTGGATGGAAAATATTTATATGATGTGATGTTTTTATTATTATCATTGAATAATATTCTACGTAGAGTGTAGCCAACCCCCGAAATTTTAGAACGGCGAGTGTAGAGGTGAATTGCTTGCTTTGGGTTTGATTTACCTTGCCAATCGGACAACTCATTCCAATATTTAATTTTACCATTAAGTACATCAACCAATTCATTTTTTTTAATACCAGAAATAGGTGATTCCTTATTAACAATGACCACTAAGGCATCCCATGCCACTAAGATCATTTTAAATAGTTCACTGGATTCTTCGCGAGTTTGCATAGGAATTCGACAGGTTCCTCCAATATGAGAGCTTCCTGCTTTTGTTGAACGGATCCCCTTTGTTGCTCCGCCACCTCTTAATTCAATAGTCACCCCATATTTTTTCTTATATGCCTTGGCAATCTCAAACATAAATGCTTTTTTGGTAATACCACAACCTGTCCATATGATTTTTTTAACGGGAATATCCAGCGATTGCTTATTGCTATTTTTTGCATGAGCTAACCAAGGAAGTGAACAGAAAAAAATAACTAATAGACATTTTTCAACGGGCGTTGTCATATAATGTACCGCTTAATAGCATAATAAGAAATATATTGAACTAGGAGTTTATAGACTTATATAAAGATTCTATATTGATACTATTAATGGAGTCTGTGGTGGTTTTCCCCTAGGCTCACAACTAAAAATATAAGAGGTGATGTGATAGTTGCTTATTATTGCTTAATAAGAGACCAAAGCTTTTTAGCTAAAGATGAGTGCTCTAAGTTTGTGTAACTACTTGTTAAATAACTGGATAATAGTATTTCCAAATCATTTTGAGTCATGTGCTTACTATGACGGATTAGTTGTGATAAATCATGTTCTCGTATGTTCTGATAAAAGGGTAGCCACTTTAATTTTTCCAGATCAATGATTCGAATATCAATAACATATTGATCATATTTTAAAAATAAGTGCTTAGGATAAAAACAATTATGACGAAAATGAGCATCATGCATTTTTCGACTAATTTCTCCGGCTAAAGTCATTATCTTTTTGCGCTGAGGTAATGACTTATTATCATTATTTGTACAAAAATCTTCTAAGCTTTGATAATTTTCAAGAGATTGAGTTATGAGTATGGACTGATGTTTTTCATTAGCAATGCGTTCGCCATAATATACTGTACTGAGTGTTGGAATATGGTTTTTATTAAGGCGATTAATATTAAGAAATTCTCGACGAAAGGTAGGGATGCCTTTAAATGGATGTAGTGGGGTTTTACAGTTATGGTTCTCCTGACGTTTAATAAAAACAGCACTGGCTTCACCTTTTTTATTAGTAAGAGAGAATTTGACCACACCACTCCAGCCATTGCGCCGTTGATTAGGCTCTTCAAACCAAGGCGTTTGTAAAGCCCATAATTGCTCAAATGTACCCAGATTATTGTATTCCAGCAATTGTCTGGCTTTTCTGTTAGCAAAAAATTCTTTAGACACAAGGGATCCTTTGAGTTGCTCTCATGATTTATTTTTAAGACTCTATTTTCTTTTGTTTTTTTGCTCTACGGGGTTTTTTTCTATATAGCTTAGGCATGCCCTCAGGGCGTGTTTTAAAACGGCGGTGGGTCCATAAATATTGCTCAGGTGCCTGCTTGATAAGCTCTTCAAGGATTTTATTAGTTCGGCTAATATCGTCCTTTATGGATCCACTAGGGAAATTATCTAGGGGTGGAAAAAACTCCATAATATAGCCCTTATTACCTTCAAGACGTCGGGAAATATAAGGAATAATCGCCGCTTTAGTAATTTTTGCCATACGTGATGGGACAGTTTGTGTGGCAGCAAGCTGACCAAAAAAAGGTACGAACTCACTATTCTCAGCCCCTGTATCTTGATCGGCGGCAATCCAGACAATATTATTTTGCTTAATATAGCGAAAGGTTTGACGAATTTCATCACGGGCAAAGACTTGATCAAAATTTCGATAACGTGCCTGCATGGTATAATGATCGAATAATGGGTTGCGCATCGTTTGGTAGCTGGCGGCAAATTTATTGTCTAGAGTGATAAAGCGGGCACTAATTTCAACGGTGGTGTAATGGGCACCTAATATAATCACGCCTTTGCCTTGATTCAGAGCTTCTTCAACATAGTGGTAATTTTTAATATTAACCAGCTTTCTTAAGCGATCAGCAGGGCTCCACCAATTCATTGCAATCTCAACCAGTCCCATACCAATGGCATGAAAGTGTTTTTTAACCAGTTGTTGTTGCTCTTGTACAGAAAGTTCAGGGAAGCATAGTGCAATATTGGTTTTTACAACCTCTCGTCGATAGTTGCCCAATAGATAGAATAATTGCCCCATTGAAAAGCCAATGAGCCGCTGTAAACGATAAGGTAAAATAACTAAAATACGCATCCCAGCTAAGCCCAACCATGATGGCCAATATTTTGGAGCCAGATAGTTATGCCATAAAAAAGTGTGTTTTTCTGCCATAGTGTTTATTAAGAAAATTAAGCCAGTCAGTAGAGAAATTGCTGTATTGTACTGTTTATCAATGAGTTTGTCAGTTTCGATGTGGTGATTGTTAGGATATGTTATTATGTGCGATTTACAAGTGCCCACAGCCAAAAAAATTGGTGCAAATGATTTTAAATAATATAAAAACTACTTTACAATCATTTGTACTAATTTTTTGTTATTCAAGAGTGCCCACAGCCAAAAAAATTGGTGCAAATGATTTTAAATAACATAAAAACTACTTTACAATCATTTGTACCAAATTTTTGTTATTCAAGAGTGCCCACAGGCACAAAAATTGTTAAGAGAGATTAAATAAAGACCACTCATGCAAATACTCATTCCAGATTTTTCAAATAGTGCTATTTTAGTTGTTGGTGATCTTATGCTTGATCGCTACTGGCATGGTTCTACCTCTCGAATTTCTCCTGAGGCGCCCGTACCCGTTGTTAAAATTGAAGAATCTGAAGAGCGTGCAGGGGGGGCTGGCAATGTGGCCTTAAATATTGCGGCTCTTAATGGCAACCCTGCTTTAGTTGGGCTTACTGGGCAAGATGAGGCTGCTCATATTTTAAAAGACCGTCTGGGGTGCCAAGGGGTTAATTGTCATTTTGTTGAGCTTCAAGGCTGTACAACGATAACCAAATTACGGGTGCTTAGTCGTCATCAGCAATTGATCCGCCTTGATTTTGAAGATGGTTTTCATTTTGATATAGGTGAGGGAGCTAATGCAAGTGAACGCTTACTTCAAGCCTATAAAAAACAATTAGCTCAGCATGATGTGGTGGTTTTTTCTGATTATCAAAAAGGTACCTTGCGTGATTTGCCAGAGCTGATTGCCTTGGCAAAGCAACAGCATAAAAAAATTATTATTGATCCCAAAGGTAATGATTTTTCTATTTACCAAGGGGCAAGCTTATTAACCCCCAATTTATCAGAATTTGAAGCAATTGTCGGCCACTGTGAGAGTGATGAGCAATTGGTCAATAAAGCAGAAACGCTTTGTCAGGAATTACAGCTTGAAGCCTTATTGATCACCCGAAGTGAAAAAGGTATGACCTTAATTCAAGCCAATAAACCAGCTGTACATTTGCCTACTCGTGCGCGTGATGTCTATGACGTGACTGGTGCTGGTGATACTGTTATAGCCACCCTTGCTGTGGCTATTGCTCAAGGACTGGATATGGTGGCGGCCACTAAATTGGCTAATCTGGCTGCCAGTGTGGTGGTGGGTAAGGTTGGCACAGCAACAGTGACGGTGCATGAATTACGTAATGCCATGCGTCAGATTAGTGATATTGAACAGGGGATCATTAGTGAGGAACGGCTCGTTGCTTTGGTTGCCGATGCTAAACAACATGGCGAAAAAGTGATCATGACCAATGGCTGTTTTGATATTCTTCATGCTGGTCATGTGAGTTATTTAGAACAGGCAAAAAATTTGGGTGATCGTTTGGTTGTGGCGGTTAATGATGATGATTCAGTCAAGCGCATTAAAGGCCCTGAACGTCCAGTAAACACCATGACTCGGCGTATGCAAGTGCTTGCTGGTTTAAGTTGTGTGGATTGGGTGGTGCCTTTTTATGAAGACACACCCACCCGCTTAATCTGTGATGTTTCTCCCTCAGTACTGGTTAAAGGAGGAGATAATGAAGTGGATAAAATTCCTGGAGGTGATTGTGTGAAAGCGCAGGGAGGTGAGGTTCTCATTATGCAATATGTTGATAATTGCTCCACTACAGGATTAATTCGCTCAATTCGCTCAGCAGATGACTCGGTAGAAAATAAGCAGGCAGAAGAATAAATAGAATTATGCTGAAGTCTTCCTCTTCTTATAATACTTCTTCTAAAGATGATCCCAAGCCTCAAGCAGTTGATATTACCATTATTGGTGGTGGTATTGCGGGTTTATGGACCTTAGCTCGACTACGCCAAGCTGGTTATCAAGCCATTTTGCTAGAAGCCAATTCGTTAGCCTGTGGGCAAACAGGGGCTTCACAAGGGATTATTCATGGTGGCACTAAGTATGCGCTTACGGGCAAGCTAACCCATTCAGCACAATCCATTGGTGCCATGCCTCAGCGTTGGCAAGCCTGTCTTGATGGTCAAGGGGAACTGGATCTGACTCAGGCTACGTTGCTTTCAAAACATCAATATCTCTGGTCGAATCAAAGCTTAGCGGCTAAATTAACGGGTTTTTTTGCCAGTAAGGTGATGAGTAGTCGCATGCAACGCTTAGGCAAAGGCGATCATATTCCTCCTTTTAATCAGAGTAACTTTAAGGGTGAGCTTTATCAATTGGATGAGTCGGTTTTAGATATTCAAAGCGTGGCAGAAACATTGAGAGTACAATTTTCTGAGGCAATTTTTCAAACAGAGGTAAGTAATATTGTGCCCTCAAAGGATATGGGCAAAGACACAAGGTATCAAATTCAATTAGCCAATAAGAGTATGCTACAAACTCAATGTCTTGTCCTTACTGCTGGTGCAGGCAATGAGCAATTGCTTAATGTTTTAGCTTTAGAGCAACCTAAGATGCAACGTCGTCCTTTGTTAATGCCAATGCTAAAAGCTAAAGCATCTGTGTTGCCTAGACTATATGCCCATTGCCTCGGTGTGAGCGCACTACCTAAAATGACCATTACCTCACATACATTATCCACCTCAGGTGAGCCATATATTATTTGGTATTTGGGGGGAGAAATTGCCGAACAAGGTGTTGGGCGAAGTGTTATAGAGCAAGTACAATGTGCTAAGAAAGAATTACAGATGGTCATGCCGTGGATGGATTTTTCCTCTTGTCAATGGTCAGCTTTAGCAATTGATCGAGCGGAGCCTAAAATGTCTGATGGTAGTCGTCCTGTAGAACCTGCGGTCTATCAAGACCATCAGGTGATCACTGCTTGGCCAGTAAAATTAGCAATGACACCCATTATGGCTGATAAAATTTATCACCAAATTGAAGCCTTAGATATTGCTAAAAATAAGCCCATCAAACGTGTTAAAGTGACCCTAGAAACCACTAAAACTAGCTTGCTTCCATGGGAGAAAGTAACACAGTGGATCACATGATACTAAGTAGATACTAGGCAGACAATAGATAATGAAAACACGAGAATTAGGGCAAACCGGCATTCAAGTCAGCCCATTGGGCTTAGGTACGGTAAAATTTGGCCGTGACCAACAAGTAAAATACCCTTGGTCATTTACCATTCCGGATGATCAAGCGGTATTGCATTTACTTTCTTTGAGTCAAGAGCTAGGTATTAATTTATTGGATACCGCACCGGCTTATGGTAATAGTGAAGCGCGTTTAGGACAATTATTAACCAATCGGCAAGACTGGGTTATTGTTTCCAAAGTGGGTGAAGCCTTTATACAAGGACAATCACACTTTGACTTTAGTGCGCAGGCAACACAAGCAACCATAGAAAATAGCCTGAAAAAATTAAAAACAGATTATCTTGATATTGTCTTGGTACATTCTGATGGTGATGACCAACGGGTGATAGAACAAGAAGATGTCCTAGAAACATTACACCTACTTAAGCAAAAAGGTTTAATTCGAGCTATTGGTCTATCAACTAAAACAACTCAGGGTGGGCTTTGGACGGTAGAAAATACTGATGTTATTATGGCCACTCGCAATGCGCTTGATCATACAGACGATCCCGTGTTAGATAGAGCCTTAGAACTGAATAAAGGTGTGGTGATCAAAAAAGGTTTGCAAAGTGGCCATGCTGATACTAAAGCAGGTGGTGGTGGTATTAAAGAAGCATTAGGCTATGTCTTTTCTCATCGTGCGGTTAATTGTTTGATTGCAGGTACGATTAATCCTGAGCACCTGAAAGAAAATGCACAATTAGTTAGTCAGTTTACTAATGCATAAGTTAGCAGTTTCTACATCATTGTTTTTCTACCGCTTACTCTATTATTCCCTGACCCCTTTTTTATTGGCACGTTTATTATTTAAGCATCAAAAAAGTAGAGCATATAAAGAGCAACGGCAATCCTTAAGATTGGCTGAGCGTTTTGGTGTTTTTAAGCAGCCAGAATTTTCCTCTGAATTATTATCACCTATTTGGTTTCATACCGTTTCAGTGGGTGAGTTTATAGCAAGCCTACCTTTAATTCGACAAATCATGCAAGACTATCCGCAGCACCCTATTATTATCACTTGTACCACAACGACGGGTTCTGCCCAAATCATCAAAACCTTTGCTACTGAAATTCAACAAGGCCATGTCTTTCATTGTTATCTACCTTATGATTTACCCGGTTCTATGAGGCGTTTTTTAGAACAGACTCAACCTTGTTTAGGCTTGATTATGGAAACAGAAATCTGGCCTAATATGCTGCATATGGCAACCAAAATGCATATTCCTTTATGGTTACTTAATGCTCGTATGTCAGCTCGTTCTGCCAAGGGTTATAGTCGTGTGAGCAAGCTGATTGCTAATGCTTTACAACAATTTTCAGGTATTGCTGCCCAAGATATTTTGGATGCACAACGTTTGATTCAACTAGGGGCTTGTGAGCGTACACTGCATGTTACCGGTAGTATTAAATTTGATATTCAGCTTAATTTAGATGATATCCCTAAGGGACGTGTTTTGCGACAACAGTTGTGTTGGCAAGATAAGCAAGTGTTGATTGCTGCCAGTACTCATAAGGGTGAAGATGAATTATTATTATCTGTTTTTAGAGCACTTAGACAGCAATACCCGCAATTAGTTATGATAGTTGTTCCTCGTCATCCTGAGCGCTTCCAAAGTGTTTATCAACTTTTGAGTCATTCAGATTTTAAGGTGATAAAACGTAGTGCTAGTCATGCGAATACCCTTTATAGTGCTTCGGAGACTGATATCCTCTTAGGTGATAGTATGGGGGAAATGATGCACTATTTTGCCTGTGCTGATCTGGTTTTTATGGGGGGTACATTGGTGTCAACGGGAGGGCATAATATTCTTGAACCGGCAGCAATGGGCTTACCTATTATCTATGGCCCTTATATGTTTAATTTTTCTGCCATAAATGAATTATTTCTCTATCATCGAGCTGCCAGACAAGTCAGTGATGTCGCATCATTAGAGAAGACCTTAAGTGAACTATTAGGCAATAAAAAACGAGCAGATGAATTAGCTCGTAATGCACAACAATTAATAAAAAATAATGCAGGTGCAATGGTAAATAATCTGGCACTGCTAAAACCATACTTAGGGTAATTGAAGGTGTTTATGAATAAGCCAATAGATACTATTTGGATCAGCCATAGAGGGCTGGCTCAAGTACATATTGAAAACACCCAAGCGGCTTTTGAGCAAGCATGTGATGCTGGTTTTAATTATTTAGAAACCGACTTACAGAGCTGCAAGGATGATCATATTGTCCTGTGTCATGAACCAAATGTAAGCAAAATTTCAGATTTATCAGCTAATATTTCTGAAATGACTCGTCAGCAATTAAGTAATATTTCCCTTTATAATGGGGCTAAGCTCTTATTTTTAGATGAATTTATAAAAATTTTTTCTCAAAAACGCTGGGTGTTTGATATTAAACCAGAGACCGCTACTCAAACGATAAACAATCTTAAGTTAATGTTTAAAAATAAAGATCACTTAGTAAATAATATTATTTTTTTATTCTGGGGTGAGAATGAGCAGAGACTATTTCTTAATGATTTTCCACAAGCGGTATGTTTTGCTCGTAGTGATGAATGCTATAGAGCAGGTTTTGCAATGTTACTTGCTCTTGGATATGGTGCTAAAATTAAGAAAAATAAAATATATTCATTACATTCAAAATTTTTTGGTTTGCCATTATTAAATAAAAAAATAGTGCAGCGTTTTCATGATAGGGGGGCTAAAGTGCTTGGTTATTTACCGGAGTCTGATAAGGACGTACAACGATGCCTTAGTGCTGGTGTGGATTATATCTTAAGTAATCATGCCCCTCCTTTATCATCATAATTATAGTTAACCTGAACTCTGGATAAGATGATCTTGAAAATAACTTCAGAGTGTTGGTTAGCCTGTATTTGTGCAAGAAGTCTCTTTGGCATGGATGCCAAAGTGAAGCCTACAAGGATGTATTC
>Ga0256831_1000208_pt1 | contig 31552 bp, 27 predicted proteins | sample 132544metaG_FD_189087 | JGI IMG/M metagenome (GOLD analysis project Ga0256831, IMG submission 189087) | Hydrothermal vent microbial communities from Lau Basin, Pacific Ocean - 132-544 | ecosystem: Environmental > Aquatic > Marine > Hydrothermal vents | place: Pacific Ocean: Lau Basin | collected... | reverse complement strand
CCGGTGGAAACCATATAGAAATCAGGGTTGAAGAATCAAAAACTGGTAAAATACCAAACTTGAACTAATATTTTGTTAACAATAACAAGATACTTAAATGACAAAAATGAATACAACTACTCAAAATAATGATGATCGCAGGGTTTGCGAACGAATTGTTCTGAATCGAAATGTCCAGGTTGATTTGGCCAGTGGCCAGAAAATTAATGGCATAACCGTTGATATCAGCCTGGGGGGCGTATGTATCTCTGTTCAGGAAGATTTAAAAGAGAGCTTCCTGCAGCAAAATGCCAGGCTGTTTATTAAGGACAGGGAAGGTAATTTATCACCGGAGTTTCCCTGTTCCATTGTCCGCCAGAGTGAAAACAGCTTATGCCTGCAGCTGGATCGTGCAAAATCTACACAGTTCGGTATTATGCTGACCAAAGGCTTATTTAAAAAGAAAGTCGTTACTAATTAATAGTTATTACCAATTAGGAGTTCATCCAAAATTCTCTCACCCTCTGGGAAAGGGGTAGGATGTGGGTAATTAACAAAGTTGTATTCCAGGAGTTTTTTGTGTGTATTAAGGTGGGTAATAATGAGTTAGGTTCAGTCAAAGCCTTAATGGCCATGAGCCTGAATGCCCTGATTGCGGAAGTATTTGAACTGGATCTGGATGAGCTGGACAATTACCTGTCTCTGACTCGGGATCTGGGCATGGATGAAAGCAAACAGGAAGAACTTAATACCATGATTGCCGAATATTTTGACGATCTCCACGTTGACTTTTCCCAGGTCGACACCCTCGAACAATTATTCCAGAGCGTAGTAGAAATCGAATTCGAAGAACTCCCCGAAACTGCTTTTGGAATGTAACTCATCTTATCGTGACCACAAAAATAAGAGATGTTGTTCTAAAATATTAAGTGAACGATTGTCACGTATTAAGATTTAATTTCCTGTTTACTCATATTCCTGGCTGGAATCACTACACTTTAATCAGCCATTGACAAACTCTCAGTATTTATATATCGTATTTACCCTATATAGACCAGAACACATAAGTTAGAACACTTAAATAAATAAGAAAAATTCTGTAGAGTGACTGGCTGTAGGTACTGTCTTTCCGGGGACGCTCAAAGCACATCCATTTTGTTTTAAAATATATTAACTATATAATTAATAATGATTATAGTGATCAATCATTATCTGAGTAGAATAGAACTTAATCAATGAGTTTTCAAATTGGCACAATAAAATTATTTAATCGGTTATGGTTTTATAACCTGATTATTGTGCTATTGCTCAGTGCCCAGTTTATAACTCTGGAACATTCCACAGAACATCTTTTTCATGTTCATACACATTATTGTTTAAACTTTCAAACGGCGGATGCATCACCCTCATTAATTGCATCAAAAGTAGAGTTTAAACTTCCGGAACATACGTTTGAAAAAATTTCCTTTCGTAAAATAGTTCACATTGTCACACCGTTTATAAAGCATACCTCCATTCGCGCACCGCCTGTCTTTGTTTAGCATAAGAACTTTTACAGATAAAACCTGTAAGGTCTTTACATTTCAACATTTATAAAACCATACGCAAATAACCAGTAGTAGTTATAGCTATGCCTGTAACTATTGATAATCCTTTTTTTATAAAGAACCACGAAAGAAGTGATGTGGACTGGATGCTGGGCGGGTTTTATTCAGGCTCAAACCTGGAATTACAGGTTTGATATGTATTTTTTTAAACAACAAACAATAAAGACAAGTGAAGAAATTATGAAAAAAACACTCTCCTTATTAATTTCCGCCGGAATTATTTGTGCTGCGGTCACTCCGGTTATGGCTGATGAACAGATAGAACTGCTCAAACAACAGATTGAACAATTAAAACAGGATTATGAAAAACGTATACAGGCACTTGAAAAAGGCTTGCTAGCTGCTCAACAGGCAGCAAAAAAGAATGAACAAATCCTCGTCAATGTGCAGGAGCAGGCAGAAGAAGCTGAACTGGCCAGTGATGATAACCAGCAAACAATTGCAAAAAACAGTTTTAATCCCGAAATCAGTTTAATTCTGGACGGTCGTTATGCCAGTTATCAGAATAATCTGGATAATTATCAACTACCTGGTTTTTCACTTGGTGATGAAGCCGGACTGGTTCCCGAGGGTTTTAGTATAGGTGAAAGTGAATTAAGTATCAGCGCTAATATCGATCAGTTATTTTATGGCAAAGCCACCATTGCCTTTGCTGAAGATGATGAGGGTACCAGTGCAGAAGTTGAAGAAGCTTATGGACAAACATCCGCGTTATTTGACGGTTTGACCATTAAAATGGGACGGTTTTTCTCATCTATGGGGTATCTAAATGAGCAACATGCCCATGTCTGGGATTTTGCTGATGCACCACTGGTTTATCGTGCTCTTTTTGGTGATCAGTACAGAGATGATGGTGTACAGATCAGTTATATTGCTCCAACAGAATTATTTATGCAAGTGGGTACAGAACTCTTTTCGGGGAGTTCGTTTCCAGCCTCAGGCACTCACAATGGGGTTGGCAGTTGGACTGCCTTTGCCAGGATTGGGGGAGACATTAACAGTGAAAATAGCTGGCAAGTTGGGCTTGGCCACTGGAAGGCTTCGAATGTAGACGATCGCAAAAGTGAAAATTTAAATAACTCAACCACTATTTATAATGGGGATAGTGAGATTAATACCATTAATCTGGTGTATAAATGGACCCCTAATGCCCGTACTGATAACTTAAAATTACAGTTTGAATATTTTGAAAGGGATGAAGATGGAGATATTGCTTTAGATGACTTTTTGTCAGGTAATAGCAGTTCTTATCATGGCGAACAGAAAGGCTGGTATGCTCAGGCTGTCTATCAAATGAATAAACAGTGGCGTACAGGTTTACGATATGATCATCTTTCCAGTCATACTAAAGGTTCAAATTATCTGGTACTGGATGATGCCGGTCTGGAAAGTTATGGTTATAAACCCGAACGCTATAGTGCCATGCTGGAATGGCTGCCTTCTGAATTTAGCCGTATCAGGCTGCAGTATAACAATGATCAATCTTATAAGGATTCTGATAATCAACTGTTTTTACAATACACATTCAGTATGGGCGCTCATGGTGCACATAGCTACTAGATGCTTATAGCGACTAATAGAGGTCATTACAAAGGTGATTACAAAATGAATACAAAAAAAATTCTGTTTATATTTATATTTTTAATATTGATTGTTATCCATACTGCTGAAGCAGTCGCTAAAATAAATATTTTTGCCTGTGAACCGGAATGGGCGGAACTGAGTAAGGAATTAGGAGGTTCTTTAGTTTCCACATTCAGTGCTACAAATGTTGGACAGGATCCCCATTATATTCAGGCCCGCCCGAGTTTGATTGCTAAAATACGGAAGGCAGATTTATTAGTTTGCACCGGTGCAGGACTGGAAACCGGCTGGTTACCCGTGTTATTACGTAAATCGGGTAATTCAAAAGTTCAGCCTGGACAGAAAGGTTTTTTTATGGCTACTGATACCGTTAAACTGCTGGATAAACCCACAGTACTGGATCGTTCAATGGGGGACATTCATGCTGCCGGAAATCCTCATATTCAATTAGATCCGCGTCGTATGAGGATTGTAGCGAAAAAGTTATCACAAAGACTCCAGCAAATTGATCCTGAACATAGCAAAGAATATGCGGAAAACCTGGCTAACTTTAAAACCCGCTGGGATCAGGCAATAAAACGATGGAAGGAAGAAATCAGGGATATTCAGGGTAAAAATATTATTGTCCAGCATAATAGCTGGGTGTATTTACAACAGTGGTTAAAGTTAAATAAAGTGGCTGAATTAGAACCCAAACCAGGTGTCCCACCAGGCAGTAGTCACTTATCAGCTTTATTAAAACGGGTAAAGAAATCCCCTGTCGATCTTATTATTTACAGCAGCTATCAGGATCCCAAAGCAGCTACATGGTTATCGGAAAAAACTGGTATTAAGGCGGTTGCTATACCCTCTACCGTTAATGAGAATGAAAGCCTGTTTCAGTGGATGGATCATGTAATTCAATTAATAAAGGATAATTCTAAATGAATTATGATGGACTGGATATAAGCATTTTATTACCGGCCTTTTGTGCTGGATTGATTGTTTTAATGACCCATGTGCCTTTTGGCCAGGAGGTTTTAAAACGAGGAATAATCTTTATTGATCTGGCTATTGCACAGATTGCCGGAATGGGTGTTATAGCCGCGCATTATTTTGATCTGGAACGATTCGGGGACGGGTTCATCCAGATTTCTGCAATAACCAGTGCTTTACTGGGAGCCTGGATATTAGGGCAGATAGAAAAAAAATGGGGGAACTACCAGGAGGCTGTTATAGGTATTACTTTTGTTCTTGCAGCTACTGCCAGTATACTTTTGCTGGCAGGCAATCCTCATGGAGGAGAACATTTAAAAGATCTTCTGGTAGGGCAGATATTGTGGGTAACATGGGAACAGTTAATACCTGTTTTTATACTTTCTATAATAATTACTCCAATCTGGTTTTATTATAAAAAATGTATTGGCAGCTATGGTTTTTATATTCTATTTGCCATAGCAATAACCAGTTCTGTTCAACTGGTTGGCGTTTATCTGGTGTTTGCAAGTTTGATTATACCGGCATTAGGAAGTGTTTATTTTACCGGGGGTAAGAAATTATTTGTAGGATACAGTATTGGTATTTTAGGCTATTTAAGTGGTCTGGTTTTATCTGCTATTTTTGATTTACCCAGCGGCGCTGTTATTGTCTGGAATATTGCAATTATTGCCTTGTTGCTAAATGGTTTAAATAATTTGATTAGCCACATCTACGTGAAAAACTAATATCTGGATGTATTGCTGAATCCAGATGTTTTATCTTTGCGGATATTGCCAGATATTAACCAGTATCTGGTGAGCATTCCGTCTGAAAATCTCTGGTGAACCCGAATAACTGTTTAATGTTAATTAGTATCGTTTTACCTTTTTGTACTGATCCCTCGCACCATTAAAACCTGACTATTCTCTTTATTACCTCCCATATTGCACTATTCCGGTGCGTTTTTTTTGTGCAAAACTTAATTTTAAATAACCTACTATTTTTATGTGTTTTTAAGGTGTTGAAATTCCATTTGAAAACAAGTGTTGGCACAACCTGTGCTAGTTTATTAGCAATTAATTAAATAATACATCCTGAGTTAAAGAACGGAGCATAAAATGAAAGAAAAACTGGTCATGATCGGAAACGGTATGGCAGGTATGCGTACTATTGAAGAGCTGCTGAAAATAGCACCGGATATGTACGATATTACTGTATTCGGCGATGAGCCTTATGGCAACTACAACCGTATTTTACTTTCACCGGTACTGGCGGGTGAAAAGACCATTGATGATATTATGCTCAATACTCTGGACTGGTATGAAGAAAATAATATCAAACTGCATGCGGGCAAGAAAGTTACCGAAATTAATCGAATTGCCCGTACCGTTACGGCTGAAGACGGCACCGTAGAAGAATATGACCGTCTGTTAATTGCCACCGGTTCAACCCCGTTTATTATTCCTGTCCCCGGCCATGATAAGGAAGGCGTTATTTCCTTCCGTGATATTAAAGATGTGGATATCATGCTGGATGCGGCTAAAAAATATAAGCACGCTACGGTTATCGGCGGCGGTCTGCTGGGTCTGGAAGCGGCCAATGGGATGATGCAGCACGGTATGAAAGTGACCGTGGTTCACCTGGGTGATACCCTGATGGAACGCCAGCTGGATAAAGTGGCGGGCAAAATGCTTAAAAACTCTCTTGAAGAAAAGGGTATGGATTTCCGTATGGAAGCCCAGACTGCTGAAATTACCGGTAATGGCCGGGTAACGGGTATCAAGTTTGCTGACGGTTCCTCTCTGGATACAGATCTGGTCGTTATGGCCGTAGGTATTCGTCCTAATATTGAACTGGCACAAAAGGCCGGCCTGCATTGTGAACGGGGTATAGTGGTTAATGATACCCTGCAGACTTATGATCCTCGTATTTATTCTGTGGGTGAATGTGTGCAGCACCGTGGCAATACTTACGGTCTGGTGGCACCCTTATTTGAAATGGCCAAAGTCTGTGCCAATCACCTGGCCCATATGGGTATCGGCCTGTATGAAGGCTCGGTAACCTCTACCAAGTTAAAAGTAACCGGTATTGACCTGTTCTCAGCCGGTGATTTTACCGGTAATGAAGACACCGAAGAAATGATTATGCAGGATGCCACCAGCGGACTGTATAAAAAGCTTGTGCTGCAGAATAATAAACTCATTGGAGCTGTCTTATACGGTGATACCAAGGAAGGTGCCTGGTACTTCCAGTTAATGCGTACCGGTCAGGATATATCTGATTTACGTGATAAATTACTCTTTGGTGAATCTCACCTGGGTGATTCCGGTCATGGTGGCGATCATATCGGACAGATGTCCGATGATACCGAAATCTGCGGCTGTAATGGTGTCTGTAAAGGCGATATTGTTAAGGCCATTACCACCGAAGGTCTATTTACCCTGGATGAAGTCAGAGCCCATACCAAGGCTTCTGCTTCCTGTGGTTCCTGTACCGGTCTGGTAGAACAGATCCTTGAATTTACCCTTGGCAGTGACTACGAAGCACCTGAAGCCAAGCCCATGTGTAAATGTACTGACCATTCTCATGAAGAAGTCCGCGAAGCGATTCGTGAGCGTAAACTGACCACTATTAATGATGTACGTCGGGCGCTTAACTGGAAAACCGAAGACGGATGTCCGGCCTGTCGTATGGCGCTTAACTACTATGTTCAAAGTGCCTGGCATAATGAAGCCCAGGATGATCCTCAGTCCCGCTTTATTAATGAGCGTGCCCACGCCAATATCCAGAAAGACGGCCGTTATTCAGTGATCCCCAGAATGTGGGGCGGTATGACTACACCAGATGAACTGCGTGCCATTGCCAATGTGGCTGAAAAATACGAAATTAAAGACGTTCACTTAACCGGTGGTCAGCGTATTGGCCTGTACGGAGTAGAAAAAGAAGTGCTGCCTAAAATCTGGGCAGATCTGAATGAAGCCGGTATGGTTTCCGGTCATGCTTATGGTAAAGCCATGCGTACCGTTAAAACCTGTGTCGGTAAACAGTGGTGCCGTTTTGGTACTCAGGATTCAACGGCCTTAGGTATTAAACTGGAAGAACTGACCTGGGCTTCCTGGATGCCGCATAAATTCAAACTGGCGGTATCAGGCTGTCCACGTAACTGTGCTGAAGCAACGATTAAGGACTTCGGTGTGGTCTGTGTGGACTCCGGCTATGAACTGCATATCGGCGGTAACGGCGGTATTAAGGTTCGGGCAACCGATTTATTATGCAATGTTGCAACGGAAGAAGAAGTACTGGAATACTGCGGAGCCTTTATTCAGTTCTATCGTGAAGATGCTCATTATCTCGAAAGAACGGCCCCATGGGTAGAACGTATCGGTTTCAGTCGTATTGAAGATACCGTTGTAAAAAACGAAGAGAAGCGCAAGCATTATTATAAACGTTTCCTTGAAGCACAGAAAATTGCCCAGGTTGATCCCTGGAAAGAACGTGCGGTCGATGGTAAAGCCAGACACGAATTTGAAACCATTAAGGTGGTTCAGGCTTAAGCCGGGAACTCCTCTCCCTTTGGCATCTGTCTGGTGTTAAAGGGGGCAGCATTTATCAAACTAATAAAATATTTAAGGTACAACTATGTCAAACTGGATAGAAGTCGGACAACTGGATGATATCCCCAAACAGGGGTCCCGAGTTGTTAAAACGAGTGATTATAATATTGCGGTTTTCCGCACGGTCAATGATGAAGTCTTTGCTATAAAAGATGAGTGTCCGCATAAACAGGGGCCTTTGTCTCAGGGTATAGTACATGACAGAAAAGTCACCTGTCCATTACATAACTGGACAATCAGTCTTGAGTCAGGTGAGGCGTTAGGTCCGGATGAAGGCTGTACTAATGTTTTTGTGGCTAAGGTTGAGAATGGTGTTGTTTCAATAGATTTAGGTTGATTTTAGGGAAAATATGAATCCGTAGCTTCCAGGCCTCCACAAATCCTGAAAAGATAATACCCCTGGAAGCTACTCTTGAAGAATATAAACGGAAAAGTTCTCACTCATATTTAGAGATTTGTGATGAGATAGATTTATAACTTCTGAGTATTTCAGTATGGATAGCTCTTGATGAAGTTTCGGAGGCAGGACGCCGACGAAAAGCCTCCATGGATGGGCTCTTGATTATAAGAGAAGATGTCTTCAGCAAGAGCTATCCATACTGAAATACGAACTATCGGTAAATGAGAAAAAATAAAAGGCATATCCATGTTATTTGGCCGTAAAAAAAAGAATCCAGTTAAGATTGCAGATAAGGAAGTCGTTGAATGGAAATATACGACCTGTGGTTATTGTTCTACAGGTTGCTCCATTCAGGTCGGCTTGAATAAGGAAGGGGAGGCAGTGTCCAGTCGCGGGGCTGCCGGGGCGGATGTTAACCGGGGGAAACTTTGTGTTAAGGGCATATTTGAACATGAACTGTTCAAGTCCTCCGGTCGTGGTGATATGCCGCTGGTGCGGGATAAAATATTTGAAGGCTTTGAAGAAACAGACTGGGACAGTGCGCTGGACCAGATGGCCTTTGAAATTACCCGTATTCAGAAAACATATGGCCGGGATTCTTTTGCTATAGTTTCTACCGGCCAGTTATTAACAGAAGAATTTTATACCCTGGGTAAATTGTCCCGTGCCGTTATTGGTACCAATAACTACGATGGAAATACCACCCTTTGTATGGCATCTGCTGTTTCAGGTTATAAACGTTCCTTTGGTTCGGACGGTCCCCCTGGATGTTATGAGGATTTTGAGCACACAGAATGTTTAATAGCATGGGGCTCGAACCTGCCTGAGCAGCACCCTATTATTTACTGGCGTTTACAGGAAGCACAGGAAAAACGTAAGTTTCCCCTAATTGTCGTTGATCCGCGGGTAACCATGCTGGCTCAGAAGGCGGATATGCATCTGGCCATTAAGCCGGGTACGGATGTGGTACTGCTTAATGCCTTATGTCATGTTATTCTTGAAGAAGGTCTGGAAGACCGTTCTTTTATTGAGTCACATACCAATGGTTATGAACAGTTTGAAAAACTGGTGGCACAATATGATCCAACCACGGCGGCTGAAATAACTGGTATTGATGAAGATACTATTCGTAATGTCGCCAGGCTGTATGCCAAATCCAATGCCGCTATGAGTATCTGGACTATGGGCATTAACCAGAGTACTCATGGTTCTGATGGTGTGGTGGGTATTAATAATCTTAATCTGGTTACCGGTAATATTGGTAAGGAAGGGGGCACGTCTTTATCGATTACCGGGCAGTGTAATGCCATGGGAACCCGTGAATGGTCGTCCTGCTCCGGCCTGCCGGGTTACCGTCTGCTGGAAAATCCTGACCACCGTCAGGAAATAGCCGATTACTGGGGTATTGATCCAGAGTTCTTTCCTAAAAAACGCGGTTTAACTGAAACTGACATTTTTCCTGCTATTGAAACCGGCCAGATTAAAGGGCTGTGGCTGGTAGCAACTAATCCCATGACTTCCATGCCTAATACTGCCCGGATCCGCAAGACGCTTGAAAAACTGGATTTCCTGGTAGTACAGGATTCTTATGCGGATGTGGAAACCACCCAGTATGCGCATATGTATCTACCGGCAGCCACCTGGGCGGAAAAAGAAGGGGTGTTTACCAATACGGAGCGGCGGGTGAATATTGTCCGTCAGGTGGTTAAACCTCATGGCAACTCAAAATCTGACTTATGGATTTTTAATAATCTGGCCAAACGTTTTGAGCAGGGCCAGAGAGTAAAATTCCCTGATGAACCGGAGCAGGTCTTTGAAGAAATGAAACACCTTTCCAAAGGTCGACTGGTGGATATTTCCGGTATGTCGCATGACAAAATTGAACAGCAGAAAGGTATTCAATGGCCTTTTACTGAAGCGATGGCAAAGGGTGAAACGGCTAAAGATGATGCTGAAGATGCACAACAAAAATCAGGTAAAGGTGATCAGCGCTTATATACCGATGGCCATTTCAGCTATGCAGACGGAAAGGCCAAACTGATCCCGCTGCCGTTTATTGATAATAATGAAAAGCCGGAAAATGATTATCCGTTCTGGTTAAATACCGGACGGGTGGTTGAGCACTTTCACTCCCGTACCAAAACCGGAAAAATCGGTAATAATAACAAGTACAGTCCCATGCCCTATATGGAAATGAATCCTGATGCGGCAGATGAGCTGGGTGTAGTGCATGGGGAATACGTTCGCTGTGTGTCCAAACGTGGTGATGCCATTGTTATGGTTCAGCTGACCCAGCGGGTTCCCTATAACATGGTGTTTATACCTTTTCACTTTCATGACTGTGTTAACCGTCTGACCCTGGGACTGTTAGACCCTCACTCCCGGCAGCCGGCGTTTAAACAGTCCGCTATCCGAGTTGAAACGGTAGAGGATCAGCACGAAGCGGCGCAGTTATGTCTTGAATCCAGAGAATTTTAAAGCAGCAGGGAAGAGCAATGTTTCAGATCAGAGATGAAGAAAGACCCTATGCTTTTTTAAGCGATAAGGAAACTAAAAGCCATAACCGTTACGGCAAGTCCATTGACCTGGTTGATAAAAGCAGTGAGCTGTACGGCAAGAGTCTGAATATTAACGGTGATCCCAAAGTTTCAGACAACCCCAACCGTTATAAACAGCACGGTTTTCATTTTACTGCGGACAATTGTATCGGCTGTCATGCCTGTGAAGCGGCCTGCAGTGAGAAAAATGATAATCCGGCCCATATTGCCTTCCGTTCTGTGGGTTATGTAGAGGGTGGGACTTACCCTGCCTATCAGCGTATTAATATTTCCATGGCCTGTAATCACTGTGATGATCCGGTCTGTCTGAAAGGCTGTCCCACCCGGGCCTATACCAAGTTTGCAGAATACGGTGCGGTACTACAGGATCCAAATATCTGTTTCGGCTGCGGTTACTGTACCTGGGTTTGTCCATACAATGCACCGCAACTCGACCCCATTAAAGGGCAGGTAAGCAAGTGTAATATGTGTGTGGACAGGCTGGAAGAAGGTTTAAAACCGGCCTGTGTATCCGCCTGTCTGGGTAATGCGCTTAATTTTGGCGTTATTGAGAATATTCCAGATAACAGGGAACAGGCAAAAACCGAAATCCCCGGCCTGCCCAGAACCGATATTACCCATCCTAATATCCGTTTTCAACAGACCCGTTCCACGCATCGGGAAATGACACGTACCGATTCTATGCCCATTAAATATCATCGCAATGATAAAACCGGACGCTTTGAGTCCACTGTGGATGACAAGCATGGTAAAAAACGGGAATGGAATCTGGCAAAATTATCTTCCCGGGAAAATCCGCTGGTGCTGTTTACTCTGGTTACCCAGGCTGTAGTCGGTGCCTTTATGCTGTTTTTTATCGGGCCTGCCATGGGAATGGAGGCTTTAAGCGGTATTCAGGGCTCAGATATTTTTATCCCCTTACTAGGTTTTATGCTGTTAATCGAAACCATTGGTCTGGTGATGTCCACCATGCACCTGGGTAAACCGCATCGTTTTTACCGGGCCTTTAACAACCTGAAAACCTCTCCGGTCAGCCGGGAAGTGGCCGGTGTGGCGCTGTTTTTTAACAGCCTGCTGGGCTATGCTTTTTTCTCCCTGCTGTTAACGCCCCAGTGGGCAGAACAGTATCACGACATTATATATATACTGGCTCAGATATGCGGCTATACGGCTTTAATTACCGGTCCGGTGGCACTGTATTTTATGCATAAAATTTATCGTATTGAAGCCCGTCCTTTCTGGAACCACTGGCAGGTATTAACCGCCTTTTACGGTTCCATGTTCAGTATGGGCGGATTGCTGCTGGCGGTTACCGTAGTTCCCTGGATGGCTTATCAGGGGCAGGACTATATGCCGGTGTTATGCACTCTGGCAATAGTCATGTTCAGCGGCCTGTTAATTGAAGCCATAGGGCATATTTTCCATCGCCGGGATCTATGGGCACTGCTTAAAAAAGGCCAGGGCGAGGGTGCTGCTGCCCAGTTTGAACAGGAAACCAGATTCGGTAAAACCTGGTGGTTAAGAAACATCCTGTTAGCGCTTAATATGGTATTACTGATTGTTCTGGCCAGCGGTGTAGTCAGCGGCAGTACGGCTTTAATCCTCTGGGGTGTAACGGCTGTCAGTATGTTAACAGCGGCGGTTATCGGCCGGGCATTATTTTATGTACTGGTTATACCGACTACTATGCCGGGGGCATTTTTCTGGAAAAACAAAGCCTTCCAGGAACATGCCCGGGAAACCGGCCTGGCCCACCGTGAGCAATGTGGGGTGGTCTATGAGAATCACTAAGAATTTATGACTCAGACAGAATATTTAAAACCCCGTCTTAATAAACTTATCCATGCTTTACAGGATGGTTTTATTGAACGGGAAACAGCGGTTCGTCTGGCCTTATTAGCCCTGCTTAGCGGTGAACATATTTTGCTGATTGGGGCACCGGGTACGGCAAAAAGTGAACTGGCCCGACGGCTGCATCATGCCATTAATGAAGGGGACTATTTCGAACGCCTGCTGACCCGTTTCTCTGTACCTGAAGAAATTTTTGGCCCGCTGTCCATCAAGTCTCTGGAAGCGGATCGTTATCACCGGCTCACTAAAAATTACCTGCCTTCTGCCAGTATTGCCTTTATTGATGAAATCTTTAAAGCTAATAGCGCAATTTTAAATTCCCTGCTGACCTTATTAAATGAACGTGAGTTTGATAATGGTGATGTGCGTGAAAAAGTACCCCTGTTATGTGTGGTTGGTGCCAGCAATGAACTGCCGGAAGATGATGAACTGGCGGCGCTCTATGATCGTTTTTTATGCCGTTATGAAGTTAAGGCCGTCTCGGATGAACAGTTTATTGCCCTGTTAAAACTACCTGAACGGGAAAATAATCCTCTGGATAATGATGCGGTTTTAAATCTTGATGATTTAAAACAGATTGAAACACAGGCGCAAACCATAAAGCTGCCTGACGATGTTCTGGCTTTACTGCATTCCCTGCGAAGCTTTCTTGCCCAGCAAAATATTCCGGTTTCTGATCGACGCTGGCGTAAGGCCGTTAAACTTCTGCAGGTTTCAGCCTATACCAATGGACAGGACAGCATCTCGGTCTGGGACTGCTGGCTGCTGCAGCACTGCCTGTGGCATAACCCTGCACAACGCCAACTGATCCTTGACTGGTATCAGTCCCATCTGGGTATTGGTGCCGGTTTTAACCAGGAACGGCTGGAGAAGCTGGTGCATACCTGGGAAAAAACACTGGCTAAAGAAAGCGGTGAGAAAGTACAGCTAAAAAATAACCGGGGTGAATTTCTCTATCTGGATAAAGAGGGTAAGCAGACACTGGATAAAGAGCAATGGTCCGTTACAGAGCGAAATGGTCAACCGCTTTATCTGGCACCGCCGGATAATTCAGATCGGACTAATAACGATGAAGGTTATACCTTTGATGAACTCAAAGAACAGTTTTTTGATGATTATTACCAGCAGTGTCATATTGACGGACACTGGCAGCATATTGATAAATACATTAAAAACCCAGAGAATCAGTTCAGGGTACTGCTCAGTAACCAGCCCTGTATGCAGGCCAGAAAATATCCCGCTGACTTTATTTTAAAACGGGTTAATGAAACCCGGCAGATTGCTGATGATTTGCAGGTTTTTATCAATCGGCTGGGTGAGCAGAAAAACGGTCTGTCTGAAACACTGTCCAGGCATTTATGGCTGGGTGAATCGTTTATGCAGCAGGCGGAAAGCAGTTTGTCAGAGACTATTGACCGTGCCTTGAAACTACTGCAGCGCATGGAAAAAGTGATGAGCGGTTTTAAAAAGCTGCCGACGTTTTAATCTTTCTTTTATTTATGCCTAATCACTTTCAGGATTCACTGCAGCAACTGGAACAGAAATTTCAGTATCTGGATCACCTGCCGGAAACACTCTACGATATTATTGTTACCCATCCCCATGGTGAACTGAATCAGCGTATTGAAGGTATACTGGAATGGCGGGAAGCCTTATTGCAGGGTCATCTTCCAAATCATAAATCCCTGGTCTGGCCGGAAGTCTCTATCAGGGAAATGATCTTAAAACGTCTTGATGTACTGGAAATTGTACAATACTGTAAAAACCAGGAAACACTGGTGGACTCTATTTTAGAAGATGTCTGTGAGGCTATCAGTACTGCAGAGCAGTGGCAGAAAATAGATCCGGGCTTTGATGACAAGCTGGCCCGGCGGCATAAACATAATGACCGGGATTCGGCTTTTAAAGATGACGGTTTAAGTGAGCAGCCGGAAAACTCTACTGAACAGAATACAGAAGTACAGCCACAATCACGGCCACAACAACAGGAATCCAGTAGTGATGAGACGGTTTCAGATACGCAGAATATCCAGCCGGAAAGTCCGCAACAGGATTTGTCTGAAACCACAGACTTACTTTATTCCTCTGAAGGGGCTGAGGAAAGTGTAAGGCAGGAAACAGCAAACAGTCCTTTTATACTGGATAATGATTCTATACTTGAGCAAAGCTGGCAGGAACTGGCTCAACAATGGCATGAACTGGAACCGGTATTTTCTGAACTGAGTGAAATGCTTGGTCAGGGCTGGGATCTGACCCAGGGACTGCTGGCTTCTCAGCAGTGGCGGGATATTATCCGTTACCGTAAACTGGTTAAACAACTGCCCTGGCTGGAACAGGTGGTGGCGGCGCTTGGACGCCTGCAGGAGAAAAATACTGAAGAATCGCTGTCCACTATTGAACGGATTATTGAGCCGGTCAAACGAATGGTTGAGCAGGAAATTGAAATTAAAACACCTCATGCTGTTTCTGAGACATCCGGTATTCGCCGCAGTGATGATATATCCCGTTTGCTGCCCGGTGAATTAATGCAGCTGGGTCATCCCCAGTTAAAACGTCTCTGGCATGCCAAACGCGCAGAACATACTTTGCTGACCTACCGCGTGGAAGGTGTACTGTCAGAACATGAACCTCTGGAAATGGAATCTTTTGAAGAAGTTGAATCCAGGCAGAATGAGACTGAATCGGGATTAGGGCCCATTCTGGTCTGTCTGGATGGCTCGGCTTCTATGCAGGGTGAGCCGGAAAACATAGCCAAGGCTCTGGTTCTGGAAGCCCTGAGAATAGCCTGGCAGGAAAGCCGGGCCTGCTATGTCTATCTGTTCAGTGGTCCGGATCAGGTTTTGCAGCATGAACTGGATTTAACCAAGGGTGGTCTGTCTCAGTTACTGGAATTTTTAACCCAGACCTTTCATGGTGGTACCGATGTGATTAAACCATTACTGACGGCCCTGGAAAAAACTCAACAACAGGACTGGGAAAAAGCAGATATTTTATTAGTTACCGATGGTCGTTTTCCTGTTACTGAACAACATAAAAAGAGGCTGCATAATATTCGCAGTAATGATATACGCCTGCACGGAATCTTAATTGGCCAATGGCAGGGACGAGCCATGCAGGAAATCTGTCATTTTTTTCACAGGATTTAACTGGTATTGATATATTTAAAAGGCTTATCCGGCAGCTTTAATAATGGTTTTGAAATAGCATATCCCTGTACATAATCCACACCCATTTCTTTTAGTATCTCAATAACTTCACTGGATTCGACACATTCCGCTACGGTTTTCATATTCATAATCTTACCGATATTGTGGATAGATTCAACCAGTGCCCTGTCAATTGGATCGTGAGGTATGTTTTTTACAAAGGCGCCGTCAATTTTTAATATATCAACCGGCAGGTTTTTCAGATAACAGAAAGATGATAGACCGCTGCCAAAATCATCCAGGGAAAACTGACAGCCAATCGCCTTAATTTTTTTTACTAGTGCAGTGGCAATATCCATTGATGCAATAACTTCGGTTTCGGTAATTTCAAAGCAGATCTGCTCAGGTTTCAGTTTGAAGGTGGTAATCTGTTTCTGTATGTAATCAGGCAGCGTATCACTGCTCATGGAGCGTCCGGATAAATTAATTGAGAGTTTACTATTGTCGGTATGAGCTTTATTTTCAGAAAAGATCTGTATGGCGTTTTTAATTACCCAGCGATCCAGTAACTGCATTTTTCCAAACCGTTCTGCTGCCGGTAAAAATTTATCCGGAGTGTGTATAGTACCATCGTCATCAATATACCTGAGGAAAACTTCATAATAAGCTTCTGCTGAGAACGAGCTTTTCTTAAGAGATACAATAGGTTGAAAATAAAGCTGAAAATTATGTGTATCAGAGGTTTCAGTTAACTCACTGAACCAGTGAAAATAATTGTGCTGTTTAATTAGATTTTCATCGTTTTCATTAAAAACATGCACCAGATTTCGGCCATTTTCTTTAGCAATATAACAGGCAGCATCCGCTGAACTAAAAGCCTGCTGGATATCACTGGCGGTATGGTTAATTGCTGTAATGCCAATTGAAATACCGATGGAAAATTTTTTGTCTTCCCATAAAAACTGAAAGTTCAGTATTTTTTCCCGAATTTCCTCAGCAGCCAGCACAGCCTGATCAATATCACAATTTTCCAGAAGAACTCCAAATTCATCACCCCCAAGCCGGGACAGGGTATCGTGTCTGCGAATACATGAGTATATAAGCTCTGGTATTTTCTGTAATAAGCGGTCTCCAGCCAGGTGCCCGCAACTGTCATTGATGATTTTAAACTGGTCCAGATCCATAAATAATAAAGCATGCTGACTATTATCAACTTTACTGTGCTGCATAGCAGTCTGAACCCGGTTTTCAAATTCATAGCGGTTGACAAGACCGGTGAGATCATCGTGTGTCGCCTGATAAGTAATTTGTTTGTTAACCATATGGACATTGCGAATGACCAGCCAGATTATGGTAATGCATAAAAATACTGAGGCAATGGTCAGAGTATAAAAAATATAGCTGGTATTATTATAATGTTTATGGGCACTTCGATTAGCCCGCATGGAAACCTGGTTTTCCATCTCAACCAGTTTGTCCAGTACTGCAAGGGTTGCCTTTTGAAGTGTTTTGGAATCTCTTAGAAAAAACTGAGTATCATCAGGATTCCTGTTATGCAGTAAATTTTCAGCGGCCATATCATTGATGGGTTGAGCGACAGCTGTAATGCGGTCAAGCTGTTTGATTGCTGAACGTTCAATTTTATTTAATGATGTTTTAAGAAGCTTTCTACGGGCTTTCTTATAAATACCTGCATATTCAAGGAACTGCATATAGATCTCATCCCGATCAAAAATGTCTTCCGTTAACTGCATTTTATACATCAGGTTTTCACGAAGACGGATGGCGTCTCGCATGGTATTGGCCATCTGAATTTTTACATTGGTGTCAGTAATAAGACTGGATAATATCTGGTTATTCTGTCTCATCTGGTGCTGAGAGATAAAAACCAGAATAAACATCAGTATCAAAATTGTGGTGAAGCCCAGGATAACCAGCTTTATGGAGTTGTCTTTCATATGCTTAAAATTGTTTTTATAGTGATTTTAAGTATAGGATAGATTCTGGAAATTTAACAAATATGCCTCACCCTTTTCCTGTCCCGATAGGACAGGAAAAGGGTAGGTTATAGCTTCATATTTCTTAATCTGAGTGAATTAACTACAACGGATACTGAGCTGAAGCTCATGGCAGTGGCTGCAATAATAGGCGATAATAGAATCCCGAAAAACGGATAAAGCACGCCGGCTGCCACGGGAACACCCAGAGAGTTATAGATAAAGGCAAAGAACAGATTCTGGCGGATATTACTCATTACCGCATGGCTCAGACGTCTGGCCCGAACAATACCGTTTAAATCTCCCTTGATTAAGGTTACTCCGGCACTTTCCATGGCGACATCGGTACCAGTGCCCATGGCGATACCAACATGAGCCTGTGCCAGGGCCGGTGCATCATTAATTCCGTCGCCGGCCATGGCAACAATTTTACCTTCTGACTGTAACTGTTTAACGACTGCCGCTTTCTGATCGGGTAGTACCTCAGCCTCAACTCGATCAATATTCAGCTGACTGGCGACGGCTTCGGCAGTTTTGCGGCTGTCACCGGTTAACATAACCACATCAACACCTTCCTGGTGCAGATCACGGATTGCCTTTGCTGTCGTTTCCTTAACCGGATCGGCCACGCCAATAATACCGGCTGCCTGGTGATTAATCGCCACCAGCATAACAGTCTGGCCATTATTCTGGCCTTCATGAGCCTGTTCAATTAAACCTTCAGGTGCAATGTCTAAACTGGTAAACAGCTTTTCATTGCCAAGGGCAACGGAATAACCATTAACCTGACCGGTAACACCTTTTCCGGTTATTGACTCAAAGTTATCGGTAGCAAATAACTGCAGACCTTTATCATCGGCACCATTGACTATGGCTTCAGCCAGAGGATGTTCACTGGCCCTCTCCAGGCTGGCTACCAGGCTGAGCATATCATTTGGGTCAAAGTCATTCTGAGTATTTACGGAAACCAGTTTTGGTTTTCCTTCAGTCAATGTGCCGGTTTTATCAACCACCAGAACATTAACCTTTTCCATGGTTTCCAGGGCTTCGGCATTTTTAATTAGCACACCCATAGTAGCGCCTTTGCCGGTGCCCACCATAATGGACATGGGAGTAGCCAGACCCAGGGCGCAGGGGCAGGCAATAATTAATACGGCTACTGCATTTATAATGGCATGAGCCAGCCGGGGTTCGGGACCCCAGAAGCCCCATACTATCATAGTCAGTACGGCTACCAGAACGACTACCGGGACAAAATAACCGGCGACAATATCGGCCAGTTTCTGAATGGGGGCTCTGGAACGCTGAGCCTCGCTGACCATTTTTACAATCTGTGAAAGCAGGGTGTCCGAACCGATTTTCTCAGCCCGAATGAGAATACTGCCGGTGCCATTAACGGTTGCACCAATCACTTTGTCATTGGTATTTTTTTCAACCGGAATAGGTTCACCGGTTACCATAGATTCATCGACTGAGCTGTTGCCCTCAATGACCATGCCGTCAACAGGAATTTTTTCTCCGGGCCGGACTCTTAAGATGTCACCTACCTTAACCTGTTCCAGTGGAATATCCTCTTCGCTGCCGTCTTCTCTGACTATCCTTGCGGTATTGGGAGCAAGCCCCAGAAGCATTTTAATGGCATCGTTAGTCTGGCTGCGGGCACGTAATTCCAGTACCTGTCCCAGAAGAACCAGGGCAGTAATAACGGCTGCGGCTTCAAAATAAACATCAACCAGGCCACCTTCCATTTGCATAACAGGCGGGAAAATGGAGGGAAATAACAGGGCAATGGTGCTATAGGTCCAGGCTACGGAAACGCCCAGGCCAATTAAGGTAAACATATTCAGGTTTCGGGTTATTACAGACTGAATGGCCCTTACGTAAAAAGGCCAGCCGCCCCAGATAACTACCGGTGTAGCCAGGATAAATTCAATCCATTGCACCATTTGCATGGACAGGCCGGAGGGTAATAAAGAAGGGGCAAGATCAGCTACCATGGCCAGGATAAAAACCGGAATAGCCAGAATGATGCTGTATTTAAAACGCCGTGTCATATCTTCCAGTTCTTCATTTTTTTCTTCACTGTCAGCGGCAACCGTCATAGGTTCCAGGGCCATGCCGCATTTGGGACAACTACCGGGATGATCCTGTACTATTTCCGGATGCATGGGACAGGTGTACTTTGTCTGACTGGATGCTACTTCAGCAACCCGGTCAAGCGCCATGCCGCATTTTGGGCAGTTGCCAGGTTTGTCCTCGTGGATTTCAGGATGCATAGGGCAGGTATAATAAGATGGAGAGTCCAGGGGTTGTTCTGAAGAATGGGAGTGTGAGTGTGAGTGTGAGTGGGAATGGGAAGTATGAGAATGATGTTGGTGTTCATGATCATGACAATGATGTTCACTGTCTTCAGTAACATCCATACTGCAAACCGGATCAGATAGTGATTGTTCTGCTTTTTTATGTTTCATTAGCTTTTCCTGTTTATCAGAGTCTCGGCGCTTAACCGGTTTCTGTTTATTTTAAATTCATTGTAAAACAGGGACTATGACCTTAACCTTTCCTGAACATTAAACTTATGTCATCTTAATCATGTTTACAGTGCATTACACTGAACAGGCCACTAAGCTTGTTGGTGCGGTAAAGGAAATACAGAATAATCAGGAAGGGGGTAACTATTTTGAGATGGATTTCATTGAATTACTTTTTATTATTTTGTAAATTTGTTTGCGGCTAAAATGGTGCTTTTCCTGAGAGCCGATTAAATCCTCACGGATCTGCAGGGTTAAAGAACCAAGTGCTTCATGTAGAACATCAGTTTCTCCGGAAAAACTATTGTCGTTGGCGATCTGATAAACAGTATTTAAGAAACACTGATATTCGTTTAATACTTCCGGTGAAGCAATAATGGCTAGTCTATGTGTAATAAAACGCAGGTTAGTCAATTCGGCTGAAGTAAAATTTTCTACCAGTGACATTTTTTCCAGAAGATTAAGCAGTTGCTCATATGTACTGGTTTTTAACTCCATAAACTTAATGCTTTGTTCTTTTTCAATTTCAACTGCAGTCTGCTTATTTAATAATAAAGCAGTGATAAAGATCGTTGCCACAGTACCCAGAATAATCAGTACAATTTCCTGGGTAAATGGAGTTCGGTCAGTCACTTTATAGGCATATCGTAGAAAAGCATAACCGGCCACCAGGGTAACCAGTGACAGAAATAAATAGAGCATTTGTGTGATGGTTTTATTCAAGGTGTTTTCCTTAAGCATTATGATGTCTTAGCGTAATAGATACCATATTAACAGAATAAAACCGATAATAATGCTGACTTCTATAATTATCCAGAGCATTTAATAAGTGACTTTTTAAGGTAGGCTGATTTTTTCAGCCCCTCCTGTTGGGAGAGGCTGAAGGTGAGAGGTGGAGTTACTGAACATCCCTGATTAATACAAATGCACCGCGGATATCACCTTTATGATATCCGCGAGCCTTATCATTTGGATACAGGGCAGACAGTTTGGCTTCGACAGCAGGCAGAACTTTTTCACCGTGACAGTTTAAACAGACCTGGCCGGTACCGATAGCTTTCATATAACGAAACTGCTTTTTACCATCCACTTCAACAATTTCACTGTATTCCATTTTCTTAGGTGATTCACCTCTGGCCTTACGGGCTTCAAAGTCCTCCAGCACTTTCTTTTGCCATTCAGTAGGGGCATTATTATCATTACGGGTTTTTAATGAGGTTCTGCTTAACTGGACGCCATGTTCCTTGCTTACGGCTTCGGTAATTTTTATGGCTTTAGTATTACAGACCTCAATGCCGTTGGCCGGTCCGCCTTTTTTAATAGCTGCTTTTAATTCACCTTTAAGACTTTTGCCAAATGCCTTAACGGTCTGGCGGCTTTCCTGAACTAACTGTTCCTTGTCCTGTGCCATTGCTATGGTGGAAGAAAACAGTACTGCCGATACCAGTATAGATAGAGTAAGCTTTTGCATTGATTAAACCTCGTTTGAACATTAATTTAAACACTAAATAATGCCCTGTATTATGATAATTTTACTGTTTAAGTGATGTGATATGGGTTACAGAAAATACAATAAATTGAAAAAGTAATAATTAAAATCAGCTATGGACTGATATAAATGAGAATTATACAGGAAAATATTTAAGGAAAGAAATTCAGGCTCAATACCGGGCTCTGTCAGGAACCCGGCTCGCTAAATAATCAGAGCATGGAAACCCAGATTAATGTCGCCAGTGTAATAAAAGAAACCAGTGCAACAGCTGCAGCGGTACAGTTAACACAAAATTTTCCAATGGTAGTCATATTAGTATCCCCACTTACATTAATTTATAAAAAGTTTTTACAGATGAATTAACCTGAACCGAAATTAATATTATTATTGCTGAACTGGGGAGTAATCTTTATATTCCATGATTCTCTCCTTTAGAACTTTATCCTGGAACCCATATGGAACCAATGTCTCTAAAACAGCCGTTTCAGTCAGGTGAGCATTATAATAACAAGCAATTAAACCTTTAATTATTAGGGCTATTACTAATTCTTATAACCAATAATATATTTCTAATATATTGAATTGCTTAATTAATTCGTCTGTTAGCTATTAATCTAGCTGTTGAATTCCGTCCAGATACCAGGTGGGGCTGGTGCTGTTGGCGGGGCGGATAAAATGCCAGAGTTCCTTAACCTGATTGGCCCGGCCCTGCTGACCGCTGCTGTCTGTTTCACTTAATACGGCATCAAACAGTACTGCAGCTTCTGAATGATCAGTCAGTTCATTAAAATCAATTAACTGGGCATCCAGCTTTAATATGCGGGTATTTCCCTGGGTGGGCTGCTGGGTATATTGACGGCTGATTTCGGCAAAAACACTGTCGGTGGTCAGATCTTTTATGGAGTCCAGATTGCCCGTATCCCAGGCTTCCTGGAGCATGGTATAGGCAGAGCGGGCACCGGACAGGAACTCTTCCTGATCAAACCAGTCCGGTAAGATAACCGTCTGAGCATCGGTTGCAGAATCCTGGTTATTATGGGACTGGCCTGCGGAATTCATTCCAAATTTATCAGCAAAACTTTGTGTAAAACCAGCATCTTCCCTGTGCATGGTATTTAAACGGGGTGCATCAGGCTGACTGTCTGCAGTACTATTTACAGTGCTCTGGCCAAAATCATAAGCGCCGGCCGTAGCGGTCTGCTGACGGGGAGGGGATTTTTTGCGGTTCATAAGCCACATGACCAGCAGGATAACTCCACCAATCATAAGAAAGTCAAAGAAATTAAAGCCTTCAAAAGCACCACCAAAGAACAGGGCACCTAACAGGCCGCCCAGAGCCAGGCCGCCTAACATGCCCATTAAACCGCCTCGTTTAGTGAGTTGCTGTTTACGCTGCTGATTGGCTGTTGCTGCTTTCTGCTGGGAAAAAGATTTTTGCTGAAAACTTTTCTGTTTATAAGGTGAGCTATAGGATTTTTTTCCACCAAAGGAAAAACCGCCGCCAAAGCGTTTGGCTTCAGCCGTACTGAGTACAAAAAGTGCCAGGGTGAAAATACTGATAAAGGTGATAATTAACTTGTTATTCATTTTTGTTCCATTTTTTGCTTCGATGATGACTGTTTTTCATTGTCAGCCTGGTAGGGTATTTTGTTAAATACACCAATAAGTTGTTCATTTTGTTTCAACTCAGCCTTTCCTGTTGGACTGACAAAAAACTGATAAGTTTCCTTAATATCGATATTGTCCGACTGTACACACTGAAACTGCAGACTACGCTCGCCAATAGCGGCCCAGAAACAGCGTCGAATGGAATCTTCACGGCCCGGCGTATAAAAATCCGCAGTGCCTTCAAAAACCACATTAATACGCGATATTTTCATGGCATTTTCAGCATCCGCCTGCCAGTTACCGGCACCGGGGTGAGGGGAGCAGGCTGTCAGAGTTAACACAAGAGCTACAGGAATAGTTAGTAACAGTAATCTAAATCTATATGCTAAAAGCATTATTCACCTTTAAATAGTTAATAAATAAACAGTTGAATCCGAACGGCAAATTATAACTTACCTGATTATAAATTACTTGAACGATCTATTAGACTATCAGGGCGGGAGCATACTTTTAATGATTCTCATTTAGACGCAAATACCGTATCCATTGGCCGTACTCCTTGCTGAAGACGCCGTGAATCCATCCCTGGAGGCTTTTCGGCAGCGTCCCTGCTGCCGAAACTTCATCAAGAAGTACGGCCAATGGATACTCAGAGGTTATAAATTTCAAGTTGAACATATTTTAACCAAAGTATGATCCGGCCCTGATTAGACTATAAAAATAACTTGTTTTTATATTATTAATCCTTAAGTTTTCTTGAGTAAATAACAAAACTTGGTTATAACTTAATAAAACAGAAGCGTTATACTGACAGGGGATATAGAAACAGGGATGTTTACAAATGAAATTACCAGGAGCAGAAAATGCAATTATTCAGGCTGAGAAAATTAAAAATTATTTATTATCAGACTCTCATCCAGTAGGGCGGTTTAAGGCGATATTTTTTAGTTCTCTTGGTTACTCATCGGATAAATGGGAACTATTAGCAAATGATATTCGAACGTTACTTCTTCAAAACGACGCAGAAAAAATTGAACAATCAGAATATGGACAAAAATATATCATAACTGGAAATATAAAAGGTCCATTTAATAAAACAGCCTGTATTATTACAGTCTGGATTATACTAAAAGATAAAAAGACCCCCAAGTTTATTACTGCATATCCAGGGAGTAAGAAATGAATTTAAGTTTATTGCAATCAGTTGTGTTACAGAGAGATTTTCCAGAAAATAATCTATGTCGTGGAGATATGGGTTCAATTGTGGAAATTTATGAACCTGATGGAATTGAAGTTGAATTTGTTACTGCTTCTGGAGACACTCAGGCTCTGGTGACTCTAAAAAAAGATGATGTTCGGCCTGTATCTGATAATGATATACTATCAGTTCGTTCTCTTGATGCTGCATAAATTTCAATCAATTAATTAAATAGACGTAATCAGGGTTAATAACTTTGAATCTTGCCCTGTTTTCTTATTCGCCGCTGTTCTGCTAAAATCTCGCTTTTCTTTCAGTAATCAGCAGAATTTCATGGCCAGACGACGTCGTAGAGCAAAACTTCCCCAGGAACCTGTATTAGTGACCATTGAATCGGTCAGTCATGATGGCAGAGGTGTCTGTCATATTGATGATTTAACGGTATTTATTGATGGGGCTCTGGAAGGGGAAGAACTGACTTTTATTTATACCGGCAAGCGAAAAAATATTGCCGAGGGCAGGGTGCATGAAATCATTAAGGCATCGTCATTAAGGGTAACACCTGAGTGTGAACATTTTACTGTTTGCGGCGGCTGCAGTCTGCAGCATCTCGCGGCGGATCAGCAGATTATCCTGAAACAGAATGTGCTGCTGGAAAACCTGAAACGTATTGGCAAAAGCGAACCTCAAAGTGTACTGGAACCGCTCACCGGCCCTCATTGGGGTTATCGCAGAAAAGCCCGTCTGGGAGTGCGTTTTGTAGTTAAAAAGAACAGAATGCTGGTTGGGTTCAGGGAAAAACACAGTAATTTTCTGGCCGAGCTGGACAGCTGTAAAGTGCTTTATCCTGATGTCGGAATGCATCTTAAAGAATTATCAGAGCTGCTGCGTTCCTTATCCATTTATCAGAAAATACCGCAGATTGAAGTGGCCTGGGGGGATGAGCAGGGCGCCTTTATTGTCCGGCATCTGGAAGATTTTAATGAAGAGGATCGGCAAAAACTTAAAGATTATGCCCGTACTATGAACCTGCATCTTTATCTTCAGCCCAAAGGACCGGATTCCATTACCCGACTGTGGCCTGAAAATGAGGCTGATTTTAAGCCCTTACAGTACAGTCTGCCTGAGCATAATATTGTACATGAATTCCGGCCTACGGATTTTACCCAGGTTAATATGGATATTAACCGTAAAATGATTAATCTTGCCCTGGAGTTACTGGCACCGGAACCGAATGATAAGGTGCTTGATCTGTTTTGCGGACTGGGTAATTTTACCCTGCCGCTGGCTCGTAAAGCGGCACATGTGACCGGTGTTGAAGGCAGTGCTGAACTGGTGGTTCGGGCAAAAGAAAATGCTCTTAAAAACGGTATAGAGAATGCCGACTTTTATGCGGCCGATCTGTTTAAGGACGTTTCAGGTATGCAGTGGGCAAAACAGCAATACGATTGCATTTTGCTGGATCCGGCGCGCAGCGGTGCCAGGGAAATTATTGAATATCTGCCGAAACTGAGTGCCCATACGGTGGTTTACGTCTCCTGCAACCCTTCAACCCTAGCCAGGGATACTGAAATTATGGTACATCAGAACGGTTATAAGCTGATAAAAGCCGGAGTCATGGATATGTTTCCTCATACGGCTCATGTGGAATCCATTGCGCTTTTTGAAAAAATATAACTATTTCGTGTATCTTACCGTGACTGTTTACAGGTACTCTACAGTACTTCAAGTTATGTTAAATAATTACCAAAACATTCAGTATTTAATAATGCAGTCAGTCAGTAATAAACAATGATTCCAGAAAGGTTGAAAAAATGGATTATTGTGCTTTTTATAAGCACACTGGCAATGGGGCTGTCAGCCTGTAATAACCGCTCTTCTGATAATTCCCATGCTGTTATCCGTTTCGGTATCAGCTCAGCCCCGGTGACCCTGGACCCGCTGCAGGCCACCGATGCCACATCTGCCCGGATTAACCGCCTGATTTATGAGGCCCTGGTTGAGTTTGGCAAAGATGATCTACCGGTTCCGGGTATTGCTTCCTGGCAGGCGCTCAGCCAGCGGCATTATCGTTTTAAACTGATAAAAACTTCCTGGTTTCATCATGGTAAAAAACTGACGGCTAATGATGTCAGGGCTACTTATAAAGAGGTACTGGATAATAAAAATGCCTCACCACAGCGTAATATCATTGCCCATATTCAGCGTATTGAGGTGATTGATGATAATACCATCGACTTTTTCCTCAGCCGTAATGATCCTCTGTTTCCGGCTTTTCTGACTATTGGTATTGTGCCTGCCGATCTACTGGTAAAACACCATCCATTTAATAATCAACCTGTGGGCAGCGGCCCGTTTAAATTTTCTCGCTGGCCTTTTGAAGGGCAGTTGTTTCTGCAGCGTGTCAGTGACGGACTAACAGTAGAATTTTTGCAGGTAAAGGATCCGACGGTACGGGTATTAAAACTGCTGCGTGGGGAGCTGGATATTATTCAGAATAATTTACCGCCGGAGCATATCGCTTATCTGAAACAGCAAAAGGGTATTGGTTTTATAAGCCGTCCCGGCTCAAACTACACTTATCTGGGATTTAATCTTCAGGATCCGTTAACCGGTGATCTGCAGATAAGAAAAGCCATTGCCTATGCTCTGGATAAGGACAAAATTATTCAATATGCCCTGGGTAATGCCGCTCAGAGTGCCCGGGGCTTTTTCCCGTCCCGGCACTGGCTTGGTGCTGATTTAAAAGCTTATGATTATAATCCTGACAGGGCAAAACAGATCATGCAGATGCTGGGTTATTCTGAGTATCATCCTTTGCAGTTAAGTTATAAAACCTCCAGCGATCCGTTTCGGATCCGCATTGCCACTATTATTCAAAGTCAGTTGAAAAAGGTTTATGTTGACATGGATATCCGCAGCTATGACTGGGGAACTTTTTATGGTGATATAAAAAAAGGCAAGTTTCAGTTATACAGCCTGACCTGGGTCGGTATCCGTACTCCGGATATTTTTCGTTATGTGTTTCATAGCAACTCTTTACCGCCGGGCGGGGCAAACCGCGGACGATTAAAAGATGCTCTGGTGGATCAATTAATAGAGCAGGCAGAACAGGAAACGGATTTACAGAAGCAGGCTCAGTTATATCGGCAGCTGCAGCAGCGTTTAAATAAACTATTACCCTATATTTCCCTGTGGTATGAGGATAATATTGCTTTTTACAGAGATAATATTAAAGCTTATCAGGTGTCGGATGACGGCAATTATGATGGACTGATAATGACACAGAAGCTGAAAGGTAGTAATAAAAAATGAAGCCTGATTTAAAAGGACCCAGCGGTTCACCATTACCGGATGAATTTATATATATATCCGTACCTGAACAGCAACTGTATTATATTCAAGCCGGTAAAACCGTTTATAAAACACGGATTGCTTCCGCTAAAAATGGTGTAGGTGAATTATCTGGCAGTGAATGTACACCCAGAGGCTGGCATAAAATCCGTGCAAAAATTGGTACAGGTTATGCCCCGGATACGGTCTTTACAGGCCGCCGGCCTACCGGAGAAATCTGGTCTGACCAATTGCAGGCAGAACACCCTGGGCGGGACTGGATTTTAACCCGGATAATGTGGCTTAGTGGTCTGGAACCGGGGCTTAACCGGCTCGGAGCGCGCGACACCATGAGGCGTTATATTTATATTCACGGCTGCCCTGATAGCAATCCTATGGGCATACCCAGTTCCCACGGCTGCATTAAAATGCGTAATGCCGAGATTATTAAACTGTTTGACCGGGTGCCGTGCGGCCTGCCGGTTTATATCGCCGGACAGGAATAATACGGCATGTTGGGTTATATTGTCAGCCGTCTGTTCAGTGCCTTTATTGTGGTTTTCGGTGTGGTTTTTATTGTCTTTATGCTGATCCACATGGTGCCGGGTGATCCAGTCGAAGTCATGCTGGGCGAGTCTGCCAGTGTGGTGGACAGGGAAATGCTGCGCCATGCTCTGGGTCTGGATCAGTCCCTGCCGCAGCAGTTTATTAATTACCTGAATAAATTAGCACACTTTGATCTGGGCCAGTCTCTGCATTCAAAAAAGGCCATTTCTGAACTGCTTTCAGAACGCATTATCCCGACACTGGAACTGAGTATTGCCGCCTTGCTGGTGGCCTTTCTGATTGCCTTTCCCTTGGGGATTATGGCTGCCCTGAAAAAAGGCAAGGCGGCTGATACGGCGGCCATGGTGTTTTCCCTAACGGGTATATCCATCCCCAACTTTTTAATGGGACCGCTGCTGATCCTGGTATTTGCCATTATGCTGGGCTGGTTTCCGGTCAGCGGCCGGGATGGATTGAGTTCTCTGGTATTGCCGGCCTTAACTCTGGGCACAGCCCTGGCGGCTATTCTGTCCCGTATGATCCGAGCCTCCCTGCTAGAAGTGCTTAATGAAGACTATATCCGTACGGCCAGGGCCAAGGGGCTGGGAACCATGCGGGTTATTGGTCTGCATGCCCTGAAAAATGCCATGCTGCCGGTGATTACTCTGATTGGCCTGCAAATTGGTGCGCTGCTGGCCGGTGCCGTGATCACTGAAATGGTGTTTTCCTGGCCGGGGCTGGGGCAGTTAACCATTGAGTCCATTCAAAAACGTGACTATCCTGTGGTACAGGCCTGTATTTTATTAATCAGTACGACTTATGTCGTTATCAATACTCTGACGGATATTGTTTACGGTATGCTTGACCCAAGGATACGTATCAGCCAATGAATAGGGTGCGTTCCTTCAATGCGGGTTTTTATGTATCTTCAGCCGTATTATTCGTCTGGCTGTTGATGGTCTTATCTGTACCGTTTCTTGATCTGCATCCCAATACGGTCAGTCTGGAAAAGATTCTGAACTTACCGGATGCGGATAGTTTTCTGGGCTATGATGATCTGGGACGACCATTGTTTGATCGTCTGCTCGCCGGTGCTTACACTTCGTTTTCAGTGGCTTTCGGGGTGGTACTGGTATCGCTGTTTGTTGGTACGACCATTGGTGTTTTAAGCGGTTATGCCGGTGGTCAATGGGATCATCTGACTGTGCGCATTATTGATATTTTTATGGCTTTTCCCGGTATCCTGCTGGCCATTGCCCTGTCGGGGCTGATGGGGCCGGGGATTGGTAATGTTATTATTGCTTTGAGTGTTGTGGGCTGGGTGGGATTTGCCCGGTTATCCAGAGCTCAGGTGATGTCCATTAAGCAAAGTGAGCATGTGCTGGCTGCCCGGGCACTGGGTGCTTCTCATGGGCGGATTATCGGCTATCATATCTTACCTCTGATTGTAGCTCCGTTGTTGATTGAGCTGACCTTTGGTATTGCCAGTATTGTGATTGCGGAGGCGGGGCTGTCTTTTCTGGGTCTGGGGATTCAGGCGCCGGAGGCTTCCTGGGGGAGTATGATTCGGGATGGGGCGCAGTATTTGTTGATGGCGCCGCATATGGTGCTGGTGCCGGGGGTGGCATTGATGCTGGTGGTTATGGCAGTGAATATGGTGGGGGATGGGGTGAGAGACTGGTTGGATATTAAGGGGAAAAAGTGAAGGTTGTGTTTGTGATTTGGGTGTTTTTTTAGGGGAAATAAATGTGATCCGTATCAGAGTCCAGGTAGCTCTTGCTGAAGACGCCGTGAACCCATCCATGGGGGCTTTTCGGAAACATCCCTGTTTCCGAATCTTCAGCAAGAGCCACCTGAACTCTGATACTCCGAGGATTGGTTTTAAGTTGGGTCATTCACTTTTTTGGGGAGTGGGGGAGGGGTGAAATAATAATGAAAAGTAAAAAGGAAAAAATATGACACTGGGTCCTGTAATGGTGGATATTGAGGGGTATGAGCTGACGGCGGATGATCGGGAGTTGCTGTCAGATCCGGCTGTGGGTGGGGTTATTTTATTTAGCCGGAATTTTCATTCTCTGGAACAGGTGGAGAAGCTGGTTAAGGATATTCATTCCATCAGGACGCCGCGGTTGCTGACAGCGGTGGATCAGGAAGGCGGGCGGGTGCAGCGGTTTCGGGACGGGTTTACTATTCTGCCGGCTATGCGCCGTTTTGGGGAAATTTATGATACGGATCAGTCTCTGGCATTGGAGCTATCCCGTAAATGTGGCTGGTTGATGGCCAGTGAGATCCGTTCTACCGGGATTGATATCAGTTTTGCGCCGGTGCTGGATCTGGATAAGGGGATCAGTACGGTGATTGGGGATCGGGCGTTTCATAGTGATCCTTTTGTGGTGGGCAGGCTGGCGCAGGTATTTACCCTGGGGATGAAAGAAGCGGGGATGCAGGCTACCGGTAAGCATTTTCCGGGACATGGTTCTATTGCGGCAGATTCGCATGTGGCTATGCCCGTAGATGAACGGCCGTTTGTTGACATTGAGCTGGAGGATTTAAGGCCGTTTAAGTTTATGATTGATGATGGTATTAATGCTCTGATGATGGCTCATGTGATTTATTCCAGGGTGGATCCGCAGCCGGCGGGTTTTTCCGGTTTCTGGATGAAAACGCTGTTAAGAGACAGGCTGCATTTCCAGGGGGCGGTATTCAGTGATGATTTGAGTATGGAAGGGGCGGTAATTGCCGGGGATTATATTCAGCGGGCGCAACTGTCTCTGGAGGCCGGATGTGATATGATCCTGGTCTGTAATAACCGGGCGGCGGCCTGGGATGTGGTGCACAGCTTAAAAGACTATAGTGATCCGGCTTCCAGTTTGAGGTTATCACATATGCATGGTCAGCATTTTGTCAGTCGGGAGACCCTGGTTTCTGAACCTCGCTGGAAAGAAGCCCGTGCCATGCTGACAAAATATGTAGAAGAACCGTCACAGGATCTGCTGGATCCGACGGATTATTAGTAAATAATATTTTAACCTAAATAAATCAGTTGAACCTACTGCGAATGTCCATAGCACTGAATCTACAAGGCTTTCCAGAATATTTTGACTTCACCCGTAGGGTGGCTACGAATAAAGCCAAAATAACCTGTAAATCC
>Ga0256831_1000207_pt1 | contig 31553 bp, 31 predicted proteins | sample 132544metaG_FD_189087 | JGI IMG/M metagenome (GOLD analysis project Ga0256831, IMG submission 189087) | Hydrothermal vent microbial communities from Lau Basin, Pacific Ocean - 132-544 | ecosystem: Environmental > Aquatic > Marine > Hydrothermal vents | place: Pacific Ocean: Lau Basin | collected... | reverse complement strand
GTCAAAATGTTCTGCAAAGCCTTGTAGGTTCAGTGCTATGGACATTCGCAGTAGGTTCAACTGATGTATTTAGGATCATGATGGAGGCTTAGAAAAAAGTACGCAAGAATTAGCAAATATGTTAAATCAAGCTGATGTTGTCGTATTTCCGGTAGATTGTGTGAGTCATAAAGCCTACTGGTAATTAAAGAAATCATGTAAAAAAAGTGGTAAGACGTATAAAATTTTAAATACATCGAGCTTAACAGCCTTTTCAAATATATTGCTTGAGTTAAGTAATGAGTAAAGATTGTCACTAAGGCAGTAAAATATAAAAATTAATGATACAAAATGGTGCACAATATTTTTTTGTGGTATATAACAGTGCAAAAATAGATGTTTTATCCCTAATTTATTAAATTATTACTAATCAAACTATTGATTAAGTTAAGAATGTTCTTTTATGGTGCATTTTTTGCATAAAAATGGCAACTTAAATTTCATAAAAGGGCATTTCAATGATAAAACATCTAAAATTACCGCTTATAGGCATTGTATTATTCCTATTTGCCTGTTTTTCAGGCAATGCAATGGCAGAAGATACTTTAAATGGTGCAGATACCGCATGGATCATGATTTCTACTGCATTAGTTCTATTTATGACCTTGCCTGGTCTGGCTTTGTTTTATGGTGGTTTGGTACGTACTAAAAATGTCCTATCAGTGCTTATGCAATGTTTTGCTATTACCAGTATCATGTCTATTCTTTGGTTAGTTGCTGGTTATTCGTTAGCATTTAGTGACGGAGGCTCAATGAATGCCTTTATTGGTGGCTTTGATAAAGTCTTATTTGCTGGTGTGCTTGAAGGCTCTTTATCAGGCACGATTCCAGAAGGCTTATTTGCCTTATTTCAAATGACCTTTGCCATTATTACTCCTGCTCTTATTGTCGGTGCCTTTGCTGAGCGTGCTCGTTTTTCTGCCATGATGATATTTAGTGCTATCTGGTTGTTTGTTGTGTATGTACCGGTGACACATTGGGTCTGGGCAGAGGGTGGCTGGTTATTTGAAATGGGTCTACTTGATTTTGCTGGTGGTACCGTCGTGCATATTACTGCGGGTGTGGCGGCATTAGTAACGGCTATTGTTATTGGTGAACGCCGTGGCTTTGGTGTGCATGCTATGGCACCTCATAATTTAACCATGACAGTAATCGGAGCAGGTATGTTATGGGTGGGTTGGTTTGGTTTTAATGGTGGTAGTGCTTTGGCTGCTGATGGTAATGCGGCTATGGCCATGTTAGTCACCCATATCTCTGCTGCTGCAGGTGCTGGCATGTGGGCAACTATTGAGTGGCTTAGACATGGTAAACCTTCTGTTTTGGGTATTGTGACAGGTATGGTTGCTGGTTTGGGTACAATTACACCAGCATCTGGTTTTGTTGGTCCAGCAGGTGGTTTAGCTATTGGTTTAACTGCTGGCGTAGTGTGTTACACGGCAACCCAATTTATTAAGGTAACACTTAAGTTAGATGATTCTCTGGATGTTTTTCCTGTGCATGGTGTGGGTGGTATCTTAGGAACTTTTCTGGCTGGCATATTTGCCTCAGCGGGTCTGGGTGTTTTCTCTGGTCAGGGATATGCCGAGGGTGTGACTATGGGCAGCCAGCTTATGGTGCAGATTATTGGTATTGGTGCAACAGGGCTTTACACTGCGGTCATGACCTTTATCATCCTAAAAATTGTGGCCATGTTTATTGACTTGCGTGTTGAGCGTGATGAAGAAACAGAAGGTTTGGATATTGTGTCACATGATGAACGTGGTTATGACTTTTAAAATAGTCATTTTTTAGCTTTAAACCTACCTTAGAAACAGTTGTTTGTTATTGAGCTTATTAGATGATATCACGTTGCTTAATAACAAATGGCTAATTCTAATGCTTCATCATAGGTAGGTACTTAAGCACTTTTGAGGCAGGATAACTCTGTATTTACTACGCAAGACGTCGTAAATACATCCATGCCAAAGAGACTTCTTCCACAAATACAGGCTAACCAACACTCTGAAGTTATTTTCAAGATCATCTTATCCAGAGTTCAGGTTATTTAGTAAACCATACTGCATAGACTTACATGAATTCATACTATTCTTTTTATCCTGATAAAGCCTATTTTCGTGAGTTAATACGGCCTTGGAAATTGGCGACCTTCAGTATTGCTATGGCCTTATTATTCTACGGCGCACTTAATTATCATATTAGTGATTGGGATGTGGGTATTACCATTATTATGGGCTGTCTGACCTATTTAATGGCTCCGTGGAGTGTCTATATTATCTTGTCAGCACTACGTTATCGCCCTAAACTCTGGTATGTGCACATTGTTTGTGCACTACTTGTTGGTTTATTTGTAGTTGATTGGGTGTATATGCTGTATCACAATCTTATGGGCAATCAAACCCTACGTGATGCAAATTTTTATGCCTCAACACCACTTTATTATATGGCGGGAGCTTTTTGGTTATACCGAGGCTCAGTAAAGGAATTTATTGGTAATTTTAAAAAAATCAATTGAGTTCTGTTTAGAAATTTAGCACAACAGTTTTATGTATTTCTCTCCAATGATGCTATCCTTTGTTCTGTTTTCCTGTCAATAGCTGTCGAACCATAATGAAAAAAAAAATTATTGCTCTTTCTCTGTTTTCTATCGCAGTGATGTCTATCATGATTTTCTTTCGGTTGGCTTATTATCATCAGATTGAGCAAAGTGTACAGCAACAGATACGTAAAATAGTTGCTCTGACACCGTGGGTTAGAATTGCTTATGGGGACTTACAAATACAGCTTGGGGGAACAATTATCTTATCGGATTTTGTTCTGAGCAATAAAAAATCAGGGCGTAAGATTGTTATTCATAAGCTTCACATATCAGAGTTTGATCAACATCATATCATCCCACAGTTTGTCAAATTACGAGCAGAAGGTATTCAAATTTCAGTTATTGCCAAGCAATCGACGGATAAAAATAGTATTGGTTTCACTCAACTGGGTTTTGAGCACTTGCTATTGTCGCTGGATATTGATTATCACTATGATGATTTATTACAGCGACTATTACTAAAGAGTCATATTCAGATAAAAAATATTGCTGATCTATCTATTACTACAGAGCTGGCTAATATTGATTATGCACAACTGAACTATTATAAAATTAATAGGGATGAGATATTATTATTAAATGGGCAGTTCACTTTTTATGAAAAAGGTCTTTTTAGGCAGTATATTCACTATCAGGCAAGACAATTACACCTATCAGATGAGCAGTTTGTGCAACAATTGCAACAACGAGTACAGAAACAATTAGACCAAGCACAAGAACAAAAGCACCTCCATAGAGTATTATATTATCAGGCATGGCAAGTGTTTATCAAAAACCAAGTAATGCTCAAATTACAGTTTAATCAATCTAAGGGGCTTCCCATTAAAAAAATAAAAAAAATGCTTACCACAAAAAAAGGTGTGGAAGCATTGTTTTCTGAGTTAAACTTTATGATACAGGCTCAATAACTTTTTAAATACAACTTATCATTCGAGTTAAGTGATCATTATGAAACGATTTGCATTACCTCTTTTTTTTATTTTAGCCATGACTGGTGTGACTAAATTCTATTTTCATATTCAGGCACAAGAAAAAGTTCAGGCAATGATTAATAGACTATCTCCCTTGGTAGCTATTTCTTATGTTGATTTAGATGTAGAGCTTAATGGCCATGTTGTTTTACAAGAAGTAACACTATCGGATAGCTATGGTAAAACACTGTTAAATATTGATGAATTAGTTGTTTATGAATTTCAAGAAAGTGAACGGCAAGAGTCTATTGTACCCGCGAATCTAGATATTGAGTTAAAGGATGTCTTGATTCATACCAGACCCAGTGCAAATACACAAAAATTTGCTTTTTATGAATTGGGCTATCAAGAATTGCACGCAGATATGCATTTTATTTGGCATTATAGTGATTTTGCTAATACTCTGGGTCTGAGCTCAATAATTAAAGTGAATGAAGCGGCTGATGTCTCGGCTCATTTTGAACTGGCTAACTTTGACCCCGATCAATGGCGTTATTATCTTAGAGATCCAAGCAGTATACTCTTAATGTCATTACTATTTAGCTATAAGGATCATTCATTATTTCAAAAAGCAATGACTTATATGGCAAAGAAAAATAATACCACGGTGGTTAACATTTATGAGCAATTTATAGCAAAAATGAATTTTTATAAGCATCAAGCAACAGCTAGTGATAAGCAATGGCGAGAAAACTTGTCTGAAAAATGGATAAACTTTGTTCAAAATCCAGATGAAATTTATTTTTCAGCAGATAATAAAGAGGGGGTTTCATTGAGAAAGCTTCGTATAACGCCTAGGGATAAATTACCAGAACTACTTAATTTAAAAATTGACTTGATTAAGATCAAAACTATGGAATAGAATAAAGGCTTACCAGATTAAGAAATTCTCCTTTGTCGATAAGATGGTCATAGGGCCGATTCTTAATGACAAAACACCGAATAAATAGTAGTATGACTATCAGAAATAGTTGATATAACACTATAATGGGTGATTATAACTAAAAACTACCATTATTTTTTTAATTTAGATAAACAGGGATCCTTCTCATGAAATTAATTAATCGTAAACGCTCTTTTGGTCAAGGTATGACTGAGTATATTATTATTGTTGCCTTAATTGCCATTGCAGCCATTACTGTCTATACCTTTTTTGGTAAAACACTGCGTGGTCAGGTTGGTGGTCTTGCTGAAGAATTATCAGGTCAAGATGCTGCGGGTACCATTAGTACCGCTCAGGGTGAGGCTAAAACCGCTTCAGCAGAGGGTGGCGTCGATAAGAAAATGGGTAGTTATAATAATAAGAATTAAATTGACACCATTATGTCTTATTCATAATGGTGTTACTTAAGTCCAAAGTTAATACCCTGTTCAGTGGCATTTACAAGTCATTATTTAATGACTTGTATCTTATCAGAACAATGTTATTACCAGAATACTTAACTCTATGTAAGATTTTGCAATCCCAAATGAGGATAATAATGCCTAATCCTAATGCCCTAAAAAAACAATACGGTCAGGCGATTGTTTACGTTTTGGTATTCACCACAGCGTTATTATTATCTGTTCTTATGCTCTATAATTCGGGCAAACTTACCAGTGAAAAAATGCAATTGCAAAATGCTGCTGATGCCACCGCCTATAGCGTTTCCCTTCTTGAAGCCCGTGACCTTAACTTTACCGCCTATACCAACCGAGCCATGATTGGTAATGAAATTGCTATTGCACAATTGGTTGGCCTCTATTCATGGTTTGATATGTTAGGTTCGACATTAGAGTTTTTTGAATACTATGTACTAAAACCTCTAGACGCTCTTGCGGCAGGTACACTGGGAATTTTAAGCCCTGTTTTAATTGTTTTAAGAGCTATAAAAGCAGCCATAAAAACAGGTATTGGGGTGGTAAAAAAAGGTATTAGAATTACCGGAAAGCTTGCAACTCAAGCAGTTGCAGCGATTAACTTGGCCTATAGTTATGCCCAGCAGGGTATGCATACTGTGGTGACTGGATTATTGATCCCTTTGGTCATTTCTCATGTGATTAAAGACAATGCGTCTGGAGCAAAACTGTCTGATTTTGGTTTTTTCTCTTTAGGTGCTCATCTATCCTCCTATTTTATTGGTCCTGCCAGTTTTGTTCGTCATAATAGCAAAAATGCTAAGGATGATTTGAGTCAGTTTATGCGTCGTCAATATGCAGCAACGCTTAATGGTAGTCGTGATGAATTCAGTTTCAATCGTGACTCTGATGGTGATGGTTTAGTTGATAATGAAGGAGGCTCTAGTTTTGCTTTGTTTTCTATGCCTAAGGTATCTGTATCAGTTGATTTAGCTTTATTACGAGGTGGTGCTTCTTTTGATATGGGTATTGATTTATTACGCAGAGGAGGAACAGATTTACGTTATAAGGAACAAGCAGGTAAAGAATACTATAGTTGGACAGGAGTTGATTTAATTGGTATGGATTTTTGGTTTGCTCTTCATGTGTTTACCGAAATTTATGTACCCTTTCATTGGGAAACGTTATTGGATCTCAATATTTCACCCCATCTGGATGTTCCTTTTGGTATTGGTACAGGGCAAATAGCCGCATCCCAAGGTGTAATGCGGGCGCCAGGCATGAATTCTGAAAAGCTTGGTGGTAATGTTGGTGATGCCGAATATGGCCATGCACCGGGTGATTTACCGGTGACTTATAATTTTCCATCGCCTATTCCTGACTGGGGAGTACCGATGAATATGCAACAAGCTGATTCTCTTATGTATAATAAACATAAAGGCCTACCTGCATTTAATAGTGTGGTTCCTCTGGATAAAATGGATGAGCTAAAAAGTGCTCATCCAAGCTTTCAATTTGTTGATGATTTAGGCTTTATGGCACCCTATTTTGTTATTGGTCTGGTCAAAGAAAAAGATAAGATTAAAACCTCAGAAGATATTTTAAAAACTAAAGCAGGTAAACGTCTAAATCTTGATAATGACTTACAGGATGATGAGCTAGGTACAATTGCTCGTTCAGAAGTGTATTTTAGTCGACCTACCGATTCCCTAGCGGCTCATTTTAATCGCCTTGATGATCGTACTGAGTATGGCAGTACCTATAATCCTTTTTGGCAGGCTCGTTTGGTTGATACGCAAATTTCTGAACGTGTTATTGCACTATTATTTCAACAAAAGCAAATTTGGGCCTTAAGTGGTGTGTCTTTTTCCTTGCCATTGGGTATTGGGGATTTTGATTTTAATGATGTCCTACGTGATTTAGGTTTAATTTAATGGAACTTAAATTATCTAAAATTCAAGCTGGTCAGGCAATGGTTGAGTTTGCCATTACCGCTTCTTTTATTTTAGTTCCTTTGTTTCTAATGTTACCCCTATTAGCAAAATACATTGACATTCAAAACAGTACCATACAAGCGGCACGCTATGAGGCGTGGGAGTATACTGCGTGGTATCGTAAAACCAGCGATATGCCTGCCAGTTTTAGTGTGGCATCAGTGACGCCACATAAGTCAACTCTTGAAGTGCAAAGGGAAAGTCGTAAACGTTTTTTTTCAGATACCTCAAGCCTGATTTCTGATATTGATAAATTTGGTTGGAAAAATAGCAGTAAAAATTTAATGTGGCGTGATCATAAACAACAAGACTTATATGATGGTTCCATTGACGGAAGCATTGCCTATAATCAAAAGACACCCGATACCTTAGGTGTAACCGCAACGCTGATTGATGTGGTAGAAGCCGTGCCTGGATTTATTACGAGTATATTATCCGCAGGCACATTAGATCCTGCTTTTACAGTATTAAATGGGCGAGGTTATCATAAATCACAGGTACAAATTCATGTTAAAAATGCACCAAGCTATACTTCTATGAAAGGTAATTCACCCCTATTTGAAAAAGATTTGAAGCTAGTCTTTAGTGCTCGTGCAGCAGTGCTCTCAGATGGTTGGAATGCAGGTGGACGAGAACATGCAAAAACCGAAGCCAGTGGTTTGGTTCCTACACGTGTGCTTAAAAAACCTTTTGACTTTGTTATGAAGATATTAAGCTATGTACCTTTTATACCCAGTAGTGAACTCAATGGTTTGGACTGGGGACATACAGACTCAGAAGCCATTCCTCCAGAATATATGGATGATTATGATGAAACAGATAATGCAACAGAATGTGATGATGCCGGTTATTGTGGTTATCCTACCTTTTACTAAAATAGAAATAGATCAATGAAATTAATGGTATATTTATTTTTGTTATCAATGCTATTGCGGTCACAAATAGCACTAGCCGATAAATGGAGTTTTGCTTCACCACCGGGGGCAAAAGTTGAATGGGTAACATCCAATGCCAGCTTTAACTCGATTAATATTAAAGGTAGGCACTTTACGACTAAAGGAACGATGGAGTCAGTCTTACAATTTTATCGTAATTTATGGCAAGAAAATTTTGCTGAAATAGACTATGGTCCTTGGCGCATGATCAGTCGCAAAGAAGATGAGTTAATGTATACCGTACAAGTACAAACATTGCCTTCTGGAAAAGGGGCGTTTGGTATTTTAGGGGTCAGTGATATTGCTGAAAAATTAAAAAATAGTGATTTTGAAGAACAGGCAAAAAATTTTCCTAAAATGCATGGCAGTATTGTTTCTTCTGAAATGAAAATGAATGATCCGGGTAAAAAAGGTAAAGTGATTTTACTTAGTAATGAATATTCACTAGCCAGTAATGTGACTTATTATAAAAATTATTATCAAAGCCGAGACTGGACGGTTCAGGCAGATAAAAGTATTGGTTTTAATACGCCACATACCTTAGTCTTTACTAAAGGGCGAGAAATGGTCAATCTAGTGATTGCTAGAGGATCAGGTACAACAAATGTTGTTGCTAATATTGTTAACAAAGGAGTGTTAAATTGGTAGTACATCATGCGAGAATAAAAAGTAATCGTTATAAGCAATTAGGACAATCAATGACCGAATACGTTATTGTCCTAACGGCCATGTTAGGCATGTATGTGGCAACACCTTTAGTTGATGAAATGGCTAAGCTAGAAACGGCCTTTAATAATAAAAACAAAGGCTATGCTTATGCCTTATCCTTATCTGATTTTCTTGATTCAGAAGATATTAATGAATTATCTGGATACTTTCCAGACGCCCCAGAACAATTTAATCAATTGGTCGATACCTATAATAAATTCGATGACTTTACCAATGGTGGTTTACCCATCGGTTTGGATGATAGTGGTATGCCGGATATTGATTTAAATGAGATTTTGCATAGCTTGCTTTAAAGTGGCTTATGTTTTGATGAATTTATTTAGGTTAAAGCATTCAGTGGAATTAACCTAACTATATTTTAATACAAAAAATTTAATACAAAAGGAATAAAATTTTGGCGGACAAAAAGACAAACCCAGTTTTGCTTTTAGCCGGTGCTGTATTATTCGGCATTATTGCAGTCTATCTGGCGATGACATATTTAGATAATAAAGAAGCGGAACTTAGGCTCAGTATTAAAGGGCCTAAAATTGAAAAGATAGAAGTGGTTGTTGCCAAAGAAGATCTTCCCAGAGGCATTAAAATTGGTTATCACAATATGGTGACTCGTGTCATACCAGCAGAATTTGTTCATCCTTCTGCAATTACCTTGCGTAATTTTGATCAATATAAAGGCAAAGTTCTAACAGAAAATTTACCAGCGGGTAAGCCATTATTATCCAGCTTTGTATCAAAAACATTTCCTAAAGACTTTTCTGATACGATTACGCCAAAAAAGCGTGCTATGACGATTCAGGTTGATGAAATAAATTCTATTTCTGGGCTAATACGCCCTGGTAATTTTATTGACTTATTTGTATTGATGCCGGGCAAAATCATTAAAAATGGTGATCAAGATGTTGTTATGCCCGTCTTGCAGAATATTGAAGTGTTGGCAACCGGCGCCTTGTCTGCTAAAGAACACGAAGAACAATTATTATTGATGGCTAGGGGGCAGCTTAATAAATTAAAAAAATATTCTGCATTAACCGTCAATGTAAGCCCTAAAGAAGCGGCCTTACTGGCAACAGCTCAAGACAAAGGTGATATGATTGCTCTATTAAGAAATCGTAAGGATAAAGGGGGTGCAACCTTTACCAGTATTGAAATCAAAGATCTATTAAATAATGCTGATACCTTGGCAAAGACCAATCAATTAATTGTGCAACAAGGTGATTTAGGAAAAGCGGTACTTGCCCAAGAAGGTGACATTCTCTTAGATGATGGTACGGTATTAAAAAAAGGAGATTACACCTTAGACAAACAGGGCAATATTGTTACCAAAGATGGTCGGGTGATTAATAAACATAGTGTAACTAGACTAAAAGCAGGAGATATTGTTAGTAGCGATGGCAAAGTACTTAAAGATAAAAATCTCATCGTTAAAAATGGTGTTATTATGACCAAAGAAGGGGTTATTTTATCGGGTCGTGGACTATCGGTGAATGATGAAGGTGAATTGGTTGATGCGGATGGCAATATTGTTAAAACACAAGGCTTAAAGGTCGCTGCAGATGGTTCTTTAGTGACCAAAGAGGGTGTTGTTCTGGCGACTAAAGATCGTGTTGCCTCAACTGCTGGAGTCATGGTAGCAGAAGCAGGGGACGTTCTTCTTGATGATGGCACTATTTTGAAAAAAGGCGACTATACAGTTGATAAACAAGGCAATATTATTACTAAAAGTGGTCGTGTGATTAAACCTTCTGAGCTAACCCGATTAGCTGCGGGACAATTAGTGACTAAGGATGGTATTGTCCTTAATGCAGGCAAGCCGCCTGTGATCGCTCAAAAGGGAGATGTCCTACTGGCAGATGGTACGCTATTAAAAAAAGGCGATTATACAATAGATAAAAATGGCAATTATGTTACTAAAGATGGAACTGTTATTAATAAATCAAAAGTAACAAAATTAGTCGCGGGTCAGGTAGTGCCTGGATACGATCAAGTGGTAGCCAAAGACGGTGATATTTTATTGGCAGATGGCACAATACTTCAAAAAGAGGCTTATACTATCGACAAGAATGGTAACTATGTTACTAAAGATGGGCGAGTGATTAAAAAATCAGAAGTGATCGCATTGAAGGCGGGTCAAATTGTGCCAAAACGATCTCAGGTGATTGCTGAAGAAGGTGATGTTTTACTGGCTAACGGCACTGTGTTGAAAAAGGGAGAATACAGCATTGATGAAAATGGTAATTATGTCACTAAAAATGGTACTGTTATTAATTCATCCAAAGTAAAAAAATTAATTGCGGGTCAAGTTATTCCTAGTGATTCATTGGTGGTTGCTGAAGAAGGTGATATTTTACTTGCTAATGGTACTGTGGTGAAAAAAGGTAATTATCATATCAATGAAAATGGTGATATCGTGACCAAAAGTGGCCAGATCATCAAACAAGAGAAGGTCACTCATTTGCTTGCTGGACAGGTGGTAACGAAGCATGGCAACGTGGTCAATCCTGACGATATTATTGTTATGGACGATGGTTCTATAAGAACAAGAAATGGTGAATTATTGGAAGGTATTACGGGTGATACAAAACACATTAATAGCCTTATTGCTAAACATTCAAAAGATGATGGTATTGACTTTTTAGCTGGTGGTAATAGTGATAAAGGTATTGTTAAAGTGGTTAAACTACCTGTATTAAAAACAAAGTAATAGAGATAAGAATGAAAAAAATAACACAAACTGTATTTTTGTTAATGGGCTTACTCATTTTTCAAAATGTATTAGCAACATCTGATAATTATTTTATGTATGTGGGTGAAGTTAAAATTTATAAAATATCGGAGCCTGTTGAAAGAGTTGCTGTTGGTAATGCTAAACTACTGACAACCTCTATAACAGACACAGGTGAATTGATTTTAATTGCTGAGGGAGAAGGTGATACTAACGTTCATATTTGGATGAAAAATGGTAATGAACATCGTCTTAAAGTATATGTTACTCAAAAAGATATTAAACGAGTTGCATCAGAACTAAAACAAGCTCTTTCCGGTGTTAAAAATTTAAAGATTAAAAAGGTTGGTGATTTTATTGTCTTAGAAGGGAAAATAGCAAAGAAATACAAGGCAACCATTGAAGAAGTGGGCAAAAAATATGATTCAATTATTAATTTAATCGAATACAGTGATTTTTTAGGTGATGACTTTGAAATGTTAAAGTCGGCCTTGACGATGGTTCCAGGAGTTAATATAAGGCAACTTGGCGATCGTATATTATTAGAAGGTGATGTTGATACTAAATATGCGACTATCATTACTGCGGTATTAGCGGCCTTTGGCGATGAAAATATTTTAAACCTAACTCGTGTGCCTACTGTGGTAAAAAATAAAATGATTTATATGAATGTTAAGATCACAGAATTTTCTAATAATGATTTGAATGAACTTGGCATCAGTTGGGACTCTCAAGTAAATGGACCCTTTGCAGGTACGGTACATGGTAATAGAACACCAGCAGACAAAGAAGCATTTGGCAGTCGTTTAGCCATTGATGTAGCTAAAGGCAGTTACTTTGGCATCGCAACAGAAATTACCTCACGTATTAATTTACTGGTCTCTAGTGGTGATGCGGTGCTCTTAGCAGAACCTCGTTTAAGTGCTTATAGCGGTGGCTCAGCAGAATTTCTCTCTGGTGGAGAGTTGCCCATTCCCTTTACCAATCAAGATGGTTCTATTTCAATTGAATATAAAGAGTACGGTATTGTTTTAAAAATCAAACCCATTGCCGATGATCAGGGTAATATCAGTGCCCATGTTGAAACCGAAGTTAGTGCCGTTGACCCTGCGGTTTCTGTACAAGGTGTCCCCGGTTTTAAAACTCGCAGAACCTTAACCGATGTCCGTATGAAAGACGGTCAGACCTTAGTTTTATCAGGTTTAATCACCAATGAAATATCAAAAGATAAAAGTGGTTTACCTATTTTAGGTGATGCATTTGATGGTATTCCTATCCTTGGACGCTTATTTCAGTCGGACAAGTTTCGTAATAATCAGTCACAATTAGTTATTTTTGTGACCCCAACTATTTATGATGCAGATGCGGAATTAAATAAGCAGGAATTACAACGTGAGAAAAATATGATAGAGCACTTTAAATCAAACACGGGTTTTAAAGACATTATTGACTAGGAGTTTAAACAACGATGTTTGATATTATTGTAGAAACAAGCGATGGTAAACCAGTTAATAAAATTCATTGTCTGATTAATAAATGTACCTTAGGTAAGTCCAGAGACAACTTGGTGCAATTACGTGGTTGGACAATGGCACAAATTCATGCAGAAGTTGAACAACGACCCGATGGTTTATTTATTAAAGATGTCAGTAGTGGCAGTGGTTTTAAGGTAAATAATAAATCTATAGATAACTATGGCCCTATTAAAAAAACAGATAGTATTGTCATTGGTCGCTATCAATTAAAATTTTTGGCAGAGGAAGTCGAGGAAATCAAAGCACCAGAAGAATCATTCGGTGCCGATGAAGATGAGGATATTTCAGAAGATAAGAAAAATCTGAATAAAGAATATATCAAATGGCGCAATCAAGTCCATAAAGAACTATTGCAGATGATGGATATTCGTCGCACTGATGTTGCGGGTATGGACGATGATGCGTTGCGTCAAAGTGTGTCAGAGTATATTGATAAAATTATTGAAAAAATTGCTGCTGTTCTTCCTCCTCACATTATCAAAGAAAAACTGGCACAAGAAGTATTAGATGAAGCGGTAGGTTTAGGACCATTAGAAGAACTGCTTGTTCAGGATGATATTACTGAAATTATGGTCAATCGTCATGATGATATTTATATTGAAAAAGCAGGTAAACTGATTAAAACAGATGTTGCTTTTACTGATGATAATGCCGTACTTTCTGCTATTGAGCGTATTGTATCACCCTTAGGACGACGTATAGATGAAAGCTCACCCATGGTTGATGCTCGGTTAAAAGACGGTTCTCGTGTTAATGCTATTATCCCACCATTGGCACTACGAGGTCCTTCAATTACCATTCGAAAATTTTCCAAGAAAAAATTAACAGGTGATGATCTTGTTGGTTTTAATTCGATTAGTAGAAAGATGGTAACTTTCTTGGAAAAAGCAGTGGTAGAACGTTGTAATGTTGTTATTTCTGGTGGTACAGGCTCAGGTAAAACGACCTTGCTTAATGTTATGTCAAATTTTATTCCTCATAATGAACGGGTAGTAACCGTTGAAGATGCTGCTGAGCTGAAACTTAATCAGCCTCATCTTGTTGCCTTGGAAGCCAGACCACCCAATTTAGAAGGCAAGGGTGCAGTGCCCATTCGTGATTTGGTAAAAAACTGCTTACGGATGCGTCCTGACAGAATTGTAGTGGGTGAGTGTCGTGGTGGTGAAGCACTTGATATGTTGCAAGCGATGAATACTGGACATGATGGTTCATTAACTACAGCTCATGCAAACTCACCTAGAGATATACTTTCTCGCCTTGAAGTGATGGTCATGATGTCAGGCATGGACTTGCCGATTACTGCTATTCGTGAACAAATTGGTTCAGCGGTTGATATTATTGTTCAACAAACACGGTTTGCTGATGGTTCTCGGAAAATTACTCATATTACCGAAGTGACAGGTGTTGAAAGTGGTAAGATTTCCTTGCAAGATATTTTTCTATATAAACAATCGGGTTATGACTCCGAAGGTAATGTAACCGGAAAGTTTAGTGCCACAGGGCTGGTTCCTTATTTTTATGAAGAACTGGCAGAACGAGGTATTGATATTGATATGAGTTTATTTGAAAAAGAAGACTAAATTATGACAATCTGGATGTTAATACTATTTTTTACATTATTGTCTAGTATGCTTTTTGCTTATGTAGTGATCTCCAGTATGCGACAATTTTTTTCAGAATATAGGCAAACCTTTCAAGAGTCGGCCGATGTTAATATGGCTGATATGTTTATGTTTATCGAGCCATCACAGCTTTTTATGTACAATCTTGCCGCCTTGGTTATTATTCCATTGCTGTTTTTTGTTTTGACTGGTGATGTGTTAATTGGTGGTTTTGTGTTTGTTCTATTACTAATTATGCCACCAACCGTTTATAAAATGATGCATAATAAGCGTCTAAAAAAATTTGAGGCGCAATTACCAGATGCTTTGATTATGCTAACTGGAGGCTTAAAAGCAGGGGCAAGTTTAAATATGGCACTTGAATCATTGGTCAAAGAACAACCTGCCCCTCTTTCGCAAGAAATTGCTTTATTGGTTAGGCAGCAACGTTTAGGGGTGGACTTTGATGTCTGTTTAGATAATATGGAAGAACGTGTTCCTACCCAGAGTTTAAGCATGCTGGTTGCCGCCTTAAAGATTTCTCGTGAAATTGGTGGTAACTTAGCAGAAACATTAGAAACCCTAGCAGAAACCTTACGTAGAAAAATAACCATGGAAGGTAAAATTGAAAGCTTAACTTCCCAAGGAAAAATGCAAGGTATTGTTATGACCGGCTTACCCGTCATGCTGGCAGTGATGCTTTCTTTTATTGAACCAGAAAATATGGCTAAGCTCTATACTACGCCCTCTGGTTTTGTTGTATTGGGTATTGTGATCCTAATGGAAATGATGGGTTACCTCTTTATTAAAAAAATTACGACGATTGATGTGTGATTATGGATAATATTATTTTTTATGCGGCCTTGGCATTTACTGGATTAAGTGTTTTTTGCTTTGTCTGGATGAGTCTTTTGACTAAGCCGGAAAAAGCAGATGATAGTCGTGCGTATATGGATCCACTGCCTATGATGTTAAAGCCTGTTTGGGGCTTAGTAAAGATCATAGAGTATTATATTGCTTCAAATCTGCCCTTTGAATATCTGGATAATGTCGATCAACGCTTACAAAAATCAGGTGTTGGTTACGTCCTTACTGCAGAAGAATTTTTCTCATTTCGTTTAGTGATATCACTTTTATCATTATTAGCCTGCGCATATCTAATGGTGATCCTCGATACCTTTGAGCCAGTTTTCTTTATTATCGTGCCATTTCTTGCTTTTTTTCTACCAATTGTCTGGCTTTATGATAGTAAAAAACGCCGTCATACTCAGGTTATTAGAGACTTACCTGTTTATCTTGATTTTATTACCATGGCGGTTGAGGCGGGTTTAAACTTAACAGGGGCATTACAACAAGGTGTAGAAAAAGGGCCTAGAGGGCCTTTGCGTAATGAGTTTGCGATTGTGCTACGTGATTTGCGTTATGGTTTGACTCGTGCGGAAGCACTTATTCGTATGGCTGATCGATTGGATGTCCCAGATGTTTCAAATTTTGTTAATGCCATGACTCAAGCAGAAAAAATGGGTTCTAGTATGGCATCAACCTTACGTATTCAATCAGAGCAAAGACGTAATGAACGTTTTCAAAGAGCAGAGAAAATGGCTATGGAAGCCCCAGTTAAACTGGTGTTTCCTCTGATTGTTTTTATCTTTCCAGTGACATTTATTATTCTTGGCTTCCCTATTGTAATGAAATTTATGAGTGAAGGTTTGTATTGATTGTTAATTCGCTTTATGACGCCAACACTGGGCAAGTCTTAATTGCATCCCTACAAATAACAACAAGTTCATGGGAGCGAATGAAAGGCTTATTGGCAACGCAGGAATTATCTCCAGATACCGCCTTGTTGATTATGCCTTGCAATTCTGTACACACTTTCTTTATGAATTATAGTATTGATGTTATTTACCTCGATAAACAGGCTAAGATAAAAAAAATAGTTAGCCAGCTAAAGCCGTGGCGACTGTCCATGAGCTTGGCCAGTACGACCACCTTAGAACTTGCCTCAGGAATGGCAGAGAAACTTAATTTAACCCTTGGACAGCAACTAAAATGGACAAACGAATAATTTTACTCAGCAGTGTCTTATTTGTGAGTGCCTGTCAGACCACAGCAGAATCAGTTCGAGTGGGTAATTCTCTACAAGAAGATCAGGTATTAGCAGATGAAGCGTATGCTAAAGGTAATTATGTAGAAGCAGAACGTGCATATAAACGTATGACGATTGATAATCCTTCTGAAGCTTATAATTGGTTTAAACTAGCGAATATTTATGCTCGAACTAATCGCCCCAAAGAAGCTAAAGATGCTTACCAAGAATCCTTAATAAGAAAGCCTGAAAATGCTAAAGCATGGCATAATCTAGGGGTGATCCAATTACGTGAAGCAGCCTTGAGTTTTGTTCGGGCAAAGCATAATGCAAAGCAAGGTGATCCTATTTATCAGCATTCTGAACAGGCTTTGGATGTGATAGATGATATCATTGATATAGGCGAACATTAAGATGACAGGCAGAGTAATGACTCAGGGCAAACAAAGAGGCCAAAGTATGGTGGAGTTTGTGGTTATTTTCCCTGCACTGGTCTTACTTACCCTTGGTGTGATTCAATTAGCACTTATTTATAATGCCAAAACCACATTAAATTATGCGACCTTCCATGCTGCGCGGGCGGGTGCTGTTAATCATGCAGATAAAACAATGATTGATCTGGCTTTCTATCGAGGTTTGGCTCCCTTATTCACTTCCATTGATGGTAATCTGAGTAATGTACAAGAGTTACAATTAGCCAGAGATAAGGTGCGGGAAATACATGAAGCGGGTTTTATTTGTATGGAACGTTTAAGCCCTAGTGAAGAAGCCTTTGTTGATTTCGGGGTTATGGATGATGATATGATCCCCAATAATAATTTAATGTATCGCACATCAGATACCGGAGCTGCTAGTGGGGTATCCATTCAAGATGCTAATTTACTAAAACTTAGAATAACCTATTGTCATAGAATGGTGGTTCCCTTTTTTGCTGCTTTATTGCAACGAATGGTAGACGATACAGATGCCAGTGGTGCAACTATATCAACCAGTGGTGATTTTCAAAAACAATGCTATGCCAATAAAAGAATTCCCATTGTGGCACAAGCGATTGTGCGTATGCAGTCCGATGTAATCAATAGTGTTTTTCCTGCAGATTGCAAATAAGGCTTGTTGGATAAGAATATTAAGTACAAATTAGGTTGATGTATGTATGAGATAAAAAAAATTTCTTTATTTTCGGGGGTGTCGGCCAAAGAAGAACAAGCGATAGTGGATATTTTAATCCCTATTGTTCATCCTGAAGGTACGCTTGTTATACGAGAAGGGGAAACTTCAAGCACCTTTTTTATTTTGGCTAAAGGAAAAGTTGATGTTTTTATCAGTAATAATAGTGGTGATAGGTATGTATTAACTACCTTAGGGGATAATAGTTTTTTTGGAGAATTGGCCTTTTTAGATGAGGAAAAACGTTCTGCATCGGTTATTACCACAGCAGAATCTCATTTTTTTATGATCAGACAAGAAGACTTTAGCAAAATTTTAGAACGCTACCCAACAATTTATTCTGAATTGGTTAAAAACTTAGTCGCAATGGTCAGACGTTTAAGTGATGCTGTGAGTACTTTAGGGATGAAAGATTCTTACCGTGACTTAAAAACGTTTCTTATCGAACAACATGATAACCACTCATTTCGTAAAAAGCCGGCACAAATTACCCCTGACTATATTGCTAAAAAGATTGATAGCACCAAGGGTATTGTTGCTCGCTTATTAAATAAATTAGAGTCAGATAACTATATCAGTATTGATAATGGCATTTTATTTGTCTTACGCACCTTACCCGATAAACTGGACTGATTTTTCAGCTTAAATACCCAGAGTTCAGGTTAAATAGCAAATAAAATATAAAATCGGTATCATATCCGTTTTGTTGGAAATTTATTATGTACTATGACAGGTTTATTCATGTCTTTCGTTGTTTTGCCTTATCATTTTGGATGTTTTTTTTAGGAATAGGGAATAGTTATTCTCTGGATTGGCAAACATCCATTCATACCACGTTGAAACATAATTCTGCCTTAGTTTATGATCATAATGGTAATATGCTATTTTCTCATAATGCCGATCAGCAAATGGTTCCAGCTTCTATTTTAAAACTGGCCACCGCAGATGCCGTGCTGACCTTGTTAGGTAGTGACTATAAAATCCCCACAGAATTTTACTTAACCACCGATAACTATCTGGCAATTAAGGGCTTTGGTGATCCCACATTAGTGTCAGAAACCTTAGCGGACATTGCTAAAGTATTAAAGAAGAGTTTGCAGGCTAAGAAACTTAAAGGCTTTTTATTTGATACCACTTTTTTTGCTCAACAATTGAGTGTACATGGACAATCCAATAGTGATAATCCTTACGACTCATCCTTAGGGGCATTGGTAGCAAACTACAATACAGTCAATGTTTACAAAGCAAAATCAGGAGTGATCAGCAGTGCGGAAGCACAAACACCGATTACTGCAACAGCAATCATGGCCGCAAAAAAAACACCCACAGGTAAACATCGTATTAACTTAGGTCAACAGGAAACTAAGACCCTACAGCATTTTGCAGAATTAATGCAAATCTTTTTACAGCGCCAAAATATTACCATTCCGGCCACCATGGTACATTCCCCTATTCCCAAAAGTGCCAAAATAATACATACTCATTATTCGCCTCCGGTCTCTCAAATTATTAAAACTTTGTTTGTTTATTCAAATAATTTTATAGCGAATCAGTTATTAATTGTTCTTGGCGGGGTAAAAAAAGGAGCGCCTGCTGATTTAGAAAAGGGGCGTCAAGTATTGGATGATTTTTTGCGTAAGGTGGTTGGTATGACCTATTTTACCTTAGATGAGGGATCAGGCTTATCACGCAATAATAAAATTAATGCCGTTGAAATGATGAGTCTATTAATTCATTTTTTGCCTCATCGAGACTTGTTAAGAAATTACCAGCACCGGTTTCAGGCCAAAACAGGTACCTTGCGAGGTGTTGCCACCCTTGCGGGTTATATGTTGTCTCCTAAGGGTAAGCCCTATCCTTTTGTGATTATGTTAAAAAATCCTTCGAGTGGACTGATGCGAAAAAAGATTGCCAATCAGCTTTATCAGGGTATTTTTTCACAGATTTTAGCAAAGAAGTTGTCTTATAATAATGAATAGGATAAGAAAAAATAACATACAGACCCAAATGAGAGGTTGGAACTATGATGTCTTCTTTTAATATAAAATTATCTACTTGCTGGCAAGCTGTATTGCTGATTGCCATGATGAGCATCTCAGCAGGCAGTTATGCAACCTACCCTCCGTCTTATTCAGATTGTCTTTATGGTGATGGTGATGAATATGATCAGCTAGAAGCCTGTGAACAATTAGTCCATTCAAATCCTGATGATCGTAGCTTACACGTTGCTCTAGGAAAAACGCTAGTCGAAAGGAAAATGTATAAGCAAGCCTTATTAGCCTATAAAAAAGCCTTAAAACAATTCCCTAACGATAAGGTTTTTATGAAAGATGTTGCTGATGTTGTTGCCAAGCTGCCTAAAAAACAGCAACAATATGTTAAAAAGAAAATTAAGAAAGAAGTAAAAAAAGCCGTTGTTGCCAAGCGTCAATCAATAGAAAAGAAAAAATATAAAGTAATAGCAGCTAAAAAAGATCGAGTTAAAAAAGTGACAAGCACTACCAACGTGGTGCTTAAAAAACCCAAAACAGCTAAAGTAACCAAGCAGTCAGTTGTTAAGACTAAGGCGGTAAAAGTAACACCTAAGGTAAAAACGATTGCTCAGGTCGAAACGGTTAAAACAAGACGTAAGGCAGAACCAGCGACTAAGGCGAAAGTTAAACCTAAAAAACAGGCAAAAGTCGCGACTCTAAGCCCTCAGCAAGAGAAATTTGTGGAGCAGTTGAATTTATTAAAATCACTGAAAGAACAACATATTATTTCTCAAGCTGAATATGAACAACGCAAAAAATCGTTACTGGATTCAACCTTTAATATTAGCTCAGTAGGTACCAATAATACGAAAAAAACATCGCCTAAAGGCTCAGAAAATATTGATAATCTTAAGTTTGGTAATTACTATGCCCTAATTATTGGTAATAATAAGTATCAACATTTAAAAGGCTTAGAAACCGCCGTTAACGATGCTGAGACTTTAGCGGCCTTACTTGAAGAACACTATGGGTTTAAAGTAAAACTGCTCTTAAATGCCAACCGCTATGACACCCTAAAAGCAATGGGTGAGTTTCGTAATACCTTAAAGAAAGATGATAACTTACTTATCTATTATGCCGGTCATGGTGTCTTAGATAAAGCCTCAGAGCGAGGCTATTGGTTACCTGTTGATGCAGAATTAGACTTTACCTCTAATTGGATCTCCACAGCTGATATTACCGATACCTTAAAAGCACTGCAATCATGGCATGTTCTGGTGGTTGCTGACTCATGTTATTCAGGTACTCTGGTGCGCAGTATCTCAGTACAATTACAAAATCCAGAAGAAGAAAATACTTTGATGAAGCGTTTATTAGAGAAGAAATCGAGAACCGTTATCACCTCAGGGGGCTTGGAACCGGTAGTTGATTCAGGAGCTAATAATCATTCAGTTTTTGCTGCAGCGCTGATTGATGTGCTTAAGGATACCGACAAAGTCATTGAGGCGGAAAAAGTCTTTTCACAACTACGAGACAAGGTGATCCTCAATGCCGATCAAACACCAGAATATTCCAATGTGAGAAAAGTGGGTCATAATGGTGGGGACTTTATTTTTCTAAGGCACTAGCTCATACTTGCTATAGGCTTGTTTAATTTATCAACAATCCACGTCGTGCCGACTAACCATCAAAAAGTAATAGCAAGTATTCACATCACTTTTTTTGGCTTATAAAACTCACTGCGTTCAAATAGTTGTAAACCAAAAAAAAGAGTAACATGAATACCTTTTTTACTAAATCTGTAACTTAGAGGTGCCCACAGCCAAAAAGGGTACTCAGTGGCTATAAATATAACTTTTATAGCCAGTTTTCAATAAAAGAAAACTCACCTTGATTTTTGTATCCAATTAGATACAATATGTTCGTATGGACTACGATATATTTACAACGCTTAAATTTGATAAGTGGTTAAAATCTATTAAAGATCTAAACGCCCAAGATCGTTTGACACAAAGAATTTCTAATATGAGCTTTGGTCATTTTGGAGATTATAAAACGATTGAGAAAAACTTATTCGAGTTACGTTTTTTCTTTGGTTCAGGTTATCGTATTTATTATACAAAACAGTCTGGGCAAATTATATTATTGCTTTGTGGTGGGGATAAGTCCTCTCAAAATAAAGACATAAAATTAGCCAAAAAGCTGTTAATTGAATTGGAGTAGGTTTATGAGTGTAAAAATAAAGTCTTGGAAGGCTAGTGATTATATTAACTCGCCAGAAGAATACCTAAAAGCAAGTCTTGAAGCAGTGCAAGAAACGGGGGATAGCCGTATATTTAATAAAGCCTTACAAGACGTAGCGAAAGCCCAAAAAATATCAGTAATTGCTGAAAAATCAGGCCTTGGTAGAGAAAGCCTATATAAAGCACTAACACCTGATAGTCATCCTCGTTTTGATACTATCAATAAGGTAGTCAACGCAATGGGCTTTAAGCTTACTATTGAGGCTGTTTAACTTTCAGTATACAAGTAACTTATTAACAATTACTTATATCTGAAAAATAAAGCGCCACTTCGCTAAGCTTCATTTTTATAAAAGTTTGCTGGGAACAGGTATAAGCTTATTTTTTCTAAGACGCTAACTCATACTTGCTATCTCATGCTTGCTATAGGCCTGTTCAACTTATCAGCTTTATGATTTAGCAATGGCAAAATAAGCAATAATATGTTATTTTTCCGCTCCTTAACTGATCTTTTTTTGTTCTTACTCGATTTTTATCATAATAGGGATGCTTCTTCATGTCCGGCAAGTTGTATATTCAAACCTTTGGTTGTCAGATGAACGAATACGACTCCGCAAAAATGGCGGATGTTTTACGGGAGTCTCATGGCGTAGCACAAGTAGATAATCCACAAAGTGCGGATATCCTTTTGCTCAATACCTGCTCTATTAGAGAAAAAGCACAAGAAAAAGTGTTTTCATTACTCGGACGCTTTCGCCAACTCAAAGAACTCAATCCTAATATTATTATTGGCGTTGGTGGTTGTGTGGCCAGTCAAGAAGGTGATTTGATCCGCCAACGAGCCCCTTATGTGGATTTGGTTTTTGGGCCACAAACCTTGCATCGTCTACCACAAATGCTTGATGAGGTGTCTAAAATACATCAGCCAGTGATTGATGTCTCTTTTCCTGAAATTGAAAAATTTGATAACTTACCTGAGCCTCGTGCTGAGGGACCTAGTGCCTTTGTCTCGGTAATGGAAGGGTGTAGTAAATATTGCACCTTTTGTGTTGTTCCCTATACTCGTGGTGAAGAAATATCTCGTCCTTTGGATGATGTCGTGGCCGAAATTGCTTCATTGGCAGGGCAAGGGGTGATTGAAGTCAATCTACTCGGGCAAAATGTTAATGCCTATCGAGGTGAGACTCATGATGGCGATATTGCTGATTTGGCTATGCTAATTCACTATATTTCACAAATTAATGGCATTGAGCGCATTCGTTATACCACTTCTCATCCTAATGAATTTTCCGATAGTTTAATTGATGTTTATCGTGAAGTGCCCGAATTAGTCAGTTTCTTGCACTTACCGGTACAAAGCGGCTCCGATAGAATTTTAAGCATGATGAAACGGGGACATTCAGCTTTAGAATATAAAAGTAAAATACGTCGCATACGTGAGGCTCGTCCGGATATTTACCTGTCTTCAGACTTTATTGTGGGCTTTCCCGGTGAAACAGAAACTGATTTTCAGGCTACCATGCAACTCATTGAAGACATTCGTTTTGATCAAAGTTTTAGTTTTATTTATAGCCCCAGACCGGGTACACCCGCATCATCATTGCCTGATGATGTTCCCATGTCAGTGAAAAAAGAGCGTTTGAGTCAGTTACAAGCACGTATTAATGACTTTGCTATAGAATATTCACAACAAATGGTGGGTACAACGGCTCAAGTGTTAGTTCATGGTGTATCAAAAAAAGACCGTAACGAAGTTGCTGGGCGCACAGAAAATAATCGAGTGGTTAATTTTGACCCACAGGGACAGAACTTAGTAGGTAAAATTATCCCTGTTAAAATTACCGCAGCTTATCGTAATTCATTGCGTGGTGAATTAGTTTAGCAATATGACAAGGATTTTTAAATGATGGAAAATAATGAAACAAGTTGCTAATCAAGCCAATAAAAAAATGAATAAAAACACCAGCAAGCCAGTCACCAGACAATCTTCTCATGCGGCACAACTTGCTCTTGAGCCGATTGATAATGTTCGCTTGGTTAATTTGTGTGGCCAATTAGATGAACACTTGAGACTCATTGAACGTCGCTTGGCTGTGCAAATATCTAATCGTGGTAATTTGTTTAAGGTTACAGGCAAATTAAATGACCGAAAGGCTGCACTTGCTGTCTTAGAAGCGCTATATGAAGACAGTAAAGAGGTGTCTTTGGATCCACAACGAGTGCATTTGTTTTTACAGGAATCGGGGCTTGAAGCTCAGGCCAAAGAAACTGTCAGTGCCCAAACTCGTGTTCCCCCCTTAGGTGAAGTGGATGCTAATGCCGAGGTGTCAATCTTAGCTGGGCGTAGTTTAATTAAACCCCGTGGACAAAATCAGCAAGACTATCTCTTACGGGTATTACAACATGATATTAATTTTGGTATTGGCCCCGCGGGTACGGGTAAAACATTTTTAGCGGTAGCCTGTGCGGTACAAGCATTAGAGCGTGATCAGGTCAGACGTATTATTCTCACTCGTCCAGCGGTAGAAGCGGGTGAAAATCTGGGCTTTTTGCCCGGTGATTTGTCACAGAAAATTGACCCCTATTTACGTCCTCTCTACGATGCCTTATATGAAATGCTAGGTTTTGAAAAAGTGGCCAAACTGATTGAAAAAAATGTCATTGAAGTCGCACCTCTAGCCTTTATGCGGGGGAGAAGCTTGAATGAATCTTTTATTATTCTAGACGAAGCACAAAATACCACTCAGGAACAAATGAAAATGTTTCTCACTCGTATTGGTTTTGGTTCGACAGCCATTGTGACGGGTGATATTACCCAGATCGATCTCCCCGGTGGTAGAGCCTCTGGCTTAAATCATGCCACGGATGTCTTAGCCAATGTAAAGGGAATTAGTTTTACCCATTTTAATTCTAAAGATGTGGTTAGACACCAGTTAGTGCAACGCATTGTCGATGCTTATGAAAAAAATGATAAGACACATTCTAAGCCCTAAAAAGTGGCGATAAAACCATTATGACTGACACGTTTACGCTTTATCTTGACCTGCAAAATGTCATTAATTCCCCCGAACTCCCTCAATACGCCCAAATTGAAGCATGGATAAGGCAGACTCTGATCATAGAAACCGAGCCACAGTCACCACAAGCGGAATACGAACTCACCATCCGAGTGGTTGATCGTGAAGAAATACGCACCTTAAATAATACCTATCGCCATAAAAATAAAGCCACTAATGTGCTTTCTTTTCCTTATGAAGGTTTTTCCAGCGAAGCCTTTAATTTTGATGATGCCCTTATGGACACACAAGAAATCATGTCATTAGCACTACTGGGTGACTTAGTGATTTGCCACGATATTGTGGTGCAAGAAGCACAAGAGCAAAATAAACCCCTGATTGCCCATTGGGCACATATGGTGGTGCATGGTGTCTTACACCTCAAAGGCTATGATCATATTAAGGATGATGAGGCTGAAACAATGGCCGCTCTAGAAGTTGCTGTGTTACAGCATTTTGCTATAGCTGATCCCTACCAATAAGTCTTTATACGATCCATTAGAATACGCCATTTGACTCTGACCATGAGTGCCTTTAAAATTGGCGGTTACGCTTATTATATTCGGTTACACTGACACGGTTAACACATGAACAACGATCGACCTGCCGAGACTGCTACTTTTAAAACTAGCAGTCGCAACTTACTAAAACGAATTGCCCAAGCCTTAATTGGTGATATTACAACTAAATCACAATTAATGGACATTTTGCGTGATGTGCATGCCCGTAACGTCATTAGTAGCGAAACCCTTTCTATGATCGAAGGGGTGATGGAAGTAACCGATATGCAGGTGCGTGAGGTCATGGTGCCTCGTTCACAAATGATTATTATTGAACATGATGCCAATGCTGAGACCATCTTGAATTGCATTATTGAGTCGGCTCATTCACGTTTTCCCGTTATTGGTGATAATCGTGATGATATCGAAGGCATTATTCTAGCCAAAGACATGCTTAACTTTTTTGCCAAAGAAGATCACAAAAGCTTAGACTTAAAAGAATACATGCGCCCCGCAGTGTTTATTCCTGAAAGCAAACGCCTTAATGTTCTATTACGGGATTTTCGTGCTAATCGCAACCACATGGCTTTAGTGGTGGATGAATATGGCGGTGTGTCTGGACTCGTGACCATTGAAGATGTATTAGAAGAAATCGTTGGTGAAATTGAAGACGAACATGATATCGAAGAAGATAGCCGCATCACCTCTCATGGTGAAGGGGTTTATACCGTGCAAGCGCTTACTGAAATTGATGAATTTAATCGCTTTTTTAAGTCAGATTTTAATAATAATAAGTTTGATACTATCGGTGGCATCATTATGAATGCTTTTGGCTATATGCCACAGCGTGGTGAAGAAATTGAACTGGGTAACTTCTTATTTCGAGTTACTCGTGCGGATCACCGTCGTATTCATAGTGTGCGAGTGATCCGTGTGGCAGTAACAGGCTCTTCTCGATCATAATGCCCAATATCCTAGCGCTTGCTCATACTAAAAGCCTCTTGGAATACTTGCCTGATACAATTTTGAGCAGGATGTGTTCCGGCAAGTTTTCATGGCTATTAACACTGTTTTTTGGGGCTTTACTGCCATTTTCCTTTGCCCCATTTAATACCCTCAGCAGTGCTTTTTCTTATCTAATTATCATTCCTGTGAGCCTTTTTCTCTATCAGCTCTTGCATACCCAAAGCAGTAAGCAAGCTTTTTATCGGGGCTTAATTTTTGGTGTGGGCTTATTTTCTATTGGCGTGTCATGGCTCTATGTGGCTATTCATGATTTTGGCGCGGCACATTGGAGTTTGGCAGGGGTTTTTACCTTACTATTTATTCTCTTTTTAGCACTTTATTATGCTGTGTTTGCTTGGGCAGTATTTACAATCAGACAAAAAACAATCATCACACATAATCGCCTAGTATTATTTTTTCTGCCTGTGCTGTGGGTGTTTTTTGAATGGCTACGTAGTTGGTTATTAACAGGTTTTCCTTGGTTGTTAGTTGGCTATCCACTATTAGAAACCCCCTTGTCAGGATTTGCTCCTATTATTGGTATCTATGGCTTGTCCTTATTAGTGCTCATTAGTGTCAGCTTATTATTAGCAAAAATAAAACCTATGGTGAGCTTATCCAGCATAGTGGCTTTACTCCTGTGTGGTGCTATATTTGGTATGCTTCAGTGGAGTACCCCTCAGGGAGAACCATTATCCGTCAGTCTGATTCAGGGTAATGTGAACCAAGGGGTTAAATGGAGTTCTTGGCAATTAGAAAAAACCAAACAACTCTATGTATCACTTAGTCAGGATCATTGGCAAGATAGTGATTTGATTGTCTGGCCAGAAAATGCCATCCCTGTGTTTTACCATACTCTAGCAAATGGCTTTTATCATAACCTGACTCTGCAAGCAAAAAAGACCCATACGGAGTTGATCACCGGCTTACCTATTTTTGATGATAAAACACAAGCGTATTACAATGCGATGATCACCCTTGGAGGGAAAGAGGGGCATTACTATAAAACTCATCTGGTTCCTTTTGGTGAATATGTCCCTCTGGCCGCATTGCTTCGAGGACTGATTCAGTTTTTTAATCTGCCCATGTCAGGCTTTAGTGTGGGGGATACAAAACAAAAGCCAGTCACGATTAAAGGGCATCAGGCTGTGGTGACATTGTGTTATGAAGATGTCTTTCCCCAAGATATAATAGCCAATATCCCGCAGTCGAACTTTATGGTGAATCTCTCCAATAATGGTTGGTATGGTGATTCTTTGGCGCCTCATCAACATCTTGAAATGGCTAGGATGCGTGCTTTGGAAACAGGGCGAGAGTTAATCCGCAGTACCACCAGCGGTATTTCTGCCTTAATTAATCACAAGGGCGATGTGCTGGTAAAAGGGCCACAGTTTAAACAAGCAGTGGTAAAAGGTACAATTCAACCCAGAATTGGTACAACCCCTTATGTTGTCGTGGGCAATTATCCGATTATTATTTTATTTATAATTATGGGTCTGCTTATTATAAAAAATAAGTAGGTAAATTAACTTGAAATAAGATTATTTAGCACCATTTTGATGTGAGTCATATCATTAATAATGGTTAATAGGTATTATTCGGCTCTTTGAAGCAGTGCATTACAAGGTAAATCAATGGATTATTGCTCTCGATGTAAAAATAGAAACACACGCACCTGTACTGAGTGTGAACAGGGGAGTCTCTGGGTAGAAAGTAAGAATTCTTTTTACTTGATCATCTCTGCTGTGATGTTTGGTTGTGGGCTTGGTGGTGTACTGGCAGCAATCTATGCATTTATGCAATAACTCATTTACGGAGTTAACTCGTATTACAAACCTAGCTTAAGAGTGCCACACTCTTAATTTGAGCAAAGACCGCTTTACCCTGATGCAGGCCTAAATCATGAGCCGATTTTCGTGTTATCCGAGCCAAAACAGGAATACTCCCAATCATTAAACGCAATGTGATCTGTGTGTTGCCTTCGTTTACCATCTTATCAACCCGTGCTGGGAAAATATTCAAAATACTGGTATTTGATTGTTTCTCTAGAGTAATGCTGACATCACGAGCGAATATTTGTAAGCGTGCATGACTCCCTACCGCTAATGGACTTCGAGCGACATAGAAACAGCCCCCTGAAAAATGCAAATGGCTGAGCTGAAAGTCATCGTCATGCTTAACGACAATCGCGCTTATTAATGTTTCCGTAGCACTATCGTGTGCTAAGTCTAAGTCTAGACGAGCAAATAAATGATTGACTGAACCGGATGCCTCAATCCGTCCTGCCTTAAGTAATAACATGTGATCGGCCAAGCGAGCAACCTCATTGCGTGAATGACTGACATATAAAATAGGAATATCTAATGTGTCTTGTAATGATTCCAAATAGGGCAGAATCTCTTCTTTAAGCACATGATCTAAGGCAGCCAAAGGCTCATCTAGTAATAATATATCAGGGCTGGTGACTAAGGCGCGTGCAATCGCCACACGTTGTTGCTCGCCACCGGATAATTGCTGTGGCTTTCGGGTTAATAAATGCCCAATAGCCAATAGCTCAATGGTACTTGTGAGTGATATTAATGAGCTCTTTGTCTTGAGGCGTTTGAGCCCATATTCTAAGTTTTGTTGGATAGTGAGATGGCTGAATAAACTGGGCTCTTGAAATACATAACCAATTGAGCGTTTATGGGGGGCAAGAAAATACTGCCCATCCTGCCAACATTGACCATTAATATTAAGGTAGGCATTGGGGATGTGATCTAAGCCGGCAATCATTCTAAGCAAGCTGGTCTTACCACAGCCAGAGGGACCAAAAATAGCGGTAACTCCTTGGCTGGGTATTGAAATGTCGAATTTAAGAGAAAAATTGCCTCTATCAATGGCGAACTTTACATCAATGGTCATTTATACTGTACCGAAAAACGTCGATTCAGGGCATACACTGCAATTAATAATAAAAATGAAAATATCAATAATGCCCCAGAAATCCAATGTGCCTGAGTGTATTCCATTGCTTCCACATGGTCATAAATGGCAATAGAAAGCACTTGAGTGCTACCGGGAATATTGCCCCCAATCATTAGTACAACACCAAACTCACCTAAGGTATGAGCAAAGCCAAGCACAGTTGCAGTTAAAAATCCGGGACGGGCCAACGGTAGAGCAATGCTAAAAAAGCGATCCACAGGAGATGCACCAAGAGTGGCAGCGACTTCTAATGGGCGTTGTCCTATTGTGCTAAATGCATTTTGTAAGGGTTGGATCACAAAGGGCATGGAATAAAAAACAGAGCCAATGACTAAACCGCTAAATGTGAATGCTAATGGCTGCAGTCCTAAATAGCTCATCATGCCACCAATAGGGCCATTAGGCCCTAAGGTGATTAATAAATAGAAGCCAATAACCGTAGGTGGTAAAACCAACGGCAAGGCAATGACTGCTTCGATAAGAAATTTAAAACGCCAGCGACTATGTGCCAGCCACCATGCCAAAGGGGTACCCAGCAATAATAAAATTAGAGTGCTGATAGTCGCCAGCTTTAGGGTGATCAATAAGGCACTGAAATCATCTGCTGTAAACATCAGTCTTGCCTGAGTGTGTGTTGATTGTGATGGTATTGTTTTTAGTGTTTGCTGATAAGGATGCGTAGCCAAATCCTTCAATGAGTTGTTGTATTTCTATGCTTTTTATAAAACGGAGAAATTCTCTGGCTGCCTCCTTATTATTAAGTAACACTGCTTGTTGCCTTATCGGCTGATAAAGGGATTGGGGGATATACCATACTGAACCGTGAATAGGGGAGCCTAATGTTTTAATTTGTGCATAGGCAACAAAGCCCAAAGTGACATTGCCACTGTTAATAAATTGAAATGTTTGGCCAATGTTTTCTCCCCGAACCATTTTTTTACGCAGAGTGCTCCATAATGCTAGCTTGTCCAAAACCTGTTTGGCAGCCAAACCATAAGGGGCTAATTTGGGGTTAGCCAAAGCAATATGGGTAAATGCCCTTTGGCCTAATACCTCGCTTGTACCGTTAATCAAGTTTGGATTAGGGCTCCATAGCACCAGCTTGCCAATGGCATAGGTAAAACGACTGCCAGCAATGGCAATACCTTCTTGTTCCAATCGTTTTGGACGTTTGCTATCGGCAGAAAAATAAATATCAAAAGGAGCACCCTGCTTAATCTGAGCATAATGGCGACCCGTAGAGCCAAAAATTAATGTTACTGTATGGACTGTTTTCGCTTCAAATTGTTGCACTATTTTTTTTATAGCAGGGGCAAAATTACTGGCAACGGCTACTTGAATATTAGTGGCACTGGCTGAGTTGCTACTTATAATAAATAGGATACTTAAGTAGCAACGTGCGATAAAGGGCATTTAAAAACCTTAACTAAATAAGCTGAATGGAGTGGCGTTTTAGAACAATAAAAGTGCATAAGAGCAATAGAATTGTACTCGTATAAAATGCGAGTATACGCATTATAATGTGCCTTAGTTGGGAGATCAAAATTATCAATTAAGCTAATAATATTTGAATAAATACAGCAATAACAAATAGGATACTCAATATGTATGCTATTGAAAAAATAATCCATTTAGTTACATCCGGTTTGCCTAGATCAATAGTATAATTAGAAGATGGTGGTTGTTGCTGACTTTTTACACCATAAAACTCCAAACTATTGAGAATTTCCTTATTGTCATCAATTGAAATTATCAGGATTTTGTCATTATGGAGATGTCCCATAAGTGCATTTCGTAGAGGGCAAATCCAAATGAATTTTATATGACTAAGAGGGATCTTTATGTTCAAAATACTTAATAGTGTTTTTCTCTTAATACATAATTGAGAATTGGTAATTTTTATTTCCTTTAGTCCGCCCGCAATTAATAAAGCATAGGCAAAGATTAATAGAGCTATAGCTATAATCCTAAATAAATCAGTTGAACCTACTGCGAATGTCCATAGCACTGAATCTACAAGGCTTTCCAGAATATTTTGACTTCACCCGTAGCAACTGTGTTAAAAGTCAAGTAATTTTAAGCCATTTCTGCAT
>Ga0256831_1000206_pt1 | contig 31564 bp, 32 predicted proteins | sample 132544metaG_FD_189087 | JGI IMG/M metagenome (GOLD analysis project Ga0256831, IMG submission 189087) | Hydrothermal vent microbial communities from Lau Basin, Pacific Ocean - 132-544 | ecosystem: Environmental > Aquatic > Marine > Hydrothermal vents | place: Pacific Ocean: Lau Basin | collected... | reverse complement strand
ATGGAGCCTATCCCATTCTTTATGATGGTGCTGTATGCCTTTAATATGGTGAACCAGCGTCGTCGTGAACACCCCAATAAGGCCGCGGTCTTATGGGCACAGGGCACTGCGGTTATGGCCTTCCTGGGCGCAGGTGTGTGGGGCTTTATCCATACCCTGGCACCGGTTAACTACTACACCCATGGTACCCAGGTCACTGCGGCTCATGGTCATATGGCCTTCTACGGAGCCTATGTGATGATTGTACTGACCATTATCTCCTACGCCATGCCTCTGCTGCGCGGTCGTGCGGCGGCCAACAGCAACCAGTCGCAGGTGGTTGAGATGTGGGCGTTCTGGTTAATGACGGTAGCGATGGTCTTTATTACCCTGTTCCTGACCGCTGCGGGCGTACTGCAGGTCTGGTTACAGCGTTACACTGAAAACCCCATGGGCTTTATGGAAGTACAGGACAAGCTGCAGGTATTCTATATGATGCGTGAAGTGGCTGGGATTGTGTTCCTGATTGGGCTGTTGATTTATATCTACAGCTTCTTTGTTAAGGGTGAGGAAGCGATGGCTTAAAAAGAGCAGCGCTGAGCGTTGAGCGCTGAGGAAGAACGGGACTGTTTTTAGCTCTTGCTCTTGCTCTTGCTCTTGCTCTTGCTCAACGCTCAGCGCTTCTTTATTTTTCCCCCCCACTCCATTATAATTTCTGTCACTTACAAATTGTGTCTTACTTATAATTAAAAACCAACCCCGACACACCGACAGGAACTTATACGCTTGAGTATCAGCAAACTATTTCAGCAGGAATTGCGTCAGCATTATCTGTTTCGTCGCCTTCCGGACGATGCCTTTAATAATATTTTAAGCCAGTCCAATCTTATGTCTTTGCGCAGGAATGAAATCCTGTTTGATCAGGGTGATCCAGCCTCGCGTTTTTTTCTGGTGCGTAATGGTCAGATCATGTTATTCCAGACCTCTCCTGAGGGCAATGAGAAAGTCGTGGATATTATCGGTCCGGGGCAAACATTTGCCGAGGCGGTCATGTTTATGGAAGGCAGTCGTTACCCGGTTAATGCCAGGGCAACCACAGATACTGAGTTATTTTATTTTGATAATGCGGCTTTCATTGAAGAGCTGCAGAATTCCAATACCCTTTGTTTCGCCATGATGGCTGACATGAGTACCCGCCTGAAAGGTCTGCTGACAGAAATCAGTGAACTGACCATATTTAATGCCAAGCATCGTTTAATCAGTTATTTATTAGGTCATATTAATGACTTACAGGAACAGCCTACGGTTAAACTAACAGCAACCAAATCCATGATTGCTTCCCGGCTGTCCATTACTCCGGAAACTTTTTCCCGCATATTGTCCAAACTCAGAAAGGAAGGCCTGATCAATATTGAAGATGAGACGATTACCCTGGTTCAGCCGGAAAAACTCAAAGAACTTATCGGTGAATCCTTTGAACATAATAAAAAGGGCTGTATGTCCTAAGCTCTTTTCCAGGTCGGCTTATACTGAAAATTTACTGACCAGGTTGTCCATTTCTTTAACCAGGCTGTCAACTTCATGCCTGGAACTTGTAACCACTTCAGAACCGGCCACAATGCCCTGGGCAACATCATTAATTACGGTAACATTACTTTTAATTTCTTCAGTTGAACGACTTTGTTCGGTTGCCAGATCAGCAATCCTGGTATTCATATCTGCAATCATGGCAACTGCGGATGAAATAGTAGACAGAGACTTTCCGGCAAGAGAGGCCTGGGATACACTGTGCTGAGCCTGTTCCTTACCTTCACTCATGACACTTACGGCCTGGTTTGAGGCCTGCTGCAGGCGCTCAATCATTTCTTCAATTTCCTTGGTAGATTCCTGGGTACGGCTGGCCAGAGTACGCACTTCATCAGCCACTACAGCAAAGCCCCTGCCCTGTTCACCGGCTCGTGCTGCTTCAATAGCTGCATTTAAAGCAAGCAGATTAGTCTGTTCCGCAATGCTTTTAATCACATCAATAACGGCACCGATATTTTCACTGTCTCTGGCCAGTTTTGCCAGAGCATCAGAAGTTGTATCTACATTACGGGCCAGGCTGGTTATTGAGTTGATGGTTGAATTAACTTCCTGCTGGCCTTTCCGGGTTTCATTACTGGCATTGGTCACCGCCCTGGAAGCTTCACTGGCATTTTTTGCCATCTCCTGAACCTTGAACGACATACTGCTGATAGCCTCAGCCACCCGCTCAGTCTGTTGTTTTTGCTGATCAATTTTATTTTGTGTCTGTTCAGATACCTCATTCATGGAACTGCAGGTACTTGACAGGCGCTGACTGACATCCATAATCTGGCGCACAATAGTACGAAGATTTTCAGTCATTTCATTAAAGCTATTAGCAATATCCCCCACCATATCATGGCTGTCCACATCAAGCTGGCGGGTCAGATCATTTTTACTGATGGTATTAGCTGTCGATGAGATGCATTGCAGGCGTTTAAGCAGGATTATTTTCATCAACAGGTAATTGGTTAAACCGATACTGATACCAGCCACAATACAGGAAACCGTAAACCAGAACAGCATGCCTTCCTTCCAGTTTACAAATAAATTGGCCCATACTGGAAAAATTGTACCTACAATTAAACCAAATGCAATAAATGCAATAAAGAGGTTTCTTAATATGCTTGGTTTACCTAAAGAAAATGACGCTGCCATTTTAGCCCCCTGTTATGAAAATCCTTAATGGTTTTTTACAATACCCTGTTTAACTTAACGGCATCTATTAAAAAAAGTTTAAGTTTTAGTTATTAATAGCTTAATAAAAAATATAGCCCATTTAAGTTTTTTTGCCATATTTACAGCTACCTTTCATCAATAGTTTCTGGCTTAATATTTGCATATCTTATTAAGAATACTTGTAAAAAAGCCCCTGTTTTCTATATAAAGACAATAAAATGACACTTACAAAACCTTGCAATACTTACTTTCATAGCTGTTTTATCGGCACTGGTTTTATGCACATATTTTGCAACGTTATTATACGAATGGCTCTTTCAATTTCGCTGATAGCTCTCTTAATAATGCCCGGCACTCCATTATTTGCGGCAACACAAGCCGCTATTAATAAGCCTTTACAGTCGCATGAATCCATCCGCTCTGCAGCGGTTGAGTATGTTCGCTCACAGATCCCCGAAGGGATAAAAATTCAGGAAATTAAAGCCGGTAAACTGGATTCCCGTATTCGTTTCAGAGAATGCTCTGAAGCATTACAGGTCCGTTCTTCCATGAACCGGAATATATCCAGCCACTGGACCATTAATGTTCGTTGTGATGCCCCGGTAGCCTGGAATATTTATATCCCGGTAAAAACCACCCTGTTACAGAAAATGCTGGTCAGCCGCACCACCATTACCCGGGGCGAAATCATAACCCGGGACAAATTAAAGCTGACAGAGCGGGTAATAACCAACCAGAATCAGAAATATTTCAGTAACTTAAAGGATGTGGTTGGCCGGCAGGCCAGAAGAAGCATTCGCCCGGACAGAGTTATAAACAGTTCTATGCTCCAGGAGGCTTATCTGGTACATAAAAAAGAACCGGTATTAATCTATGCCCAGAATCAGAAAATCCGTATCAGCGTTAAAGGGACTGCCCTGAAAAACGGCAAATACAACGATATTATACGGGTGAGAAATAACAGTTCGAAAAAAATAATTGATGCCGTTGTTGTTGACAGGGGGGTTGTGGCTATTAATTTCTAGGCATTTTTGAGGCTGAATGAGTTCAGCTGATGTGAACCAATCCACAAACGACTGATTGTTGGAAATTCAGGCCAGAAAATGCTAAAGTTTACCTGCTTTAAGCCGATAGTATAGCTAAACGGGAGAGCATTAAATTATGCCTATAGACATTAATAGTATAAACAACAATACCACTCAGACCAAAAAGCTTAATGACAGTTATGTTAAGCTGGTTGATTCTAAATCAGGCAGTGTTTCGGACAGCAGCAAAACCGCAAAGGATTCTGTCAGTCTGACAGATATGGCGCAGCGGATCAAAGCGATGGAAGAACAGGTTGCCCGTCTGCCCATTATCGACACACAGAAAGTTGAACAGGTTAGAACCGCCATAAACAATGGCACCTATGAGTTCAATTCTGAGCGTATTGCTGAAAAAATGATTAAATTTGAAAGGGAGCTGTTCTAGCAAGCGTTTTAAACACCGGCTTTTTAGCAGGCTGGTTCTTAAATACTATACAGTGTAGAACGGCAAACTTTCAGGTGTTTTTTAAAACTATTTTTAGTAAAGATAGTACAGGATAATGATAATGAACCCGTTACTACAGGATCAGACCGTCTCTGCCCCAACCCGCTCCAGCCAGGATGAACAGCTTCTCCTGGATATCCTCAATGAAGAACACCTGTGCCTGTTACAGGTCACCGAATTACTTAGCCGGGAACATGATGCCATTGTTCACCATGATACCGAACAAATGGGGCATTTACTGGATAAAAAACTGCCTTTATTAAGCCAGCTTGAACAGTGGGATCAACAGCGTCAGCAGTATTTTCATCAACTGACCGGCTTCCCTTATCATGATAGTGATTTTGCCCGTTATATCTCAGAACAGGCTTCAGAACCGGTACAAAGACTTTGGGAGCTTATCACTGCCCAATTGCCGGAATGTAAAACCCAGAACGAACTTAATGGGCGTATTATCAGCATGCAGAAAAAGAATACCGAACAGATCCTGCAGATCCTGACCGGACAATCAGCCAATATCACTCAAACCTATAGTCACCTGGGCCAGACCAGCCAGCAGAAAAAAGCAGCCCTGTATACCTCTGTTTAATTTTTTCAGGTATTATATTCCAGAAAGATAATAACTCAGTGTATTCACCGGGAGGAAAATCATCAGTGTTTAAGTTTAAACTCCCCTCTTTTTTGAGTCCCTGGAATAAATCAAAAAAAACACTGCAAAAAAGTGTTATTGACACACCTCAGGACATTGCCCGCATGCTGCAGAGGATGCAGGAACATATTGTCATTGTTACCGCCAGATTTGACTCTGATCCGGATACCTACAACACTTCTATTATTAAAGTGGATGCCGGCAAAGAACTGTTTCACCTGGATGAGTTCCTGCCGTCTGTCGGTAATGAGCAGCTCAGAAAACTGAAAAAAGTATCCTTAAGAAGCCGTCTGGACGGCGCCATTCTCACCATGAACGGCCTGTTAAAAAGTGCCGAACAGGAAAGCGGCATCCCTTATTTTATTATGCACTTTCCTGAGCAGATCCGTTCCATTCAACGTCGTGAAAGCTATCGTGTCAGCATTCCTGTCGGCAAACGCATTCAGGCCAGCATGCAGACCGATGCCGGACATTTTATTGCCGGTTTCCTGCATGATATCTCCTTCAGCGGTGTTTCCATTCGCCTTGAAGAAACACCGGATTTTGATTTAAAAGTGGGCATGAATATCCCCTTTTTAACCCTGCACCTGGATGAAGTGATTACCTGTTCCATGGAAATTAAACGCATTTCCTATGCCGTTGGCCATATTATCGTCTCCGGCCGTCTGGAAGATATATCCCCTGTACATCAACGTAATATACAACAGTTTATTCTTCGTCTGGATCGTGAAAAAAGGCAGCAGGAAAAAGAAATAGTTTAAACTAACCCCGTTTTTTAACAGAATTTATGGTAATATTACGCCCGTGCCCCCGTAGCTCAGCTGGATAGAGCAACCCCCTCCTAAGGGGTAGGTCGGACGTTCGAATCGTCTCGGGGGCGCCATTAATTTTATATGACAGTGCCTGATTTAACCCCCTAACCCCCACTTCTAATTAATAACCCTCACATATGGAAAGGTACCGGTAGGATACCACTGATACTCTTTTCTGATTTTATCGATATACTATAAGTATCATTGTTGTCAGGACTCACTTTATGCCGCATCAACTTACCTGGGAAAAGAAGGGGGTTTTATCTCAGTATTCCGGGCCGTTTACAGAGGCTCTTCATACTGAAGGTCTGCATAAACTTTTTGGTGACCCCAGAATTGACACCATTCAATATATTATCGGTGATTACTCAGGAGTTAACGGCAATCTTTTAACAGAAGAATATGTTGATTATCCTGTGGCCATAACAACCGGAGCCGCCAGGTATTTAAGAGAACTTAAAGTGGCCCTGGTGGCCAGAGATCCGGATATTATCAAGTTATGCCATCAGTTCAGGGAACTGGCACAAAGTATTAATGCCCACTGGGAATTTCAGATTTTTGAGAATATTGAAAGTGCCCGGAAATGGGTTAATAGTAAGCTTTAACCTATCCGTCGCTCATAACCCGGGTATTTTTAACCTCATCCATGCCGGCATGTGATCACTGATATCAAATTCAGATTTTTTATAAATCTCTTTTTTCTGTGCTGAAGTCACATCAGTAATATCTTTATCAAACAGTGCATTAGCAATCAGATTGGCCATATTAAACACACCATAATCATAACTGCCACTGGTCTGACCTGCGGTATCATTATCATCCGGATCCGGCAGACGTTTATCATGTGCAAACAGACCGATTTGATCATAGGTTTGTTTCTGCCTCAGGGCCGTCACCAGAAGCCCCTTTTCCGGATGAGGTGTCAGCAAAGGAAAATTAGCAGTAGCAGCTTTTCTGGATTTTAAAACGGTTTTATTCAGGCTTTTTAGAAAAGCATCCACTTCTTCGCGCATAATATTAATTTTATCAAAGTCCAGATTACAGTCACCCAGCAACAGCAGATTTGGGTGATATAACTTATCAATATACTTAGCCCTGATGGTCAGCCATTCCAGCAAGGCTAGAAATTCCCATTCCCGTTCAATTTTATTTTTTCCGTAAAGAAGATGAGCATTAATAACCAGAAATTCAAAAGGAACAGCATTATTTTTAGCTTTTATACGAAAAGAAACGCAATGAGGCTGCCTGATAAAACTAACAAAACGGGGCAACTCCAGGGCAGGTTTAACCGGAGCGCGCTTACCGGCGGCTTTATTTTCTATAACCTTCTGTTCCCATTTCTTTAGTTTCTGAGTGTGTTTCAGCCAGGCCTTATTAAAATCCGATTGATGTTCATAAAGATTCCTGGCAATTTCAGAGCGGTCATAGGTAATATCACTTGCCAGAGCCGTGCGTTCTATTCTTCGCCAGTTAAAGATAAAACCCAGCCGTTCAGTGTTACCGGATGAGCCCGGTTTGGCTCCGGTTACATCTGAAACCACCATACCGTAATCATCACCCAGGCTGCTTACGAGAAACTCAAAGCCGGATAGATCATCCATCACTTCCTGTACAGCAATCAGATCAAATTGTAAAAGCACTTTTTTAAGAAAAGCCCAGCTCTGGATACTCCGGTTTTCCTTCTTACCCAGTTTACGGATATTAAAGGTGGCTAATAATACCGAATCTTTCCTGCGTTCCGGAAAATCATAACGGGAGGCAAAATTCCTGAAATGTTTATTTATGGAAATCCATTGCTGGGTAGAAAACTGCCTGGCCATAATCACTCCTGTAAACGGCGGAACATCTTTTATCTGTCTTATCTAATCCAGCGCAGGAGCTTCAGTTGAATCCGGTGACAGCGGTTTTACATGAATAGCCCCGTAGGTATCCGTCTGAACAATTTCCAGCATACACTGCTTACTGAGTTCCAGTATAGCAAGAAAAGTCACTACCACACCACTGCGCCCTTCTTCATAGGTAAACAGGGAAGTAAAACGGGTAAAGCCGTTCTGATTGAGTTTTTCCAGTACAATGGTCATGCGTTCCCGAACTGACAGGGTTTCACGCTCAATATTATGATGGGTAAACATTTCGGCCCGCTTCATTACATCCTTCAGAGCCAGCATGAGTTCTGTCATACTGACATCAGGCTCTTTACTGGGCGAAGAATAATTAATATCAGAGGACACCGGAAAGACATCCCGCCCCATACGCGGTAATTCGTCAATATCCATGGCGGCTTTTTTAAAGCGTTCATATTCCTGCAGACGGCGGATCAGTTCAGCGCGGGGATCGGCTTCTTCTTCCTCTATATTTTCCGGTCTGGGCAACAGCATCCTGGATTTAATTTCAGCCAGCATGGCTGCCATAACCAGATATTCTGAAGCCAGTTCAAACTGAAAGTCGTGCATCATTTCCACATACTTGACGTATTGCTCAGTAATATCTGCAATGGGAATGTCCAGGATATCCAGATTCTGGCGTTTGATCAGATAAAGCAGCAGGTCCAGCGGGCCTTCAAAGGCCTCCAGAAACACTTCCAGAGCTTCAGGCGGGATATAGAGATCTTTAGGCAGTTCAGTAACAGGCGCCCCCTGCACATAAGCAAAAGGCATTTCTTCCTGCTGGGGATATCCGCCATCAGACATCTGAGCAGATTGCTCATCTGGAGGACTTACAGCTTCCACATCCGACTGTTCAGTACCCAATAGTTCAGCAGACTCTGAAACAGGTTCTGAAGTCTCTGTAATATCAGTCGAATGGTCTGAGGTCTGCTTCATATCCGTGATATAAAACTAACGGTACTGTATGCCAATGGCCTGGCGTACTTCATCCAGGGTAGCTTTAGCCAGATCCGAGGCAAACTCACGTCCTTCTGCCACAATATTTCTGACCAGCGCCCGGTTTTCACTGAACTCTTTAGCCCGCTCCTGAATGGGTTTTAATTCTTCCTGTATGGCTTCAATTAATGGGCGTTTACAGTCCAGACAGCCGATACCGGCACTGCGGCAGCCTTCCTGTACCCAGTTTTTCTGATCCTCATCAGAATACACTTCATGCAGCTGCCAGACCGGACATTTATCCGGATCACCGGGATCAGTCAGGCGCACCCGGTTAGTATCGGTCGGCATTTTTCGCAGCTTCTGGTCAATGGCGTCCATATCATCACGCAGGGAAATGGTATTGCCATAGGACTTGGACATTTTCTGACCATCCAGCCCCGGCATTTTAGAAGCCGGAGTTAATAAGGCCTGGGGTTCCGGCAGAATGATTTTTCCAGCACCTTCCAGATAACCAAACAGACGCTCCCGATCCCCCATAGTCAGGTTTTTCTGGCCTTCCAGTAATGCCTGAGCCGTCTGCAGGGCTTCATGATCACCCTGCTCCTGGAAACGATTACGCAGCTGGTTATAGAGTTTGGCCTGTTTTTTACCCATCTTTTTAACAGAAGCCTCTGCTTTTTCTTCAAAGCCCGGCTCCCGGCCGTAAATATGATTAAAACGCCGTGCCACTTCCCGGGTTAATTCCACATGAGCCACCTGATCTTCACCCACCGGCACCAGGCCGGCCCGGTAAATCAGAATATCGGCACTTTGCAGCAGCGGATAGCCCAGAAAGCCGTAAGTGGCCAGATCTTTTTCTTTTAGCTTAAGCTGCTGATCCTTAAAGGAAGGCACCCGTTCCAGCCAGCCCAGCGGTGTGATCATGGAGAGCAGCAGATGCAGTTCAGCATGCTCCGGCACCTGGGACTGAATAAAAATTTTAGCCGAACCGGGGTTCACCCCCGCCGCTAACCAGTCAATCACCATTTCCCAGGTATTTTCTTCTATATTTTCTGTTTCAGCATAATGAGTAGTCAGTGCATGCCAGTCGGCAGCAAAAAACAGACAATCGTATTCATGCTGTAACTTAATCCAGTTTTTCAATACCCCATGATAATGTCCCAGATGCAGCTGCCCTGTAGGCCTCATGCCGGACAAAACCCGTTGCTGGTGAATTGCGACCAAAATAAACTCCTGTTACTCTTTACGTTAACGAATAATAAAAAACTTAATAAAATTATTGAATGGCATTTAAAAGACGGTAGAAAACTTCTATATCCAGGCCGGAAATAGAAGATAAAACCTTTAAAAATACGGCAATTACCGGAAAAATAATATAAGACAGGATACCTGTCAGCATTAAAGCAATAATAATAAAGAAACCATAGGGCTCAATTTTGCTGAACTGCATGGCAGCACGGGGCGATAACAGCCCTGACATAATGCGTCCGCCATCCAGTGGCGGAATGGGCAATAAATTTAACACCCCCAGAATCACATTAATGGTAATTCCGGCAATCGGCATTAATAAAAAGAACAGGCTGATAGAAGAACGCCCGTCAAAAAACATTACCGATATATTTAAAAAGAGCGCCCAGAACAGCGCCTGCAGAAAATTACTGACCGGACCGGCAGCAGCCACCCACATCATATCTTTTTTAGGATTTCTCAGATTCCGGGCATCCACGGGTACCGGCTTGGCCCAGCCAAAGGCAAACCCCGTCAGTACAACCATCAGCACAGGTACTAAAATGGTACCAACCGGATCAATATGTTTAATAGGGTTAAAGGTTAACCGACCTAACATTCTGGCCGTAGAATCCCCTTTTTTATCTGCCATCCAGGCATGTGCTGCTTCATGCAGAGCCACGGCAAATAATACCGGCAGGATCCAGATTGTAATTTTTTGTATTGTAGTTGCGTCCATCTAATTAATTATATCATTTTTAAGTTAAAAGTTTTTGACTATTAAAATCACAATTTAAGTTACACTCTTAGTATCAGGGGCTGGATGGGTTTGATGAAGTTTCGGCAGCATGGACGCTGCCGAAAAGCCTACATGGACGTATTTACGGCGTCTTCAGCAAACCCATCCAGCCCCTGATACGGTCTTTGATTATTCAAACGGTTCAGGATCACCTAATCCCTTTCTGACCACATAAGGAACCTCTTCCTCAAAATCAACCACCGTCGTCGCCTCAAATCCACAGAACCCGCCGTCAATAATCAGATCCAGCTGGTGTTCCAGTACCTGGCGTATTTCATAGGGGTCGGTCATGGGCAGTTCTTCACCGGGCAGGATCAAGGTCGAACTCATTAAGGGTTCACCCAGATCTTCCAGTAATGCCTGGGTAATAATATTATCAGGAATACGGATACCAATGGTTTTACGCTTGGCATGCATCAGCCGCTTGGGTACTTCACGGGTGGCTTTTAAAATAAAGGTATAAGGGCCTGGAGTATGCGCTTTTAACAGACGGTACTGGGTATTATCAATCTGGGCATAAGTGCTGATTTCTGATAAATCCCTGCAGACCAGGGTAAAATTATGTCTTTTGTCCAGTTGCCGGATAGTCCGGATTTTATCCATGGCCTGTTTATCACCGATATGACAGCCAATAGCATAAGCTGAGTCGGTTGGATAAACCACCACCCCACCCTGCCGAATGATCTCCACCGCCTGATGGATTAGACGATGCTGGGGATTCTGCTCATGAATTTGAAAAAACTGGCTCATTTAACTGCTTCCATTTGGCTTTTATCTTTATAGCTTTTGCTAATATCTTATTTAAGGGCATCTTTCAGAGAAATAAGTCCCACACCGGTTTGCACTGTCGTGGTAAAGGGGGTAACTGCCCCAGTTTAATCCAGGGAAAATCCGGATCATGGAAATCCGATCCGGCTGATGCATATAGATCAAAATCACCGGCATGGGCCGCCATGGTTTTAACTTCGTTAACATCATGACTGCCGGAAACCACCTCTATGGCTTGCCCGCCGGCGGCCATAAAGTCCTTAATTAATTTGCGTAATTTGGTTCGGGTCAGCTTATAACGGGCTGGATGAGCAATAACAGCAATCCCACCGGCAGCGGTTATCCAGCCAACTGCCTCCTCCATACTGGCCCAGTCACCGCTGACATGACCCGGCTTGTTCGCTACCAGGTAATGCTTGAATACGTGACGGATATTTTTGGAATAACCGCGATCCACCAGAAAGTTGGCAAAATGCATACGCCCCAGCATCCGGCCTTCTGAAAAGGACTGGGCGCCTTCATAAGCGCCGGGAATGCCGGCCCTGTCCAGCTTATCCGCAATTTCCCGTGCCCGGCGTTCCCGAAAATCCTGCAGTGCAGCAATACCTTTTTGCAAAGGGCCGTAGTCCGGCTCAAAATTAAGCCCGACAATATGTATTGTACGCTTATTCCAGGTAACAGACAGTTCAATACCATTAATAAAACGGATACCTTCCGCCTGCGCTGTCTGACGTGCCGTCTGCAGACCATCCACGCCGTCATGATCAGTCAGTGCCAGCACTTCAACCCCGGCCTGTACAGCACGCCTGACTAATTCATCAGGCGGCAAGCGGCCATCAGATGCGGTGGAATGAGTATGAAGGTCTATCTGCATTTTGCGGGATATTGTTTAGGATTATTATAAAAAGAGGCTGATTTTACCTTATTTTGAGGCTAATTTTTATTCTTTATTGAATTTTGTTCTAATATTAGAGTCCAAAATATTCATTTTAAAAAGAAATGCTTAAAAAACGGTTACAAACCACCTGTTATTTAAAAGTTGTTCTGAGTTTGCATAGATGTCAAAATAGCCTTTTACAAAATTTATAACTTCCACTAAAAAAAGACCACCATAAAGAAAAAGCACACTTATGTTAAAATTTTTATACGATTTTTTACCGATTATTATCTTCTTTGCCACCTACAAGTTTACCGGTAATGACATTTATGCGGCCACCACAGCGGCCATTATCGCCACCGTTATTCATACAGCCATACAATGGTTCAGGCATAAAAAACTGGAAAATCAGCATATTATCAATCTGGTGGTTATCCTGCTTTTTGGCGGTATGACCCTGTTGTTTCATGATGATACCTTTATTAAATGGAAAGTCACGGTGATCAACTGGTTATTTGGCCTGGTATTACTGGGCAGTCAGTTTATTGGGGAAAAAAATATTATTCAGCGTCAACTGGATCATGCCATTAGCCTGCCCGATAACATCTGGGTGCGTTTAAATATGTTGTGGGTGGCCTTTTTCTTCTTTTCAGGCCTGATAAATATTTATGTGGCCTTTTTTTACGGCCTGGATTTACCTGCAGAAATCCGTCAGGAATTCTGGGTGGAATTTAAACTTTACGGCATGCTGGGGCTGACATTCGCCTTTATGATTTTTCAGATTTTTTACCTGCAGCGCCATATCATTCATGAACCCGCAGAAGATGAGGAAGTCTCTTAATGCTTTATGCCATTATTGCCAGTGATATTACTAACACGCTGGACAAACGTTTAGCTGCACGGCCCGATCATCTGCAGCGGCTGGAAGCCTTAAAAAACGAAGGACGTCTGGTATTAGCCGGGCCGCATCCGGCCATTGACAGCAATGATCCAGGCGAAGCCGGCTTTACCGGATCCCTGGTGGTTGCAGAGTTTGATAACCTGGAAGATGCCCGCAACTGGGCCGATGCCGACCCCTATATTAAAGCCGGGGTTTATGACCAGGTTATCGTAAAACCCTTTAAAAAAGTGCTACCCTGATACCCAAAACTAATTCTTAAAATCTTATCAAGGAATAAAATCGAATGATCTTTAGTTCTAACTCAACAATTATGAAAAGAAATATGCAAAAAAATACAGCAAAAAAATCAGTATTCAAAAAAACGGCTTTAGGCCTGGCCTTATCAGCCCTCCTAATCAGTTCCTCGGCTTTGCTGGCGGAAGATAAAGTCATAGCCAATGTTAATGGTGAGGATATTTCAGAAAGCCAGCTGGAAATAGCCGCTACCCAGAGCAAGGTGGATTATAAAAATATCACTCCGGAACAGAGAAAGCTGTTAACAGAGGCACTGGTTAACCGTCAGCTGGTGCTGCAGGAAGCCATTAAAGCCGGTTTTGATAAAAAGCCAGAGGTAGCTGCACGGGTTAAGGCTTTAATTGACAGTTATATTGCCGCCAATTACCTGGCAACAGTAGCTGAAAGTTTTAAGGTCAGCGATGCAGAAATTAAAGCATTCTACGACAAAAACGTCTTACAGAATACGAGCAAAGAATACAGGGCCCGCCATATTCTGGTTAAAACGGAAGCCGAAGCAGTAGCGCTTATCAGCCAGATTGAAAACGGTGCTGACTTCTCCAAACTGGCCAAAGAAAAATCAACCGATACCGGCTCCGGCAGTAAGGGTGGAGATTTAGGCTGGTTTGGTGAAAAAGATATGGTACAGCCTTTTGCTAAAGCCATAGCGGGTCTGAAAAAAGGTGAACTATCCAGAAAACCGGTTCAGTCTCAGTTTGGCTGGCATGTCATTATTCTTGATGATGAGCGTAAGACTACACCTCCACCACTGGAGAGTGTGAAAGCAGAGATTGAGAAAATTCTGATTAAGGAAAAGTTAAATCAGTATCTGGATGATTTAAATGCTAAGGCGAAGATTACCTTGAAGTAAGGTTTTATTTTAACTGTTTTTCCCTGACCCTCTCCCAGAGGGAGAGGGAATTATAAGGAGTACTATTTGGCTACTGCATTTAAATCCACATCGGGATTATCAAAGCCCAGCTTGTAGCCTAAAGAAACATGGTGAAAACGGCCCAGGCTGTAGTCATCGTGGATGGCGAAACCAAAGTTATACACCTTATCCAGTTCCAGACTTAAATCGGATTCTTTATCGGATTTAAGATCCCGCACCATTTCTACTGTCCACATACCGTTTTCCAGAGTGGCGTTAAAGTCGACTTCCTTACCACCTATCATTTCACGGTCTGCCAGGATAAAGCCGTTCTGAGAGATTTTTTCACCGGCTTTATAACGATGCAGATCCATAAAGTGACCGGCATCCAGTTCGGCCTGGATTTCATCGGGTGTTTTGAGTTTATTCCAGCCACCGAGCACCTTACCGCGACGGCCTTTGATTTCCACATGAGTACGACTTTCAGTAATATACTTGGTAATACCCCTGCTCATATCAATCTGCTGATCTTTAGCATACTCATCAATGGTAGCCTGATCCGGTGCATTAGGCATATTACGGTTGTCAATGTGACAGGTACCCCAGCAACCGGCACGGTCAGCATATTCCACATCATCCGTAGCAAACATGACCGCCAGCTTCACCTTATTAGCCGGATCCATTTTGCCGCCGTCAGCAAACGGTACGGGTGCATGCTCTGTATCCTGCCACTGAAAGCGCATATACAGCTTGTCATTATCATGCATGGTCTGCACAGTAACCGGAATGCTGCCGCGCTTACCGGGTATAGGTGTAGGCTCCAGTTTTTCTCCGGTAACAATTTTCTCGCCCATATCCGCAGTTTCCTTATCATGGCAGCTGGCACAGGTTTCACCACTCATAAAGGGACGTTTACCGCCATGCTCACTGCCTTTGAAAATCCACTCCATAGCCGCCTGTCCGGGATAGAAAATAGTAATATCACGCTCTGCAGCCTTACTCCAGTCAATACCGGAGCCGCCGCCAGCAGAAGCTGAACCGCCTCCCGCAGGGGCCGCTGCAGGCGCAACTGTACCGGCTTCTTTTTTAACAGCATTGATATCAGCTTCAGGGTTATCAAAGCCCAGTTTGTATCCCAGGGAAACATGATGGAAACGACCATTGGTGTAATCATCATGAATTGCAAAACCCAGGTTATAGACCTTATCCAGCTCTAATGGTATATCCGTTTCAGCGCCGCTGTTAAGCTTGCGTTTTACCTCAACTACCCAGCTATTGCCCTGTTTGGAGGCTTTGAACTCAACTCCGCCTTCAGGCAGTTCACGGTCAGCCAGAATAAAGCCGTTTTCAGCTTTTTTGGTGCCTGTTTCATAACGATAAAGGTCCATAAAACGTCCGGCTTTCAGTTCCTCTTTGATTTCTTCCGGCGTTTTCAGCTTATTCCAGCCACCCAGAACCTTACCCCGACGACCTTTGATTTCAACATGGGTACGACTTTCAGTAATGTACTTGGTAATACCATTACTCATATCCACCTGATCTTTCTGAGGATAAGCATCGATGGTTGCCTGATCCGGTGCATTAGGCATATTGCGGTTGTCAATATGACAGGTGCCCCAGCAACCGGCACGATCAGCGTATTCAACATCATCAGTAGCAAACATCATGGCCAGCTTAACCTGATTATCCGGATCCAGCTTGCCGCCGTCTGCAAATGGAATAGGATGATGTTCTGAGTCTTCCCATTCATAACGCATATACAGGTAATCATTATCATGAGCCGCCTGAACTTTAACCGGAATACTGCCGCGCTTACCTGGAATAGGTGTAGGTTCCAGTTTTTCACCGGTGACAATTTTCTCTCCCATATCAGCGGTTTCCTTATCATGACAGCTGGCACAGGTTTCACCACTCATAAATGGGCGTTTACCGCCATGTTCACTGCCCTTGAAAATCCATTCCATGGACGCCTGTCCAGGGTAGAAAACAGTAACAGTACGCTCAGGGACGTCACTCCAGTCAATACCAAAACCTGCAGCTCCGGCAGAGGCCTGAGGCGCAGAAGCATCACCGACTTTACATCCAGCAGAAGGTACTTCCTTAATTACGGTTTTAGTGATAACTTTAGGTTTAGGTGGGTTATTGGACAGATCCAGTAATTTCTCCTGTTTGGCATTCACCGGTGCCCTCAGAGTAGCATCAGGTTTTGCAAGTGCCGGATCTGGCTGTGAAAACTCCTCCAGCCATTCTTCATCCAGTCCTTCCGGAAGATGATGAGCAATCCCTTTATGACAGTCAATACAGGTATTACCATTCTGTAAGGCAAACTGATGCTGTTTTCTGGCTCTGGGTCTTTGATAGGCAATACTCATGGATTCAAAATCATGACAGTTACGACACTCTCTGGAATCACTGGATTTCATGCGTTCCCATTCGTGTTTGGCCAGGTGAATACGTTCGTTAAGGAATTTTTCGCGGGTATTAATGGTACCCATAATTTTATGATAGATTTCATTGGAAGCCTGGATCTTACGCTTCATTTTGTAAATCCATTCCCGTGGCACGTGGCAGTCCGGGCATTTGGCACGAACACCGGAACGGTTGGCATAGTGAATAGTAGTCTTGTATTCCTGATAAACATTATCTTCCATCTCATGACAGGAGATACAGAATTTTTCAGTATTGGTCATTTCAAGAGCAGTATTAAAACCACCCCATAAAATAATACCCAGGACAATAAAAAAGATGGCTGCACCGACAGAAACTCCCATAAAAAGTTTACGTCGAAGAAAGCTTGGTGAACTCATAATCCCTACCCGTTTTTTTAATCAGAAATGTTTAAGAAAATCTTAACAGTATAATTACTTAAGGATCTCTCTTTAAAAAAGAAATATCCTTGATTTAAAACAATATTCATTGTTTTTTTAAGGTTTTTTCTGTATTTGTTTATAAACAATAAATGAATGTTTTTAAAGACAAAAAAAAGCGGGTATAGATTTCTCTATACCCGCTTTCTGGATTAAATGTTTATGAACATTTTAACCACCTAACGCTTAGGTTTTGTGGTTCATACGATTATAAACATTGAACTTACCAGTAGGAGTCGTCAGACCTTTAATGCGCGCTTTCTCTTTCAGAGTCAGTGCATCATAGACTACGATTTCACCGGTTGGGTTCTTGTTGTCAGAACGGTTCCAGACAGAAACCCAGACTTCAGAGCCGTCATCATTAAATTCCATGTGTAGAGCAACCTTGCCTTTCTCTTTGGTTACACGAATGGTTTTAACAATTTCACGAGTCTTCTTGTCAATAACCTGAACACTTTGCTGTACTTCTGGCTCAGGATGTTTCAACTGGTCAGCCCAGACATAAGGTGAATCTTCATGGGTACGGATAAAGGCACCGGCACCATCGGTTTCAACCTTGTAACAGACTTTCCAGGCATTATCAGGATGACCTTTTGGATCATTACCCCAGACAGTCACCATACCGACACCCAGGTGAGTAGTGCCGCCGACAGGTCCGCATTTTGGATCAATCCAGTTAGCACCAGGTCCGGGATGAGGCAGTTTATCCACATCAATTAATGCTTCCAGGCTACCGCCGTCTTTGGTGTCAATGACAACCATCTTGTTAGAAGCATTGGCTGCAATCTGGAAGTAACGGCCTGTTGGATCATAGAAACCATCATGCAGGAACTTGGCTGAATCTATCTGGGTGATTTTCAGAGCATCCAGATCAGTATAGTCTACTTCCCACATCTGACCTAACTCTTTGGCCGCAACCAGGAAGGAGCGCTCGTTTGGATTGGTGTAAACCGCAGCTACACGAGATTCTTCAACATAGTTACCGTCAATATTCATACCGCGGGTAGAAACCACTTTCAGAGGCTGCATAGTTTCAGCATCAACAATGACAAAATGTGGCGGCCAGTAACCACCGGCAATCACGTATTTACCATCACCGGAAACAGCAACGTCACGCGCATCATAAGCAATCTGGGTTTCAGCAACCAGCATCTTCTCAGGCTTCTGCCACAGGTCAATCTTGTTCAGTTTACCGTCACGACCGATGGTGTACCAGAAACGACCCACTTCATAGCTTGGATGATCCAGTTTATGATGCTCATTACCCTTAATTACGTGTACTGCGTAGCCACTGTCGATATGGGTAACAATTTTCTTGGTGTCACCATCAATAACCGCAACCTTACCGGCATCACGTTCAATGACAATAAAGAAGTTTTTCCAGTTCAGACCATGCAGAGGCTTGGTTGGGTAATCGGCAGGATCAACATAAACCTTGGTACGTTCTTTCATTAAGGAGATTGGCATTTCAGGTGGCACAGGTGGATCCATCTGAATATAGGTCGCCATTAATGAGATTTCATCCTTGGAGAAAATATCATTAAAGTTGTTCATACCACCTTCTGTACCATAAGTCAGAATCTTTTCTAAACGTTTCTGACCTTTTTTCAAGGTGTTTTTAGGTTCCAGGTTTTTACCTGTTGCACCTTTTCTTAAAACACCATGACAGCCAGCACAACGCTGGAAGTACATTGTTTTAGCTTTTTCAAAATCAGCTTCCGACAGTGTCGGTTGCTTTGCAGCAGCAGCCATAACTGACGGCGTGGCAATAACAGTTGCTAATGCAACAGCAGCAGTTAATTTACCCAGTTTAAAAATATTCATTGTTTTTCTGTCTCCCTGGAAGAAATTCTTGTTACTTATCAGTTTGTTACCAGTTTTTATCTATGGGTATAAAGGATACCGATAAATAACCCTCTGGCGCAAAAAAATAAGAATTCTGAAGAAAATTATTTTTGAGCACGGTGTAAAGATAACCCTGTCAAAAGCCAGGCCACCTTGATTTAGATCAACCTTAAATAGGGTTTTTGTCATGCTTTTCTGACAAATTCAATAACTTACAGCAAATTACGGCCGATATTTTCATTTAATTTTTATTAAGATCGGCCACTTTAATGATCTGGATCAATAAAAAAACATCAACAAAATTGAACTTTTTTTCAGGTACTTAAATTGGCTTTTGTTCATTTGATCTATATCAAAGCACATAAGCAGCATGTTAGATAATGTGGGTTTCAAATTAGCGGAAGATCACTGCCTGTGGAGCTTGTTACTCATAATGTCCAGGAATACAAACAACAGCCGGAACTACACTATAGCATCCGTTAAGTGGTTACTGCTGGCATTTACCGTGACCAGCGGCTTTCTGGCACCTCCTGCATTATCCAGTGCTGCCGATACGCTTTCCAGGGAACGGCAGCAGGAACTGAAATACATGGTGCAGCAGGATTGTGGTTCCTGTCATGGCATGACGCTTAAAGGCGGTCTGGGTCCTTCGCTGCTACCGGAACGGATTGCAGTATTACCGGAACAATATTTAATTGAAGCAGTGACTCATGGCAGGCCGGGAACACCAATGCCGCCCTGGGCACCCATTTTAACGACTGCAGAAATACGCTGGATTGTTGAACAGTTAAAATCCGGTCAACTGGCTCAGACCCGGTCAGATTAAGAGGCAATAATGAAGCAACACGGTTCCTTTTATACAAGTGTCAACAACCATACAAGAGTCAGCAACAGCCTGCTCTTTATACTGGTATTTCTGTGCAATGTCTTTTTCTATGCCAGTGCTTATGCAGACTGCACTATGCCTGATGATCTGCCTACCGGTGATCTGGGTATTATTATTGAGCGTATGGACGGTTCAGTCCTGATCATAAACACCACCTCTCAGTCCGTACTCTGTGAGGTTAGCGGTCTGGGTGATTTATCTCATGCTTCAGCCGTTTTCTCCCGCGATGAACGTTATGCCTATGTCTTTGGCCGCGATGGTGGTCTGACTAAAATTGATTTATTAAAAGGCCGGATCACCAAACGTATTTTGCAGTCCGGTAATTCCATTGGCGGAGCCATTTCTCAGGATGGTCAATATATCGCCGTATCCAATTACACCCCCGGCGGAGTGAATATCTTTTCAGCTCAGGATCTTTCCCTGGTGGCAAAAATTCCGGCCACTTATGGTGATGGCCATTTACAGTCCAAAACCGTGGGACTGGTGGATGCGCCCGGAAACCAGTTTATTTTCAGCCTCTATGATGGTAATGAAATCTGGCAGATACAGATGGAAAACACACCAAAACCTGCGGCCAGGGTTATCCACAAATATAAAAATGTCGGTAAAGCCCCTTATGACGGCCTGATCAGCTCCAATGGCCGTTTTTATATTGCCGGCCTGTTTGGTGAGGATGGCCTGGCTCTGCTGGATTTATGGCATCCTGAAAAAGGAGTTCAGAGAATCCTGGATCATTACGGCCGGGGTGAAAAGAAACTGCCGGTGTATAAAATGCCCCACCTGGAAGGCTGGGCCATTGCCGGCGACAAGGCATTTTTACCTGCCGTCGGCCACCATGAAGTACTGGTGGTTAACACCAAAAACTGGCAGGAAATCAGCCGGGTTAAAGTATACAGCCAGCCGGTTTTTGCCATGGCCAGTCCTGATGAAAGACAGATCTGGGTAAATTTTGCTTTTCCGGATAATAACACCCTGCAGGTTATTGATACCGAAACGTATAAAATTATCAAACAGTTTCAGCCCGGTAAAGGCATACTGCATATGGAATTTACCCCTCGCAGCGAGCATGTCTGGGTATCAGTAAGAGATATTGATACCGTGATCATTTATGACACCCAGACTATGCAGGAGATAAAACGTATTCCGGCTAAAAAGCCCAGTGGTATATTTTTTACTTCCCGGGCACATAAGATTGGTTTATAGGTTTTTGCAAATGTTATCAGCACTTGAGAAACAGTTATTGAATGATTACCAGCAGGGTATGCCGCTGGTGTCTGAACCGTTTGCTGAGATGGCCAGTGAGCTTAATCAAAAAGGTTTTTCTGTATCTGAACAGGACGTTATAGATTGCCTTGGGCAGCTGCAGGATAAAGGTTTAATTACCCGTATCGGTCCGGTTTTCAAGCCTAAGAGTGTGGGCGGCAGTACTCTGGCTGCACTGTCGGTACCTGCTGAACGAATGGACGAAGTGGCCGGTATTGTCAGTGCTTTTGAACAGGTTAATCATAATTATGAGCGGGAACATGAGTATAATCTGTGGTTTGTTGTTACCGCCGGAACCCAGGAAGAAGTACTGCAGGTATTGGCAGAGATAGAATGTTTAACGGGTTTAACTATACTAAATCTGCCGATGGAGCAGGATTATCATATTGATCTGGGGTTTCCGCTTTGGTGTTGAAAAGCGTTGAGCGTTGAGCGTTGAGCGTTGAGCGTTGAGAAAGAGCTTAGAGAGTATTTGGTTTGAATTCAATTTTGTGCGTTTTTTTATAAGGCAGTTATTATGACACTGGATCTTTTGGATCAGAAGCTTATTGCGCTTATTCAGGATGGGCTGGAACTGACCCGGAAACCGTTTGCACGGGTTGCGCGGCAGATGGGGGTTTCTGAGCAGCGGGTTATTGAGCGGCTGCAGCAGTTAAAGGATGAGGGTATCATTAAGCGGCTTGGTGTTGTGGTGCGTCATAAGGAACTGGGTTTTAAGGCCAATGCCATGGTGGTCTGGGATATTCCTGATGATCAGGTTGAGGAAGTGGCCCGCAAGATTGCCTCGTTTAATTGTGTCACTCTGTGTTATCAGCGTCCCCGTCGTCCCGAACAGCAATGGAACTATAACCTGTTTTCCATGATCCACGGCAAGGACCGGGAATCAGTTCTGCAGCGTCTCCATGATATTGTGGATATGCTGGAACTGGATAATATTCATTACCAGCCGTTATTCAGCACCCGTCGTTTTAAACAGCGCGGTGCCCGTTATATTGATCCGCAGCAGTTCAGCCAGACTGGGCCTGCTGCCCGCCAGTCGGCTGGTTGTTCAGCAGATAATGATTTTGGCCTGCCCCGGGTTGCCCAGCACGTCTATGGATGAAACTGACCGTCTGCTCATTAACTCCCTGCAGGGCAATTTTCCCATCAGCGATCAACCCTATCTTGAAGTTGCTCAACAACTGGGTATTTCTGAGGACGATTTATTGTCGCGTCTGCAGACTATGCTGGATAACCATACCCTGACCCGTTTCGGCCCCATGTATGATATTCAGAAACTGGGCGGCAGTTTCAGCCTGTGCGCCATTCGGGTGCCTGTAGAACGCTTTGAGGAAGTCACTGAAATTGTCAATGCCTTCCCGGAAGTGGCCCATAATTATGAACGGGATCATGAATTTAATATGTGGTATGTTTTAGCCACCGAATCTCCTGAACAGATCATCCAGACCAACCAGGCCATAGCAGCCAGAACCGGTTTAAAAGTGTACAATATGCCCAAAATTCAGGAATTTTTTGTAGGCCTGCACTTTCAGGCATAAACCGGAGACACGGCTCTTACACGCCTTATGGATGAACTTGACAGAAAAATAATTACTGCTACCCAGGCTGGCCTGCCGCTGGTAAAAAAGCCTTATGCCGCCATTGCCGAACAACTGGGTATAGACTCCGAAACCGTTAAACTACGTCTACAGCAAATGCTGGATAAGGGACAGATCCGCCGTATAGGTGCAGTACCCAATCATTACAAACTGGGCTATAAGGCCAATGCCATGTCGGTGTGGAATGTACCGGATGACAAAATAAAGGAACTGGGAGACCAGCTCGGCGCCCTGCCCTTTGTCAGTCACTGTTATGAACGACCGCGTTTTTTACCCGAGTGGCCGTATAACCTGTTTGCCATGCTGCATGGCAAAAGTCGCGAAGAAGTGGCCGACAAGGTTCAGCAGGTGGTGGAATTACTGGGTGAATATTGTGCCGGCTATGAATTACTGTATAGTAAACAGATTCTAAAAAAGACCGGTTTACGCTTAAAAGCAAAAGACTAAAAAAGAAAGCTAACAGGGCAAGACTAAATACTTATGTTCAGAATCTCCCAATACCTCAAAGAAGTCCTTAATCCAACCCCCATAGGGCCTAAGCGTAATCCTCCCGGTCCGGTCGTGATCTGGAATTTAATCCGCCGCTGCAATCTGACCTGTAAGCATTGTTATTCTATTTCAGCCGATACCCATTTTAAGGGTGAATTATCCACCCAGGAAGTGTTTACTGTTATGGATGATTTAAAGGCGTTTGGCGTACCGGTACTCATACTTTCCGGCGGTGAACCCTTACTGCGGGATGATATCTTTGAAATATCCCATCGGGCCAAAGACATGGGCTTTTATGTCGGCCTCTCTACCAACGGCACATTGATCACCCAGGACAATATCCGGCAGATTGCCGATGTTAATTATAATTATGTCGGGATCAGTATTGACGGTGTAGAAGCCACCCATGATGTATTCCGACGCAAGGAAGGCGCCTACAAGGAATCCATGCTGGGTATTCGTCTGTGCAAGGAGCATGATATTAAAGTCGGGCTGCGTTTTACTCTGACCCAGGACAATGCCGAAGAACTGCCTGATTTACTGCAGTTAATGGAAGATGAAGGGGTGGACAAATTTTACCTGTCTCATCTCAATTATGCTGGTCGGGGAAATAAAAACCGCGAAGATGATGTCTATCATATTGCCACCCGAAAATCACTTGACACCCTGTTTGAACATTGTATTAATGAGCTGAAACAGGGGATCGAGCGTGAATATGTGACCGGCAATAATGATGCCGATGGCCTGTATCTGTATCACTGGGTCAAACAGCATTATCCGGAACAGGCAGAGCATATAAAAGCCCGGCTGGATCAATGGGGCGGCAATTCCTCCGGTGTTAATATTGCCAATATTGACAACCTGGGCAAGGTACATCCCGATACCATGTGGTGGAACTATGACCTGGGCAGTGTCCGTGAGCGACCGTTCTCTGAAATCTGGCAGGATACTTCCGACCCGTTGATGGCAGGTCTGAAACAACACCCCCGGCCTGTTGAGGGCCGCTGTGCCAGGTGCCGGTATCTGAATATCTGTAATGGCAATACCCGGGTAAGAGCCTGGCAGACCACAGGTAATTTCTGGGCTGAAGATCCGGCCTGTTATCTAAGCGATCAGGAAATTGGACTAAACCCTTAAGCCCATTTTTAAAATTGATATGAGTCAAGGGTATCAACAACTTAGCAAGCGTATAATGCAATTATCATTGACCGGCACAGCCTAAAAAAATGACCAGAACGCTCTTCTTATTACTTATAGCAGGTTTTATCCATGGTTCGTCTTATGCCGCTACAGCTGTAACCGGCCGTAATAGCGATACGACACCAGTATTAAGCCTGTTTAAAAAGCACTGTGCCTCCTGTCATGGTGAAAACCGGCTGGGTCTGGTGGGTCCTCCCTTAATTCCCCAAAGCTTTAAACGTCTGAAACCGGATGCGGCTGCCCTGGTAATTAAAAATGGCCGCACAGCCACCCAGATGCCCGCCTTTGGACAGACATTGTCCAAACAGCAGATCAGCCAGCTGGTTGACTATATCTACACCAAGCCCGAGCAGATGCCGGGATGGGATATGGCTGATATTAAAAAAAGTCATGTCATCAGTAATCCGCCGGGCAGCCTGGCCAACACACCAGTTTTTAAAGCTGATATGCAAAACCTTTTTATCGTTGTTGAAACAGGGGATCATCATGTAACGCTGCTTGACGGAGACAAATTTGAGCCCATTTTTCGATTTAAAAGTCATAATGCCCTGCATGGCGGACCAAAGTATTCTAAAGACGGACGTTATGTTTATTTTGCTTCCCGTGACGGCTGGATCACTAAATTTGATATTTACAATTTAAAAGTCATTGCCGATATCCGGGTGGGTATTAATACCCGCAACCTGGCCGTCTCTGATGACGGTAAATACATTATTGCAGGCAACACCCTGCCTCATACGGCGGTTATCCTCAAAGCCGATGATCTATCCCCTGTTAAAGTGATTCCCGTGGTCAATGACGAAGGTAAAAGCTCCCGGGTCAGTGCCGTTTATACTGCAGCACCACGCAAAAGTTTCATCCTGGCTTTAAAGGATTTTCCTGAAGTCTGGGAAATACCTTATGTAGATAAAAATATTTTTGTCCATGATTATCGTTATGAAATGCCTGAATACAGCGGTAAACCCTTCAGCATTCGACGCATCAAATTAAAACATTATCTGGATGACTTCTTTTTTGATCAATCCTATGAATACATTATTGGTGCCGCCCGCCCGGAAGGTGAGCGTTTGCCTCAGGGCGTTCAGGTCATTAAACTGGCATCAGGCCGAAAAGTAGCTGATATTGATCTGCCCGGTATGCCTCATCTTAGCTCCGGCATCAGCTGGAAGTATGGGGATACCCGGGTTATTGCCACACCGAATATCAAAGAAGGCGTAGTTTCCATTATTGATACCCGTAACTGGAAGATTATCAAAAAAATAAAAACCAGAGGCCCCGGCTTTTTTATGCGCAGCCACGAAAAAAGTCCCTATGCCTGGGTCGATGTATTTTTTGGTCCAAATAAGGATCTGGTTCACATCATTGATAAAAAGACCCTGGAAATTGTTAAAACGCTCAAACCTGAACCGGGAAAAACTTCGGCACATGTTGAGTTTACCAAAGATGGGCGCTATGCTCTGTTAAGTATCTGGGAAAACGATGGGGCTGTTATTGTCTATGATGCTCAGACACTGGAAGAAGTAAAACGGCTGCCAATGAAAAAACCTTCCGGGAAATATAATGTCTATAATAAGACCCATCTGGAAGAAGGTACCAGTCACTGATTAGTGACAGCATAAGAAATAATTTATTTATAAAATCACACAACTTTTAAGTATTTTGTCTTTAGGAGAATAAAATGTTCAAGTCAATGGGAACGTTTGGTCTGGTTCTGTTAACTGTAACGGCAATTGTTATGGTCGGACTCGGCTTTTTAATGGGCCCCTCTCACCCACTGCCCTGGATTATGCTGGTTATTCTTATTGCCATTCCATTTATCCATAATAAGATGATTTCCAGTCAGTATATGGTCTGGAAAGATGAATACAGCGTCGGCATTGAAGCCATGGATAATGACCATAAAAAATTACTGAACCTGATTAATCAATTACAGACAGCCGTGAACTATTACACGGGCAAGGAGTTTGAACAAAAAGCGCTGGATGAGTTAATTGACTACACCAAAACCCATTTTGCCAGGGAAGAAAAGTTAATGGAAGAAAATGGCTACCCTGAGCTGGAAGCCCATAAAAAACAGCATCAGCAATTTATTGAAAAGGTCAATCACCTGGTTGATGAATACCAGAAAGATTCTGATGTAACCATGATGGATGCTCTTAACTTTCTGAAAAACTGGCTGGTCAAACATATTAATGGTACTGACAAGGAATACGGCAAGGTTCTCAATGAAAAAGGAATCCACTAAATATGAGTAAGGGTCTTGCAAGATTAGGCTGGATTTTGTTTTTTATAATGGCGATTATCACTGCGGTAATGGCCTGGCAGTTTATCTACGCCGGTAAAACCGAGCTTGCTGCAGACAACCGCAAGGCTCTGATTCTGGAAGATTTTGAAAAGGATTTTCTATTAGCAGAAATGCGCGGCTTCCTGAACTCTGTCCATCAGATTGTCGATGGCATAGAAAAAGATAATATGGAACAGATTACTAAAGCCGCCAAAGATTCCGGTTTCTCCGATGTAGCCAATGTACCGGCCAGTTTACGGGGTAAATTACCCCTGGAAATGAAAAAAATGGGCTTTTCTGTACACCGGGCATTTGATCAAATGGCACTGGATGCAGAGCAGTTAGGGGATAAGGAGCAGACACTGTCCCAGCTTAATGAAATACTGGCAACCTGTACAGCCTGTCATGCTTTGTATCGGGTTAGGTAAAAAGAAAGTGTTAAGTGTTAAGTGTTAAGAAAATTTTTGTGGTTTTTTTTGGGTTTAGTAAACTTTATTACACTGGGTTAGTGGTCAGGTTGGCATACAGGATTGGGAGTTTCTGGGGGAGCTGTTCCGGTTTGCGGATAATGGTGTAGCCGTTATTGCCGAAAATATGGGGCAGGTATTCTCCGCCCTGATCATCAATTGTAATACAGAAGGTCTGCAGACCCTGTGCTTTGGCTTCATGGATAGCCCGGCGGGTATCTTCAATGCCGTAACGGCCTTCATAACGATCCAGATCATTGGGCTTACCGTCCGTTAGAATCAATAGTAAACGCTGCTGGGAATCCTGCTGTTCCAGTTTGGAGGCCGCATAACGAATGGCGGCACCCATACGGGTATAAAACCCCGGTTTAATGGCCTGAATTCTGGAACGCACCTGGCCATTATAAGATTCTGAAAAGGTTTTTAAGGTATTAAAACGGATATGTCCCCTATTACGGGAAGAAAAGCCGTAAATGGCAAATTGATCCCCGGTATTTCTTAAGCTTTCACTAAACAGGAACAGGGAATCCCGGATTACATCAATAATACGGGCATCATTAGACAGCCAGGTATCAGTAGAGAGGGAAAAGTCTGCCAGCAGCAGGGTTGATAAATCCCGTTCACTGGAGCGCAGCTGCTGATACAGATCAGGCTGTTCCACTTTATGACCGCTGCAACGCTCACCGATATAATTAATATAGGCATCCAGATCCAGTTCGCTACCCTCACTCTGATGCCGGTGCCAGACACGTTTAGTGGTGAGGGCTTCAAGCTGCTGACGCAGTTTTCTGGCGGTACGGCGCAGGTTCTCCGGCAGGACACCATCTTCCCCTGCATGGTGGACAAAATTAATAACTGAACAATAATCCGGCTGCAGCAACTGTTTTTTATAATCCCATTCCGGTAGCTTAACATCACTTTCCAGCACCACTTCATCCACAGAATCCGCCGGCAGATCCAGATCAAACTTGACTTTGCCGCCCTTGCTTTTGCTGTCCCTGGCCACGGACAGAAAATCCATATCATCGGCATTTTTATCTGCTGAATCCTGGTCGGCTTCTTCATCATCATCAGTGCTGCGATTGATATTCAGAAATTCTCCATAACCAAAAATACTTTCAAAACGATGCAGGATCAGGCCGTCTTTACCATCGGGCATATCCACCCGCTCGGCATTTCGGCGCCTGTTTTCCTTCTCATTCTTTTCTGGTTTTGAAGATTCCGAGGATTGCTCTTCATCCTCATCCTCATCTTCATCGTTTTCCTGGGCGTTTTTGCGGCTGAAATTAGCCACTTCTGGCGGATTGGGATGGGGCCAGAGCATAACCGGTTTAGGTGCAAAACCGGTTACAGGTATGGAATCAATACTGCCCGGCTGTTTTAATGCCTGGGCAATAGCATCTTCCTGTGCCTGTTCCTGGTCAGTAAATTTGTCGTCAATATTGCGAATGGCCAGATAAGCATCTACCAGACGCTGATAACGGGGTGCCAGACCCGGAAAACGTTTAATAACATCCAGAGTCAGTGTCTGACAATAGCCAAACCAGCCCTGCAGACCACGGCTGCGTGCCGATGGGTTTTCCAGTACCTGGGCACTGATGGCGGCCAGCCAGTAGTACAGATCTTTATTTAATTCTATGCTAGGAAAAACATCAATCTGTTTGGGCAGGTGCAGAGTTTCTTCATCCTGCCAGCTTAATTCCACATATTTGCCGGTACCGGCCAGTTTCTGTTTCCAGTTGCGCTTGGCATAATGCTGAGTAGCTGTTGATTCCACAATTCTTAGACCATTATCACCACCTAAAGCACGAAAAAATATGCCCAGCGGTTTGTTGATCTGCGATAACTGCACCGCTGATTCTTTAAAGCTTCTGTCTGAAATACGGGTAACCAGTTTATCCCATATCTGCCCTACCTGTTCTTCCATTAGCGATAATTATCCTGTTTGTCCGCTCTTATTTACCATAGCTATTTACCACAGTTATTTGCCAAAAGAAGCATAGACCACCTCCATCAGAGCACTGATGACTTCTTCTTCATCACTTAAGGGTTCCACCAGACCGGCAAGACAGGCTTCCACGGGATCAAAACCGGACTGAATCAAACGGGCGGTATAAACCAGCAGACGGGTACTGGCACCTTCTTCAAGATCATGATCTTTTAACTGACGCAGAGCATTGGCCATAGCCACCAGACGCTGAGCCATGTGGCTGTCAATACCGGTTTCCTTTTCAATCACCGTCTGTTCCTGCTCCGGCTTGAGATAGTTAAAGCTCATGGAAATAAAACGCTGACGGGTACTGGGCTTAAGCCCTTTCATCATACTCTGATAACCCGGGTTATAGGAAACCACCAGCATAAAGTTATCCGGTGCATGCAAGGTCTCTCCGGTTCGATCAATGGGCAGAATACGTCGGTCATCGGTTAAGGGATGGATAACTACCGTGGTATCTTTACGGGCTTCAACCACTTCATCAAGATAACAGATACCACCTCCCCGTACAGCCCGGGTCAGGGGACCGTCATTCCATATTGTCTCACCATCACCAATAAGGTAACGCCCGACCAGATCAGAAGCGGTTAAATCATCATGGCAGGAAACGGTGTACAGAGGCACACCCAGTCTGGCGGCCATATGGGCAATAAAACGGGTTTTACCGCTGCCGGTAGGCCCTTTTAACAGGACTGGCAACTGGTTTTTAAAAGAATGTTCAAACAGAGATTCTTCATTGCCCTGGGGAAAATAAAAAGGCAGATTGGATTGTGTGTCGCTGGTCATTGATTATCCATATGATTAAAACGAATTTTTTTAAAACGTAAGTGATGAGCTTAAAACATAACCGGTATAAATAATAGCCGGTATAACAAAAATAAAACCAAGCATGGCAAGACGCCAGTACCCTCTGACATTTTTCAGTCCCATATAATAATCAATAATCATCTGGCCCTTAATAATTACAGTCAGCAGAACAAAGCCGACAATATATAAACCGGATAATTTAAAGTAGCCCACCAGGGCCGAACTTAACGTCAGAATTATGAGTATTATCCATATAATGGTCAGTTTTTTACTTGATGTAAATCTAGCTTCAGTCATTGTTTTTTTAACCTGTTCAGGAACTTGAGTAAAATGGGTAACAGTATTTAACGGATAATATAAACCAGCGGAAATAATACAATCCAGACCAGATCCACCATATGCCAGTACGAGGCACCGGTTTCTATACCCCGATGGTTCTCAGCACTATAGACGCCCTGCTTCAGGTAATAATACAGGGCACCCAGGATCACCATGCCCATCATGACATGCATAAAATGAAAAAAGGTCAGGGATATATAAAAGGTGTAAAAAGTATTGGTACTGAGATGAATACCGGCACCAAAAATATGCGAATATTCCCAGATTTTAACAAACAGAAACACAAACCCCATAGCCAGAGCCAGCAACAGCATCCTGCCCGTTTGTTTAATATTATTATTTTTAATGGCATGCACCCCCATAGCCACAAAATAACTACTGGTGATCAGAGCAAGAGTATTAATCACCCCGGCTTCCCGATGCAGTTTTAGCTGAAAGGTATTAAACAACTCAAGATTATTACTGCGCACAAAAACATAAACAATAAAGAACACCCCAAACACCAGCAATTCAGCCATAATAAAAAACCAGATAGCCAGATCCCCCGGCAAAGGTTCTTTTTCTTCTATAACATTATCAGCCACTTCACTAACCACTTCAGACATAACAACCCCTAAACCTAAAACCTAAAACCTAAAACCTAAAACCTAAAACCTAAAACCTAAAACCTAAAACCTAAAACCTAATGTACAATTCAGCTGCTATTTTATATGCAACCCACATCACATAAAAGCATTAATTTATTGATTCACAAATAAAAAAAGCGAAACCCCAAAAGAGATTTCGCTTTTTTTAATATTTACAGCTTTAAGCACTCAGAAGAACAAAAACCGTTCCTGGCTCTTGATCTTTCTGAACGCTCAGCGCTGAACGCTGCTCTTAAGCCGCTGCTTCCTCACCCTTAACAAAGAAGCTGTAGATATAAATCCCCAGACCAATCAGGAAAATAAGACCGGCCACTTCACGCATCATATAGAATACCTGCAGCTTGTCCTGTACTTCCATAAAGCCCATGGGGTTTTCAGTGTAACGCTGTAACCAGACCTGCAGTACGCCCGCAGCGGTCAGGAACAGGGTAATAAAGACCATCGCTACCGTCATTAACCAGAACGCCCACATCTCAACCACCTGCGACTGATTGCTGTTGGCCGCCGCACGACCGCGCAGCAGAGGCATGGCGTAGGAGATAATGGTCAGTACAATCATCACATAGGCTCCGTAGAAGGCCATATGACCATGAGCCGCAGTAACCTGGGTACCATGGGTGTAGTAG
>Ga0256831_1000205_pt1 | contig 31578 bp, 22 predicted proteins | sample 132544metaG_FD_189087 | JGI IMG/M metagenome (GOLD analysis project Ga0256831, IMG submission 189087) | Hydrothermal vent microbial communities from Lau Basin, Pacific Ocean - 132-544 | ecosystem: Environmental > Aquatic > Marine > Hydrothermal vents | place: Pacific Ocean: Lau Basin | collected... | reverse complement strand
ATAATAATCAATTGTTCATTAAGTATGTTTATTGTTGTTTTTTGTAACTCATTTAGTTTTGGACAAATACAAAAAATATATGCTCCAAATGTTGATAGTAGTTTATATTTTGGTAGCTATGTCGGTATAGACCGAGGTAAAATTATTGCTACCGGAGATTTTGGATTACATGAGACAAAGTTGTATGGATCGGAAAGATTATATTTTTTTAGTAAAAATGGGAAAGAATGGCAATATTTAGAAAACAAATATAAGAGAAAAACCGAATTTAATGCAACTGTAGATGGAAATTTTACAACTCGGATGGATAATGGTTATTTGATATCTGTTAATGTGGCTGATAATCAATATATATCGGATACGCTATTTTTATTGAAAGAACAAAATGGTGATTTCGTCGTTCAATCAGAAATATTGATTGGGGCATTTCAAGGTAGAATAATAAGTGGTTTATGTTTGCATAAAGATTGGTTTATGTATCGGAAAATAGACAATCAATCTGATTCAAGCGTATACAAAGATTATTTTTATAGGCTGCTTGATGAGCAATGGTTATTAAAAGACTCATTTAGCTTTTTAGGTGATGACAGGAGTAATCAAGGTTTTCCATCTACTGAAAAGTATCATATGACTGATAGGTTTTTAGTAATAGGTGATATGACGTCTTATGACAATGGTCGGAAAAATGGGAAAGTTGAAGTCTATAAAAAAGAAGATGGTCACTTTAAACCATATCAACTAATACGTCATCCTGAAATATTAAAAAGAGGAGATAATTTTGGAGTCAGTACAGAAATATCGGACGATAATCAGTTTTTGTTTGTTGGAGCATTTTATAGCATAGACAAAATTCCAAAGGTTTATGTGTATAAATTAGTTGATGATAAATTTGTTCTATTTCAAAAATTAACAGAACCAGAAGCATTAGGTGGGGTTGCCTATGGGAATTCTATGAGTTTGGAAAATGGTGTATTATTAGTGAGTGGTTATGGATTTTATAAAGCAGGAATGATATTTCAGTATGAATTTGACGGTGTCAAATGGGTTAGAAAGGCAAAAATACAACCACAGAACAATACGGATTTTGATTTGTTTGGCGTAAGTATAGATCAAGAAGGAGAAACAGTTGTGGTTGGGGCATCTTATGATGCTACATATCATAAAGGAAATGGTCCAGTTCAAGAAGGAAACGGTGCTGCCTACATCTTCCAAATCCCCGCCCGCGATACCCTAAATATAGAGCTATGCGAAGGAGGTAGCTATACATTCAATGACACTGTGATAACCACTTCCGGGCATTATGTAGATACGCTTATGGCATCGTATGGAGTGGATAGCGTGGTGCAGCTATATCTCAATGTACATCCTGCGCCACAAGTAGAAATTGACACTTTTATCTGCTCGGATGATAGCATCAAGATTGGAGAGGAGATATTTACGGAAGAAGGGGAGTATGAGGTGATGCTTAAGAGCAGTTATGGATGCGATAGTATAGTGCAGTTAAACCTTGGTATAAGTGATATAGAGCTTCTTGATAGTACTATAATATCGGATTATGGATGTGGAAGCGGCGTAATAGATATTAGCATTGTCGAGAATAATCCACCTTATGCCTATGACTGGAGTACGGGAGAGCAAGGAGAGGATATATCGGGATTGCCCAAGGGAACATACAGCGTGACGATAAGGGACAAGAGTGGTTGTGAACTGCAACGATCCTTCATTGTACCTGATTCAATTCCTTATTTGATTCCCAATGCATTTTTCCCTTCCGGCACAGACGAGATAAACAAAAGCTTCAAAATATACCAAGCGCAAAATGTACATATAGAGTCCACACAAATATTTGACAGATGGGGAGAGAAAGTATATGAGTCCGAAGGCGATGAGTATTGGGATGGTAGCTACAAGGGAAAAGCACAAGCTCCGGGCGTATATCTGTATAAGATAGTGATAGATTCTCCATGTGGTAAGGAGACGAAGACGGGACAGATTTTATTGTTGAGGTGATTTATTGTTTTTGTTTTGTGTTCGGTGTTCGGTGTTTTGTGTTTTGTGTTTTGTGTTCCGAGTTTTGTGTTCCGGTTTTGAGTTAGTAGTAAAATAGGGAAAGCTTAGGACTCGAAAGCACGACTACAAGGAGTGATTTTGAAGCCGAGTTATACATAAATGTCGAACGCCGAATAACGAACGCTGATTTTAGATTTGGAAAGGATGAGATAATCAAATAAATCATATATCGTTAATCGGTGTTCAGTGTTCGAAATTCATAACTGAATAATGAACACTGATTAACGATTTATGATTTTAGAAGGATTGCCCCCCTAAGAATTCACTTTTGTATATTCTATTGAAAGTATAAAAGCGAGGTCAGGAGACGCTCGCTTATCTGGGAGAATCGTCTCTGAAATGAAAATAAAATCTTCCATTCTACCTCAGAAGTCTGAAGCACACTCTCCCCGCAAAAGGTCTCTTGACCTCTTTGCAAATAAACATCCAAACTTCAAAAAAGTAAACAAATTATTTGCATAATTCATTATTATTTAATACCTTTGGGTATTGGATATGTCGACCCCCCGGCGTGTATGAGAGAAAATAATGAAATTATTTTTATTTTTTTAACCTATAAATTTATTTATTATGAAAAAATTTATTAAATTACACTCACTCACTCACTCACTCACTCACTCACTCACTCGCCTGATTTTCACGGTTTTGATTGTGTTTTGGGGACTGGGGATGATGGGGCAGACCTATGTCTCTACTGAAACGATCCAAGATAATTGTGGAAATAAAATAGTGTTGAGCGTGACTAGAACTTTTACATTGAATCAACAGGAATGTCGAGAATTTAAATGCGAGATTGATATAGTAGTTTTGCAAGGGGCGCAATATTTATTGAATTATCAAAATATGAATTGGAATACAGGATTTTACCACACAAAAATTTATAATCTGACCGACGTGGCTTCATTTTATTTTGATTATGGGCAGAGTATTCAAAATATCAGCTTTGAATTTGAGGCGAAGACAGTTTGTGGAACATTTGGATTTATTTATTCGGACGATGTTGTAGTCGCCAACGGAGATTGTTATGCATCATGCTCTTCATCATTTAGCTATTGTGAGTTTTATAGCCCTGGTGCTTTTGGTACTGGTAAAGAAATGCCCGAATTAAAAGGATTCTATTATTTGGATGGAAATAATGTACCTCACTATATCAATTCATCAAATAATCCCGGAGGTATTTTTGATTTCCCTTACTATTGCCATGTTGCAGACCAGTGTTCTTTTCCGCCCAATATTTATGATTTTGAAAGAGACTTGAATGATTTTTTGGATTTAGGTAATACTATGCCTGCATATGGTACACTATATGGAACAGCAATGTGGATGCATAGTTATGGACAAGGATCACCACCTGATTTATGTAAACTCAATCTTAGAATAAAAAACTCAAAAATATTTATATATCAATTGGATTTTGAAATATGGGATTTTGATAAGCCAAATTGTAGTATTTTACCTTATATTAGTGATCCAAATCATCATGTTTATTTTTATCCAAATTTTCCACCGACCTATGATTGTTTGGGAGGAAATTATGCAAATGAGGGAAATGATAATTTAAATGATATATATCATTCACATTTGCAATCTGAAGCATTGACTGCTATAGATGTAAATCGAACTTATAGGATTTATCCAACAGTGACTGACGGGCGCATTACTATTGATTTTGATGCTGTGCAATCAGTAGGGAAACATATAGAGCTTTATACTGTGTCGGGTACTATGGTCAAACGATTTGATATAAGAGCAAATGTTTATGAAGTATCGTTGGATTTTACAGAGATTGGAAGAGGAATATATTTGATGAAGATATTTGATACAGATAATAAGAACTATACCGTTGAAAAAATAGTTAAGCAATAAATTGATTATTAGGGGTTGTGATTTATATTAATATCACAGCCCCTTTTCATTTTCCTAAAATTTAATATCCTGAATATTATGAAGAGATTTTTTTTTATGTTTTTTATTATCTTTTTTACGAATATTTCTTATAGCCAAATACAGAAAGTCTTTTGTGGCTATCCTAGTTCACATACTACTTTCGGTTCGAATAATTCTATAGAAGGAGATTATGTTTTTATAGAATCAGTAGCGGGGGATATTAAACAATTAGATTTCCCCAAAATAAGCACGTTATTTAAAAGGAAAAATAAAAAATGGGAAATAGTTTATGAATATAAAAATGATAGCTTGGATTACGAAGACGGATTTAGTAATTATTCTGAAGGTAAATTTGCTATATCAAAAGGTACCGGTAATTTTGTACTCTTAGATACAGTTTTGGTTTTTAGCAAGAATTCTAATGAGAATTTTTCTATATTGGATAAAATAGTAGTACCGACTAAAGGTATATTTGCAAAATATCTCTATAAGGATTGGATAATTATCACATCTTCTGAATTTGATATTATTCAAGGAAAAACTATTGAATATATTTATTTTTATAAATTTCAAAATGGAAAATATAATTTGAATACTAAAATCAAGTCTGAGGTTGGTGCTGAGAATTCATACTGGAAAATACTCAAAATGACAGATGAATATGCGATAATAGGGGTAAATGAATATTCCGAAAAGGATAAACATGGAGGAAAAGTTTTTATATTGAAGTACAATGGTGTGAGTTGGGATATCATACAGGAAATATTTCAACCTGATCCCTATTATATATGGAGTTTGTTTGGAAGTGCAGTTACAATTTCTCCTGATAACAAGTTTATTGGAATTACAGCTGCTAGAGATTCAAGTGGGTTAAAAAATGGGGGTTACAATAAAGGTGTTTATATTTATAAAAATACAGGAAATAAATGGGAATTGATGCAAAAAATAAATAGAAGAGGAAAAAATGCATATGGATGGGCAATAGATATAACCGGAAATGATTTATTGATTTCTGCAGAAACAAGGAAAAAAAAAGATGATGAAAGACTTTTCTTTGAAAAAGGAGTAATAGAGTATTATAAATTAAAAAACGGTATTTGGTCAAAATATAGTGAGATACATCCCCCTAAGGGAGATAGTACTTATGCAAATTTTGGACATTTTCTGGATAGAGATGGAGAGACAGTTGTGGCAGGTGCAATATCAGATACTACTTACTATTATTCAATAATCGAAGATAAATTTATTGTTGTTAACGGTGCCGCCTACATCTTTCAAATCCCCGCCCGCGATACACTTAACATTGAGCTCTGTGAAGGCTCTAATTATATATTCAATGACACTGTGATAACTACTTCCGGTCATTATGTAGATACGCTTATGGCATCGTATGGAGTGGATAGCGTGGTGCAGCTATATCTCAATGTACATCCGACGCCCCAAGTCGAGATTGATACTTTTATCTGCCCGGGTGATAGCATTAAGATAGGGGAGGAGATATTTACGGAAGAAGGGGAATATGAGGTAGTGCTTAAGAGTCAGTATGGATGCGATAGTATAGTGCAGTTGAGTCTTGGTTTAAGTGAGATAGAGCTTGATAGTACTATAATATCGGATTACGGTTGTGGGAGCGGAGCAATAGACCTAAGTATTGAAGGTAATAATCCGCCTTATGCCTTTGACTGGAGTACAGGAGAGCAAGGAGAGGATATATCGGGATTGACCAAGGGGATATACAGAGTGACGATACAGGACAAAAGTGGTTGTAAGCTGCAACGATCCTTCATTGTACCTGATTCAATCCCTTATCTGATACCCAATGCATTTTTCCCTTCCGGTACAGAAGAGATAAACAAAAGCTTCAAAATATACCAAGCGCAAAATGTATATATAGAGTCCACGCAGATATTTGACAGATGGGGAGAGAAAGTATATGAGTCCGAAGGTGATGAGTATTGGGATGGTAGCTACAAGGGAAAAGCACAAGCTCCGGGCGTATATCTGTATAAGATAGTGATAGATTCTCCATGTGGCAAGGAGACGGAGACGGGACAGATTTTATTGTTGAGGTGATTTATTGTTTTTGTTTTGTGTTTTGTGTTCGGTGTTCGGTGTTTCGTGTTTTGAGTTCCGAGTTTTGTGTTCCGGTTTTGAGTTAGTAGTAAAATAGGTAAAACTTAGGACTCGAAAGCATGACTGCAAGGAGTGATTTTGAAGCCGAGTTATACATAAATGTCGAACGCCGAATAACGAACGCTGATTTTAGAGTTGGAAAGGATGAGATATTTAGAAGTATTGAAACAATAGGAAAAATTGCATATTATTAATCAGTCTGTCCAGTTGTACATCGGTATTAATTGGCGTTCATTCTGTTTAAATAAATCAAAAATCTTCAATCGTTAATCAGTGTTCGAATTTCAAAATTTAGAAACGAGGTCAAGAACATTCGCTTATCAGATCAGGAGATGCCTGCAAATCACACTAAGGAGGCATCTTTTATTCCATTACACAAGAATATTTTAACCATTCCAATAGGTTTTAAGTATTCTTATACCTAATATTTCTAATAATTGTATATTTTTGCAAAAAACAAGATAATATGTCAGGACATAGTAAATGGTCGAAGATTAAAAGAAAGAAAGGTGCTAATGATGCAAAGAGATCCAAAATATTTGGAAGACTTATTAAGGAAATTAGTGTTGCCGTTAAAGAAGGGCAGAGTGGAGATATAGATTTTAATCCCAGATTGAGATTGGCAGTGGCTAATGCCAAGGGGGTAAATATGCCTAAGGAGACAATAGAAAGAGCGATTAAAAAAGCTGTTGAGACGAAAAATGATGCGATGTTTCAGCCTACTTTTGAAGGATATGGTCCGGGAGGAGTTGCTATTTTTGTTGAAACAATGACGGATAACAATCAACGAACTGTTAGTGATGTTAGAGCAGTATTCAATAAAAGGGGCGGTAGTTTGGCGACAACAGGTTCTGTTAGTTTTCTATTCGAACGTAAAGGTATTTTTGTTATTGACAAAGGAGATCATGATTTGGAAGAATTGGAGTTGGAGTTTATCGATGCAGGCGCTGAAGAATTTGAATACGATGAGGAAACCAAAGAGGTTGAAATCACAGTTGATTTTTCTGATTTTGGAAATATGCAAAAAAAACTTGAAGAGTTGAAGATTGAGCCAAAAAGTGCGGTTTTGGAACGAGTGCCAACTACCACTACTGAATTGAATGTCGAAGATGCGACCAAGGTATTAGCTCTTATTGAGTATCTTGAAGATTTGGATGATGTACAAGCAGTATTTCACAATTTGGAGATGACTGAAGAACTTGAAAAAGCAATAGATTAGATTTAGAAAGATCGAAAAGTATATTTTTCACCAGAAATTAAAGTAATTGATATCTAAACGTTCGATAGAACGGGTTTTTGAGACTGCTAAAGTAGAAGAAGTGGTCGGCAACTTTGTGGGCTTAAAGCGGCGAGGGGTAAATTTTATTGGCTTGTGCCCTTTTCACAATGAAAAAACACCTTCTTTTACTGTTTCTCCTGCAAAAAATATCTATAAATGCTTTGGTTGCGGAAAGGGTGGTAATTCCGTCAATTTCGTGATGGAGCACGAGGGGTATAGTTATATAGAGGCGATAAAGTTTATCGCGCAGATGTACAATATAGAGTTGGAGGAGATAGAGATGTCTAGCGAGCAAAAAGAGTCTCAAGAAAAAAGAGATAGTCTGTTTATCGTTAATGAATGGGCAAAAAAACGCTTCGCTGACAATTTGTTTAAAACACAACAAGGTGTCAATATTGGTCTCGCCTACTTTAAAGAGCGAGGTTTTAGAGAATCGATAATCAAAAAATTTGATTTGGGTTTTGCAGTTGATGACTCAAAAGATTTGACACAGGCTGCCGATAGAGAAGGGTACAAGATGGAGTATCTCAAAGAACTCGGCTTGGTTTCCAAAAAAGATTATGATTTTTTTAGAAACAGGGTCATGTTCACTATACACAATCTCACAGGTAAAGCCATTGGTTTTGCCGGTAGAATTATGGGGAATAATCCCAAAATGCCTAAGTATATTAATTCACCTGAATCTGAAATTTACAATAAAAGGAAGATTCTTTACGGTCTTTATTTTGCAAAAAATGAAATCAGGAAGCTGGATTATTGTATTTTGGTCGAGGGTTATACTGATGTTTTAAGTTTGGTTCAAGGAGGAATCGAAAATGTAGTAGCTTCATCCGGTACCTCATTGACTTCTGACCAAGTGAGATTGATAAAAAGGTATACCAATACAATCAAAATATTATATGATGGAGATGCTGCCGGAATAAATGCAGCAATGAGAGGAATGGACTTGATTTTGGCGGAAAATATCATGGTGAAACTCGTTATTTTGCCTGAAAATCACGATCCGGATAGCTATATGAAGGAAGTAGGGCCCACTGAATTTTTAAAGTTTGTTGAAGAAAACGAGAAAGATTTTATCTTGTATAAGACACAATTGCTTCTTCAGGAAACTTCAGGAGATCCGGTAAAACGAGCATATATACTCAAGGATATAGTTTCTACATTATCAAAAGTAAGCGATCCGCTTATAAGGTCAATGTACGTAAAAGAATGCAGTAATTTATTGGATGTGGACGAAAAAATAATAGTTTCCGAAACCAATAAATTGATAAAAAAGGAGATTAAAGACAGAGTGATCAAACAGAAGAGGGCTGAATCTATGGAGGCACCTATGGATATAGTCGACGACGATACCAAAGTAGTTGCTCCTTCGCAGACATATCTATTGAGATCCGATGAATATCAAGAAAGGGCAGTAGTGAAAGTTTTAATGGAAAAAGGGCATTTGTATTTTGACAAAGATGAGGAGTTATTAGTAGTTGATTTTATCATTATGAATGTATTGGATACATTAGAATACTTTGAAAATAGTACTTATAAGAAAATAATCCAATTAGCATTAAAACAAAGGGAACAAGGGCATATCCCCGATGAATTATTTTATTCCAACAACGAAGATAGTGAGATTCGAAGAATGTATGTGGAATTGGTTATGAATCCATATGATTATGCAGACTGGGCGAGTAGGGGAATGGAATTGCAAACTCAAAAGCCACCTGAAAATAATCAAGTAGAAGAGACAAAACAAGCTGTAATGCGGCTTACATATAAAAAACTAAACAAAATAATAAAAGAGAATAATAAAAAAATGTCTGAGCAAGATACAGGATCGGAAGAATATATCACATTGTTAAAACTTCATCAAAAGCTTTTGGAAGAAAAGAAAAAAATGGCTTTACAATTAAATATTGTTATTCAATAAATATATTTTTTATGATTTTTATAGTTAATTTGTGTTAAAGCCGGATTATTGTTAATAAATAGAGAAATATATTTAAACCATTTACGGTTTGAATAAATCAAGAAAAGGTTAATTAAGCTCAATATTAGTGAATTATTTCAATGAATCAAGAAAAGCAAAAAATATTGGATGTTGTAGAGAGAAAGAAAAAGAGAAAAGGCTTTAGATGGTCTTTAAAAAAGCTTTTTATCGTATTCTTGATTATATTGAATATGCTTGCCATTGCCCTCAATAGCCCCTTGATCCAAGAGGAAATTGCATCAAATGCGGGTGATTATATTTATAAAAAGACTGGGTATGGAGTTAAGTTGAAAGAGGTTGCACTTAATATCAATAAGGGAATTCAACTTAAAGATTTTTCTATCATAGATTTGGATAATCAGCCTATGATTCAAGCAGGTAGTTTCAGCACAAGCTTAGTTGATAATCTTTTGTCGATGTTTCTCTTTAATGAATTTGATTTTTCAGAAGTGAAACTTGAAAACGCCAATCTTAATATCGTTAAAAATAAGGGGGATGAACGTTCCAATCTACAAGATTTTTTATACAAATTAGGTAATAAAAAGAGAGGGAAAAGCAAATGTGCTGTACTTGATATTGACAGGATTGATATGGTCAATGTTTCAATATCCAATAGACTATTTGATAAACCAAATGATGAACTTATAAAAATTGAAGAAGCATCAATTGTTTTTGACTATATAGATTTATGCAAAAAGTTTATCAGGATAAAAAGCTTGGATTTGTATCGCCCATCAGTGGAGATATCAAGGAAAAAAAATCTGCAATTAGCGGGCAATACCGGTAAGTTGAATACTAATATTATCAATCTGGGTTTTTTGTTCAAAGTTGGACATTTAAATATACAAGATGGAAAACTTAAATATGAAAAGGGTAAAAAGCGGCATTATTTAAAGAAAACATTTGACTATATAGATTTTGCAGATTTGGAAGTTGATAAGCTTAATATGTTGTTGTACGATATGGGTTTGGATAGCCTTGGAGAGCTAAATTTTTCGATAAAGAAAATGAGTTTAATCGAGAAAAACGGTTTTACTATTGATAATATGGTTATTGATTCAGGTACAGTTAATAATACAGGAATTAATCTAAAAGGTCTTAATTTAAAAACAGAAAGCTCAAGGATAAAGGGCGAGGTTGCTCTAAAGTACAAAAGCAAAAAAGATTTTAACTCATTTGAAGATAAAGTTCTTTTAAAAGGGAAATTTCGAGAAAGTCAATTAAAATTTAAGGATATTATTTATTTTGCTCCTAAGATTAGTGAGGAATCTCCTTTGGTTCACAACAAAAATCGCTTGGTGAAATTCAAAGGGAATGTCACAGGTGTATTTAATGATTTGAAATCAAAGAGTTTTAATATAAACGTGGAAGATAGGTTTAACTTGAGTACTGCATTTCGATTGAAAAACTTAGCAGTAAAAGGAATGGAGTATTTGAAATTTACAGATACCAAGCTATCTTCTACTTCAAAGTATATTGCCGAAATCGCCGATGGAGTTAATTTTGGCAGTAATTTCCCTAGATTAGGTAAGATTGAATTCAATGGGGATTTTGAAGGACTTCTTAAAGACTTCCAAGCCTCCGGAACTCTTGTTTCTGAGCTGGGAAATTCCAATTTTGATTTAGTGATGAAGATTGGAGATAGAAAAGAAGACTTGAGGTACAGTGGAGATATGAGCCTTAATAGTTTTGATTTAGGACGATTTCTAGGCAACGATAAAATTGGGGTATTATCAGTCAAGGGAGATATTGTCGACGGTAGAGGCTTCAATTCGACCAATGCTAATGCCAAGTTGAAAGCTAAAATAGACTCATTTGAGTACAAGGGGTATAAGTACAAAGATGTTAGTATCAATGGTCTGGTAAAATCAAGAAGATTCAATGGGGATTTGTCAATTGTGGACAAAAACATCAATTTTGAATTGGATGGTTTGATAGATATGGAAGATTCTATTCCCTTGTATAATTTCAAAGCAAAAATCAATAAGCTTGATTTGTTTGCCTTGAAATTATACAAAATACCTTTGGAGTTAAAAGGGGATGTGAATATGGATTTTATCGGTTCAAATGTAGAAGATTTTTCAGGGAAAATGTTCTTGAAAAAATTTATACTATCAAATGGGAAAAAACAGGTAGTTGTCGATTCTCTTAATGTCTCCTCTGTTATTGGGGATAATAGAGAGAGGTATGTTGATATTGATTCGGATATATTTACTTTTTATTTTGATGGAAAATATAAGTTGAAAAGTATTCCAAAAGCAGTTTATAGTATTTTTGATAGGAATTTTTCAAAGTTTGTGGTAGGCATTAAGAAGAAAAATGAAGAATTGGACAGCTATAAAGGGTACTATTATGATTTTAATTTGGATATACCTGATTCCAAAGATGTTTTTGAAATACTTACAGGAAAAAATATAAGCTTTAATAATCTGAATTTAATCGGTAGTGCAGATCATAGACGAGATAGCTTAGTCCTGAAATTGAATATAGATACTGTGAAGTATGACAATAATAGTGTTGTGGAATTCACATCTGATTTTAATCTATATCAAGGGTATGGAGACTTTAGCTTGAATAGTGAGAGAGCATTTTATAATAATACAAATATATCAAGGCTGGAATTTGATACGGATGTTAGTAAGGAAGAATTATTTTTCCAGTTTTCAGTAGATTCTATTGGCAAAAGCATAAAGGATATTGCATTATCAGGTAGGACAATCCCTTTTCAAGATAGTTTTGGTATTGAGATTTACGGGGGACATATCCAAGCTATTGAAGATAATCTAGAGTTTTCCGGACAAAATAGAATTACAGTTGGCAAGAATTATATCAATCTGACTGATTTTGTAATAAGTGAAGATGATAGCAAGATTATTTTTAATGATATAAATGATAATAAAGGGGTTGAGGTAGAATTGGAAGATTTTGATATCGGTATGATAAATGTATTGCTGAAGTATAAAAAATTGCATTTTACCGGGAAATCCAATGGTTTCGTCAAAGTTAGCAATATTTTTAAAGAGAAATATGTCGAAAGCGATATACAAATTCCCGATCTGAAAATAAATAACAAGTATTATGGTTCTATGGATGCTAAAATAGCACTGGATACTGTCAACCGAAATAAGCTAGTGTTTAATTTTGGGTTAAATGATGTGTCATCACATATCAAATCAAAAGGCTTTTATAAGATAAAAGAGAAAGTTTTTTACGGAGACTTTAATGTAGATAAATTTCCTCTTGAATTTTTGGAAAATATTATAAACGATGGTATTTCTAATACAGAAGGTGTACTCACTGCTAATATGCGTGTGTTTGGCCCATTCAAGAAAGTAAGTATTACAGGAAATGGAGTAGTATATAATGGACAGACGACTGTTGACTATATAGGAGTACCTTATTATTTTGATAACCAAAAATTTACAATCAATGACAAGGGGATAGATATGTCCGGAGCGGTGATTAGGGATGAATATGGAAATAAAGGCATTGCTACCGGAGGTATTACATTTGATAGATTTAGGGATTTTGGAGTGGATGTGAAATTAACGTCCGATAGAATATTGGCATTGGATACAAATGAAAAAATGAATCCTGATTATTGGGGTAGAGCATTGGGTAAAGTAAGTGCAGAGTTCAAAGGGAAATTTAAGAATATTATCTATATGAAAATAGATGCAGAGACAGGTGAAGGGACTAGCCTCACTATTCCCGTGAAATTATATGTAGATTCGGCTGATAAATCATTTATTAATTATAGAAAAGAGAAAAAAACTAAAGTAAAGAATAAGATAGTCAATAGACTCAAAGGTATTGATGTTGATATGAGCATGAAGATAACAGATGCTGCAAAAATGAAAATAATAATGGATCCCAATGCAGGAGATAATCTGGTTGGTAGGGGAACAGGCTTAATCAGACTTTTAGTTAGTCAAGATAAAGATATCGAGATGTATGGAGATTTTAAATTTGAGACAGGAAAATATTTATTTACATTATATGAACTTGTCAACAAGGAATTTACAATACGACCCGACAGTAAGATCAATTGGTATGGAGATCCATTCGAAGGTATAATGGATATTAAGGCGGATTATCTTGCTAATCATATCTCATTGGCGAATTTTATCTCAGAATATATTCCAAATAATAATAGAAATTATAAAGGGGATGTAGCTTTGACTTCAATGTTGACAGGACCGCTGTTACATCCCAATATTGATTTTGATTTCAGTATAAGTAATGTGGATAATTCAGTAAGTAGCATAGTGGTAAGTAAACTACAGAAGCTTAAGTCTTCACCTAATGCAGTATATACTCAAGTAGTTGGTTTGCTTGTATGGGGAAGTTTTTTGCCGGATGAAAATTTGGTAGGCAATCTGGGTAATAGTGGATTCTTAGCTAGTGGTGGTATAAATACTATAAGCGAGTGGCTAACCACGAAGTTGTCAGGATATGTTACTGGGCTTTTGTCTGAGACTATAGCCGGATCAGATCTGATATCGGGTGTTGATTTTTCGCTAAACTCAACCAATAGTTCTTTTGTCGTACAAAATGATAATAATCTTCTACCACAGTATCATAATCTCAATACTACTGTTTGGCTTTTGGATGACAAGATAAAAGTTCAATTTGGTACGGATTATACCGGAAAATCTGATTTTGGCAAAAGAAATAATTTTATTTCAGGGGGTAATGTCGATGTGGAACTATTTTTAACGGAGAATAAAAATTTAAGACTTAGACTATTTTTCAAAAGAGAATTTGATGAAATCAATACTACCTGGGAGAATAAATCGGGTTTAGGTTTTAGGTATAGCGATGATTTTGGAGATATTTATCCCAAAGACCCAAAAACCAAAAAATAAACATATTGCAAAAAATCATAATATGTTTTGTTTTGTTGAAAATTAGTTTTACCTTTGCCGCAATTGTTGCTTTTGAGTATTAAAAATCAAAATTTATTAAAATGAGTGAAATAATTGATATAAGATCCAGAGAAGTGCTGGACTCCAGAGGAAATCCAACTGTAGAGGTTGATGTGTTAACTGCGAAAGGTATAATGGGAAGAGCCATTGTTCCTTCAGGTGCTTCTACCGGGAAACATGAAGCAGTAGAATTAAGAGATGGTGATAAGAGAAGATTTATGGGCAAAGGTGTTTTACAAGCTTGTGAGAATGTAGACGGAGCAATAAGAGATGCTATATTAGGAGAAGACGTTATGGATCAAATCAGGATTGATGAGATGATGATTGATTTGGATGGTACAGATAATAAGGCCAATTTAGGCGCGAATGCTATTCTGGGTGTTTCATTGGCAGTTGCTAAAGCAGCAGCACATGAATCAAATTTGCCATTATATAGATATATTGGAGGAGCAGGTGCTCATACATTACCTGTACCGATGATGAATATATTGAATGGTGGATCACATGCTGACAATAGTATCGATTTTCAAGAATTTATGGTAATGCCGATAGGTGCGGAGTATTTTTCAGAGTCATTAAGGATGGGTGTTGAGGTATTTCACAATCTCAAACAAGTTTTGAAAGATAAAGGATATTCAACTAATGTAGGAGATGAAGGAGGTTTTGCTCCAAATCTCAAATCCAATGAAGAGGCTATCGAAACAATATTATTCGCTATTGAAAAAGCAGGTTATAGACCTGGAGAGGACATTATGATAGCACTTGACCCGGCTAGTTCCGAGTATTATCTTGAGGATGAAGCTGTATATCATTTAAAAAAATCAACAGGAGATAAGTTGAGCTCAAACGATATGATTGCATATTGGAAAGAGTGGATAAATAGATATCCCATTATTTCTATTGAGGATGCTTTGGCAGAAGATGATTGGGCAGGATGGCAACAGTTTACCAGGGAGTTAGGAGATAAAGTTCAAATAGTAGGTGATGATATATTTGTTACAAACCCTGAAAGATTGAAAAGAGGAATAGAGGAAAAAACAGCAAATGCTATTTTAATAAAATTAAATCAAATAGGAACATTGACAGAGACTCTGGATGTCATTAATATGGCAAAAAGCAATTCTTTTGCTAATGTGATAAGTCATAGATCAGGAGAAACAGAAGATACTACTATTGCAGATTTAGCAGTAGGAATGAACACAGGACAGATTAAAACCGGTTCAGGTTCTAGATCTGATAGGATATCAAAGTACAATCAATTGATGAGAATAGAAGAAGAGTTAGGGGATATGGCTTATTTTCCAGGTAGAGATATTAAGAAGAGATAGAAATTGAATTACGAGAACAGTAATTTATAAACAATTAAAATAATAAAAATATAAATAAATAATTTTACAAATTTGATGTATTAATATTTAAACCGTTATTTTTGCATCCTGAAAAACTAAAACGTCCCATGAACAATCCCAACACCGATCACAACAAGTTTGTGCTTATTCGAGCCATTGTGCTCAATAAATACGGACTGGTTTTTGTAGCTTTTATTATTTGGATGCTATTTTTTGACAGTAAAAATGTGTTTGTACAGTATAAATTGTCAAATAGGATAGAGGAACTGAAAAATGATAAAAAAGATTATTTGCAGAAATATGAAAGCGTGATGAAAGAAAAGTACGATTTGAATAAAGATATCGTGCGATTTGCAAGAGAAAAGTATTATATGCATAAGGAAAATGAAGAAGTATATATTGTAAAATAGAAATTGTTAGTTTTTTAGCAGTTTCAAAAAAATAAACCAAATGAGTGTATTAGTTAATAAAGATTCAAAAATTATTGTACAAGGCTTTACTGGAAATGAAGGTACTTTCCATGCAAAACAAATGATAGAGTACGGATCAAATGTCGTAGGAGGTGTGACACCTGGTAAAGGAGGTACGAAACATCTGGATAGACCGGTATTTAATACAGTTGCTGAAGCGGTTGAGAAAGTTGGCGCTGATACTACTATTATTTTTGTGCCGCCTAGATTTGCAGCAGACGCTATTATGGAAGCAATTGAAGCAGGGATAAAGGTGGTCGTTGCAATTACTGAAGGTATTCCTGTACAGGATATGCTTAAAGTTGATTCTTATAGAAAAGGTAAAGACGCAGTACTAATAGGACCAAATTGTCCAGGTATAATTACTCCCGGCGAGGCAAAATTGGGTATTATGCCCGGTTTTATTCACAAGAAAGGAAATATTGGTATAATCTCTCGTTCAGGAACATTGACTTATGAAGCCGTTGATCAAGTGACTAGAACCGGGATGGGACAGTCAACTTGTATCGGTATTGGTGGAGATCCGGTGCCGGGAACAACTACTCTTGATGCTGTGAAATTGTTGATGGGAGATCCTGAAACAAAAGGTATCATTATGATTGGTGAAATTGGTGGTACCATGGAAGCGGAAGCGGCAAAATGGATAAAAGAAAATGGAACTAAGCCTGTAGTAGGATATATAGCTGGTCAAACTGCTCCAGCCGGTAGAACTATGGGGCATGCCGGAGCTATCATTGGAGGTAAAGAAGATACCGCTGAGGCAAAAAATAAAATTCTTGCCGAGAATGGTGTTCACGTAGTTATATCTCCTGCTGAAATAGGTAAGAGAATGTATGAATTGATGCATCAATAATCATGAGTAAGAAAAAGTATAAAAAAGCCAATCAGTTTGACTGATTTGGCTTTTTTTATTATACTTTTGTCATTTAATAATAAAATTATTTAAAATGAAATTTTTTGTAGATACAGCTAACTTGGATCAGATCAAAGAAGCTAAGCAACTTGGTATTCTGGATGGTGCAACAACCAATCCATCATTGATGGCAAAAGAGGGGATAAAAGGAAAGTCTAATATATTTAAACACTACGCCGAAATATGTGATATCGTACAAAATGATGTGAGTGCGGAAGTTATATCCGTAGATTTTGATGGAATGATAAAGGAAGCTGAAGAGTTGGTGCAAATATCAGAACATATCGTAGTAAAGATTCCAATGATTAAAGATGGAATAAAAGCGATTAGGTATTTGTCAGACAAGGGTATCAAGACCAATTGTACTTTGGTTTTTTCAGCAGGACAAGCTATTCTCGCTGCTAAAGCCGGAGCGACATATTTGTCTCCCTTTATCGGAAGAGTCAATGATATTACTTGGGATGGAATTGAATTGATAAAAGAGATTGCCGAGATTTATTCTGTACAACTTTATGATACCGAGATTTTGGCTGCGTCTATCAGAAGTCCAAGACAAATAGTAGAATGTGCAAAATATGGAGCAGATGTAGTCACTAGCCCGTTGAATTCTATTTTGGGTTTATTGAGACATCCCCTTACAGATAATGGTTTGGAGAAATTTCTTGCTGACCATAGGAAGTCTCAAGCATAGGTTTCGCCTGGGTTAAGTTGTGCTCTACTTGTTAGGATACCGCGGGTTTCACCCTCGGTTATTCACATTTATCCCCTGTCGGGGAAATTTTATCTTTCCATAAAATAGATGGATAAAACTCCCAATACGAAAAAATGAAATACACCTTTTTAAATTTAGTTATTACAAAATATTTGATAATAGGTAGAATATCGAACACCGAACAAGGATTGAAGATTTTAGATGTTAATTTAGTAATATATTATTTGTTTAAAGCCTAAGGTCAACTACATGAGGTTTCCAAGTGTTTTTGTCACCTGTAAAACCCTTTGTAATGCTTATTAATTCAAACTTGTCAGGGATAAAACGAATAAGCATATAATCATCTTTTTGATTTTTGTAAAATCGTTCCCAGCCTTTTTTCCATTTTGTGGACTTGGTCTTTTCATCATTTATAATAAAAGCGTTTCCGTAAAAGGAAACATAGGACATAGTGGATTTATCAAAATAATGAACTGTGGTTTTTGAGTTATTTGTTATTTCTGAAACTTTTCTACTTTTGGGATTTGTTGCCATCCAAATTTCAAACTTTTCATCCATAGGAAAAGGTTCCATCACTCGAGCTTTTGCTTGTCCTTTTTGGTTAATCGTTATTAGTGTTGTGTAATAACAATTATTCATTATTGTCTTTGAAAGGGCGATTAATTCCTTTTCTCCATCAGAGAAATTATTTCTTACTTGTTTATCAATTCTCGGTGACGTATTGCAGCTAAAAAGGAATACACTGATAATTATAAAGTATTTCATAAGTAGTTTTTTACTTGTTATTTGACTCAAGAAGTTGCAATTTATTCTAATTCACAGTTATTTTTCCCTCTCCAATAGTACTGAATTTACCGATTATTGTTGCAGTTTTTAGCCCTTTTGATTTTAAGGTTTCTAAGTATTTTAAAGCATCTTTTTCCGGTAATGCCACAAGAAGTCCTCCTGAAGTTTGAGCATCGTTGAGCAAAAGTTGATTAGTTCTTGTGTGGTGTCCATAATTTATATCAGCTTTGACATAGTCAAGATTATTGTGAGTACCTCCTGGAATGATTCCGGCTGTAGCAAAATCTTTAGCTTTTTCAATAAATGGGATCTTATCAAAAAATAGGTTTACATCGCATTTAGAGGCTTTGCTCATTTCTCTCAAATGCCCCAAAAGCCCAAAGCCTGTCACATCTGTACAGGCGTGTACATCATAGTTTAACATTATTTCAGCAGCCGTCTTATTTAGTTGGCTCATAAGTTTTGTTACATATTGTTTTAATGATTCCTCGACAATCCCTCTCTTTATTGCTGTTGAGATTATTCCTGTACCAATTGGTTTTGTTAATACTATGACATCATCAGGTTTAGCACCTGCGTTTTTTATTATATTGTTTGGATTAATAATACCTGAAACTACCATCCCGTATTTGGGTTCCGGATCTTCGATAGTGTGTCCACCCAGTACCGGTATTCCTGCTTCTTTTGCCTTGTCGTGGGCACCTTTGAGTATTTGTTCCAATACGGTCAAGGGTAAAGCATCTTCTGGAAAGCCAACTATATTTAGGGCGAAAATTGGCTTTGCACCCATAGCATATATATCGCTCAATGCATTTGCTGCTGCAATTGCCCCAAAATCGTAGGGGGCATCGACGATTGGTGTGAAGAAGTCAAGAGTTTGAACCAATGCCATTTCATCATTTAATTTATAAACTGTGGCATCATCAGAAGTTTCAGTTCCTACCATCACATTTTTATCATAAAAAAACGGAAGTGATTGCAATACCTTTTCCAAATTTTGTGGCTGGATTTTACAAGCACAGCCTAGCCCGTGGGTATAGTGTGTAAGTTTTATCTCCTTGGTTTCGGTGATATTTATATTCGCACTTTCTTTATCCTTAGGCATTAATGTTTTTACGGTTGAGATTATTTCCTTGGCAGCTGTTTTGATATCATTCATGTCGAGTCCGCGTCCTGTAGAGAATCTGATTGTTCCCATAGCGTAATCAAGAGGAATCATCATCGCTTCAAGTACTACAGACACATCTATGCTTTCGGCGTGACATGCTGCTCCGGCAGAGGCTGCTACTCCTTCCATTCTTGAAATTAGCGTATTAGCTTCGATTCTTGGAAAGGAGATACTGAGAGTGTTCGGAAGTCTTTTTTCCGGATGTCCATTAAGTTGAATGTTCGGTAGTTCTTTTTTTAATAAGTCAAATAGGTAATCACGGGTTGCTTTATAGTGTTGCATATTTGTTTCGAGATTTTGCATTGCCAATTCACAAGCTTTGCCAAGACCGACTATTTCCAATACGTTTTCTGTTCCAGCTCTTAGATTTTGTTCGTGATCTGCACCATAAATGAGCTTTTCCAAACTGATACCGTCTTTGATAAATAGAGCTCCTATACCTTTTGGTGCATAAAGTTTGTGTCCAGCAACACTCAGGAGATCAACTCCCATTTTTTGAACATCAACAGGGGTTTTACCAAGAGACTGTGCAGCATCTGTGTGAAAAAATATATTGTGTTTCTTTGCTATTTCAGATAATTCGACAATTGGTTGAATAGTGCCTACTTCATTATTAGCGTGCATTATGGTCACTAGAATAGTTGTGTCTTTTATTGCATTTTCCAAGTCTTTTGGTGAAACCATTCCGTAAGAATCTACTGGCAGAAATGTTATTTCGAAACCGAATTTTTCGAGATATTTGCATACTTCAAATACAGCCGGGTGTTCGATTGAAGAAGTTATAATATGATTTCCTTTGTTTTTATTTGCAAAAGCTATTCCTCTAATCGCGAAATTATTTGACTCAGTACCACCACTTGTAAATATTATTTCAGACGGTTCACAATTGATGAAATCTGCAATTTGCCTTCTGGCTTTTTCTACAGCCAATTTAGTTTTGATTCCGTAAGAATGTACGCTCGATGGATTTCCAAAATATTCATATAGATACGGTTTCATCGCATCTGCAACTTCTTTTGCAATCGGTGTAGTGGCGTTAAAATCAAGATAAATAGGTTTCATATATATTATTTTTTAAAGCAGCTTACAATATTACAAAAAGTTTTGGGATATACAAAGGGTAAGGTTTTAAAGGTGTATTTCATTTTTTTTGCTTTCTCCATAAAATCCATAGAAAGATAATATTGCCATTTTTTTATAAATAGTTTGGTTTATATATTAGAGAGCAAAACCACGAAACTTGTCCCAACTTTCATCGGGAGTGGTTTAATATGATTAGCCCCGTATGAAATGCTGGATAAATTTGTGTGGGGATATGAACGCCGAAACGTGTTCAATTATCAATTATTATGTTGTAGGGATATTCAACTCCTCTGGAGTTGTATATTACTTGTTTGGATACCGCGGGTTTCACCCACGGTTATTCACATTTATCCCCTATCGGGGAAATTTTATTTTTCCATAAAACCGATGGATAGAACTCACAATGCGAAAAAATGAAGTACACCCGGTTTTAAAGGGGAATTTCATATTTTGCTTTGTGGGTTAAATTTGTTACTCCGCATTCCATACGGTTTATTAAATAAAAGTTGCAAGAAAAATATTTTGAGTTAAAATTACCAAAATAATAATTGCAATGGGTATCTTTACAAAATTATTAAAGAATTGATTAAAAATACTATATGAAGTTAACAGAATTGAAGAAAAAAATAAAGGCATTGGATGGCGTATTGAAGAATTCAAAAAATTATCGTAAAGCCTGGGATTCTAATCTAAAGGATTTTATTTATAAAACATTGGAGGAGATAAACAAAAAGACAAAACTCAAGGCTGATATACAATATTCAGAACAAATACACGGAATGGAAGCCATCTCATTTGGTTTGGGGTTTGATGAAAGTGGGATGTTTGAAATAATGACTAATAAAGTAAAGAAACCTTTGATTAGAATGAATGGAATGTTAATATTTCAGCAATTGTTTAATGGCAAAATATCTATTTTTATCAATTTCCCATATATAGATGGTGTAGGAGATCCGAAGAACCCTGAAATGTTTGAAATAGTGAGACCTCATGAATTGACTGAAGATAAAATTGTGGCTTATATCGAAAGATTTATTGAGAAGGTGACTGCTTGGGAGGACTATGACGATGATGTTCCTCCAAAGACAACTGGAATTGGATTTAATCATCAAGCAGCATCTCTTAGTTAATGAAAGCTTTTTATGAAAATGTGGGAAAAGGTAATAATTCCCTATTCCATTATGTTTTTACGATATTATTGACTATTATTGGGTATATAATCGGTCAAATACCCTTGTATGTTGCTATGTGGTGGTCAATGAGAAGTCATGTTGATGTCGGAAAAGAGGCATTGGCTAAATTTCAAAAAAATCCGGATTTTTCAATATTACATATTGATAAGAATATCGGTTTTTTCCTCATTTTACTGTTTTTTGTATTTGCATTATTTGCATTATATGTTGGGGTTAGGTATATTCATAAAAGAAAATTTTTAACAGTTATCTCTGGTGATGGTAGGTTTGATTGGAAAAGGATGATTTGGGGAACTTTGATTTGGTTGAGTATGCTTATAATTGTAGAAGTTTCACTTTATTTTTACGATTCTTCCAATTATATCTTTAGAGATCCAGAATTATCTTTTTTAGTACTTTTATTGATTTCAGTTTTGATTTTACCAATTCAAACTGCTTTTGAAGAAATATTTACAAGAGGATATTTGCTCCAGTCGGTAGTATATAATACAAGGAGTATCTTTTTGGGATTTCTTGTTAGCATTATTGTGTTTTCTTTCATGCATGGGGCTAATCCTGAGACATTCAAGTACGGGTTCTGGCCGATGATGTCTTATTATATTTCAGCTGCGGTATTTTTGGGCTTAATTGTTGTTTTTGATAAAAGATTGGAATTGGCGATTGGTGTACATACCGCTACAAACATATTTGGAGCCCTATTTGTGACATATTATGGTGCTGCATTACAAACAGACTCAATGTTTATTACAAAAAAAATAAATCCTGTACTTTTAGCTATTGAGATATGTATATTAGGTTGTATTTTTTTATTTATATCCTATAAAAAGTATAAATGGGATATTTCAAATTCTTTTAACAATGATTGATATTAGACCATTGATATTAATTCTTATTTTTTTTGCAATTAGGGTAGGGCATTCACAAAATTGTGATTATTGGCAGCAAAAGATTGACTATACGATGAAAATAGATATGGATGTTGCGACAAATACATACAAAGGATTTCAGCATCTTATTTATCACAATAATTCACCTGATACGATTAGAAAGGTTTATTACCACTTGTATTACAATGCATTTCAAAATGGTAGTATGATGGATGTTAGGGCGAGAACCATATTTGATCCGAGCATGAATATGGATTCGACAATACATAATCTTGCGGAGAATGAGATAGGATATGAAAAGGTAAATGTATTAAAACAATGTGGCAAGGCAATTGATTATGAAGTTATAGGTACAATACTGAAAGCTGACCTGACCATGCCAATATTACCAGGAGATAGTACTTGCTTGGATATGATATATGAAGTGCAAATACCTATAATGTGTCGAAGAGCCGGAAGGGATAGTAAGCAAGGTATTGATTATAGTATGGCTCAATGGTATCCTAAGTTGGCAGAATACGACAAATCAGGTTGGCATCCTGATCCGTATATTGCTAGAGAGTTTTATGGAGTATGGGGAGATTATGATGTGGTAATCGATTTGGATAGTAGGTATATCTTAGCAGCAGGAGCAGAGCAGATTAATTCTTGGAATTTGGGAAACGGTAAAACCAGATGGAGTCTTAGAGCAAGCAATGTGCATGATTTTGTTTGGGCTGCTGATAGAGATTATAAGTTTTTTTCACTTCAAGCAAATGATAAAACAAAATTTAATTATTATTATCAAGATATTGGTAAAAGGGATAGTATTTGGCATGAATTTGCACCGATAATGGTTGAGGCATTTAAGTTTATGAACAAAAGATATGGTGAGTATCAGTATCCTGTTTACAATTTTATTGAAGGTGGAGATGGAGGAATGGAGTATCCTTTGGCTACATTGATTACCGGCAGTAGGTCTTTAAATAGTCTTGTAGGAGTTAGTTCGCATGAATTTATGCACAGTTGGTATCAAATGCAATTGGCGACAAACGAAAGTCTTTATCCTTGGATGGATGAGGGGTTTACTAGTTTCGCAACAATTGAAGTGCTAAAATATTTGACTGAAAAGGGCTTGATAAACCGGAATTTTGGCGATTTCCCTTTTGAAAGGGATTATAAGTCATATGTGAAATATATGATGTCACGGTTTTATGAGCCTATGAATATCCACTCAGATCATTATAATACCAATTATGCATATTCTAGGGTAGCTTATACAGGAGGACTTATTTTTCTGAAGCAATTAGAGTACATAGTAGGAAAGGATGCATTTGATAAGGGGCTGTTGACTTATTTTAATAAATGGAAGTTCAAGCATCCAACGCCAACGGATTTTATTAGGGTGATGGAAAAAGTGTCAGATATAGAATTGGATTGGTATCTTCAAGATTTTATAAGCTCGGGAAAATATATTGATTTTGCAATTGACTCGGTTTATTCGGATATGGGTAATACTGTTTTGGAGATTAATCGTAAAGGGAGTTTGCATATGCCGGTTGACATTGAGGTTGAGCTTAAGGATGGAAAAAAGTATTATTACAATATTCCAAGAACAATAATGTATGGTAGTAAAAAGAATGATATTTTTGAATACGAAGTGCTAAAACCTTGGGCTTGGGTAGAGAAAAAATACAAATTAGTGATGGATTTTGATATTGATAAGATAAAAACTATTAATTTAGATGCTTCGTTGAGAATGTTGGATGTAAATAGAGAAGACAATATTTGGAGTCAATATGATACAGACTAGTGATACATATAATATAAAAATTGAGCATTTCGAAGGGCCCTTTGATTTGCTACTTTTTTTTATCCAACGCGATGAATTGGATATCAATGATATTCCGATTTTTAAAATTACTGAAGATTTTTTAGACTATATTCATCATTTGGAACAGCTCAATCTGGATGTGGCAAGCGAATTTATATTAATGGCTGCCACATTGATAAGGATAAAAACTAAATTGCTTTTGCCAAGAAAAGAAGTAGATGAATTGGGAAACGAGATTGATCCGAGGGACGAACTTGTACGAAAATTGATAGAGTACAAAAGAATCAAGGGGATTCTAGAGGATTTTAGAGGGATGGAAGAAGAAAGAGCAAAGAAATTTGTTAGGGGAAATGCAAAAAATGAATTGAGAAAGATAGCTGAAATAGCCTTGTTAGACGTAGAAATGGAGTCGATATCCCTTTTTAAATTGATGAAGGCTTTTGAGAAAGTGGTAGAAAGATTGGAAGAGAGGAAATCAAAAAAAATACACACGGTAAGGTTTTATAAATATAAAGTGAAAGACCAAAAAGAAAAAATAAAAGCATTGGTCAAATCCAAAGGAAAATTGAGTTTTGATAAAGTGTTTGTTAAAATCGAAAACAGGATTCACGCTGTTGTTACTTTTTTAGCGGTGCTAGAGTTATTGACTTCCGCCGATATAAAAATAACAATAGGGGAGGGCGCTAATAATTTTTGGATTGAGGGAAGATAGTACTTTAAAAAATAGAAATATGCGATTTATAATTAAAAAAGGCAAAACGTCAATAATCCATTTTCCGGTTTTTTTAAAATATAGTCCGGTTTATTCCACAAGTCTGACAGTATCGGATTCTATGTTTTATACCGATGACTCTTGCAGACCGGGATGGAGCAAATTGTGGGGTATTTCTCTAGGGCATATACATTGGAATAATAGTTACCGGTTTGTTTACAGGATATATGAAGGAGAAATGTTGATAGGATATTATGCATATATCGGTGGTGTCTCACCACAAGTAAATTATGATTTCAAAAGAGCATTGTTGGACAATGTGAAGGTCGGGGATAAATTGAACTTTGAGATTAGATTTGAAGAGTCGGGAGTGATTATGAGAGCGAATGGAGATAGAGAAGTGGTTTTGCCTTTGCCTGTAGGATTCACATTTCCTATCACTAAATGTTTTCCCAATATAAAATGTCCTGCTGATAGGGATATTATTTTTGATTTTGACTAAAATGAATTAAATGGCTATAAAGTCCAAATTGCCTCAGGTGGAGGAATCAATATTCTCTGTAATGACTAAAATGGCTATCAAGTACGGTGCATTGAATATATCACAGGGTTATCCCGATTATGATACAGATGATAAACTGAAAGAACTCGTGATGAAATCGATGCGAGAAGGACATAATCAGTATGCGCCAATGGCGGGAGTATTTTCTTTGAGAAAAGCTATTGCAGATAAAATCAAATTTCTATATAATAAAGACGTAAATCCGGATACTGAAATTACGATAACTGTCGGTGCTACACAAGCTATTTACAATGCTATATCGGCTATGGTAAGTTCAGGTGATGAAGTGATTGTTGTGGAACCAGCCTATGATTCTTATGTTCCAACTATACAACTCAATGGCGGTATTCCGGTTTCATATGAATTGAACAAAGACGATTATAGCTATGATTGGGATGAATTAAGAGCCTTGATAACAGATAAGACAAGATTGATAATTATCAATACTCCACATAATCCAACAGGGAAAGTGCTTGATGCAGAGGATATCGTAGAATTGAGGCGTATTGCCAATGATTTTGATGTATATTTTATTTTTGATGAAGTGTATGAGCATTTGATTTTTGATGGAAAAGAGCATTTGAGTGCCCTGAAATACCCTGATTTATATGCACGGAGTTTTGTTACTTATTCATTTGGAAAAGCTTATCACAATACGGGATGGAAAATGGGATACTGTATTGCCCCTCCTGTTTTAACTCAGGAATTAAGGAAAATCCACCAATTTAATGTGTTTTCAGTAAATAATCCTACTCAACACGCATTGGCAGAGTATATGCAAGACAAAAACTCTTTTCTCCATTTGAATTCATTTTACCAACAAAAGCGTGATTTTTTCAATGAAATAATTAAGAAAACAAGATTCATCCCGATTAAATGTGAAGGTACTTATTTTCAACTTGTATCATATGCGGGGATATCGGATGAGGACGATATGTCGTTTGCAAAAAGATTGATAAAAGAATATGGAGTTGCAAGTATTCCGGTATCACCATTCTATCTGAATAGGACAGACAATAAAGTGATTCGCTTTTGCTTTGCCAAAACGGAGGAATTGATGAGCGAAGCAGAGGAAAGGTTAGTTAGAGTCTAGTGCCTTTTCAAAAAAAAAGGGAAACTTAGGACTCGAAAGCACGACCGTAGGGAGTGATTTTGAAGCCGGTTTGGGAAAAATGCAGTTAGCGTACAAAGGTTTTAAATATTTGGAATACCGAACGCCGAATACCTAACACCTAACACCTAACACTTAACAAGGATTTATAATTTTGAAAGTTAAGAAGGGAGGTTAGAGACGCTCTCTTATTGCTTATCAGTTTTTCTTGGATATCAACAAGCATATATATTCTGTGGTACACTATAGACTAACTCAAAATATTGTAAATAGCGAAGCTCGACAAGTAGGCTAGTGCTCCCATATACAAAAACTGAATAATAGGCCATTTCCAAGAATTGGTTTCTTTTCTTACCACTGCAATTGTACTCATACATTGCAATGCAAATACGTAAAACAATAGCAATGACCAGGCTACAGCTTGATTATAAGTCTTTTCGCCTGTTTTAATATTGACGTCTTTTGCCATTTGCTCAGAGACTTTCATCCCATCGTCTGTGGTTCCAACGCTATAAATAGTTGCAAGAGTACCGACAAAGACCTCTCTGGCTGCGAATGATGTTATCAATGCTATACCGATTTTCCAATCAAATCCCAATGGTTTTATCACAGGTTCAATAGTCTTTCCCAATATACCTATATATGAATGCTCCAATTGCTCGGAAGCTATCAGATTAGCCATTTGCGCATCGTTAAAATGTTTGTCTTTAGATAATTCAATCGCGTCTGCTTTGGCTGTATTCATAGCTCCACTTGGCCCATAGCTTGCCGCAAACCACAAGATAATTGATACTATTAATATTATTTTTCCTGCTACATATACAAAAGCTCCAACTTTTTCTTTGACAAAAATAGCTATGTTTTTTAATATTGGTCTCTTGTATTCAGGTAATGTAATCATAAGATATGATCGCCCTTTGCTTTTTATTATATATTTTAGTACCACAGAAGAAATAAGTGTCATCAATATACCCAAAATATATAGCCCCATAAGCGCAAGCCCCCTTGCGTTAAAAATACCAATATCTTTATCCGGAACGGCAAAAACTACTAAAAGTGTATAGACAGGTATTCTAGCAGAGCAACTGACCAAAGGCGTGACCATTATTGTTATTAATCTTTCTTTCCAATTATTGATGGTTCTGGTTGACATTATAGCAGGTACCGCACAGGCTCCTCCTGATATCAGCGCGATGATACTTCTACCGTTCATCCCAAATCTTTTCATCAAGTCGTCAAACATATAAACTACTCTAGACATATATCCGATTTCCTCTAGTATTCCTATTATTAAAAACAATAAAAATATTTGCGGTATAAACACTAAAACTCCGGCTAAACCCGGGATTATTCCATCAGCTAACAGCCCCGTGATCCATGTGTTTGTAAAATTATCTCTGATATATCCTGATAGAAGAGAGAATCCATTTTCCAACAATTCCATTGGTAATTCTGCCCAAGAAAAAATTGCTTGAAATAATAGTAGCATTACTACGAAAAAAATTATGGGACCAAATACTCTGTTTGTAATTACTTTATCGATTTTGTCAGTAATAGTGTCTTGCTTATTATGCTTTTTGGGAGATATTTTATCAATATCTCTACTGAATAGTTGATATCTATCCAAAGTTTCATTTATTCTATACGACAAACTTTTGAAATTGTTTTCAATTTTATATTTTTCAATCTCCTTTTTTAAGTCTTTGTTTTGATATCTAAGCCAATCACTATGATGAATTTGGAGTAGGGCTTGGTAGTCTGAATTAAAATTCAATCTATCTTTGAAGTTTTCTACTATTTTTTTTTCTTCATCCTTCAGAATATAAGATCGTGGGATTTTGGGTTTCCCTTTTTCTAATTCTTTAATAGCTTCTCTTATCTCATTCAAATTTGTTTTTGCCTTGTTGCTGAAGAAAATAACTTTTGTCCCAATGATTTTCTCTAGTTTTTCTATATCTATTTTCAGATTCCGCTTTTCGATTAAATCCTTCATCGTTAAGACTACTATAATCGGTATGTCCAAATCCTTAAGTTGTGAAAGAAGTAACATTTCTCTTTTTAGCGCAAAAGGATCCATTACATATATTATTGAGTCCGGATAATCATCATTAACCGGATTTGACAGAATTTCTGCGACTACTTTTTCATCATCTGAATTGGGATAAAGACTGTATGTTCCCGGAAAATCTATTAATTCGATAGTAAGATTTTTATCTATCTGATATTTTGCAATTTTTTTATCGACAGTCACACCGGGAAAATTGGCAACATGTTGATGTAATCCGGTTAGAGAATTAAAAAGGCTTGTTTTGCCGCTATTAGGATTTCCTATTAATGCAACTTTGTAAGTATTTGTAATCGGACTCATATTTATATTAAACTTATTTTAGAATCGCTCTTCTGCTACAATAGCATGAGCTTCTTCTTTTCTAAGTGCTATTTTTGTACCATTTAATTCAAAATAATATGCTCCTCCAAAAGGGGATTTTCTAACAAAAAGAAAACTTGTTTCAGGTAAAAAACCAAGAGTTAATAACTTCCCCGCGATTTCATCATCATTGAAACCTTTGATTTTATAAGTTTTTCCTATCTCAAATATCATATAGAATATTTTATGATGTTTGGCTATTGAAGCCTGCCTTCACAAGATTGCTTTATTACTAAATATTACTCACTGCACTTACCTTGAACCAAGCAAAAAATATTTACAGCGTAACACCCTGTTTTAACAAATATATAATCCATTTGTTTTATTAGCCTGATATAAGTTAATAAAATTAACCATATCAGAACCCATTCCCGAGCCTTCGCTTGCCAAGGTAAGGGAGTTTTGAGATTTTATTAAAGCATTAAAGTATTTTCCCAAATACCATGAATATTACAACCAATAACAGCTTTGAGAGATTTAACTCTATCAAGATTTACTCTAAATCCGGAAAATCCTCTCGCCATCCCCGGTTCAATATTTAAATGTCCAACAAGCACACCATCTTTATACAACTCAAGGTAATCAATCCAATGGTCTTTTTTTGTAGGGTGAATTATGCCTTTAGAGCCAACGGTAATCTCTATTTTGGTAAATCCCTTTGGATCAGTATCACCAAGGTTTATTTCTGGTGTATGCTTTAGTTCAGCTTTTGTCGGATTGGTAGGATCTTTCATCTTCATTACTTGCCTGTTCTTTGTAGAGGTAGGTTCACCTTTCTCTTGAATGGTTTCTTTTTTGCTTACTTCATTACAAGCAGATAGCAAAGTACTTCCTATGCCAATCACTCCCAATGCACCGATTGATTTTAATAACTTTCTTCTTTTCATATATTTGTATTTATATTAGGATTAAATCTAAATAGTGTTTTTGTATAGAAAAAAAGCATCCGTCATTAAACTGATGCTTTCTTCCATTCTTTTATAATTTAATTGTTAAAACTTAGGACAATAAATACCTCTGTGTTCATTACCACAAATATTATATATCACAGATAATTCTAGCGAATTGTTTGCTGAAGATGCATTTCTAAGTTCTGAAATATTTACATCATAACTCAAACCGAAACCAAGATTTTGATAATCAAATCTGGTTGTAATTATAAAAGCATCACTATAAAGTTTGCCTTCATATTGATTCCCTAGTCTATACCAAGCACCTACTTCAAATGCTTGTTTGTTTTTTCTACTATTACCTAGAGCGAATCTCAAACTAGTACCTGCATTAACTTGTAGGTAAGGACCTTGAACAAATACCACAAAATAAGGTAAAATACTTATCTTAGGTTGTATTTCGAATTGACCACCTCCGTGGAATGTGAATTTTGAATACAATCCATTTACATCATCTATAGATCTGATTACAGTTCCTGTAAGAGAATCAACAACAGATCTTTTGAAAGCTTGGTTTGCTTGATTCAAGTGATTAAATGCTGCTCCGATATAAAAATTGGAATACTCGTTGAACATGGTAAACCATAAAATTCCGGCAGATAAATCACCAAAGAAGAAATTAGGGTTATCAATAACCTCAAGTTGTCCGTTGTTTGGATCAGGGAATTTGAAGTTTTCAGTACTTAATCCTCTTCTAGCCAATCCTCCTTCAGCACCTATAACCAAGAAACTAGCTTTTTTACGATATCCTCCCATCTTCTTTGAATAAGAAAATGATATTTTACCGGTCATTGTTCCAAAATTGTGCACACCGGCAACATCACCCCAAAATGCACCTCCGATACCAAAATAATCATATCTGCCTACTGGCATTTTTTGATCGTAAGAAAGTGAAAAAGTATTATATGCATTAGACTTAAGTACCGGCGCCCATTGGTTTCTAAAATTACCAATCACTCTTGAAGTACAATTAGAAACTCCTGTCATCGCAGGATTAAGATTCAATGGTGACATATAGAATTGAGTAAAATGAATGTCTTGTGCTTTTAGTCCGAAACTAACCAAAACCAAAGCAAATAAAATCAATGTTTGTTTTAAAATCTTCATATTTTAAGTATTTAATATCAGAGCCATAATGAAAAAAATATTACGGTCTTGTTTAC
>Ga0256831_1000204_pt1 | contig 31594 bp, 38 predicted proteins | sample 132544metaG_FD_189087 | JGI IMG/M metagenome (GOLD analysis project Ga0256831, IMG submission 189087) | Hydrothermal vent microbial communities from Lau Basin, Pacific Ocean - 132-544 | ecosystem: Environmental > Aquatic > Marine > Hydrothermal vents | place: Pacific Ocean: Lau Basin | collected... | reverse complement strand
AGGTGATAAAGTCCGCACTTCATAGGGCCATTGCGGAGGAGAGAGATAGCATAGAAACGGAAGATTTGATAAAGGCTGTCGAAAAGGTTAGAAAACCCGTAAAGCAACCTCCGAAGCAGATGTTCGTTTAAACCTCCTGAATTTTTGTAAAGTCTCTATATCTTGCGAGCAGGAAAGTCGTAGCTACGGTTAGAACGATGAATATAATAGAATGCACGAACCAAGATAGGGAAATCATGCTGTAAAGCAAAGCTCTACTTCCCAGAGTGTAGTATGAGCATCCCCTATCCAACAGCTGTGCGTAGAACTTTTCTGCGGTAATTCCAAGAACTCTCATTATCTCCTCTGGAGGTGTTGCAACCAAAAGGCTCAGCATTCTGTAGTATCTTATCGATGATACGAAGAACATGAAGGAAAGGGCGAGGAGGGAGATAACGAAGATAACCTTAAACTCGAAGGAATGCACGTTCAAAATCTTGAGATTCTTGACAACTTTGTCGATGTTTATGAGGAGGTTGAGTAGAAGTCCGATGAATATGAGCGTTGATGACGCGAAGACGTTACAAACCATTATAAGGTCCCTCAACTGCTGTATTACGGTTTCGTATTCCTCCCTCTCAAGCAGATTTGCTATTCCCCTTTCCCTTAAAACCCTGACGTAGGCTTTTACCGCCTTCTTTGGATATTTTTCCGCGAGTATTAGGTATGTGCCGTGGTAACCGACGAAGCAAATTAGAAATACGATCAAAGCGATGACGTCCATTGGAGAAAGCATGGATTCAGTTGGATTTGGAAATTTATCTGTTTTCGTAAGTTCTTTAAAAACTCTTTGAGACTTAAATTCATGAAGGTCGTGGCGGGTAAGTCTTCACCCCTTCTGGCCAAGAGAATTGCAGAGAAGTTGGGATGCGAGCTTGCAAAAACGACCTACAAGGTTTTTCCAGATGGAGAGCTCTACGTTAGGGTTGAGAGGGTTGATGAGGCTGTAGTGGTTCAGAGCCTGAATTCGAACGACGACTTGGTTCAGCTCATGCTCATCTTCGACGCTTTGGGAAATGCGGAAATAACCGCGGTAGTTCCTTACATGGGATACGCAAGGCAGGATAGAGAGTTCAACGAGGGTGAGGCTGTGAGTGTAAGGGCAATTGCAAGGACGATAGAAAGCTACGCTGATAGGGTTTTCACGGTCAACATACACAGCGAAAAGGCGAAAAGTTACTTCAGGAAGCTCGTTGAGGTAGATGCCATGCCCCTTATAGGTGAACATTACAGAGGTAGGGATGTCGTGATGATTTCACCCGATCTGGGTTCTTTGAAGAGGGTTGAAACAGCATCGAAGCATGCTGGATGTGAGTTCGACTACCTTGAAAAGGTCAGAATCAGTGCCGAGAAGGTTGAAATTAAACCCAAGAGCCTGAACGTTAAAGGTAGAGATGTCGTTATAGTTGACGACATAATATCGACTGGGGGGACGATAGTTGAGGCTACGAAGGTTCTTAAATCGTTGGGAGCTAAATCCGTTGAGTGTGCGTGCGTTCACGCGGTTTTGGCCGGAGATGCCTTAAACAAGCTATTCAACGCCGGTGTGAGTAAAGTCATTGCAACCGATACCGTGGAGAAATCTGTTAGCATTGTTAGCGTGGCTGAAATGTTGGCTAAAGCAATTTCAGAGTCCCGATCTTCATCATGAGTCAGTGCTCAGCCTCCTCATCACTCAAGTAGTAGAACGTGAAGTTGTTTATTTTAACCTTTACGTTCCCTCTCGTTTCACCGTAGGAAATCCATCCCGGTTTGTCTCCGCAACTCACCTCTGGATAGCTCCTCCTTCCATCCGACCAGGAAATGAGGGTTCCTCCAACGAGAACGTCCGCTATCGCCTTGGCCTTTTCGAAATCCAAATCTATCCCCCTCACGTCAACGACTATCTCCCTCATCAATAAGTCTTTGCGACTCCCACGAGATAACCCTTTCCCCCGCAAACGACGCATTCACCTTCCAGCTCTACATTCAACCAATCTGGTTTCTCCTGCATTTGTCCTAAAACGCTACCGTAACTTTCCAACTCCCTCTCGCACTTTTCGCAAACGTGAACCAAAGCCAACCTTCTACCCTCCACAGACTTTGCGACGTCGTCCAAGCTCTCACAAAAGACCACCTTCCCCTTCACGCTCTCTATAGCCCTCGACCTTAACCTTTCCCTCATCTCCTCCGCCCACTTCAAAATTAGATCGTCGCTGACTTCATCGAACTTAACTCTGAACTTCCTCCTTTCGTCTCTGAAGGATACGACCACTTCATCGTTTTCGTATTCCTTGGGGCCTATCTCGAACCTTATGGGAACACCCTTCAGCTCCCACTTGTAATACTTTGCTCCCGGTCTTTCATCGCTCTCGTCCAGAACCACTCTGAAGTTCTTCAACCTCTCGTAAAGTCTTCTCGAAAGCTCCAAAACGCCCTCCTCCTTTCCCTTGTAGAGTATTGGAATTATAACTATCTGGACGGGTGCAACCTCGAAGGGTAGTATCAAACCCAAGTCGTCGCCGTGAATGGCTATGAGAGATGCGATGCACCGCTCGGATATCCCGTAACAGGTCTGATGGACGTAGGCGTGATCTCCCTCTGGGGTTTCGTATTTAATATCGAATGTCTTTGCAAAGTTATCCGCCAAGTTGTGAACCGTCCCAATCTGTAAAGTCCTCCCGTCGGGCATTAGGGTATCGAAGGCTATCGTGTAATCCGCACCCGGAAACTTGTCCCACTCCGGGCGTTTGAATATGAGGTAGGGAATTATGAGAAAGTCGTAGAACTCCTTGTAGATTTCTATTGCGGACTTAACCTGTTCCTCAGCCTCCTCGTATGTTCTGTGGGCCGTGTGTGCCTCTTTAAATGAAGTCACCTCTCTGAGCCTTATCAGGGGTCGGGTGTGCTTAGTTTCGTATCTGAAAACGTTCACTATCTGGTAAATTTTTATGGGTAAATCCGCGTGACTCCTTATCCAAAGCTTGAACATGGGGTAGATTGCGGTTTCGCTTGTAGGCCTCAAGGCGAGTTTGACTTCCAAAGGCTCCAAACCTCCGTGGGTAACCCAGTAAACTTCATCTTCAAAACCCTTTATGTGCTCGCTCTCCTTCATAAGCATGTCTTCTGGAATCAAAGTGGGGAAGTAAACCTCCTGATGGTCCCTATCCAGTATCTCCCTAAGCTTAGAATAGACGAGCTGTCTGATCTTAAATCCGAACGGTAGCCAGACGTATAGGCCTTTAACGGGATACCTTATGTCCATTATCTCCGCCTGCTGGATCAGTTCGTGATACCATTCCGAAAAGCTGTCCTTTGGCGGTAACACGGAATTGGCGATACGCTCATCTATTAAACTTTTTGATTGGTAACTGATTTAACGTTGAAACGAATCGAACTTTATGAAGTGTAGGTGCGGTAAGAGAGCGGTATTCCACTCGAAGGTTTATAGGGTCACGCTTTGCGAGGACTGTTACTCCAAATTCTACGTTAACCTCGTCAAGAGGAGTGTCAAGAGGTATGGGATTTTGAAAAGCTCGGAAAAGATTTTAGCCTGCGTTTCAGGTGGAAAGGATAGCACCGCAATGGCCTACGCTTTGAAGAAGTTGAATTACGATTTTGAACTCTTCCACGTGGATTTGGGCATAGACAATTATTCCAAGGAGTCTCTCAAAGCGGTGGAAGAGCTCTCCCAAGTCCTCGACGTTAACCTAAACGTTGTAAGGTTGAGTGACTACGGTTTCACGATCAAAGACGTCAACAGAAGGAAGGTGTGCTCAGCATGCGGAATTGCCAAGAGATACCTCATGAACAGGTTTGCGAGGGAAAGGGGTTTCGATGTCGTTTCAACCGCACACACAAGTGAGGACATAATACTTTTCTTCATAAAGAACGTTCTGAGCGGAAACGTCGAGTATGTAGCCAAACTCAGGCCGAGAATTGAGGGACACGACAGGCTGGTTGCGAAGGCAAAACCGCTCTTTGAAAGGACCGAGAAAGAAAACGCGGTCCTTGTTCTATCTTTAAACCTACCCTTCACACCAGTAGAATGCCCCTTCGCCCCTCAAGACGTTTGGAAGGAGATAATCTACGACATAGAACTGAGAAAGAGGGGGTTTAAGCAGAACTTCGTTAGGGGAATTGCAAAGCTGTCTGAAAGCGTTGAAACCGAAAGCTGGGAGTTTAAGCACTGCAAGATTTGCGGTGAAGTTTCGAACGACGAGGTATGTTCGTTCTGCAAGCTCAAGTTAAAGAGGTAGAGCCAGGGCCCGGATTTGAACCGGGGTCAGGGGATCTGCAGTCCCCCGCATGGCCCCTCTGCCACCCTGGCCTGACCATACTACACGAGACTGATATTTAAGAGTTTTGGAGGCAAAGGTTATGAAAAATCGTGAGGTTTGATACATATGAATATGTATTTCATCGTATATAGATGAATTTTTCGAGCAACAAATTTTTTTATCGTATGCCATACCTTCGAACAGTGGTGATACCCATGCACAAGGAGGAGATGGTTTTGTTACATTTGGCACTGTTCAACGTCAAGAGGTTCTTCGAAAGTGCCGGTGTAGCGAACGGCCACTTCAAGTTGTATGACGAGCTCGGTGTCCAACCCGTGCACATCCACAAGAGCAAAGCGGATCACAAAAGGGCTATACTGCTGTTGTGCAAGGGCATATACGAGATATTTAAGGACAGGCACGCAAGCGAGCTGTTGAACAACCCTAAGATAAGGGAGCTCCTCGATTCGATCGAGTCAAGTCCAAAGCCATGAGGTAAGCGTCCTCACCGTCGTGGTAGTAGTTTGGTATGACGTTTACGATTTCAAACCCCATTTTTTTATACAACCTCTGAGCTACGTAGTTAGAGACTCTGACTTCGAGAAGAACCTTCTTCTTACCCCTCTCCCTACACCTCTCTATTGCTGTCGATAGAAGTCTCTTCCCTATACCCCTACCTCTAAACTCCTTTTTAACCGCAAAAGAGACGATCTTCGACGTTTCCCTATCCAAATCCATGACCGCTATGTAACCAACGACTTTACCGCCTATGTCCGCAACGAGCAAATCGCTACCGTATGTCACGTATATGTAAACGTCGTAAATCGGATTGCGAGGTGAAAACGCTTCCCTTTCAATCTCCATCACGTCTCTGAAGTCCTTGGTGCTGTATTCCCTAACAATTACACTCAACACAAAACGTTATAATACTAAGTAAGTTAAAAAACTTGTGTTACCCATCGCGGAATACGTATCCAAGTTTTACAGCGGAAAGGTCGTTGAGGTGGGCATAGGATACAACTGGAAGGTCGCTCTGAGGTTGAAGGATTTGGGTTTCGAAGTTGTCGCGACGGATTTAAAGCCCATAGACGTCCCAGTAGAGTTTTACGTTGACGACGTGACCGATCCGAAGGTGGAGATCTACGAGGGTGCGAGTCTGATATATACCATAAGACCTCCTCCCGAAATAGTTCCATACATCCTCAGAATTGCCGAAGTCGTTAAATCGGACGTCATAGTTAGACCCTTCGGAAACGAGTTCTACGACGGGAGGCTGATAAACTACAAGGGTGAGAGGTTTTACCTTTGGAGGTGTAGAGATTGGTAAAGAGAATCCTTTTTTTAATTTTGCCTCCCTTCCTTTACATAACCTTCGTTTACGCTGTGATGAAGTTTTTCGGATACTACATTGCGGGTTTTCTCGTTGCATACTTCCTTCCACCAGCGGGTAAGGAGAGCGTAGTCCCCCTAATGGTAACCTATCTGAAAGACGGTCTTTACGGCGTTACGGTTACGGTTTTGCTCATAACCGCAACGGATGCCTTTACCGCTTTCTTCGTCATCTGGAACTTCGACATCATACTTTTAATTCCGAAGGTTGGAAAGCTCATACTCAAACTTGAGGAGAAGGCGAGGGCTTTCATAAGGGAATACGAACTCTCGAAGAACACATACTTCGGTCTCTTCGTGTTCGTTTTCATACCGTTTCAGGGAACTGGAAGCACGACCGCAAGCCTGATAGGTAGGTTGCTGGGTTTAGATAAACTCAAACTCTTTTTAACAATAACCTCCGCATCTTTTACGAGTTCACTCTTCATAGCATTGATATCTATCTATCTGAGCGAACGCTTTAAAGACTATACGGTTTTGATCGTAGTCGGACTCGTGGTTCTTCTCGGTTTGATAGCCAGATCGATAAGGAAATATCGCATACATCGTAGGATACTCCATGAGGCTCAAAGACGTGTTTTTAGAAGCTCTAAAGGAAATGGGCGTTGATTGCATTTCAACGGAGAAGAGAGAAGATTCCCTCCAATCCGTAGCCCGAAATGTGATCATGGGGAAGGCCAACGTTTGCAGGGGGATCAAGGGTGAGATCGTTTTGAAGTTGAGGGAAAATTGCGAAAAGCCCGTTTACGTTGGTAAATGCGAGAATCCAGTTCTTTCAAGGGAAACTTTATTGGAGAGGGTCAAAGATTTTCCCTACGTAGTCATAGATTGCTCTTTTTACGACCTTCACACGGAAAAGGAGAAGAAGAAGCTCAAGTTGCAGATTCAGCAGAGCCTTGGGGTTGTTAGAAGGTTCATGTGGGACGAGAGGCTGGTGGTGACGCACAGAGACTTCGGAGTTGGCGTCTTTTATCCTTCTACCGAGGACTTCGTGAAGGATATGGGATTTGAAGAGGTAATCCTACTCGATCCGAACGGTGAAGAGGTGTTCAAAGGTCAGAGATCGATGTGCTACGTGATAGGAGGTATAGTTGACAAGGTTGGAAACAAGAGGGGGTGGACATCTAAGATCGGGGAGAGATTGAGAAGGAACGGTGTAAACGTCAGATCGGTGAGGATTGAGCTTAGGGGTGACGTGATAGGAGTCCCAGATAGATTGAACACTATCGTCGAAATCCTCCTGAGGGTCGTCTTGGATGGGGAAGACGTTGAAAGTGCAATTAGGGCGGTTCAACCCCCTTTGGTTGCGAAGTGGAGGTTGAGGAAGGAGTTGCCAAAGAGAACGGTTAGGATAGACGTCAAGGGAAGACCCTTCAGGGTCGTGAGGAAGTCTGAAATAAAAAACTTCGACTGGTTGAACGTTAGGCCTAAGGACTTCTACGAGGTCTGCAGTGAACTCCGCTACCTCGTTCTGGACGACGATTGGTTGGAATACGTTTTGAAGAACTCGAAGTTCGATGAGGTCAAGAACAGATATATATTCGACGGATTCTCTTGAACACATGAAGGTTTACAACACCCTAACTAAGGGTTTCGAGGAGCTAAAGCTTGGAAAAACCGTTAAGATTTACGTTTGCGGAATCACCGCTTACGATTACTCGCACATAGGACACGCGAGAACCTTCGTGTTCTTCGACGTTCTTAGGAGGTATCTCGAATACAAGGGGCATAGGGTGATATACGTTCAAAACTTTACGGACGTTGACGACAAGATAGTTAGGAGGGCGATCAGCGAAGGGAGGACACAGAGGGAGATAGCGGAGAGGTTTATATGTGAGTTTCTGAAGGACATGTCCGCCTTGAACGTTAAAACTCCGGATTACATGCCTAAGGTTACGGATCACATCGGCGAAATAATTAGGGCAATTGAGAGACTGATAGAGTTGGGATACGCTTACGAGGTCGAAAACGAGAACGGAAAGGACGTTTACTTCCACGTTCCATCCTTCGAGAGCTACGGTAAACTATCGGGGATGAGCTTGGAGGAGTTAAACAGGCACAGAATTGAGCCCAATCCGAAAAAAAGGGATGTAAAGGATTTCGCTCTCTGGAAGTCCGCGAAGGAGGAGGACTTTAAAGCTAAAGCCGTTTTCGAATCTCCTTGGGGTTACGGAAGACCGGGATGGCACATAGAGTGTAGCGTAATGTCCGCGAAATATCTGGGAGTCCCCTTCGACATTCACGGCGGTGGTAAGGATTTGATATTCCCCCACCACGAGAACGAGAGGGCTCAGAGCTACGCACTGTTTGGAGTTGAACCCGTCAGGTATTGGATACACTGCGATTTCGTTGTGATAAGGGGTGAAAAGATGAGCAAGAGTCTGGGTAACATAGTGAGGATCAGAGACCTCATACACTACGGAGAGGCCTTGAGATACTTCCTGTTAACCGCGTTCTACAGAAGCCCCCTGAACTACAGTGAAAACTCACTCGAAAAGGCTAAAAAGTCCTACAACTACCTCAAAAACACTCTAATAAATCTGGACATGGAAATTTCAGCCCTGAAGTCATTTGGAGAGGACAGAGACGGTGTTGGATTTAACTCGGGCGATTACGTTGCTGAGTTTGAAAGGGCGATGGACGTTCTAAACACTCCGAAAGCTTTGGCGGTATTCCACGAGTTTGCAAGGGCAGTAAACAGAAACCTCTACGACATGAGCCTTAAAGAGCTTGAGGATTGCTTCAACGTATTCACGACGTTTTCAAGGATTTTAGGACTTTTCGAGAGATATCGGAGGGTTCCGATACTTCCAAGAGAGCTCGTCGAACTCGTGAAGGAGAGGGAGAGGGCGAGAAAGGAGAAGGATTTCGATAGAGCGGACAAGATAAGGGAAATCTTTAGAGAGAAGGGTATAACACTGATAGACACACCTAAGGGCACGAGATGGTTCGCGAAACATTTTTAAAACGTTTCGATTAAAAACAGTTGATACCTACTGATTTTTCAAAATTTTTGGAGGTGACGAGTATGAAGGTTTGGCTGATAGGAGCATACGGTATAGTTTCAACGACGGCGATGGTGGGGGCGAAGGCACTCGAGAGGGGATTGATAGACAAGACCGGATTGGTTTCGGAACTACCTCCCTTCAGAAAGATATCAGAATACGTCCCCCTCCGCTTCGAATTCGGCGGTCACGACATCAGACCCCTCCCCACAGCATACGACGCGATAATGGAGCACTGGGAGATGAACAGGCACTTCGATAGGAGTTTACTCGACAAGGTGGGAGAGGACTTGAAGAAGGTAAAGGCGTGTAAGGGGACAGCTTTGAACTGTGGAGAGGGAATTAAGGAGCTGGGTAGGATTGAAACTCTCGAAGACGAGGGATTAACGCTTAGAGAGATAGTCGATAGAATTGAGAAAGACGTAAAGTCCTTTGCGGACGATGAGACAGTGGTTATAAACGTTGCATCTACGGAGCCACTTCCGAAGTTCAACGAGAAGTATCACTCCACCATAGAGGGCTTTGAAGAGATGATAGACAACGACGTTAAGGAGTATGCAACGGCGAGCATGCTCTACGCCTACGTTGCATTGAAGCTCAAGCTACCATACGGAAACTTCACCCCGAGCGTTGGTTCAAGCTTACCAGCCCTAAAGCAGTTGGCCTTAGAGAACGGAGTTCCTCACGCCGGAAACGACGGTAAAACTGGAGAAACCTTGGTAAAAACGACCTTAGCTCCCATGTTCGCATACAGAAATCTAAAGATACTGGGATGGATGAGCTACAACATACTCGGAGATTACGACGGAAAGGTTTTGAGTCACAGGGAGAACAAGGAGAGCAAGGTTATAAGTAAGGACAAGGTTCTCGAAAAGATAATGGGATACTCTCCATACACTATAACTGAAATAGACTACTTCCCGAGCTTGGTGGACAACAAAACCGCCTTCGACTTCATACACTTCGAGGGGTTCTTGGGAACGAGGATGAAGTTCTACTTCATCTGGGACGGGATAGATGCGATAGTCGCAGCTCCGCTCATACTAGACATAGCGAGGTTTTTGCTCTTCGCAAAGAAGATGGGGGTAAGCGGTGTCGTTAAGGAGATGGCCTTCTTCTTCAAGAGTCCAATGGAAACGGATGTTGTGAACACCCACGAACAGTTCGTGATGTTGAAGGAGTGGTTCGAGAGGCTTGCGGAGGTAAAGGTTTAAATACTTCTTCCCTCCACTTCATCTGAAATTTTTTGGTGATGAGGATGTTTGGGGAGATACAGGACAAGGTGTATAAGGGAACTACAACGGTCGGATTGGTGTGCAGAGACGGAGTCGTGATGGCTACCGAAAAGAGAGCAACGATGGGCAACTTCATAGCAAGTAGGAGAGCGAAGAAGATTTACAGAATTGCGGACAGAGTTGCAATGACTACCGCTGGAGCCGTTGGAGATGCCCAGTTCCTTGCGAGGTTGATAGCGGTTGAGATCAAGCTATACGAGGTTAGAAAGGAGGAGAAACCTACGATAAAGGCCATTGCGACCCTACTTTCAAACATACTGAACTCGACGAGGTGGTTCCCCTACTTCGTCCAGCTCCTCGTGGGAGGAATAGATAAGAGGGGACCGAGCATATATTCGATAGACCTCCTCGGAGGTGCAATAGAGGAGATAGACATAGTAGCAACCGGATCGGGAAGCCCCACAGCTTACGGTGTGCTTGAGGACAGATACTCACCAGAGATGACAGTCGACGAGGGAGTGGAGTTGGCAGTTAGGGCCATACATTCCGCAATGAGGAGGGATTCCGCATCCGGAGACGGGATAGACGTCGTCAAGATTACCGAAGAGGGTTACTTCGAGTTGGGTAGGGAGGACGTGGAGAGCGTGCTGTCGAAGGTCAGGAGATGAAGGAGAGACTTAAGGAGATTAAGGAGAAGGTAGTTTCTTCGTTACCGAAGAAGGTAAAGGTAAAGGACGTCGAATTTGAAGGACCCTTCTTGGTCGTTTACGTCAAAAATCCGCAAGAGATAGCCAACGCGGACATAGTCAAAAAGTTGGCCAAGGATTTGAGGAAGAGGGTAATAATAAGGGCGGACCCAAAGAGTTTGAAGCCCAAGGAAGAGGCGGAGAAGATAATTAAGGAGATAGTTCCCAAGGATGCGAACATCACGAACGTATTCTTCGACGAGGAGAACTGCGAAGTGATAATAGAGGCCGAAAAGCCCGGCGTCGTTATAGGGAAAGGCGGAGCTACATTCAGAAAGATTTTAAAGGAAACGGGATGGAGTCCAAGGGTTGTAAGGACACCTCCATTGAAATCCAAGATAATAGACAGCATCAGAAGTTACCTGCTCAGCGTTAGAGAGGAGAGAAAGGAGATTCTCAAAAGGATAGGAGAAAACATAAACAGACCCGTTTTGCACGCGGACAAGTGGGTTAGGGTAACCTTTTTGGGTGGTGCGAGGGAAGTCGGTAGGAGCTGTTACCTCCTTCAAACTCCGAACAGTAAGATTTTGGTCGAATGCGGGATAAACGTGAGTGGAAACCAGCCACCCTACCTATACGTTCCGGAGGTTCAACCATTGGACAGCATAGATGCCGTAGTCGTGACTCACGCACACCTTGACCACTGCGGACTCATACCCATACTCTTCAAATACGGTTACAAGGGACCAGTTTACCTGACACCGCCAACGAGGGATCTGATGGTCCTCCTTCAACTCGACTTCATAGAGGTTGCGAGCAGAGAGGGAAACGCTGTTCCATACGAATCGCAGTGGATTAGAACCGCTTTGAAGCACTGCATAACCCTCGATTACGGAGTCGTTACCGACATAACTCCAGACGTTAGGCTCACGTTTTACAACGCAGGCCACATACTCGGTTCTGCAATTGCCCACTTCCACATAGGTGAGGGACTTTACAACATAGCGTTCACGGGCGACTTCAAGTTCGAGAGGACGAGGCTCTTCGACAGGGCTGAGACAAACTTTCCAAGGTTAGAAGCTTTGATAATGGAGGCAACTTACGGAGGGAGTCAGGACTTCCAACCCTCGAGGAAGGAGGCCGAGGAAAACCTACTCAGAATAGTAAACGAAACGATAAGCAGGGGTGGGAAGGTCTTGATTCCTGCTTTTGCTGTGGGTAGAAGCCAAGAGGTCATGATAGTTCTTGAAGAGGCCATAAGGGAGAAGAAGATAGACGAGGTTCCCGTTTACATAGACGGGATGATATACGAAGCTACGGCAATACACACCGCATATCCGGAGTATCTCAACTCCCACCTGAGGGATCTGATATTCCATCAAGGCCTAAATCCCTTCATAAGCGAGAGCTTCGTCAGAGTAGATTCTCCATCTAAGAGGCAGGAGGTCATAGATTCCGCTGAACCCTGCATAATAATTTCAACGTCGGGTATGCTCAACGGTGGGCCCGTTATGGAATACTTCAGAGCTTTGGCCGGGGACGAGAAGAACACGTTGATATTCGTTGGTTATCAGGCTGAAGGGACTTTGGGGAGGAGGATACAGAAGGGTTGGAAGGAAATCCCCTTTACGGTGGACGGTAGGAGGGAGGTTATTAAGGTCAACATGAGGGTTGAGACAGTTGACGGTTTCTCTGGACATTCCGATAGGAGACAGCTTATGAACTACGTGAAGGCTTTGAGCGATAGGCCTGAGAAGGTCATAACCGTTCACGGTGAGGAGAGCAAGTGCATAGATTTGGCTTCGAGCATATACAAGACCTACAGAATCGAAACGAGGGCACCGATGAATCTGGAAACGATAAGGTTCGTATGAAGGTCTTCTGCGTTGTGGGATATTCCAACTCGGGTAAAACAACTTTAATAGAGAAAGTGATCCCCATTTTGAGGGAGAGGGGTTTGAGTGTTTTGGCTATAAAGCACGCAAGACGATTCGAAGTGGATAGGGAGGGGAAGGACTCTTGGAGGTTGTTCAGAAGTGGAGCGGATGTGATAGTAACCTCTAAGGAGAAAACAGCGTTCGTATCGAGATTTCCCGACAATTTGGAATTCCTGCTCGAAATCTTCGGAAGACTTTACGACGTCGTGATAGTGGAGGGTTTCAAGAGTTCGAACTATCCGAAGATAGTCGTTTTGAAGGATGAAAGGGAGATACCGAAATTAGAAAACGTGGTGGCGGTCGTGTCAGACTTCGAAGTGGATTTCAATCCGAGGTTCAGAAGGGACGACTACGAGGGCGTCGCAGACTTCATAATAAAAAAAATTAAAGTTTGAACCTTCCTATGTCAAGGCTCTCGTTCGTTTTCCTTATGCTCTCGTCCTTTTCGGCCATCTCGAGCATCGCCCTGATTGCATCTACGTTTTCTGGAACCACTATGGCTTCTTGATGTATGGCCTGCATGAAGTAGAGTTCTTTTCCAACTACCGCTATCGAGTCCCTCCAGATAACGTTCTCAAACAGGTCGTATCTCAATCTAAGCTCCCTCGCCCACTCTACTATCTTTGCCGTTGAAGTGAAGCCTTCGTCGCTCGAAACGAGTATAATCCTCGGTTCCTTCTCAAAAACGTCTATCACCTCTTCTTCGCTAACCTTGTCCTTTAACTGAACGTTCAGGGAGTGAACGTGCATGAGCGTTGTGGGAACCTTGAAAGCTACGGTCGTTATGTTTATGTGAGGTAAAACCGTTTGAACGTCCGGGCCGTGGTGGGAAGGTAGCTTAATGGGATCGGGCATTATACCGTTGACCAAACCCTTCTTGTCCTCCTTCGGATCGACCACCCTCCTTATCATCACCGCCCTAACCTTCTCAACTCCGAAGTTCTCGTCGAGGAGGTAAAGGACCCTAACGAGTCCCGTTGTGTTACAGCTAACGACTCTAACGTATCTCTTACCCACAGCCTTTTCGTAGTTTGCCAGAGCGTTGAATGAAATCTCAGCAACGTCCTTCTTCTCTCCACCCTGAAATATCGCCTTGACACCAGCTTTTTCATACATGGGCTTGTTCTTCGCCCCGACCTTTCCCGGTGAACAGTCCACAACTATATCCGCCTTCTCTATAAGCTCTTCCACAGTTCCTTCAACCTCCACTCCAGCATCTTCAAAAAGCTTTAAATTCTCGGGAATCGCACAGTATAGCCTGTATCCCTTTTTTATTGCCATTTTGGCCTCAAAATCGGGTTTTGTCTTTGTAACACCTACAACTTCCATGTCATCCTGCCTGCTTACAGCGTCTGCAACCCTCTTGCCTATCGTTCCGTAGCCGTTAATTGCAACCCTAACTTTCATAATATGGATTGTATCTAAAAATTAAAAACGGTTTCGAAAGGTGATTGCTATGGATAGATACGTCAGGCAGATTTTGGCAATAGGTGAGGATGGGCAGGAAAAGTTGATGGAATCGAAGGTTCTGGTAGTTGGGGCTGGAGGTTTGGGAAGCGTGGTTGTAACTTATTTGGCAAGCGCCGGAATCGGAAAGATTGGGATAGTTGACGGGGATGTGGTTGAGGAGCACAACCTTCAAAGGCAGTTCATTCACGTTGGCAATGTAGGCAAAAACAAGGCTATGTCAGCTATGGAGTTCGTAGAGCGTTTGAATCCCGATGTTGAGGTAGAAGCGTATCCTTTCAACTTGAACGAGAGGAACATTCAAATAGTCAAGAACTACGACGTTATCGCTTTATGTGCGGACAACTTCGAAACCCGTTTGATCGTCAACGATTTCTGCGTTAGAAACGACATCCCCTTCGTTCACGGAGCGGTTTACAGTTTTGAGGGTGAAGTGACTACTGTTTTAGGAAGTCCGTGTTACAGATGCCTCTATTCAAGCTTCCCCAAGCAGGAAGGAGGGGAACAGCCCATAATGGGATTTACGTGCGGTGTGGCTGGGAGCATTCAATGTGCGGAGGTTGTGAAAATTTTGTTGGGAATGGAAACGCTTAAGGGGAGGCTTTTGAGGTTCGATTTGAGGAGCATGGAGTTCTTCGAAGTTGAGTATCAGCCGAAATGCCCGTTGTGTAAGAAAAAATTAGATTAAGTTGTCCTTTCTCCTTCCAAGCTTACCTGGCTTGACTATTCCGAGATATCTCGCACACTTGGGGCAGTAGTAGGCCTTAACCCTCGTCACGGATATGTTCTTCCTACCCACCATCTTGACTATATCGTAATCGAGCTTCATTCCCCTGTAAGCGGTAAACGTTTTGAAGCGAGGGACCTTTCTACCGCATCCATCACACCTAACCATGTAGTCCTTTCCTCTCGCCTTACTCTGCTTATACTCCCTAACGTAGGGAGCCTTGCTCATACTATTAGGTATACTCTAAAATAAAAATCTTTTGACTCAAACCTGAAAATATTAAAATCTGAGAAAAATTTTAAGACCTCGCAATATCGTCGATAACCCTCTCATCCACCTTTAGGCCGTAGGTCTTCTTGAAGTAATTCAGCAAATTCCTTAAATCCCTCCTGAAAACCTCCTCAGCCATTTTCAGCTCCTCGTCGCTTTCCAACTCGTTCAGATCTATTGCCTGTGGGAAGTCTATGATCCAAACCCCTTCAGGGCTTACGAGTATGTTGAACTGACTCAGATCGCCGTGAACTATTCCAAGCTTCCACATCTCCCTTACCTCTTCCAAAACGTAATCCAAAACGTCCTTAGGATTCTCCAACCTAACCTTGTATAGCTCCTTCGCATCTATAAGCTCCATTAAGACAGCGTTTCCCTCCCACCCGTATGGTTTCGGAACGCTGACCCTACCGTGAAGTTTCTTCAAAGCGTTGAACTCGTTTCTGGCACTTCTGACCATCAGAACGGTGTAGTGCAAATCCCCGTAATCCCTCTTCTCCCTAACCTTTTTGAAACTCGGGTAACCGACCTTGTGAAACTTTATCACCGCTTCGCCCCACTTGGACATGCAGTTGTAGATCATGCTCTCCTTTCCCTCGCCCATCTTCTTTCCCAGCATGGTGACAAAATCCCTCCTGACGAACCTGTGGAGTGAGTAGAGCGACAAACCTAAAAACGTGAAGGCTCCACCTAAGTATTCGGTCTGCTTAACTTCAGCCAGTTTCTCATCCGCAAGACCCTTCAAAACCCTTTCGACCTTGTGCTCTTCAACCTTCGAATCTCTCGCAATTATTTCAACTGGAACGAACTTGTAATCCCACATGTTTTTGAAAATGCCGTCCATCACCCTCCAAGCTACTTCCCTAACGCTTTTGAACTTCTCCGCAAGCATAACTGAAAAGGCTTATAAATCTTTTAAAGACCTTCGGAGCATGAGAAGGTATTGGCCACTGCCCTTCTTAATAACCGCAATGATAATCAGTGCATACCTGAGAATCCTCAATCCTTGGAACGGCGTTTTCACTTGGACTGTAAGATTGGGCGGAAACGATCCGTGGTTCTATTACAGACTAATAGAGAACTGCGTTCACAACTTCCCCAACAGAATCTGGTTCGACCCATTCACTAACTACCCATACGGAACCTTCACGCACTTCGGACCCTTTTTGGTTTACTTCAGCTCCATCTTAGCCATCGCAACCGGTCATCTGAAGGGTGAAGCTTTGAGGTCCGTTTTGGCTTTCATACCCACAATATCTGGGATTCTCGCGGTTTTACCCATGTATCTCCTAACGAGCAGGGTTTTCAACAGGAGGGTTGGTGTGATATCCGCAATTCTGATAGCGATAATTCCCGGCCAGTATCTACAGCGTTCCATCTTGGGTTTCAACGATCACCACTGCTGGGAGACCTTTTGGATGATAACCACCTTGGCCCTATACGTTTACGCCTTGAACTTTTGGAGAAGTTTAGATTATCCTTTAAAAAGTAGGAAAGCCATAATTTCCGCGATACTTGCTGGAATAGCCTACGGCATGTATCTGGACACTTGGGCTCCAAGCTTCGTATTCGCGATGTTTCTAACGACCTTCGTGGCGATAGCCTTGATATTTGAGAGATACATAAACACAAAGGGTTTGATAGAGGTTACAGCGATAACGGTAGCGGTAGCATCCCTCTTATACCTACCCTTCGCGTTCAAAACACCCTTCTTCAGCACTACACACTACTCGCCCTTCCAACTCCTCATACTCTTGGGCTGTTTGGTTTTGCTCGGTGTCTTCAAAGTAGTTGAGTTCTTGAAACCGCACTACGCGAGGTTTGGAATAAGGGAGCACTTGGCGTATCCTACAACCTTCGTCGTTCTCGTGTTTCTATCGGTAGTCGTTCTCGCAATACTTGCACCTCAGGTTCTAAGGATGATAGTTGGAGTTACGGGTGTTATACAGCCAAAGGGAGGAGCCTTGACGATAGCGGAAGTTCAACCCTTCTTCTTCATGGGAGGTAGTTTTAGCTTGGCTCCCGCTTATATACACTTCGGAATGACCTTTTTCTTCGGGTTCTTCGGATTTCTATACCTGTGCTACCTGCTTTACAAGAGGAGAGAGCCGAACCTGCTCCTGATAGTCCTCTGGAGCGTAGTGATGTTCATAGCCCTTTGGGGACAGAACAGGTTTGCATACTACTTCGCCCTGGTTTGTGCGGTCACATCAGGTTTAATTCTCGATGCAATCCTCGAAAAGCTGAGATTTTACGAATTCCTTCAAAACGCAGTAAACGGTAAGAGTAGGGGAATTAGTTACACGAAGGTTGCAATTTCGTTGATCTTGATAGTCGTGTTAATATATCCAACCTTCGCCTTGGCAAACGATCAGAGCAGATACACCGGTGGCCCTAACAAGGAGTGGTGGAACGCATTAACTTGGATGAAGAACAACACTCCAGACGGAAACTACGACGACTACTACTACCAGCTTTACAAACCCTCCCAAAACCTGAGCAAACCCTATCCGTATCCCTTCAAAACCTACGGTGTTATGAGCTGGTGGGATTACGGCCACTGGATAGAGGCGATAGCCCATAGAATGCCCAACGCAAACCCCTTCCAGCAGGGAATCGGAAACAAATACAACAGAGTTCCTGGGGCGTCTTGGTTCTTCACAGCTTTCAACGAGAGTGAAAGCGAATACGTAGCTAAGGTTTTGAACGTTAAGTTCGTTGTAAGCGATGTAGAGATGTTAACCGGTAAATATTACGCGATGGCCGTTTGGGCTGAGGGTAGTTTAAAGAGGGCGAGCGAGATATACTACGACGGATACTGGTTTGTTTATGCAACACCTTACGGCTTGGGAATTGCACCGAATCGGGATGAGGTTCCATTAAATGCCAGAATAGTTGGAACGATACTAATTCCGAGCGAGAGGTGGTTTGAGACAACTGAGGCAAAGTTACACCTCTTGGACTGCTCTGGACTTTCGCACTACAGACTCATATACGAGTCTAAACCGGTATCACAGTTCAGCTGGATGGGATTTCAAGAAATTATCTACAAGCGGTTGTTCAATCAGAGATACGCCAAGAAGTTTGGATTGAAACCCGTGAACGTCACAACGAGCGGATACGTCAAGATATTCGAGAGGGTTAAGGGAGCAAAGATATACGGTAAGGCCAATTCGAGTGTCGTAACCGTTAGCGTCAAGGTTAAGACGAATCAGGGAAGGATCTTCACGTATTCAAATGTTGCCAAGGTCGTCAACGGAACTTACGAGATAGTGGTTCCCTACGCCCAAAACACGAAGTGGCCAGTTAAAGCCGTAACTCCTTACACTATAAAGGCCGGAAACGTGACCAAAACTTTCAGCTTGAGCGATGAAGATGTTGAGAATGGAAATGCAATTAGAATCGATTTAATTTAATATTAAAGCTGAGATAGGAGATCGTCGCAAGCCTTAACGATTTTTTCGTTTGCTTCCTTTATTGCCTCAAGTGGATTCTTGTTTTTCGTTTTAACTATCAACTCGGCCCTATCTTGAAGTGGGTGGGGAATCGTATACTTCGCAATTTCAACGTCCTCATCCTCAAGCAGATAATGTTGAAGCAGATTGAGGTATGTATGGTCCTCACCCCTTATCTCAAGCTTGACGTAATTTTCGGACATTTCAACTACCTTAACTTCCATGGATGAAAGGTATGTAGGGGTTATTTAAACGTAGCGTTCAAGCCTGTAAACTTCAACTGGAATGAGTTTGTAGGGCTTTTCGTGAAAGAAGTAGGTTCTCTTAAGCGGAATTTTTAGTTTGAACAAATGAGTTACACTAAATCCCCTCTCCTCGCAAACCCTCTTAATGAACCTTTCACTTCCCGCGGAATGTATCGTCCAAATAGTGTTGGCTATCTCCATGGCTTTGAAGAGGAATGGTCTGTCTGCATACCTCCTTTGAATTCCGAATGGGGGGTTCATGATAACGGTAACTTCCTTAGGATCAACCCTTAGAGTTACGTGCTTCACATCGCTAAGAACGAAATCGACATTTGCATCTACAGCCTTTGCGTTCAACCTTGCAACCCTCAAAGCGTCTAAATCTATATCAAAGCCTACAGATTCTGCTCCTAAGATAGATGAGGCTATGGACAGAATTCCAGTTCCACACCCCAAATCGACCACGATCCTTTCCAAATCGCCCATGAGCTTTGCATTGACGACGATCTCGCTCGCCAAAGATGGGGGAGTTACGTATTGCTCCAACTCGATCTTCGGTTTCTCAAAGCCCTTAAGTCTTTCGAGTAGAATTTCAAGCGATTTTTTCATAGTCGTTTTACGGTTAACCCTTCATTAGAAACTTTATATAGCCTTTTCAATGGCAAATTTTATGCCAATTAAACTCAATTTAAGGTTGGCTTTCGACGATATCAGGGACATGCTTGGTGTAAAATATGAATATCCCAAGTATGTATCACCGCTAATAAACCTTGCAAACCAGCTTGCTGGTGCCACAAGACCAAGGGTTGTCGGTCAAATGTCTGAACTAATTAAAGAGTGCCCCTACAAGAGTTTTGAAGGTTGGAAAAGGTGGTATCTTGAAAGGTATCCAAAGTCTATCGAGGAGGCGACAAACAAAATAATGAACATGCTTAAAAACTTCAAAGAAGCTTTGGAAAAGATCGATGAAAAAACAGTGCGAAAATGGGTTGAAGATTTAGTTTTGGTTAAAACGTTTGTGGGGTTAATGGTTCAAGAGCCAATTCTCGCGTTCATCTCCAAAAAGTTAGGCGAAAATTATAGGCTTGCAACACCAGAGGAAGAGGCTTATTGGAGAATACAGCGTATCTATTAAGCCTGCGACTTTCAAGGAGAAGATAGGTATAGCCGAAATCCGTCCAAACGGTGATGTTGTCGTATATTACGAAAAGAAGGGCAATGAGATAGTTATTTCAGAAATCGAGGAGTTAACCGATAAGGGAAAAGAGCTTGTTAGAAAGATCAAGAAAGTTTTAAAGCCTTCGCTTGAAGATTTCTACTGAGTAATCGGACGTTAAAAGTTTTTGCGTGATCCCAACCTTTTCCTTAATTATCGGTAAAAGTGTTTCGTCGATTTCGTAACCTATGGAATTTCTCTTTAGCTCTATTGCAACCTTCATTGTCGTTCCTGTTCCCAAAAATGGATCGAGAACGGTATCTCCAATTATTGAGAACATCCTTATAAGTCTATACGGTATCTCTTCGGGAAACGATGCAACTCTTCTCTCTTCGATCGTTTGTTTGGTTCCAGTTATCTCCCAAATCTGAGTAAACCATCTGTCTCTCTCCTCTTTGGTGTATGCACTTGCGTATCTTAATGGATCGTGCGGTTCGAACTTTCTGGGTTCTCCCTTTCTAAATATTAGAATGAACTCGCAATCTAAAGTTACGTAGGCGTTTGGGGGAAGAAATCCCGAACCTAAGAAAGCCCCCTTACCCTTATATTTCGGTTTGTTTGTGGGCTTCTTCCAGAGGATATAAGGCAATGTAACAAAGCCAATGCTTTCGCAATGCTCTATCACTTTGGAGTGATTTGGAAACAATCTAAACATGCCGTTTATGCTTCGAGTTGCATCTCCTATGTTTATGCAGGCAATTCCACCGTCAATGAGAACCCTGTAACATTCTTTCCAAACTTCAGCAAGATTTTCGTGCATCAAATTGTAAATTTCCCTCACGTATCTTTCTCTCAACTTCTTACTGCTTTCAACTTCCATTTTCATCCAAATTTTGTCTATCCTTTCATCCAACATTCGAAACAGCTTATCCCACATCTCTATCATCGGATAAGGTGGAGAAGTCACCACAAGGTGAACGGACTCATCTTCAAGTTCTTCCATTCTCCTTGAATCTCCGATAATGATTTTGTGAACCGTCTTTATCTCGGTTGAGGCGATCATATTATCTAACCTTATAAACGATTTTAATAACTCCGTTCTTTACAAGCTGATCGAATTTGTCTTTTTTTAAAATGATAAGTATCTCATCCTTGTCATCCGCAAGTTGAACCACCTCATCGCCTTCTCTCCAACTCTATGCGTTTCGCTTGTTTCTGGCAATTTTTATTCTCCAACCGTTCTGAATTTTTGAAATGCCAGCCAAATCACAATCGACAACTATCCTAAACATGATCCCATTTTGGCTATTAAGGTTTATAATACTTATGATCCCATTTTAACAATTTCAGGCTTAAGCTCCCATTTTGAAAAATTTATTTAACTACTTTATCAAAATATTTGCTCGGAGTGTATATACACTTGGGTTCCTGCATGAGGTAATCACCAAATACAGCATATGCTCTCGCCCTACTCCCTCCACAAATCTCCTTGAACTGACACCTTCCGCACTTACCCTTGAGGTTTTTCGGGTCTTTCAAATCCTGAAATATCTTGCTCTCGTTGTAAATCTCGTCCAAACTTTTCTCCCTCACGTTTCCAGCCTTCAAAGGCAAGAATCCACTCGGATAAACGTCACCGACGTGACTTATGAAGAGCATTCCCCTTCCATCGGTAATTCCCGGAATCCTCTTTAAAGCCATGCTTCTTCCGTAAGCTCCAGCCACTATCTCCTTACTGTATTCCTCTTTCAAACCTTCCAAGCTCTTTGAAAGCTCGTAATACGTTTTGCCATGGGGAATGTCGTAGATGTTCTTGTCTCTCATGAACTCAATCCTTCTCAGGTGGCAACCAGCCGAACTCTTAACGTTCAAGGGAGTTCTCCTACTTACATCGTAAAGCCAGCACATGATGTCCTCGAAATCCCTTGCGGAAGGCATTAGCTCTGGCTTAGCCCTTCCAGTCGGAACTACAAAGAAGACGTCCCACATGTCTACCCCCTTTTCTAAACAGATTTTCATGACGTTCGGTAAGTCAAAGATGTTGTGTTTAGTTACGGTCGTGTTTATCTGGGTCGATAAACCTATTTCCCTCGCCAAATCCAGTATCTTCATGCTCATCTCAAAGGTTCCAGTTCTCCCTCTAAAGTGATCGTGGATTTCTGGATTGCTCCCATCTATACTTACCGCAATCCTCGCAACTCCCAAATCGTGCATTCTTTTAAGTTTTTCCCTCGTGGCCAACTTGGTTCCGCTGAAAGCTATTGCAACTCTCATTCCATCGAGATACTCAAGTATCTCGAAGAGTTCTCTCCTCATTAATGGGTCTCCACCCGTTACTATTACGAGTGGATTCCATCTCCTTAGCTGATCTATTAAATCGTAGCACTCCTCAAGCTTAAGCTCGTCGGGATGGGGTTTTGTTTGAGCTTTGGCTCTGCAATGCTTACAGGCCAACAGACAGGCCCTCGTAACCTCCCAAAAGACTATGAAGGGTTTTTTCTTGAAGTCAATCATAGTATCAAATCCTTAATATCCCAAAGTAGCTTTGGATGCTTTTTGAATATCTCCAAAACTATCGCCCTAACGCTCAACTCCTTGATGTTCTTCGGAATACTACGGAAAATCTTGTTGAGGGTTTCGTCATCCATCTTTATAAGTTTCTGCTGTAACTTCCTCTTTCTGGCCAAGTCCTTGCCGAAGTCTTCCTTCCAGAGCTTATCGTATCTCTTGAGGAAATTTTTGCTGAAATCTCCCCTTTTAACAGCCTCAACAGCGACCTTCCCAGCGTAGTAGCCAGCTTTCATGGCGTTTGCAATTCCTCCCCCAGTTATAGGATCTGCATGTCTTGCCGCATCACCCACGAGCATCAAGTTATCAGCGACTGCACTCTCTATCTCACCGCAAACCGGGACCGCACCAGCCACGAGTTCAACTATTCTACCGTTTGGAAATCTTTCAGAAACGAAATCGTCCAAATACTCCTTGGGTGATCTCTTTGCTAACGAGGGCATCACACCAATCCCAACATTTGCACCGACCTTCTTGGGAAACAACCATATGTAACCCCCTGGAGCGATCGATTTCCCCAACCAGAAGTGGCAGTAGTCTGGATCGAAGTCGATGTTCGTCATCAGATACTGAACGCAACTCTCCAACTCGTTCGGTTTGAGTGTCGTGTCTATTCCGAAGGCCTTTGCAACCCTGCTTTCAACACCGTCCGCACCAACGACAATTTTCGTTTCAACCTCCCACTCCTCACCCATCCTCCTCAACTTAACCCTAACGATCCCATCCTTCCTCTCAAAAGCGTAGGCTGTCGTTTTAACCAAAACCTCAGCCCCAGCGTTGGATGCAAGCTTTGCCAGATACCTATCGAAGACCTTCCTCTCCAAGACGTAACCCACCTCGTTACCAGCCCTCTCCTCACTCAGAGTTATTTCAGTCCCATCAGGTGCGTAAATCTTCGCACCCACAACTTCCCTCGATATGAAGAACTTCTTAGGCTCAACAAACCTCTCCAAAGCGGATTTACTTATTCCTTCGGCACATCTGACTGGAACTCCTATCTCCTGTCTTTTTTCAACCAAAAGAACGTTTAAACCGTTTTCCGCGCATGTCTTTGCGGTAATGCTACCTCCCGGCCCAGCCCCAACCACTACTACGTCGAACATTCGATCACCTCTAAAGCGTTCATGGGACAAACCTTAACGCACATCCCACAACCGTTGCATCTGTCCTCGTAAATTTGGAGAAAGGTTTCTATCAGCTCGTTTGCGTTGAACTTACAGACGGAAACGCACGCACCGCAGTAGGCACACCTGTATCTGTTAACTACCGCTACCTTCCTTGGCATGACGAGAGTTGTAGGATAAATTTTAATCTTTTCTCCTTTCAATTCTACACCCAACGCAGTGCAGTATGTTCAAATAAGTTATTAAAATCCTCCTCTCCTTCTCAAGCCTATCTTGAGGTAACTCGTATTCGTCAAATTCGAACTTTTCCCTTTCTGGAATTGCATCCAAATCTTTACCTATAACTTCACCGTTCTTAGCTTTCATAACCGTCACCTCATCCAAGTTTAGAGCTACCGCATAACTCGCTCCTAAAACTCTCGCACATGCCAGAGCCATTCTCTCGTAGGGAACTAATGCGGTAGGAGGGGCGCACATTATCACTATTGCGTTTTTATCGTTTACTTTTACGAGCAGATCCGCTATCGCCATAGCGGTTCCCTCTGGAAGTTCCACCTCAAAAACGTAATCTACCAAAATCTCGTCCTTCGTGTATCCCTTCTTGAGTAAAACTTCTTCAGCCCTCTGCCTCGCCCTTTCAACGGGAGTATCGAACACAGCCTTTCCAGTGACCTTGTCGACTATGAACATGATAGACCTTCGACGAAAACGTATAAGTCTTTACCCCTACTATCGATGTGAAGTGCGAGATATGTGGAAGTGAAACATACACGAAAGCCATACCCATATGCCCCAAGTGTGCGAAAACCGAGAAGGCTTTGGATTACGTTTGTAGGATACACGAGGGAGTTGATAAGATTAAGGGAAAGGGTACATTCAAATGCAAGCTCTGTTCCAACGAGTGCGGTTTCGACGATTACGGTTTGTGCGGTTTGAGATTTGCCAAAGATGATAAACTGATTTCACTCTCAAGTTCAGATAAAGCTGTCCTCTACGCTTACGAGGATCCATTACCGACGAACTGTTGCAACGCTTGGTTCTGCGAAGGCTCAAAACTTAAGGGAACCAACTTGGCGGTCTTCTACTACGGCTGTAACTTCGACTGTCTCTTCTGCCAGAACTGGAGTCACAAGAACGTTGGTGAAGGGAGAGTTGTTGGAGTTGAAGAGATGGTCGAGAGGGCTATGCCGGAGAGAGTTAAATGTATATGCCACTTCGGAGGCTCTCCCGAACCACAACTACCGTTTGCGATAAAGTTCAGTAAAGGGGTTTTGAAGAGGAGAAAGGTTATGATCTGCTGGGAGTGGAACGGTGCCGGAAGAACCTCTTTGGCGTTGAAAGCCTCCAAGTTGAGTTACGAGAGCGGTGGAACTGTGAAGTTCGATTTAAAGGCTTGGAATCCCTATCTCCACATGATTTTGACTGGGAGGAGTAACGAGCAAACCCTTAAAAATTTTGAAAAGATTTTCGAGAGGTATCCAGAGGTTTTATCAGCAACAACCCTTCTCGTTCCCTACTACGTGGATGAGGATGAGGTTAGGGAAATAGCCAAGTTTTTGGCGAGTTTGGATGATGAAATTCCTTACAGCCTTCTAATCTTCCATTCAGATTACAGATTGAGCGATCTACCGATAACGCCAAGGAGACAGGTCGAGAGGTGTTACAGAACTGCTAAGAGGTATTTGAAGAGGGTTAACGTTGGGAACGAGTTTTTATTGGCCTTTGCACCTTAAAGACCTCCCCTAACTTCTATAACGTCCAACTTTTCAACCCAGCATTTAACACCCAAAAGCTCGCTCAAGCTCGGCTTAGTTCTGCCTTCATCACCGCTCACAAGCTCCTTTATATACAAACCGCTTTCCGCAACGAACCTTACTACTGCAACCCTACCCCTATGCAAAACTACGTCCGCATCTAAAACCCTCCTAACTCTAACCAAATCCGCCCTTCTATGAAGAACCCTCAAGGGTGTTCTCTGATGTATCGGTTGTTTCTTAAGCTCAGATAGTGCTTTTTCAAGCTCCTCCCTGCTAACTCCCCTCTCGAAAACAACTTTAGCTCTGTAAACCTTGGTGAACTTTGCTGACTTTATGAACTCCACGTCCTTCGATTTCGCAAACTTCAGATCGCTGACGACAACCTTCCCTCTGCAAAAATCGTTAACGTAGCTCTCAAGCTCCTTCAAATCAACCTTCCTCTTCTTAGGCTCTTGAATCTCCACTATGAACGGTCTGCCATTTCCCAACATCCTCGCATCTACATCCTCCCTACCAGCTCCGTGCAAAACTGCAAAACTCCCACCTACGAACTCCCTCATGGGTTCAGTTATGAGTTCTTCAACCGAGAGATACCTCTTTCCAGTCCAGTTGCAGATTTCGCATCCCTTCCCACCGCAGAACTTACAGATCCACCTCGTTTGTGATAGACCCCTTACCCTCTTTTTGTATCTGCCGTAGATGTAGAGAGGCGTTATCTGAAAGCTGAAGTCGATGTTTTCCAAATCGAAGGTTACAACGACATCTGGATTTGTGGAAAACCTCTTTCCCCTTCTCTCTATGGCCTTTGAGAGCATTCTGTTGAATCTGTATCTCAGCCTCTTTCTATCGTCCAAGTTGAGATAATCCTCCAAAGCCTTTAAGCTACCGTAAACCCTACTTCCCACTAAAAACGTCTCGAACTCGTAATCCTTGAGTTTTTTCAGGATTTCTTCAGCTATTTCATCAACTCTGCTTAAAATTCCAGAGCAAATCATGCACTCCTTGCTTTTAACGACCTTACCAGTTTTTATGGCGTTGTAACATATCTCGCAGACCTCTATCACGTAAACAATTATGGCAATCTGTTAAAATCGTTGTGGAAAGAGTTATTACCTTTGAGTGTCTTGGCCTGATGGATGAGAATCGTGATGAAGTTCGGTGGAACGAGTGTGAGAGACGGATCGAACATACTGCACTGTGCGAAGCTCGTCAAGAGGTATTCGAACGATAACGAGGTCGTTGTTGTGGTTTCCGCAATGGCCGGTGTGACGGACTCACTTTTAAACGTCGCTGAGAAGTGTTGCGAGGAGAGATCGCACGGACACATAAAGCTCTTCATTGCGGATATGATGAAGAGGCATTACGAAGCGGTAGAAATTGCGGTAAGGAACGAGGAGATGAAGAGCAAGGTTTACACAACCTTAAGCTCGCTCTTCGACGAACTTGAGAAGGTTTTGTTGGGGATAAGTTATTTGGGTGAGCTTACGAACAGAAGTAGGGATTACATACTCTCCTTCGGCGAGAGACTTCTCGCACCAATCTTTTCAGCATGCTTGATCTCCTTGGGTGTCAACTCTTTAGCCTTAACCGGTGGAGATGCTGGAATTGTAACGGACAGAAACTTCGGAAGGGCCAAGCCCTTACCTAAGTCCTACAGCTTAATAAGGAGCAGAATCGAACCTCTGATAAAGATAAATAGGGTTGTGCCAGTCGTTACGGGATTCATAGGTTCAACTGAAGATGGGATAATAACGACACTCGGAAGGGGAGGGAGCGATTTGACAGCCACTTTAATAGCTTCAGCAATAGATGCGGATGAGGTGTGGTTGTGGAAGGAGGTTGACGGTATAATGACCGCAGATCCTAAAATAGTTCCAAACGCGAGGGTAATTCCAGAAATATCCTATCAGGAGGCCATGGAGCTTTCACACTTCGGGGCGAAGATACTCCATCCAAAAGCTTTGGAGCCAGTGATGAGGAAGAAAATTCCCGTAAGGATAAAGAACACTTTCAATCCCGATGTTGAGGGAACGGTTATATGTGAATCGACGAAATCGAGCGAAGACATAGTTAAAGCTTTGAGCTTGATAGAGAAGGTTGCGATAGTTAACGTCAGTGGTGCAGGTTTCGATTTCGCAGAGATAATGGCCAAGGTTTTCAGAAGGCTTGCAAACGCCAAAGTCAACGTTATAATGGTTGCACAGAGCTCCTCCGAGTTGAACTTATCCATAGTTGTGGAGAAATCCGATCTGCCAAAGGCTCTTGACGCCTTGGAGGACTTGGATGAGGACAACGTTAAGATAGACAGAAGGGACGACGTTGCGGTTGTGAGTGCGGTCGGTGCCGGAATGGCAGGAACACCCGGTGTAGCGGGAAGGATATTCTCCGCTTTGGGAAGGGAGGGGATAAACGTCATAATGATAAGCCAGAGCTGTTCGGAATTTAACGTGTCCTTTGCGGTTAAGAGAGAAGAGGGAAAGAGGGCGGTTAGGGTTATACACGAAGAGTTCAAGCTCTCTAAATGAATGTCGAATCTATTACGAGTATCTCCTCACCGTCCTTGTATATCCTTATGTCACCGCTCATGGAAACGACAACAGCTATAGCTTCTGTTTCTCTCGTTATCGCAGCGCACGCCAAATGCCTCGCCCCCAAACCCTTCAAAATCTTCAAATCTTTAACGGAAACCTCCAAATACCTCCCAGCTGAAACTATTATGCCGTCCTCGTCCAATACGAACACTCCATCGAGCTGAGCGAACTCCATTACACTCTCCCAGTTGGCTGGATTCTTTATATCTCTCTCCTCGATACCGTAGCACTCGTAGGGATTTATAACGAGTGGTTTGGACCTCTTCAAAACCTCCTCAACGTCTCCTATTATAAAACCGGTTCCTATCTTCTTACCCTCCCTCCCCTTCTGGGCTATGCTTATTGCGACGTTTAAAACCGCCTTCAAAGCGTTCGGATTTACCCTTTCCGCACACTCGCACAAGGCCTTTTGGACCCTACTCCTTTCCAAGTCTATAACCATCAACCCCTTCAAGGTGTCCAAGTCTATAACGCCAACAACACCTCCCTTAAGCTCTATACCCTTCAAATACATGTGAAGGGGGGAAATCTCGTGAATTTGGAGAAATGCCAACGACCTTTCAAATATGTCCTTACCGCTCAACTCCTCTTCAGCTATCGTGAAGAACGTGCTTTCGAGTATGGTAACGAACCTCTTGGGTGCGAAGATAATTGAAAATTCGTCGTCCTCAATCTCTACATCCTCCTTCGTTACTACGAGTATCTTGTCCGTGTTTATCTTGTTGGCGAGTTCCTTTGCCAACTCTATCAGCGTTTTCAACATCAAGTAGTCTTTGAGGTGTCAAGTTTTAAACCTTATTCGAATATGTATGCCTGAGGTATCTCGTCGGACGTAACGTTGAAGCAGAGTTTGTCCGAGATGTGGATGGTCATGTTGACGGGATATCTAAGCTTTGCACCTTCAAAGAACCAGTAGTCCTTAAGGTGTTCTGTTTTGAAGTGGAGTATGGCCCTATCGTAATCTATCTTTTCGACCCAGTATTTGCCCGATTCGAATATCCTCAAGACGTCGTCCTTTATCGTCTCAGTTCCGAAGAGGTAGGCTCCAAACTTCTCTCCTCCATCCAAGTCGTAGTGAACGACGACTTTAACGTCCTTTCCGTAGTAAACGTGCATAGAAAGAACTGCCACGAAGATCATTGCAATCACTGCCAAGTCTCTCATGGAGAGGGAAGAAAGGAGGAGTATTAAATTCTTTCGAAAATCTTCACTTCTGAATCTCCTTTAAAATTTCTATCTCGTCTTCCGCAACCTTGCTCAACACCTCTTTAACTTCACCGCCGATCATCTGAGCAAAAGTCTCCATGTTTACTTCGTAAACGAAAACACCGTTCTTCTGCCTGCAAATCCCAAACCTGCAGGGCATCATTGCCGAAATCCAATACATCTCTTCGCTTTCCAGAACCTTTCTTGCAAACTCCTCCTTACAAATCTCAACGATTACAATGTCCTTGCCCAAGTTCTCCCTCAAATCTAAAACGTTTACGACCTTCCAACCCCTACGCTCGCTTGCATCTTTAATTCTCTCTACGGTCTCTTCAAATCCGTAGCAACTCTCAACGCATTTAACGAGCTCCATGGGACTTGAAATCTACTCCGTTTTAAAATCCTTGGGTGGTTTTGACAATTCTACCAAAACGCGAAATTAAGACAAGCGATTTATAGCCCTTCGAGCAATTCACCTCATGATTCAAGTTGCGGTAGTTGGGAGCGAGAGGTGCGACGACAGGCTTTACCGTATAGCCTACGATGTGGGAAGACTTTTGGCTGAAAGGGGTTGTATTGTTGTAAACGGTGGACTCGGTGGGGTTATGGAGGCATCTTCGGCCGGAGCAAAACTCAAGGGAGGTTTGACTGTCGGAGTAATCCCGAGCGATAGAAAGGAGGACGCAAACCAATACACCGACGTAGTGATAGTCACGGACATGGGTCATGCGAGAAACGTGATAATAGCTCAGAGTTGCGACGCAATGATTGCCGTAGGTGGTGGTTACGGGACTATTTCGGAAATGGCCATAGCCCTAAAGCTTGGTAAGAGGGTTGTTGCGATAGAGCCCGAAGTGGTGTTACCAAATCTGATAATAGCGGAGAATGCTGAAGAGGCCGTTGAAAAGGCTTTGGAGGGGTTACTTTAATGCCCATCATCAAATTTTTTGCGAAGTTTAGGGAGGAAATCGGCTTTGGTGTCCTTCGCTTGGACGTTGACAATCTGAGCCTGAACGAGCTAATCGAAGTTCTTGCAAGGGACTATCCTAAGGTTAGGGATTTCGTTAAAGAAGGGTTTTTAGCAGTGAACCGCAGGATTGTTAGAGATACGAACACGATCGTTAAAAGAGATGACGAGGTAGCATTTCTGCCCAAGTTTTCGGGTGGTTGAGATGATAAAGATTCAGAGGGAGGACTTTTCAGTCGAGGATTTGGTTGAGGAGATGAAGAGGAGGTCGAAGAACATCGGTGCGGTGGTAACGTTTTTGGGGGTTGCGAGGGAGTTTTCGAGGGGGAGGGAGGTTTTAGAGCTTGAATACGAGGTTTACGAGGACATGGCCGTTGAAACACTTGAAGAGATCAGAAGGGAGGCTATTGAAAAGTTCGACGTTACAGATGTCTTCATAGTTCACAGATACGGAAGGATAGGTATCAACGAGAACATAGTTCTCATAGTAGTTGGAGCTGTGCACAGAAAGGAGGCTTTTGAGGCTTGCATGTTCTGCATAGATGAAATTAAAAGAAGAGCTCCAATATGGAAAAAGGAAAAAACGAAGGAGGGGGAATTCTGGGTTTAGATACAGCACGGTATCTGCAACAGCCCGGCGGATAGTATAACGTATCTGAGCAGTGCTCCGCCTATCAAAACGAAGATCGACGAAATTGCGGTTATCGCGGTAACACCCGGTCTCTTGACCTCGTATCCGAATATCAGCATCACAGGTATTGCAAGACCCATCAGAACGACTCCGCCGACGAAGTATGGTGCGAGCCATCCGTAGAGAATGCTTTTAACCGACTCTATAGCCCCAACTGGCCCGTAGCTCTTTATGAGCAGGTAGAGAAAGAGAACTATGAGTTCTATTATCATCACGAATCCGTCGGTCTTGGCCATGACGTGTATCTCCTTGGCCTCTCTGTTCACGAACATCATGAGGAGAACGAGCGAAGCCAGACCAGTTGACAACGCTGAGATCATGAAAACGACTGGTAGTGCTGGAGCGTTCCAGAAGGGGATGTTGTAAACGACACCTATCAGGACACCGGTGTATGCTGCAACACCTATCCCAGCCAAGAAGGCTATCAGTCCAGAAACCCTTGCAACCGAGCCGTCTTTACTCCATGGTATCCATTTGAATATCCTCGGAGCGAGGAATATCGCATCGAAGAGCATGAACGTCGATAGTAGGGTTGAACCGATGAATATCCACGACTTCGTGTTCAGCTTTGGACTCACGAAAACCAAGTAAAACCTCTCAGGATGTCCGAGATCGAATACGAGGAATATCGAACCCACTATGACCGCGACGAGTCCCAACAGAGAGCCGTAGGTTACGAGCTTCTCGTCTCCACCCTTCCTCCAGAAGTAGTAGCTCACGCAGTAGGCCATTCCACCCAGACCACCAAGAAACAGATAGAGGGCAATCAAAATACCCCACCAAGGCTGTTGAATCAAGTAGTAGTGTTGCGGATTCAAAA
>Ga0256831_1000203_pt1 | contig 31715 bp, 29 predicted proteins | sample 132544metaG_FD_189087 | JGI IMG/M metagenome (GOLD analysis project Ga0256831, IMG submission 189087) | Hydrothermal vent microbial communities from Lau Basin, Pacific Ocean - 132-544 | ecosystem: Environmental > Aquatic > Marine > Hydrothermal vents | place: Pacific Ocean: Lau Basin | collected... | reverse complement strand
TGTGGACGATCTTCTCAAGGAAGCCGAGATGATCAAGTTAAAGATGAAGGAACTGATGAGAACGACGAAGGACACAATGATGAAGATGGGGAAGGGACTGGAGTATCAGAGCCCTATAATATACAGCTAACCGGCCCGAGGTGAGGGAGTTGTCCAGTTACTGGGACTGGTTTGAAGAATTCAGGAGATATATGAGGGAGAGAATCAGGAACATTGAGAACCTGTTCGACGAGATATCCAGCGGTTTAGACTCCACGTTATACCTGGGTTACAATAATATCAACCCCGAAGAACCTCTATACAGGATCGAAGATCATGGGGACACATACGTCATATTAATAGATCTGCCCGCCGCAGACCCTAATAGTATAACAGTAGATGTCTTCGAAGACCACATTGTGATCAAGGCTGACATAAAGGAGGAAGCTAGATATGAATATGAGAACTCTATAGGTAGGAGAGTCTGGTTAACCAGTTATAGCACGAGTATCAGGCTGCCATCACCGGTTGACACGACAACCGTGAAAGCCGATAGAAGGAATAACATGCTCGTAATAACAGTGAAAAAGAAATAGAGAGGTGCCTTTCCTGGCATACTCTAGGATCCAGCAACTATTAATACTCGCAACAGCAGTCACCGCCGTCTCATCCGCCTCGGTTATAGCGATTTTATCAGGTGTCCCCGGCTCAGCGGCGAGCTTCTGGAGAATGATTATTTCAGCCCTACTTTTAACCCCCCTAGCCGTCAAACCAAGCTATAATGAATACTACTCCTCAACCTTAACGTTGAACGGTGTACTAGTAGGGATGGCCGCTGGCTTGATGCTGGGTATACACATGTCATCGTGGCTCGAGTCACTGGCATACGCCTCTGTAGCTGTTAGCACAACCATTGTATGCACACACGCCCTTTTCTCATCGGTTTTCTCAATAGGTATAGGAGAACCACCTAGGAAACCACAGATAATCGGAATCGTTATTTCACTGGTAGGGGTTTTCCTGTTAACCGGAGCAGATCCCAGTTCCTCTGTACTTGGGGGAATACTGGCACTGATAGGGGCGGTCTCGGGGGGTGCATACTTTGTACTCGGACGGGTTTCGAGGAACAAGTTAAGCCTAAAGTTGTATCTACCCATAACTTACGCTACTGCCGCGTTCGTGTCTCTCTTGTTTTCATATATCCAGGGAGAACCTCTTACAGGATACACCTTAGAGTCGTGGGGGTACCTCTTACTCCTAGCCCTAATACCTAACGTTATAGGGCACAGCCTCCTGAACCTGTCACTAAGGTTCTCGACTGCGACCACGGTAACCGGCGCAGTTCTAGGAGAGCCTGTTGGAGCCACCGTTCTCGCGTTCATCCTTCTAGGCCAGCATCCACCTGTAACGGTCTACCTCTACATGGGAATTGTTTTGCTAGGCGTTGCACTGAGCGTTAAATCCGGGTTAGAACTATAATTCTCCATATGCCTAACATTGTGCTTGGTGGTATCCAGTTGACCGGAGAATCCTGTGGAGCCAAAGTCATGCATTACACAGAGGTGGAGGAGAGTAAGGTCCCCGAGGAAATGGGGACTAAGACCACTATAAGATGGCTTATATCCGAGAAGGATGGGGCCCCTACTTATGCTATGAGATACTTCAGAATAGGGCCAGGAGGCCATATAAACGCTCATAGTCATCCATGGGAACATGAAATATTCGTCGTAAAGGGCCAGGGGGTTGTTAGAATAGGCCTCAAACACTACCAAGTCGGGGAAGGGTACTTCATCTACGTGCCACCTAACGTTGTCCACGAATACTGGAATACCGGGCTTACTCCCTGGGAGATAATATGCACAATACCGAATAAGCCGAGTGTAGGCGAGGATAAACCCATAGAGGAATGCGATTGACGGGGTGCATAGGGATTAGCAGGCTATAACAAGAGGGTTATTATTTACCTGCCATTCCACTGGTTCCTACTTCCATTTTACCTCTTATTAGCAATTCCAATAGCGTACGTTATGGCCTTAACTCCCGCCTTCATATTCCACTGGATAAAAGGGAGTATTGGTTTAACACTCAAACTGGCGATCTGGACCTCTATGCTACTGTTGAGCCTAAGCCCTCTCCTTAGCTTTGTTAATATAAGGGTTTGGAGCTACAAGACAAGGCTACAGACAGCGACTATAGACTATGTTTTCTACTGGGGTATACCTATTCCTGTCCCCAGGGTAGGTTTTGTTGAGCAGGAAACCGTTATTGCTATAAATGCCGGAGGAGCACTCGTACCTATCTTCGTTGGACTAGTATTCATATACTCGACGCTCAAAATGGATGATCCTCTGGTGCTTTATGCCACCTTAGCCTCCATCATAGTTACAACCATATATACTTATATCTCATCAAGAGCAGTCCCAGGTGTGGGCATTGTTGCACCCGGACTGGGTATTGCACTAGTGGCTCTCGCAACTTCTATTCCAGTCCTAGGGCATGGCCCGATTTTCATTCCCGCATATGTAGGCGCTAGTTTCGGTAGTTTGATCGGAGCCGACATACTGCGTTTAATGAAGGATAGGGATCGTATTAATGCTCCTTTAATAAGCATTGGTGGAGCAGGAGTGTTTGACGGGATATACCTGTCTGGAGCTCTAGCGGTTAGTCTCGGGGTTCTATTCGGTTAAGCATAGTTGGTGTCTGGAAAGATGGCTCTAACCGAAGAGGCAATTAGGCTTTTGTGCTACATTGGGAAAAGGAGGCTCGTGAGCCCAAACAGTATAGCAAGAGAGTTTAAGGTCACTCCGACCAGACTATATCTCCTCCTAGCGAGGCTCGAAGCCGAGGGATACCTTGAACATGAGACGTATGAACAGGGGTCTAGCTGTAGCAAGTGTCCTCTGAGATTCATATGCAGGGGCTCGTGCCCCACAGGTACAGGAGTGATCAATATTTACATGTTAACCGAGAAAGGAAGAGAGTTCCTAGATAGAGGGGTATGTAGCAAGTATTGAGTAGAGCCGGGAGTGACCCGCCCCGTACACACTTATCCCCGAGGACGCGGGGTCGATTCGTACGGGACCAGGGTCCACTCGTTCATTCAGTATTCTCTTAGCTGGGAAATAAAGGTTTGTCCATGGTTTTCCTACTCTGCCGGCACTAGTTCTTGGACATCGACATCTTCGATAATGTGTCTCACTAGGTCCTTAATGTTTAGCACGCCTATAGGCTTCCCGTCATCGTCTAATACCACCATATGCCTCGCTCCTATCGCGGCCATTGCCTCCAGAGCTTTGGCCAGACTCCAAGTTGGCCTTCCCTTCAACGGGTCTCTGTTCAAGGCTTCTGAAACCGGTGTATCGAGAGGCTTTTCTTCTGCAACTATCTTTGTAACTATGTCCCTGTCACTCAAGGTGCCTATTAGTTTTCCCTCGCTGTCCAATACTAGTGCTATAGAAATGTCTCTCTTCTTCATCTCTTTGGCTACGTCTGAAACTTTGTCGTCGGGTTTTACTATTAGCGGTTTTAGTAGGGGGATAGTCATTATGGGTGGGCCTTCAGAGCATATTAGTCTAGGTGCCATAGGATCCCACCTCCATAATTATATTATAATGTTATATCTGTTGTAGATAAATTTATTACCCGTATTTTCATGGTCTAAGCCCAGAAAACTATGGAAATAAGATACTGGATCAAAAGCGATAAAACGGCGTATGGAATAGTGTACTTCAATATGTCAAAGCCACCATACTTTCTTCCAGAAACCCGGGATGCTATCGTTACACCCACGAAGATCGCTGGTGCACCCGCCATTGTGGCGTTACTGCCCAGGGTTCCGGACCAGGCGACACTCCAGTATAGGGGCCATGGGTTGATACCTGTAGCAGTCGCTAGGTCTTTTATTATGTTGAACAGAGATAGGATAAGGGCATCGTGTTCAATGACTGAAGCGGAGAGCCCTGTGAACCAGTAGAGTATTGAGTAAGCGTAGAGTGTTCCATGCCCGGTTGTTAGAGATATCATTTTCCTAGCTGCCTCGTCTATGAAGCCTGTCTCAACAAGGCCTCCAACCAGTATGAATAGACTTATATAGAATAGGAGGGCGCTCCATTCTATTCTACCGAGAACGTTCTCGAATGAATCCATTTCTCTGCCTGTAACCCTGGAAACCTCTGCTACTGCTGCCATGGAGAGTCCGCCGAGCAGTGCAATCTCACCTAGCTTCACGTCAAACCCGAGGAGACTAGATATCTCCCTCCTATAGGCCATGCCAATAATTGTCAAAACAAAGATTAGTATGGACACCTTGAGCTGTAACGACTTATTACTATCTCTCACAGAGCGTTCTACAGAGATGCCTTGGAGAGCCAGGCCGGACACGTGGTTCATCCTATTCTTCATCCATGTATAGAGAATAGCGTTCAAGACTAGGTACGTTATTGTGAGGAGAGGGAAACTCGAGGGTTTACCGTTCATCCATATAAAATCATTGAACTCAGCACCCGCAACACTGTGGAGAAGCTGGGGAGGAAGATCTCCGAGCAACAGTGCTGTCCCCATGAAATTAGCGTTTAGCGAAACAAGGAGAACCGGGAGCAGTGGGTCGAGCCCGGCTTTCCGGGATGACTCAGCGATAATCCCGCCGAAGAGAACAACTATTAACACATTATCCACGAATAAGCTGAGGAAACCTGATATTATAGCCACGGTGAACAGGAACTTGAGATAGTCATTTGACTTACGCGATGCCCAGCTGACGATCAAGTCTGAGAGCCCCGCGCCTGATAGGTACTCTGCGAGTATCCACATGCCCAGAAGAATCGATATAACATCCCAGTCCACATAATGAACCGCTTGTTCTAGTGATAGGACACCGGTAAACCCTAAGGCTAGTGCGCCTATAAGTGCGACAAGGCTCCTGTCGATAATGCCCCATATTACAAGGGTTATCGTGACAGCGAATATTAGCAATGCTATGTTTGTCAAAACACTGCCCCCGCCTAGCGCTAGTTGCCCCTGCTACTATCTGTATTATAGAACGGATTATAGGCTGTATGGTAGTGGAAGAAAAGAATAGAGGTGGAGTAGCCTGTATGACTGACTAATGGATCAATTGCTCTTCTGGGACTGTTGCTTCAACTTCCTGATCTCTTCGATCAGTAGTGGAAGAATATCCTTTGCATCGCCAACAATGCCATAGTCGGCTGCCTTGAATATGGGGGCGTCGGGGTCCTTGTTTATTGCAACTACTATCCCGGCCTCCCTTATGCCGAAAGTGTGCTGTGCCGCTCCGCTTATACCTACCGCGATATATAGCTTCGGCTTGACAGTCTTACCGGTCTGCCCTACCTGTTTCTCGTGGGGTATGAAGCCCATGTCAACAGCTTTACGGGAACCCGCGACCACTGCCCCGAGTTCCTTCGCTAGTTCCTCCAATAGGCTCCAGAGCTCCTTAGTGGCTACTCCCCTGCCTCCAGAGACTATGTAATCCGCTTTTTCTATTGGAACCTCTGTCTGGGGTATTATCTTGACCTCCTCTAGGAACGTCCTCTTGGGAGGCACGTTGTCCAGTTCTACCCAGGTTATTTCCCCCTCCCTACTCTCATCCCTCTCGGGTACAGGGAATACGTTAGGCCTTGCTGTCCCCATCTGGGGCCTTCTGGTAGGTGTTTTAATGTGAGCTAGCATTATGGCGCCGAAGGGGGGTCTGATCATAACAACGTCTCCGGTCTTCATGTCAACGTCGAAGTTTGTACAGTCAGCTGTTATTCCTGCTCTCAGGGTGTTAGCGATGTAGGGGCCGAACTCCCTGCCCCTCAGTGTTGCCGCTACGAATATGACTTCGGGCTTGACCTGCTTAGCTACTTCGGACAGTATGAGCGCGTATTGGTCTGCACTGTACACCTTGAGGTCCGGGTGATAGATTATTCTTACCTTGTCTGCCCCGTGGTAAATCATTTCTTTAGCGGCTTCTTCAAGGGCTTCCTTGTCTCCTCCTATGAGAACGCCTTCAATCCATGTTTGAAGCTTGTTAGCTATGTCTCTAGCCGGTGTGAGCATTTGGAGGCTGGCTTCATGTATTTTGCCATCTTCTATTTCTCCTATAACCCATATACCCTCGAACTCGCCGGGCTGCCTGCACTCCCATTCGGGGCATAGTTTCTCACAGTCAACCTTCTTTTTCTTCCTAACCGAAGGGTCGAAACTCACGTTTCACCACCTCAGAACGGGAGAACACCCTCCTCTTTAAGTTTCTCAATAAGCCACTTGACAGCCTCCTTAGGGTCTCCCTTGAAGACTTGTTTCTTCCTAGGTACCTCCGGTGTCCATGTTATTCCAGCTACTATTGTAGGGCTTCCCTTGAGACCTATACACCTGGGATCCAATCCCATGTCCTTGTTCGTCCACACCTGTATCGGGTTCTCGAGCTTCGCCCTTATCTTATAGGACATCCTGACAGGCCTAGGCTTCTGGCTGTGCATAGCCACAGATATAACCGCGGGGAGTTTAACCTTGTACACTTCCTCCCTGTCCTCCAGTTTGCGGCGGAAGACTATTTCTTTTTTCGACTCGTCATAGTCTACTAGCTCCTCTACATAGTAAACGTATGGGAGTTTGAGCCAGCTGGCCACCTGAGCCCCTATGTGAGCGGTGCTCGAGTCTATGGTCTCCTGGCCGAATACCACTAGGTCGACATCCCCTATTCTCTCGATAACTTTGGCTAGAACGTAACTGGTTGCCAGGGTGTCAGCTCCCGCGAATGCCCTATCACTGGCTAGAATACCGTCGTCCACGCCCATACCTATTACATGCTGCAAGCCCATAATGGCTGCTGGAGGAGCCATTGTGATAGCTGTTATTCGGCCTCCAAACTTGTCTTTCAGTTTTAGCGCGAACTCAGTAGCGTCGAGATCGTGTGGGTTAACGATGCTTGGGACTCCTTCTCTGATAAGTGTACCTGTTTTAGGGTCGAATCTTACAGCCTGGGTGTTGGGGACCCATTTTATTCCAAGTACGATCCTCATTTCCAACCACCCCTCTTTATGTGAACCTGAACATTATTCCTTTACCGCTCTTGGGGTAGTGCCATGTGATAGCATTCATCGGGCAAATCACCCTACAAGTACCGCACTCCACACATCCCTCATAGCTGAACACCACTTTGTTGCCCGCTAGTACATAGCAGCCGGCGGGGCATAGGTATAGGCATGGCTTCGTAGGGCATTTCTCACATTTGGAGGAGTCAACTGTTATGTGTGGCTCAAGGTCAACGTCCCACACGTCTCTCTGGAGTATATCATCTATTTTCATGGGTTTTACATCCTGTTTACTCTGCTCCTGTGACATCTTGTTTCCACCTCACATTTTCTTCATAAGCTTGTAGCCTTTCCAGGCCAGGGAGAACAAGCCGAAGCCAGCCTCTTTCCTGGCCTGTGTGAAACTGTTCCAAATGCCCGGCGTTTCGAGGCCGATCTCGAAGACTCTGCTGGCAGTGCCTACCGCTAGTTTAGGCAGGGCCTTGAACATCTTAGCATCACTGTATAGGTCCTGCATTCCGGTAAGCCTTGTTAGGTCCTTGTAGACAAAGCTATCCCTTAGCTTCTTCTCGTAGACGCTGAGGTTGCTCTCCGTGAAGCCTCCCTTTTCGTGGGCTTCAATTGCAGCTTCCGCGGCTAGGTAACCTGTGTATGCGGCGAAGTCTACTCCTCTGATTGTGTAGCCTACGTTGAGGAGGAGGCCTCCGGCGTCTCCTGTGATTAGGAGCCCGTTTAGGGCTAGTTTCTTGGGCATCATAGCGGGCCCTGCTTCAGGTGTTAGGTGTCCCCCGTACTCCATTATGTCTCCGTCAATCCAAAGGTTCCTCAATTGCGGGTGTAGCCTTAGTTTTTCAACCATCTGGCTTATATGTTCCTTGACTTCCTTGATGGCGTGGCCTAGGTGTAGGACTAGTCCTATACTGACGCTGTCCTTGTTCGTGTAGACGAAAGCTCCGCCTGGAATGTAGTCTGTTATACTCCCCATGAGCAGCCATGCCATTCCTTCTCCCTTGCTGAGGCCGAATCTCTCGTTGATCTTGTCCTCTCCCAGCTTAATGGTTTCCTTGGCGCCTATCGCGACTTGCTCGGGTTTCAGTTTCTCTACAAGCCCTAGTCCCTCGAGTAGGAGCCTGTTTACTCCCTCTGCATCTATTACAAGGTCAGCATATGCTTCGTCGGGCCCGCTTCCTACGCCTACTACTTTACCGTCCTTGTATAGTATTCTATCCACTGTAACTTCTTCAACTAGTAGCGCACCCGCCTCGCTTGCTTTGTCTGCCATCCATTTAGCTAGTTGCGGGAGGTATGTGGTGAAGCTTGTCGATGTGTCGGACTGGTACTCGAGTGATACTAGTTTGTTCCCATCTACGAAGCTGAGCTTCTCTTTCTTGACCCACCTGTGTATAGGCGCTCCGCTCAGCTCGTTGCCGTAGATCTTTTTGAGGGGTTCCGCGTATACTCTCCCGCCGAAAAGCTCTTTGTATCCTGGCTGCCTGCCCCTCTCCAGTATTAACACATCAAAGCCCTTCTTGGCCAGGGTGTATCCTGCCGCTGACCCAGCAGGACCCGCGCCTACTATGATTATGTCCCACTTGTTTTTTACATCCAAAACATACACCCCGCTTGGGGGGATTAAGTTTTTGTATATATAAATTGATTTTTCAACTCAATGTAACTAATTAGGGTAGAAAACACCGTTCTATTTAAGGTTGAATGATAATAGTATTAGGATAGAGGTGTCCATGTTATGCCTGTCCTATCGAAACCTCCCAGGATAAAAGTCCTCGAGGCACTGGGGAGTATTGCTGATGGAAGAGTCGAGATTGTGGAGGATAACGGTAAACTGGTGAAAGCGAGGGTGAAAAGCTCCTCTGGCGAGAGGAGCTATAATGTAATCATAGACTTGGAGTCAAAGCGGGTTTACAGCAGTGATAATGGGACTATACATAGGGGGTACGTTGGATATCCTATTATCGCTGTCCTTATGCTGAAGGGTGTTCTACCTTTTGAGGAGAAGTATGCCGAGGCTCTAAAGGGGATTCCTTGGAAAACTTTGAACGAGACATATAAGAAGTATAGTATAGTGGAGGAGATAGCGTTCAAGCAGGCTAAGAGCAGAGGAGTCTACCGCCGGCACTTGGAGGCATTCGCTAAAAGAGTTCTAGGGGAACTTGCTAGGCTGGAACTGGTTTTCGACGAGTCACTCGCAGAGACCGGCTAGTCGTCCCTCAAAGCTAAAGCATCATAGAGCTTTTTGATTTCCTTAACCGCCTCGTTCTCCAATGCTTCATCCATCCTGCTTATAACGCTAGTCTTGAACATTGCTCTGGGATACGCGTTGGATCCCACGTAGAGTCTCTTGGTTTCAATTAGAGCGTCCCGGAGCAGGGTCCTGATCTCTTCGAAGGGTCGGGTTGACACTATTAGGAAGGTCTCTGTCTCACCGGAGTTAATGGATTCCCTTTTCACCAGGCTTATTTTACCTAGGCACCTCAGTGTTGATAGGACTGTGAGAGACAGCCTGGTCACGGGAATATTCTTCAGGAGAGCGCCTACTCCCTCGCTTCTCGCTTCCCTCGATAGATAATCGAGCATCTCACCGTTTCCGCTGAACAACTTTTCTTTTCCAATGTTAAAACCGTGGAGCCGGGCGTAATTCTTGATCAACTCGTATTTCCTATAGCTTGCTCTACTGTTCCTTTTAACTAGGAACCTGATAATAGGGACGAAGCTATTTGGCAGGTAGAACACGAGGTCCCTTGTAACTGTAACGGTGAACAGCGGGGTAAGCTCCACGCCTTCTTCAACTGCAAGGCCAGCCAACACGGTGCTCATTAGTTTCGGTATGACTATGAGTGACGGGGTCATCCTGCTGTTTAGATACTTTATTATAGTTTTAAGCTTCTGGCTCCTGTCAACGCTTACACCCGGAGGTTCGTACTCGTAGAATGAAACTGTTACTCCGCGCGATGACAGGTTGTCCGCCAGGATTCCAAGTGCATGGAGGAGTGGGATCTCATCTGGGCTTGGTAGAGACACTGTTTTCACTATAATGCCGAGGTTGTTCGCAACTAGTGTGGGACCGCCCTGGAACTCCCTGGACTCCTCTACTTGAATATCCCTTACCTTGATCAATCTATACTCGTCACTATAATATCTCGAGCAGTGTCTAATGTGAGGAGGCTCCTCCACCTGTAGCACCTACAGCTGTCGCTGTCGTCAATAAATTGAGTTTGGGGAACACTATTATATATGTAAGACTCATTCTCGAAAATGAGATAAAGACAACGGTGATGCCTGCGTGGACAGGAATACTCTAATGCTCGCCTCTCAGAACACAACCCTATACAATGTTACTGAACCCGGGAAGGAGGTTTTACCTCCCAGTCTGACTCTAGCTGGAGCGCTTATCCAGTGGACCATGGTGGGTATCTTCCTCTTGGGCCCCGCGCCTTTCTTCGTTTACATAGCGAAGACCAGTTGGGCTGACGCGATTAAAGCGGCTTTGTACGCTGGGATTCTTAGTTTCCTAGTCCTCGTTTTTCTGAGACCGCTTGGGCCATTGGCGGTGCTGGTGGCGTTTCCTATTTACATGTGGGCTCTGAAAATAAGGTTTGGCAACGATTGGAGGGAGGCCTTCAGGATAAGCCTAGTGGTTTGGGGGGTCCTCCTGCTCCCCCTGCTCCTGGCGGGTAGTGAGGTGTTAAAACACTTCGAAGCTACGGGCTAGTTATATATAGTTATCTAGTCCATAGGCCTTCTTCATCTCTAAAGCCATGTTAGTTTGTTCTCTGTATATCTTGTCTATCCTAGGTAGATCGCCCGCCTCGAGCTTCTTAGCGGCATCTAAGAGGGCTCTGAGGAGGAATACTGTTTCGATAAGGCGGGATGACATTCTCAGCAGTCTCAGCCCCGAGTTAGGGGCCATAGAGACTATGTCCTCATGGTCTAGGCTCGTCGGGATATTGTGGACGCTCCTCGGGGCCGAGTCCGCTCTTAGCTCTGCTGCTATTGAGGCTATTGTGTAGTGTATTATCATGCCTCCGACACTGCTCTTCGAGTGAGCTAGGAATTTCGGTAGATTAGTATAGGACTCGTCTAAGAGTTTGTTGGCTAGTCTCTCGATCAGGTTGCCTAGCCAAGCTATGAGGATTGCCATGTGGTCAGCTGCTATGCCGGGATAAACCGCGTGGAACCCGCATTGGTGTATAACTCCTTTACTTGTTGCAATGGGGTTGCTGGAAGAGCTGCATACTTCGTTTGCAATAATGTGCTCTATATATTCAATTCCATCTAAAACCGCTCCCAATATGTTGGGTATACATCTGAGTGAGTAGGGGTCTTGGAGCCTCCTAGGCTCAGCGTTGCATTTCTCCGAGAGCAATCGGAGGGCTTCACCAACACCTTTATGAATCTTGGCCTCACTTATTACTGGAGCCCAATGCTCGCAGTTAGCCCCCAGAACCCTACCCATATCTACTACTTCGCCGATGAGCATGTCTATCAAATGCCTCACTACACCTAGAGAGTACAGTATTAACGATGTACTATAAGCAGTCGTATTGATGAGAAGCAAAGCTTCCCCTCTATCAAGACTCCACTTCTCAAGGCCACACTCCTTCAAGGCTTTGCTTGCATCCACAAGCTTACCATTAGACCACACAACCTCATTACCCAAGAGGAACTGGTTCACAACATGTGCCATCGGTGCAAGATCCCCAGAAGCCCCGACACTGCCGCGGGAAGGGATAGCAGGTGCATAGCCGCATTTGAGTGGAAGTAACAGCCGCTCAACGGTCTCGGGTCTGACCCCGGTGAATCCACGGGATAGCTGGACTATCCTAATAGCCAGTGCTAGCCTTCCTATTTGAGGAGGCATCGGTGGACCGGTTCCAACTGCATGTTCCTTTATGACTGTCTCCTCGTAACTTGGATCTGAGAGTCTGCCGGAGTCATAGAGTTTGCCTAGCCTCGTATGGAAACCGTACACTGTCCTTTTCTTGGACTCCTCGATTAGGATCCTCCTGGCCCGGGCTATCGCGTTTAACGCGTCCTCTGATAGTTCAATGCTATCGTTACCCAGCGACCATTCGAACAGTTCTCTAGTAGGCGGACACTGCTTCCATTTTATCTCCAAGGCCGTCAATGTGTACGTCACCTAACTAATCGGTTTAACCAGTATTAGGACTTAGAATATTAAGGCTTGCCGATTCGAATTAAACATGTATTAGTGTGTTCTGAATGGAGGGGCACGTGTTGAGTGATGATCTTCCAATGGTTAGGAAAAGGGACGGGTCTGTAGAAGAGTATATACCTGAGAAGATCGTCGTTAGCCTGATCAAAAATGGGATAAGCCCCACTGCTGCAAGAGCCATAGAGGGAGACATCAGGCGTGAGATTACAGGGAGAGACACTGTTTCAACTATTGAGCTGGCTTACCATGCGCTTGTGAGGCTACGCCGAGAAGGAGAGCCTTACTATATGTCATGGATATATTATGATATCAATCACAAGAGAAGGAGGACAGACTACGACATACAGAGAATCCTCAAGAAGCAGCTCGACTAGGTGAACGGGTAGACTAGCCTTTGCTCTGGCTGGTTCACACTACTGGGAAATGCAACCTTAGCTGCACTTATTGCGGCGGATCAATACCTGAGAGCATTATGCCATGGCAACCCAGGTACAGCGTTGGGGACTTAGAGAAACTTATAAGCCGCGACCCGGATCCAACTATCATTTTCTACGGTGGAGAACCATTACTCAACCCTCGTTTCATCATGGATGTGATGGACAGTATTGAAGCGAGATACGGGGTTCAGACCAACGGAACGCTACCATGGCTTCTCCCAGAGTCCTACTGGAAGAGAATGGACACCGTGCTCCTAAGCATTGATGGAGTCGAATGGCTCACAGATAAATACCGGGGAAAAGGAGTCTATCGTAGAGTAATCAAGACAGCTGAGTGGCTATCCAAAAACTGCCAGTGCAGAGTAATAGCGCGCATGACAGTAACCAAGGACACATGCATATACAGGGACGTGAAACACTTGCTGGAACTCGGGTTCTTCACACATGCACACTGGCAACTCAACGTTGTGTGGAGCGAGAAGTGGAGGTTCCTAGACTGGGCTAAGAACAGGTATCTACCAGGAATATCGAGGCTGGTAGAGTACATGGCATCCAACCTTATAGAAGGCAAAGTACCCGGGATAGTGCCCTTCCTCGGAATTCTGACAGCAGAGAAAAAGGGTGGGTGGGGCCATGTTCCATGCGGCGCCGGGTATAGGAGCTTCTCCATAGCTACCGACGGGAGAATCCTTGCTTGCCCTATAGCACTTACTGAGAAGTGGGCGGTTATGGGAGATGTTTGGAGCGGTGTTAAGAGGGTCATAAGAACTGGCGATGTTTCACCGGAGTGTCTTAAGTGCAGTCACTTCAAGTGGTGCGGGGGACGGTGCCTCTACTCACTCTATGAGAAGTACTGGGGTAGTGAGGGACAGCGGGAGATTTGCTGGGTTACTAAGAGGACAATAGACCACGTGCTCAAGCTGGTTCCTCTGGTTGAGAGGTTGGTTTCCGAAGGCGTCATATCGTGGAACGATATACTCTACGATCCCTTGAAGGACTCTACGGAAATTATACCATGAAGAGAAAAACGGTTCTTCTGGTTTAGGTTAGAAGATGTATATTGCGGGTTTCATGGGTAACGACTCTTTTTTCCTGGTAACAGACTTGGGGTGCTCCGTTGAGACTACTATTTGGGCTCCAGTCATCTTCTCCAGAACGAATTTTAGGCTTTCGATAGTCTTCTCTTCGTCGAGTGTTTTCTCTATAATGTAGTCTTTGATCAGCGGAGGCAGGTTCCTCGCTACATCGTAGAGTTTGAACGCTTTCTTAGCTGCTTGCTTCTTATTCTCCGAGATAGCTGTCATTGCTTTAACGAGCTCCCTCACGGGTTTCCCTTCATCGATGAAGTGAATAGCAAGCCTTAGATCGCTTAACTCGCTCGGTGGAGATGGAACAATGACTATCTTCTCGGGTCTTTTCTTGGCCACTTTCACGATACTCTTAATGTCCTCTACAAGCCTTTTTACATACTCCATGTAAACCTCTGCCTCAACGTCCTTTAAGGTAGGCTCAGGCCATGATGCAAGGCTGACGTATCCCTTTCCACCTATTTTAGACCACATCTCCTCTGCTATATGAGGCACGGCAGGCTGCATCATTCTGATCCAGCTGTCCAGGACTGTTCTTATCACGTACTTCCTTACAGGATCATACTTTCTCTCCTCAGTCATTCTCATATAGAACGAGAGGTCGTTCTCTATCATGTAGAAAATAGTGTTATACGCGTCCCTCAGCTTGACCTCGTCCATCGCGCGTGTGGTGTTCTCTATGTGGCGGGATAGCCTGCTGAGCATCCACCTGTCTATAACGTCTAGCTCCGCGGGGTCCATTGTTTTGGGGGAGTCGGCTATATAGCCTGACAGGCTCTCAACCATGTTATAGGTTTTTCTGAGTTGATCTGTGACACTAGCCATGAGTTCATCTGTGAAATTAGCGTCTTGGCCTATCTCACTTGTCATCGCGACAGCGGCGCGGGCCGCGTCGACCCCGTAGACGTGTAGGACCACCCTCATGGGAACTACGTTTCCGAGGCTTTTACTCATCTTCAAGCCGCCTACGAGGACGAACCCGTTTACAGTTATCTGCTTGGGCCACTTGTCTTCTGGGAATATGCCGGCGTGGTTGTAGATGAAGAATGTTAGGTGGTTAGGTATCAGGTCTTTCCCGCTGTTCCTCGAGTCCAGCGGGTACCAGTAGTCGAACTCTGCCCTCGCAGCCTCTATGACGTCGAGCGGTATACCTGTTTCCTCCGCTATCTCCCCAGGATCACCTCTGCCTAGGAGAACATAGTCCCAGAAAACCGGTTTAAGCTGCTCTGGCTTAACCCCGGATGAGCGTAGTAGATAGTTGATCGTGTAGAAAGCCATGTATATTGTTGAGTCGCTTAGACTCTCAATGATCCATCCCGGGGCCCATGGAAGCTCCGTTCCTAGCCCCCTCGTCCTAGCGCAGGCTCTCTTGTCGACCCATTCTATGGTATAGTTGAACTGGTTCCTGTAGATTTCCGGGACTATCTTCATCCTGGAAAGGAGTTTCCTAGCAAGCTCTTTCCACTCCGGTTTGCCGTAGTCTAGGAACCACTGGTTGTCTAGGACTTTTACCACAATCTCATTACCGCAGCGGCAGTATACTGGTTTGTTCAGTATTTCATACATCGAGTCGCCGTATCTTGTCGACTTAAGGAGTTTAATCAGCTCTTCCCTAGCTTCACTGACTGGTTTACCCGATATGAACGCTTCAATAAACCCCTTGTAGAGCTGGCCTTCTAGGCCGGAGGTGAGTTCCTCCGAGACTAGCCTAGTTATATCCTTCCTCATTCTGCCCTTGCTGTACTCCGCGGAGTAAACCTGCTTGGTGGCCTGGTCGAGCTTTTCTTTCTCCAGCTGAGACTTGACGCCAAGTCTTTCCACCGCATCACGGGCGGGAACCTCGCTGTAACCTTCGACTTCTATTAGAGGTATAGGTGCTAGTTGCTCCCTCGCAACGCCGATTTGTGAGAGGAGATCCTCCGGTATTTCATTGAGTGCAACAAGGTCGAAGGGAGCGTGGGCTGGCACGCTCATGACTACGCCTGTAGCAGTGTTGGGGTCGACGAAGTCTGCAGGTAGTATAGGTACTTTCTTGCCGGTCACAGGGTTTACGACTTGTTTACCTATGAACTCGCTTCCCTTCACTTTCTCTATTACCTTGACCTGCCTGAGCTGGAATCCCAGTTTATACGCTGCTTTCTCGCTGAGAACCCATTTCTCACCGTCGACAAGTGCAACCACATAGTTTTCCCTAGGGTTTATCCATAGGTTGGTCACTCCGAAAACAGTCTCTGGCCTCAGTGTTGCGGCAGGATAATACGTGTCGTCTTCGAAGAACTTTATTATAGTGAACTCGCCTATTTCGGGTTCAACATCTCCCTTCGTGTCATGCATGCCTACAGGCATGTTGTGCACTGGACACCAGCCGACAGGGTGTGTTCCCTGGACTAGGAAGCCTTTCTCCTTGAGCCGGGTGAACTGCCATCTTATGAAAGCGCTGAAATCCGGGTCTATTGTTGTGAACTCTCGTCTCCAGTCGATGCTGTAGCCGGCTTCTTTCATGGTGATCTTGCTTATCTCATGGAAATACCTCGCCATGTAAAGGGGGTCCCCTAGCTTCGGTATTATGTGGTCCGGGACACCGTAGCCTTCCCTGAATAGTTTTATCAGGGACTCGTCTCCCTTGGATACGCTCTCAGCCATCGTCAGGACAGGTGTTCCCGTGTAGTGGAAGGCCATGGGGAAGAGGACGTTGTAACCCCTCATCCTCTTATACCTGGCCATGACGTCTGTGATAGTGTAAACCCGTAGATGACCTACGTGTATAGGCCCGTTTGGGTATGGGAATGCCGCTGTTATAAAGTACTTGGGCTTAAGCGGGTCAGGCGACGGCTGGAAAACCTTGTCTCTACTCCACCTATCCTGCCATTTCCTAGCGATCTCGTTTAGGAAAACACTGAACTGCGAGGCCGGTTTCTGACGGATAATCATCTGCGCTTCAACAATAGGCGTCCCCTCAGCCATTTCTTAATACCCTATTAGGCTTGCCTAATAAGGCTTACCGGATATAATAACTGTTAGTGGATGCATGTACATTATATACGAACTGGTTATAGACTCCGCGGCCAACACAGTGGTTCATCCGGGGAAGTAGAAGACGGTGTGACGGATTGCCTGTACACAAGCTGGAGAAAACACCGAGTGACAGGGAGGTCTACAAGCTGTTACTCCCCGTCGTCGCCGACTGGTTTAGAGGTAAGTATGGAAGGTTCACTGCCCCCCAGCGTGGAGCTATACCATTAATCAAGGAGGGAAAAAGCGTCCTCGTCTCCAGCCCAACTGGAACCGGTAAGACCCTCGCATCATTCCTAGGTGTCATAGACGAGCTTTACAGGCTGGGATTACAGGGCGAACTCGAGAATAGAGTATACGCAGTATACATATCCCCCCTCCGCGCGTTGAACAATGATATGAAGAGAAACCTACTGGAGCCCCTAAGAGAAATCAAGGAGCTCGCTGAGAAAAGAGGTATTGAAATCCCCGATATAAAAGTAGCCGTTAGGACCAGCGACACTAGTCCTTCTGAAAAGCAGAGGATGACACGTAGCCCTCCTCATATTCTCATAACAACACCCGAGAGTTTCTCGATAAGCCTGCTCGCCCCACGCTTCCGAGAGCACTTGAAGAACGTCCGATGGCTCATAATAGACGAGATCCACGAGCTCGCATCCTCCAAGCGCGGCAGTCACCTGATGGTGTCCGTCGAACGGCTAGAGAGACTGGTTGGAACGGGTTTACAGAGAATCGGGATGAGTGCTACGATAGCCCCGCTCGAAGAGATCGCGGAGTTCCTCGCGGGGTACAGTGATAATGGTGTTGTCAGGGATGTGTGGGTGGTGGACGCTAGGTTCGCTAAACCCATCGACATAAGGGTTCTCAGCCCTGTTAAAGACTTGATCAGGACTCCGACGGAAATCGTTAATGAAAGCATATACAGGACCCTAGCCCGCATAGTGAAGAGGTACAGGACAACCCTTGTCTTCACTAACACTAGAAGCGCGACTGAGCGAGTAGTATATAAGTTGAGGAGACTCCTGTCAGACCTAGGTATAGCTGACATTGATGAGATAGAAGCTCATCACTCGAGCCTTGGTAGGGGGCTAAGGCTGGGTGTAGAGGAAAAACTCAAGAAGGGCGAGCTGAAAGTTGTCGTGAGCTCCACAAGCCTCGAGCTAGGCATAGATATAGGCTACATTGACATCGTCGTACTCCTAAGCAGCCCGAAAAGCGTCAGCAGGCTTCTCCAGCGAATAGGGAGAGCTGGGCACCACATTAGACAGGTGAGCCGTGGTAGGATAATAGTTGTCGACAGGGACGACCTGGTTGAGTGTACTGTGCTGGCTAAATCGGCTCTTGACAGGAAAATCGATAGGGTAAAGATACCTAGGAACCCCCTGGATGTACTGGCCCAGCAGTTGGTCGCTATGAGCATCGAGGATAGGTGGAGAATAGACGAGGCGTATGCCTTGGTCAGGAGGACTTACCCGTTCAGAAAACTTAGCTTCGACAAGTTCATGAGCGTTCTACGCTACTTGGCAGGTAGGTATAGCGAGGAGGTTGAGAAGCACAGGGTTTACAGGAAGATATGGTTGGACGAGGACGAGGGTGTCTTCGGTAGGAAAAGGGGTAGTAGAATGATCTTCTACCTGAACAGTGGAACGATACCTGACGAATCCCACGTGAAAGTGTTCACGCTTGACGGTAGGTATGTTGGTAATCTTGAGGAGGCTTTCGTGCAAATCCTGGCTCCCGGCGACATATTCGTCCTGGGAGGCAGGACGTTCGAGTTCATTAGATCCGAGGGTATGAGAGCCTATGTTAAACCTGCCGAGGGGAGGAAGCCTACTGTCCCAAGCTGGTTCTCGGAAATGCTCCCCTTAGCATTCGATTCAGCATTAGAAGTCGGCAAGTTCAGGAGAACTGTGGCTAGCCTTATACCTGTGAAGCCCAGGGATGAAGTGGTCGAGTGGCTGAGGAAGGAGTATAGGATAAGTAAAAGCGCTGCAGAGAACATTTACCAGTACATTTGGGAGCAGTACATGTATACTGGGGGGATAGTTCCAGGTAATGACTTGATCCTAGTTGAGAAGTGGACTGATGTTGGCGACGTGAACATCATATTCCACACGCTATACGGTAGGAGGACTAATGACGCACTGAGCAGGGCATACGCTTACATGGTGGCTGAAGAGACTTCCTATCCTGTTAGGATAACTGTAAGCGACAACGGTTTCATGCTAACAGTTCCACGGGACGCGGAAATCGACTATAAAGCCCTGCCCTACATGGTGACGCCCGAAAATCTGGAGCACGTATTAAGGAAGGCTGTTAGAAACACCGAGATGATGAAAAGGATTTTCCGCCATGTAGCCCAGAGGAGCTTTATGATACTTAAAAGATACAAAGGACATGAAAAAAGCCCGCACAGGATGCAGTTAAACGCTCAAACCCTGCTTAGAGTAGTGGGGAACATGGACGGGTTCCCCGTTCTGGAGGAGACTTTCAGGGAGATCTTCGAGGATCACATGGACATAGACTCTGCGCGACTGGTCCTTCAAGGTATAAAGGATGGATCCATTAAACTAGAGTTCTTCGAGGCTAATAGGGCTCCCTCCCCGTTCGCCCATCACCTGGTGGTCCAGGGGTTCAGCGATGTTGTACTGATGGAGGATCGGAGGAAGCTTCTGATGAAGCTTCACGAGCTGGTGGTTAAGGCGTTGGAGAGCAGTGCCTAACTAATATATACTCTATATACAATTCTATATAAGATGGATCCTGGAAAAAGGTGGAGGCATAATGCCTGAACTCGTTTTCCCCAGGAGGATAATATACGACGAAAACGCCGGGGACTCACTTGTCAATCTACTGGCAACACTGAATGCGTCGAAGGCTCTAATAATCACAGACAAGAATATCGGGGAAGCCGGCCTCCTGGATACCATTACATCCTCCCTCAAACAGGCGGGAATAAGCTTCGCTATATACGATAATGTAGAACCTGAACCCCCGATCGATACTGCAAGCGAAATAGCCAACTTAGCAAGCAACGCAAAACCCGATGTTTTCATCGCAGTAGGAGGAGGAAGCGTTATTGACGCGGCTAAAGCGAGTATAGTTAAATACGTGAGGCCGGATATTGACGTTAGAAGCATTAGCCCCTTCGAAAACATCGGGCTAGAAGCACGTAAACCGGTCTTGATAGCCGTTCCAACCACAAGTGGAACGGGGAGCGATGCCACACTAGGCGTGGTTCTAACCGACCATACAGAAGATGGAAGAGTAAAGCTAGCACTAGGCTCGCCGGAAGTCGTGCCATACGCCTCTATACTAGACCCAGGCATGGTTTTATCGTTGCCCAGGAACCTGAAGGTGTGGACGGGTACAGATGCTCTGTCACACGCATTGGAAGCCTACGTGTCAAACCAGGCCAACCCTGTCTCTGACGCTCTGGCAGAGAAAGCTGTTGCCCTACTATTCAGGTACCTCCCAGACGCGGTTACCGGTGATGCGGTCGCTGTGAGTAAAGTTCATCTGGCGGCAACGATGGCTGGTGCCGCTTTCTCCAATAGCGGCTTAGGCGTTGCCCACGCGATCGCGCATCCACTGGGCAGTATTTTGGGTACACATCATGGGATGACTGTTGGGATAGTCCTACCATACGTCATCGAGTATTACATCAAGCACAGTCCTGAAGTAGCCGCTAAGTACAACGTTTTAGCCGGAATTGTGAGCTTACAACTTGGACGAGATATCGGAGGCATTATAGACGGCATCAAGTGGCTATATGATAGGCTGGGCTTTCCATTAAGGTTCGAGGAGGCAGGTGTGGCTAGGGAGAAGTATGTTGAAGCGGTTGAAAAGGTTCCGTTTATGGCGCTTCAAGACGCTGATATGGCGTTTGCCCCTGTTATTCCTGACCCCGAAGAAATAAAGTCTCTACTAGAGAAAATGTATTAATCAGATATATCTCTACCCTGGGGTGAGATTTTTGAGTGAGAAATTTGTTCCTACACCCGAATGGGCGAAACTATTCTGTGAAACCGTGAATGAGCTAGAGGGGTACAGGAAAAGCGCGAAGGGTTGGGTATGGCCTATTCTGTTCAAAGCCAAAGACCTCCCTGATGATGTTAAGGAGATGTATAAGAGCGACGTTATAGGATGGAAGCTGAACCTGAATAATGGGACGTGCGAAGGAGTAGAATGGTATGATAACGCTGAGAACGCTACAGCCGACTATGTCTTAACAGCCTCATTCAAGGATTGGCTTGACATCCTGGAGGGAAAGCTGAACCCTACCACTGCTTTAATGAGGAGGAAACTTAAGATTGAAAAGGGAAGCTATGCAACCGTTCTGAGATACCCTATAGCCGCGTTATACCTAGTAAAGGCGGCGAAAATCGCTTGGGAAAAAGCTAGGGGAGCGAAGCAAGGCTAACTATCTCCCGGGCTATCAGGGGTGAAGCAGTGAACCCGGGGCTGTCTATGCCGGCTGTAACAATAATATTACCCTTTTTACCTATGTAGAAATCGTCTTTTGAGAGGTTCTTCGCCCTAGTCCCGGCGGTGTACCCCTGTATATCAGGCTCATGTGAGAGTAGGTCGATGTATATCTCCACTGTTTCAAATGCTTCTTCGGGAGTAACACTTGTATCCCAGGGATTATTGGTCTCCGAAAAAGAGGGCCCCAGTATTACCCTGCCATCTGGCAGTGGGATTATCCCTCCTCCCTTGGTCTTCTTCGACCTGGACTTAGATATTAACGGGGCGATTATTGCGTTGCAATTAAGCCTTGTGTACACCATTACTCCTTTGTAAAAACCGATTCTCGGCAGGTATCCATTGTAGATTTCCCTTACTCCGGGTCCCGCCGTAACTGCTACTTTGTCAAAGCACTCCCTCGTATCTATAGACCGTATACAAGCCTTCTTACCCGTGTCTTCTACGGAAACAACTTTTGTTGCATACCTTATCGCTCCACCGTGCTCTTCAACCCATTTGGCTAGAGACTCGAGGACCTCGAGTGGATGAACGGTGCCGTAGCCTTCCACTTTGAGAGCTCCATTAACACTCTTAGTGAGGTCTGGGCATTCTCCCAGTACCTCGTCTCTCTCTACGCGTGTAACAGGGTAGCCCAGTGATTTCAGTATGACTCCTGCTGTTAGAGCTAGTGTTTTCTCCTTCGTGTTTCTGTAGACGAGGAATAAGGGTAGCCTTCTAACTCTGAAGCCTAGTTCTTCTGACAACCTATCATATAGCGGGTTTGCTTTTTTCGCCATTCTAGCTTTCCTGTTTATGAAAGGAGGCTGCAGTACATGTAGAACACCGGCGTTATGTCCGCTTGCGCCATACCCTAGGCTACTAGACTGCTCGTATACGGTGACGTCGAAATTGTTTTTGAGTGCGTGGTACGCGGTCTGTAACCCTATAATGCCTGCTCCAATTATTCCCAGTTTCAACTCTTGCCACCGAAGAACTTGTCCCGGAGAATGCTCGTTGGATCGAGGCAATTCTTCAGCTTGCTTAACAGTTCCGTTCCACTAGGCCCATACTCTGCTTCCAGGTATTTCGCCCTCATTCTACCGACTCCATGGTGGTGTGATATGCTGGCACTATGCTTCGAGACCTCGCCCATCAATGTATCCCATATCGAGTTATATGTATCTCCAATGTTCTCTAACGAGTATGCTATCGTGTAGTATAGGGCGACACCGCTTTGGTAGAAGTGGCTCGCATGCACGCCTGTGAAGAAGACTCTATCCAGTTTCCCAAGACTCTTCATGCTTGAATCATACAGGTCATAAGCTGACCCCCATGGTACTGATATTTCTATAGTCTCGAAACCCATTCCCAGTTCATACAGCTTCCATAGATCGGATATGACGTTAAACCTCTTGCTCAACCATTTATCCGCTAACTCCGCTCCTTCCCATGGATCAGCATTAACTATTTTACCTATACCTTCTATTTTGGCTTCCACAACATTACACTCGCCTTCCACAACCCCTATACTTACGCTTCCATCTACCCCGAAGTGTAGAGGAGACTCCTTCTCATCATAGACGCGGAACAGGTCTGGCGGGATTCTACGCCTAACAATACTCCTCGCATTCCCAAGTGAATTCTTGAAAGACGCTGATATCCACCCGACTTTCTCGGAGCATTCAGGGAGATCGTAGGCTGAGAGGTAAGCCCTTGTTATAACCCCGTATAAGCCTTCTCCTCCAATAAACATCTGCTCGAGAGGTAGAAGTACGCTCCGGCGGGGAGAGGGTTTTATTCTAACCAATCCAACCGAGGGAACAGCCACGTTTAACCCTCTAACCAAGTCTTCTATTCCACCGTAACCAGTCGAGTACTGACCTATGCTTCTAGTGGATATGAGCCCTCCAATAACCGCCTCGGGGAACGACTGTGGGAAGTGGCGGAGTGTTTTACCTTGCTTGTTCAACCATTCCTCGAGTGTTTTAAGGTAAACGCCTGCCCCCACATCTACGATACCCGACTCCTCGTCATACCAGTCGATCCAGTCAAGCCTGGACAGGTCCATTACAACCCAGTTTTTATCCGGGACTGCTCCTCCGAGAACGCCTGATCCTCCCCCATAAGCCACTATTTGGACACCATGCCTCCCCGCCAACTCAAGTAATTCGACAACCTCCCCCTCAGACCCCGGCAATACGACGCCTGAGGGCAAACTCGCCCTGCCGCCGGAGAGTTCCTTGTATACTAGTATGGGCCAGTAGTCCCTGGAATAAGGGTACCTCTGCCAATCACTTAGTAGAACCCATCGAGATCCTAGTAGCCCGGTGGCTTCCTCGAAAAACTTGTCCAAACTCATCTCTGAGCCGCCTCCTCTATTAGGTCTAGGAGAGTTAGGGATTGATAGCCTAGTTTCCTGAGGAGCATTTTCGCGTTTGAGCAGAGAGTAACCACGGGCCTCCCAGGATTCGTGTTGCGCATTGTGTACATGGCTATTTCCCTAGCTAGGTCCGGGTGTTTCACCGGTAATCCTCCGCCGCCGGCAACGCATCCCTCTACAATGGACTCGGGAGATCCTAGTACTTGTGAGATACCACCTATTATATCGTCACGGTATTCTCTCGGTGTTTTACATGGAATATGTAAAGTGTAGCCATTGTCTCCTAGGAGGCGCTTGGCGCCTAGGCTCTTAAGGATCTTTAAAGGGGATACGAGGCGTTTTTCACTTAGGGATAATGGGGTTAAGGCATCCATGTCATCTGCCAATATGAATTCAATACCGTTCAGGTTTAGTATGGGATTTCTCCCGCTCCAGTATGTCTCGCTTATAACTCCGCTGTCAACCCAGTATAAACTATAGTCTCCTCCAAGTGTCTTTACAATATTCACATTCGGCTTGGAAGGTGAGACCACTAGCAACCCGGGTTTACTGTTATTGGTAAGCCTCTCAACTCTTGCTTCGGTACTGCTAATATATTCTTGGCCCCTTAGAACTCTGACTGCCTCCCAGACCTTGTTACCCATCGGGCATGCGTACTCGCATGACCTGCATCCTGTGCATAGCCACAGAGCATCCTCCATATCCTTGCTACCCTCCATAAATTTCAGTGCTATCCGGGCGAGGTTGTTGGGTGCGGAGGCTCGGATATGGGTAGCCATGTATACAGGGCACTCAGTTACGCATATGCCTGGGCATAATACACACATGTTCAGAACGTTCCTCGGCTCGGTCAAAGAGGTGCACCTCACATAATGGAATACGGGTTCTTCATCTTCTTCTGTATTACCATGGCCCACTCGACTATTTCCCTGCTATCCAGCACAGCAAGCTCCGGGTCCGGATCGATCTCCTGGAATTCTTGTTCGAAGGTTACGTTTATTCCCTGTGATTTGGCCGCTAGTAAGGCTGCTCCCAGTGCTGACGTGTCGTGCCGCCTGGAGACCCTTATTTTTTCTCCCAGGTAAGAGGCTACAAGCTCGTTGAACCTGGTGAGACGGGTTAGTCCACCGGTTACTCTTATATCGGATGGAGGCCCGTACTTCTCCTTCAAGACGTTGTACACGTATGAGAGTGCCGCGGCTACACCGTGGGCTAACCCGTTTGCAATGCTTTTCATTGTGTAACCCGGTTGAAGCCCTATTATACCTGAAACTCCTCTCGACAACCTGGGAGTTCTCCCTCCCCAGATGTAGGGCACCACCAGAGGCGGGCTTGCTGGGGTTATGCTTTCATCCATTTCCCTATAGCTTCCCCCAAACATGTTTTCCACGAACCACTCGACAGACTTTCCCATACCAGTCAAGTATCCCTCCACGCCTGCTATCCTAGAGTCGCTTCCGACGTAAAGTGCCACCGGTATGGTACCGCTTGGATACCGGCTTGGAGGGCTTCGTTTTCCTAGGGATAAGTCCACAAAAAACCCGGTTCCCAGGCTTATCTTCATACACCCCCTGTCCAGGCAGTCTAGCCCTATGCTCGCCGCCTGCTGGTCCCCTATCAATCCTCCAATAACGACTTGATCGCTGGGTACCTCTAGGCTCAGCGAGTCATGCATAACTAGCTCGGGTATCTGAATCTTCGGGAGATTTAGAAGGTTGAAAACTATACCTAGGGGTCTGAGGGTCCGAGGGTTTATTAATCCTGTCAGTGCCGCCGTGGAGGGATCTGCCGCGTATTTACCTGTTAGCATGTAGGTCAGGTAGCCGTCTATGTTCCAAGCATAGGCTTTACCTTCTGCGAGAGGTTTTTCTAATGATGGACTGTCGAGAAGGTATGTTTTCAACCTGGTTCCGAGGGACTCGGGGGAGAGAGCTGGGCCTATAAAGGGTAGCTTCGCTGATATCCTCGCTTTTAAGGGTAGTCTGTTATAGTTAATTGTAGATCTTAGATCCATCCATGTTATTATGGGTGACAAGGGTTTCTTGTCTTTACCCCAGATCACAAGGGAGCCTCTATAAGTGGACAAGCCTATTATTCTCGAGCCTAGCCTTGCGGATTTCTCTATTAACTCCTTTATTGTTTCAAGCAGTTTCAGTGGATCCTGCTCTGCTATTGCCCCCTGGAGACGGGTTGTGTTTCTGATATGGTATTCCTTGGTTGGAACCATGGATTCGTCATAGATATACATCTTTATTTTACTTGTTCCCACATCTAGCCCTGTGATCCTAGGCTCGTCCAATTATTCATCACTACCAGCTACAATCCTGGGCCCTATGTGGTTAAGTGCAACTGGGCCGAATAAGTTATCTTCGACTGGGGGTCAAGGCAGGAATTGTTAATTGTGTAATGGTGCGAGGCTATTTTGCGGTCATTCTGAACGGTTTTACTTTGCCTGTCAGTGCTTTTACTATAACTAGCTTCTGTATTTCATTGGTACCGTCTCCTATTTCTATCATCTTGATGTCTCTATATAGTCTCTCAACCTTTGACTCCTTACTATACCCGAAACCGCCGTGGACTTGTAGCGCGAGCCTTACAATATCGTTGCCCCATTTAGCGGCGGAGTACTTCGCTATGCTTGCCATTCTTATGTAGTCAGGGTCTCCCTGGTCCGCCTTCCATGCGGCTGTATATATAATGCTCCGTATTGCCTCTAGCTTCACCGCCATGTCCGCTATGTGTGACGCTACCATCTGGTGGTCTATGAGTGGCTTGCCCATGCTTTTACGGGTCTTTGCATACTTTAATGCTTCCTCGAAAGCTGCCTGAGCGACTCCCAAGCCCGTTGAGGCCGTAACTATTCGGCCCTCATTCAAAGCCATCATAGCTATTTTGAACCCTATTCCCTCTTCTCCGACAATATTACCGGCCGGTACACGGCATTCGTTGAATAGGACTTCTCCTGTCCCAGATCCCCTGTATCCCATCATTTCCAGCTTGGATACCTCTGTACAGTCTGACCGGTCTACTACGAATAAAGTGATACCTCTATGCCTGTCCTCCGGCTTACCTGTTCTCGCCGCGACTAGGAAGAAATCAGCGTATACCGAGTTTGTTATAAATGTTTTTCTTCCAGTAATAATGTATTCATCTCCATCCCTTACAGCCTTAGTAGTTAGTGATGCCGCGTCGCTCCCGCAGCATGGTTCGGTGAGGGCGAAAGCTCCTATGCCTCCGCTTGCCAGTTTAGTTAGGTATTTCTCCTTTAGCTCTTCGGATGCATACTCGACAAGCGGGTAGGCCACCATGTCCCCGGATACTGTTGCAAGTATGCCGACTCCACTGCTGGATCTACTCAATTCTTCGGCTACGACGGAGGTTTCCAGCAATGTGAACCCTGGGCCACCGTATTCTTCAGGTACTCTCATCGAGGTGAAACCCATTTCGCCGAGGCGGCTTAGGAGTTCTCTACTAATAATATTTTCTCCGTCAATCCTCTTGGCCTCGGGTTCCACGTATTTCTCGGCGAACTCCCTGACCATACTCCTGATTACAGGTAACTGGGGATCCAGAGTATCAAATACCAATACCTAGTACACCTCCAGAAATCTGGTGGATAATGTAATGAACCTGTTTTCACATAAGAAAGGTGTAATTGCATGTGAAAAATAAATTTATTCTAAACCATTCGAGGAGCCTCAGGAAAGGCCAATTCAATCACCGGTAAATCATGGACAGCTGGGTCATCATAGGCTCCTCGAGTACGTATTTAGTGTTCTCTGAGTTATATTCTACGGATAACCCTCCATCCCTTCAATCCTATTATCACTCCTTTCCTCCGTAAATCAACTATTTGCCTGCTAAGCTCTTTCTGCTTGAGCCAGTCACCGTATAGTCTACCTTTCCCCAGAAGCTTGAATAGCCTCTTTACAAACCATTCTGGAGGATCCTTAGGCTCGAAACTCTCCAGCGGCGTACCTGGCAAAGGTAGGAAATAATGGGCATGTATCCGTGCGTTATAGCTATATGCGAGTTTCTCCGTGAGTCTCAGAGTGTCAGAAAGGTCTTCTTCCTCCTCGAATGGGAGGGCATAAATGAAGTCCACGTCAGCTCTGAATCCGTGTTTGTTAAGTGTTTCAACCGCATTAATGACCGTCTCAACATCGTGTCCGCGGTTAATAAGGGATAGAATTCTCTCCGAGCCGGATTGGGCGCCTATTATAATATTCTTATTGGAAACGGTTTTCTGGAGGCATCTGACTGCCTCGTCTACACAGGCATGCTCAGGCCTTATCTCACTTGGAAATGACCCCATGAAAATCCTCCCTTTGAAGCTTCTTCCTGCTTTGTATAGGGTTTCCAGGAGATCGCATAGACCCCGGATATTCATTTCCCTTCCATCTGAAAGGTATGAAAAGGCGTTCGGCGTTATGAATCTTAGATCCCTCCTCCCACTCTGCCAGAAAATCTTCGCGTAATAGACAACAGTTTCTATAGATCTATGTTTGATAACTGCCCCGTGCATGTATGGGACTTCACAATACCTGCAACCCCAGACGCATCCCCTGGTTATCTCTATAGGAGCATAGATCCCCTCCCAGTAGGGGAACGGGGGGTATTTATCTAGGTCAACGCGCCTCTGCCTACCCGTATAAACGGGTCTGCCCCCATCCCATGTTACAACCCCCTTTACCTTGAGTACATCGTCTCCTTCCAAGTAATGCCTTAGGTAGTCAGGCAGTGTCTCTTCTGACTCGCCGTGGAAAACCGCTTGGAACCCTAGACGGAGCGTGCCCAGGGGATCTCCCGTAGCATGAGGGCCACCCGCGACTAGGTGAATCCCGTGTTCCCCGGCAACTTCCGATACTCTCTCTATTTCCATTCTGAGCTTGGGTATGACCGTTGTCAGGAGACTGTAACCTATAAAAACAGAGTATCCCTTAGCCTGGAGGTTCACCCCGTCACGAAGCATATTTGAGGGATCTTTGTACGATCTCACGAGAACATGGAACCCGTTGTCAGATAGTTCTTTTTCGACTGCGGCTCTTAGCTGCGCTAAACTATATCTAGACTCCTCAATGTATCTTAATAGCAATGCCAGCTTCATCCCGGTACCTCCCTTCGGTCACTTACATTTGCCTATCAGATGGATGTACCATCCGGCAACCGCGTCGTACATCATCTGGGCAGCTATACTGGCTAGTATTAGTGACATGAACCTCGATAGGGCCCTGACGCCTGTTCTACCTAGTAGCCGTATAAAGAATCCTGATGCCATTAGTGTTGCGTAAACAGTCAATACCCCCGCTAAGAACCCGGTTATAGCGTGAAGCAACGGCATCGCCGTGCCTAGATATATTAATACTGCTAGGGTTCCAGGCCCTACCATCATTGGTGTTGCAAGGGGGACTACGGCGATTTCCCTCTTGTCAACGGTTTTGCTTCTCGGCATACCGCTCATCATGTCAATAGCGATTACCATTAAGAGCACGCCGCCTCCGAACTTTATAGCCATTACGGAGAGATGGTAGAATCTGAGTATCAGGCTCCCCGCTATGATAAAGATTAAACCTATGATCGTGACTGCTATGACTGCAGTGTTCAGTATCTTTGCTCTGGCCTCCTTCCTAATTCCCTCGGTCAGTGTGAGATAGTTTCCTAGGATGGAGAAAGGATTCATTATGGCTACTATTTGACTATATGAGAGTATTACGTCGACTGTGAACCCGGGCATTTACCAGCCCTCGCCTATGCTGTCCAACCGGATTAGAGGTAGTTCCTATATGATATTTTCCTCCTTGACACGTTGTACTTGTCGACGATGTAGCCTTCCCACTCTAGTACAATACCCTCCTTCTGCAGGGTGTCGAGGAGGTCCAGCAGGCCTCTAATCTCTTGAGGGGGCACTGAAACCCATGCCAAACCCGTTGTACCGTCTTCATCTGATAGGGCGTAGTCGGTGTATGGATGCTCCGCCAGCGCAGATGAAATGCGGTGAGCGGCTTGGCTGTGAGTCTTATAGAGCAGGACTATATCCAGGTTTTCCGGGCGGTGGGATAGTTTTATGTGAACACCGGTGACCATCCCCCTGCCTATTATGTGGTTGAGGAAATGCCTCCTGACCCTGCTGTATGTTACATTAGAGTATTCAGGCTCTATTTTCCATCTCCCCTTGGAGACGGCTTCCTGTAGCCTGCTAGCTATCTCCCTCATTGATAGGAAGGGGTTTGACTCTATCTGCTCTAGGATGAACAAGTCTATTTCATCGTATTTTATTCTCCTTTTAGGAGTGACTATCCTCTGGAACTCTGATGCCTTCACCGTTTCTAGCAGGTAATCCCACCTAGGTTTAACTGTTCTATCTAGCACGTCGTAGTAAGCCCTGAGATTCGGCTTTGAGTGGTAGTAATTGTCGAAAACGTATATGTCGCCCTCTACTTCTTCTTTACTAAGAGATTCTATGACTGACTGCATTTTATCTGCGGGAACAGCATACTGGAGCAAAACTCCTTTGGGTATGAGAGGAGCCTCTAATTCGAGGAACGGTGAATCATACCGCTTGCCTTTCCTCAGGTTCTTAGATAGTACCAGCATCCTCTTTATTCCCAGCCCACTATAGTTTATGTCGGCCATGAAAACCACGTTCGATTCATGGAGGGTTTTAACTCTCCTCCACAGTGTTGACACGTGTAAACCCATATCTTCCGCTAAACTAGTGATCGTGGGTAGACCTGGGGTTCCCTGAATCTTCTCGATTATTTCGATGAAGCTATATGATAGTTTGTCGTATATTTCTCTTCCACGTCTCCCTCTCATACCCTTCAACCTCTTTCCCTGTAGTATCAATCTGCTCAAAAAATTATTAATAATTCCTTAGCCAAAATCTAGGGATTTAGGCTAAGATTTTAAATGATTGCCAACCGGGGTACCCAGAAGAGACCTTGAAGAGGACACCCCGGCTGTTTCAACATCTAACATCTCATAGAGAGGGTATTCTCCCTTGATTTTGATGAGAGGCGGGTATGATCCGGGTGGCCTTGCAAGGCTATAAGGCGGGTCCCATTCCTCGATGAATACATTCCTGATCAAGGTGCCTCTGGGAAAAACTCTTGGGAGCATCAATGTGTCAAACCTGCTCCGAACCCACTTAACGAAGGAGCGATGTCTAGCACTGTATTTTTCTCCGATTCTAGCTTTAAGGAATGAGACTCTAGTCCCGGGGATGATCATTAGTTTTCTAATATTGACCCTCCTCACCAGCAGTCCTTTCTCCAGTAACGTGGATAGAAACTTTTTGTTCAACTCCAGGGTTTCACGGGTCTCGCCGGGTAAACCTAGTATGAAATTTATGCCGGGAAGCAGGTGTGGAACACCGTCGCTATCCCTTATGCCCCCGTACTTGTTTAACATTTCAATGGCCTGCATAGCTTCTTCCGAAGTAACGTTGAGGTTATTTATCTTAGCAACACGAGGATCTGCCGACTCGAGTCCCAGGGCTGCTGTGTCGCCAGGCGTGTGATACTGTACTAGTATTTTAGTCAGTTCTATAGAGAGATCGGGGTACCTAGCAATAGTTCCTGGATTCACATTGTCTATATGGAGGGTCCTCAGCTTTGGAGCCACTGACCGTATTCCCTTCAACAGTGATTTGACCGCGCTAGGATTGGGTTTTGGCCACTCGGTTTCTCCCAGTTCCTTTGAACCCACTACATAGAAGTCCGATTGCCTCCCGATTCTGAAATCTACTACTCCATTCTTATATAGAGCCTCTACTTCAGAGACTATGCTCTTTAAATCACGGTGTATCGGCCTTCCGTACAGCGGTTCAATGCAGAAGCTACAGCCTCCGGAAACCCATCTAGAACACCCCCTGTACGTTTCGATCTCTGCTATTAATCCGTGGCCAAGCCTACGGTGCATTCTTACGATTCTAGCACCTTTCACGGCGTATATACTGGTGTACCGGTAGTCTCGACGTGTTATCCAAGTCCTAGCCCTTTCAGGGCCCTCAAGAATTAGCTCCCTCATATACTCGTCTATATCGCCTGTAACAACCGCGTCGAACCCGGAGTGCTCTAGTCTTCTCAGTACACTCGCTATAGAGCCTCCCTCTATTCCGGT
>Ga0256831_1000202_pt1 | contig 31782 bp, 25 predicted proteins | sample 132544metaG_FD_189087 | JGI IMG/M metagenome (GOLD analysis project Ga0256831, IMG submission 189087) | Hydrothermal vent microbial communities from Lau Basin, Pacific Ocean - 132-544 | ecosystem: Environmental > Aquatic > Marine > Hydrothermal vents | place: Pacific Ocean: Lau Basin | collected... | reverse complement strand
TACAAATATTATGAATTATAAAAAAATATTTATTTTGTTTCTAATGCTAACTCAAATTTTCGCTTATAGTCAGGATATTAATACTGCAAAAAAAGAAATAAAAGATAAAAAGTTTGGTCTTGCAATTGGAACTACTATTATCAGCCTTTTTTATCATGATAGATACGGAAGCGAATATGGGGGTTGGGCTAATGGAGGACTTACCCCTACTATTGATTTAGTGTATTTTAAGCAATTAAAGAATAGATATTATTTTCTGCCTAAATTAGGTTTCGTCAATAAAGACCAGATTTCCGAAGGAGGAGTACCTTATTCTTTCAATTATATCACTTTTTCAAGCTTGTTTAGTTATAGTATTGGAAGTGATAAAAACAAGGGATATGTTGGGATTGGACCTTATGCCGGATATCTTATAGGAGCTAAAAAAGGACGATTCAAATTAGTGGAAGATGATTTGAAAAAAATTGAATTTGGTATCGAATTGCTTTTGGGTCTTAAGTCAAATACTAATAAATATTATAATCCTTTTTCTTTCGGAATAGTGAAAATTCAATTGGGATTAACTGAAATTTTATATTTCAAGACATTCAGTTATTCTATAGCATATATAGGATTTTCATTCTAAGGTTTTTTGCAGACACTAAATATACCAAATTTTGGTATTTGTAAAATAAGTTTGATTTATTATAAATAAAAACGCATCCATATCACTCGGGAACTATTTTGATCAGTTTGTTCAAAGCAGAATTCGTGAAGGTCGATTTAAAAATGTCAGTGAAGTTATACGAGCAGGTTTAAGACTTTTAGAGGAAGAAGAAAATAAGCTTATTGCTTTAAAAAATGCGATACAAGAAGGGATAGATAGTGGAATTGCTTATGATTTTGACCATAAAACACATCTCGAAAATCTAAAAGTAAAAAGGCAATCAAATGGCTAAATATAAATTGACAAATAAGGCTGTTGAAGATTTAGCCAATATTTGGAATTATACATTTGAAGTTTGGTCAGAGAGGCAAGCAGATAAATATTATGAAATGTTAATTTGGAATTTCCAAGAAATTGCTAATAATCCAAGTTTAGAACCCACCTCACTCCTCCCTTACAAGGCAGGAAGCTGCACCCCCTAGTGAAATACTTCGTTGATTTCACGGGGTAAACCGCAATAGCACCTCTTTTCTCAAAAAAATAGCATTTAGTTATAAAACAAGATAATTTTCAAATAGCTATTTTTATTAATCAAGCACCTCCACGACTCCTTTCCCTTGCTAAGGGAAGGGTCGGGGATGGGGTCTGATGCTAGATTTTTCAAGGAGACCCCTCCCACAAGCCGAAAAAAGAGAATTACACCTTTCTATTTTGAGTTAAAATTACCTGCTAATAGGTGTGTATTTGCATGCAGAAAAACAATGTATTATGAGTAATAAAAATATATATGTAAAAAATACCATGAAAAAATTGTCCAAAAATAGCCTGTTTTGCACTTTAGGTAAGTAGAGGGTAGATGAAATAAAGTAGTTTTAGATAAAATTAGATGATAATTTAGATTTAAGTTTAAAATAAACATGACTTATATAAATTTATTTAGTTTATAATATAGTTATGGCTCATAAGGGTAAATAATAAACAGAGTCGAGACTTTTTGGTTTATTAACTATTAAAAGTAAAATGGCAATACTAATTTATCCATTTGAAAAGAAACTATTTTCAGTCTATCCAAATACATTTGATGACATATTAAACATCATTTCAAATTTCAAGAAAAATAGTGAGTGTTTGTAATCACTTTGGGGAGTCAAATTAAGAAAACCGAACTACAAGAGGTAATATTGATATAGATATAAGTAAATTTATTGAAGTTCTTTATATCTATAGGGCAGAAAATGGAGAAATAGAGAGAGTGGTGAAATGGTAAGGGAACAAATTGCTTAAGAAAATTGTTTCTATTAGTGAATCAAAGTCTTAAATTATGTCAACAGCGGAATTACAAAATCAAGTAATAAGGAAAATAGTAAATATTGATAATGAATATTTATTAGAGGACTTGTTAAATATTATAGAATTGGAATCATCTGATGAAGTTGTTCAACTTTCCACCTTTGAGAAAAAACAAATTGAAATTGGTCTAAATCAAATTACAAACGGAGAGACTTTTACTAACGACGAAGTTGAGAAAGAAATGAAAGATTTGCTAGGTTATGAATAAAACTATTATTTGGACAAAACGAGCAAAGTCTCAAAGAAAAGAAATTCTTAAATATTGGATAAATCGTAATAAAAGTAATAGGTATTCGACAAAATTAAATATTCTTTTTGGACTTGCTGCTGATTCACTTTCAGTCAATCCAGAACTAGGTAGAATAACTGAAGTGGAAAATGTGAGACAAAAAATTGTTAAATCGTACAAATTATTTTATAAGGTAATAGAATCTGAAATATTTATTATTGCACTAGTTGATATGAGAAGGGACCCCGAAGAAATAAGAAAAATGTTAAAATAAGAAAGTACGAGCCATAACAAGCAATGATGATGGAAGATTTCGCTATCGCTCATCCTCCACATGTCGCGGCAACCATTCATTTTCTTCTACTTCATTCTAAGGTTTCCAGAACAATAAAATCCCTAATTAGACTTTAATCCGGGTTAAATTAAAAATAATCGTTATATAATAAACTTTAACAAGAATAATAGCATTTATATAATGATTTGTAGACTCTATTGTGCAACGCAAGAAATAAGTGTATATTTGTAGTTGTTTTTTGCACGGTGCAATAGTGTGCAGCATTATAAAAATAAAATAATACATGAGTGAAAAAACGATAAATGAAGACTTTCCGGCTTTTTTAGAGCTGTTTCCGGAAGTCGAAATGCCAATAACCCTGTCCTCGGAACATTTTTCCACTTTTAGCAAGTACAATAAACCGATACCTGAACTTGCGATTTGGAAACATATAATAAATGACGGTTCTGATTTTGAAGAAATAGAATTAACGGAAAATACTTATGATGATGAATATATTGCGTGTTTGAAGATTCCGGATACTCTTCATTTTCTAGCCATAATCTATCTCAAAATAGGGTTGTTGAATTACGAATATATCCTGCACACTTATGATAAAAAGGGGAAAACTATAGATAAAAAAACTATTGCAAGCATGACCTCTGACGGAAAAATCATCCATGAGCATGTAGCATTTATAGATGAGGATTTGGTAGTGCTTATGATGGAAGGAAATACGGATGATGTCAATAATTATGATCCCCAAAACAGTAAAGCAAATAGCTATTTAATAGACGATCAAGGGAAAATTGTCTCCTATGAACTTTAGGTGACTTAATTTTTTACTTTAGTCAAATATAATATAAATAAAAACAAATGAAGAAACAATCGTGGAAAAAGTATAGTGAGAAAAAACTGCCTTTTAATCTACTGAAAAATAAAATCAAAAAATTATTTAAAAGAAATGCAGTAAAAGAATATAATACCGGAAAAATCCGGAAAAAACTAAATGTATCCAATTCAAAAGGCCAAATACATGAAATATTAAAAATACTACTAAAAGAAAACTTTATTACGATTACAGGACATGGAAACTATGTTTTCAATGGTATAAATAAAGCTAAAAACAGGAAATTGCCGTATGCCGGTGATAAGAAAAAGGTTTTCTACACCGGTATTGTCGATAAGACAAAAACCGGAGCCGGTTACATTATTGTCAAAGAATTGCCCTATGATGTGTATGTCAATAATAGATATATGATGACAGCTATGGACGGAGACAAAGTCAAAGTGGAACTTCTCTTTTCCAAGCGAGGAAGCAAAAATGACGGTAGAATCGTTGAGATAATCAAAAGGGCTAAAACCCAATTTATAGGCACATTTAGGAATTTTGGGAATTATGCCTCTGTTACTGTTACAGGAGTAAAAGATGAACTCGAAATATTCATACAAGATTATGATAGAGAAAATATCAAAGGAGGAAGTAAGGTTTTTGCTGAAATCACAGAATGGCGTGGAACAAAAAATCCTATTCCTTGGGGAAGGATAATAAATAGCCTTGATGATTATGAGCAAAATGATATAGAGATGAAATCCATTTTGATTAATAATGGATTTAAACTTGAATTTTCCGAAGAAGTACTCGCAGAAGCAGATAAACTTCCAAAAGAGATTACTGAGGAAGAAATAAGCAAAAGAAGAGACTTTAGAGATACTCTTACGATAACTATTGACCCTGATACTGCCAAAGATTTTGATGATGCATTGTCAATCAGGTATCTTGATAATGGCAATATAGAAGTAGGTATCCATATCGCTGATGTATCGCATTATGTCAAGCCGGGAACAGAATTGGACAAAGAGGCTTACGACCAATCCACCTCAGTTTATTTAGTAGATAGAGTCGATCCTATGTTGCCTGAAATACTTTCAAATGAGTTGTGCTCCCTCAGACCTGATGAAGAGAGCTTAACTTTTTCAGCTGTATTTGAATTTAATAAAAATCTCAATATTGTAAAAAGATGGTTCGGTAAAACTATCATTCATTCTGATCGTAGATTTGCTTATGAAGAAGCACAAGAGATAATGGATAATAATGAAGGGGATTATGCAAAAGAATTGATACAGCTTAATACCATTGCTAAAAAATTAAGAAAAGACAGATTCAAAAAAGGCTCAATTGATTTCAATACTGAAGAAGTAAAATTCAAGCTGGATGAAAAGGGAAAACCCATTGGACTGTATGTCAAAGAGCGTAAAGATGCTCATTTACTCGTTGAGGATTTTATGTTGCTGGCAAATAAAGAGGTTGCTGCGTTTATCGTAGGCAAAAGCAAGGCTAAAGAAATACCTTTTGTATATAGAGTTCACGATTTACCTGATCCGGATAAATTGTTGGATTTTGCTAATTTCGCCAAGGAATTTGGAGTTAAATTAAAATTGGATACACCGGAGCAAGTAGCAAAATCATTTACTGAATTGAGCAAAAGATCAGAGGAAGACGAAGCTCTGAAGATGTTGATCCCATTGGCTCTTAGGACTATGTCAAAAGCGATTTATACATCGGATAATATCGGTCATTATGGGTTAGGGTTTGAAAAATATACTCATTTCACCTCTCCAATCAGAAGGTATGCAGATGTGCTTGTTCATAGAATCCTTGAAATGAACCTCAAGGGAACAAAAAGAGTTGATAAAGCTGCCTTGGAAGATAAATGCCGACATATATCAGAGCAGGAACGAAAAGCTATTACTGCGGAAAGAGAATCTATAAAATACAAACAGGTTGAATTTATTACAGATCATATCGGTGAAGTCTTTGATGGTGTGGTTACCGGATTTATAGCCAAAGGAATGTTTGTTGAGATAATTGAATCAAAAGTAGAGGGTATGGTCGAATTTAATACTCTTGACCAAGTTTATATTTTGGATGAATCCAATCTCAAAGTAGTTGGAAAAAAAGATGGGGATGTAATAAAAATAGGTGACAAAATCAGAATAAGGGTAAAAGATGCAGATTTACAAAGAAGAAGAGTAGATTTTGAATTAGCAGAAGAAGGGGAATAAAAACCACATTCTTTATGAATAAAAAAAGGAGAACCAAAATAGTTGATATAACTACCAAAGTTGTATTGGTTCTCCTTTTTATCTTTATTATTTACAAGCAAGTATTTGATAAAGAAAATATAAGCTTACTAGTAGAAGAAGCGTTATCTGCTGTTAGAGAAAATCCTTTTTTGATTATCTTCACTATAATATTGATGCTATTTAATTTGGGCTTTGAGTCCTTGAAATGGAAAAGTCTGGTTAGTAAATTTGAAAAGACTTCCTTTTTTGATGCGTTTAAAACAATATTGGTAGGAATTACAACGGGAATTGTCACGCCTGCAAAATTGGGAGAATATTTTGGTAGAGTACTCTTGATCAAACCCAAAAACAATTGGAAAGCTATTTGGGCTACTTTTATCAGCAGTATCGCTCAAAATATTGCTACAATCCTTTTCGGGATTTTCGGACTTATGTATTTTTTAAACAGCTATTATAGCATTGAGGATACCATAATCAATATTACCTTTTATCTGGGACTTATTTTGGTTGTGGTGTTACTGTTTTTGTATTACAATATCGATTTGGGACTTAGAATAATCAGAAGACTGGGATTAAAGCGATTTGCGGATAAAATAGTATCCAATGAAGATAGTATCAAAACCTTTGTAAGTAACAATATTCTTAATAAGGTGTTAATCTTTTCTGTTCTCCGCTATCTTGTTTTTGCATTACAATACTATCTGTTGTTGAAATTTTTTGGAATAAAGGGATATTTATTGCCTGTTTTCTCGGCTATTACCGTAGTTTATTTGATTCAGACCAGTATCCCATTGCCTCCGATAACCAATATTTTTGCCAGGGGAGAAATAGCGATATTAGTTTTTAGCCATTTTGCTGATAATAAAATAATGATTTTGTCTTCTACGTTTAGTTTATGGATAATTAACTTATTGATACCTGCTATTATCGGTATGTTTATTATTTTTAAAATTAATGTAGTAAAATCTTTGGGTTATGATTAGATTGGCAATCGCTTTTATATTATTTATCGGTACAGGTAGCTTTTATACAGAAAAAGGTATTGGAGATTTACCCATAAGTACTGTCGATGTATGCAATGCCAATAACGATGCATTTAAGCCGGGTGAAGTTTTGACTTACAAAATATACTATAATTGGGGAATACTATGGTTGGCTGCCGGAGAAGTTAAATTCCAAGTTCAGGAGACTGAAAATAACTATTTGTACAAAGCAGTCGGTAAATCATATCCATCGTATAGCTGGATTTTTGAAGTTGACGACTATTTTTACAGTTATGTAGATAAAGAAACCTTGCTACCGGTAAGAGCCAAAAGGGATATCAATGAAGACGGATATATTATTCACAATGATATCAGATTTGACCAAGATAACAAAACGGCATCTTCCACTTTGGTAGTGAATGACAAAGAACCAAAGTTTATCGAAAAGGAATATGACTCTTGTATGTTTGACATACTGTCTGTGATTTACAGTCTGAGAAATATAGACAAAAGCGATTTGTCAACGGGGGATTTGATTCCATTTGATATGATGCTGGACGATGAAGTTTACAATATGAAAATGGAGTATATTGGGGATGTAGGAGCGACTAAAGTCAAAAACCTAGGTGATTTCAAAGCAATAAAAATTTCTCCTTCCTTGATAAAAGGACGTGTCTTTGATAAAAATGAAAGGATGCAAGTATGGATTTCCAATGATAAAAACAATGTGCCTCTTATCATAGAATCTCCATTGGCAGTTGGCAAGATAAAAGTGATATTGCAAGACCATAAAGGCTTGAGATATCCATTAAATAAAGTTGACTAATGCAAAAAAAAGGATTAAATAATATATTGATACTTGGAGCTATTGCCATTTTCGGGATTATAGTACTCCAATTGTATTGGTTGGCTATGACGTGGAAGATTAAGAATCATGAATTTTATGAGAGGGTAAACATCAGTCTGAGAATAGTAGCAGAAAAAATGGCAGATAAAACTGATGTTGTACTTCCAAAGAAAGACTTAATAAAACAATTGTCATCAAATGCTTTTTTAGTCAATTACAATGACGTGATTCAACCCGATATACTCGAAGATTTATTGATTCAGGAATTGGATCGTGTCGTGCCCAATTTCACCTTTGAGTATGCTGTTTATGATTGTCATAACAATGATTTAAAATTCGGTAATTGCTGTATGGAAGACGGTAAAGACAAAGAGAAATTATTTAAAAAATTACCTGACGACGACAAATACACTTACTATTTTATAGTGAGATTCCCGGATAAAAATCTGTTTTTATTATATAATCTGAAGTTATTTGTATTGCTTGGATTATTCGCGATAATAGTGGTTTTTGCATATCTGTATGCGATTAAATCTATTTACAGACAACGCAAACTTTCGGAATTGCAAAAAGATTTTGTCGATAATATGACTCACGAATTCAAAACACCTCTGACTTCAATCAAATTGGCTTCAGAAGTCATTGGAAATAATGAAAAAGTGAATTCAGATCCCAGATTAAAAAAATACAGCAGTATCATTACACAGCAAAGTGAAAAACTAACCTCGCATATTGAGAGATTGTTGGATTTGATTAGAAGTGATGAAAAATTCAAACTGAAATTAGAAAAGATGAATCTTGTAGATACGGTAAAAAATGTAATCTCAGGAATGGAGCATAGCCTTAATCACCAAAATGTAGAATTAAAATTCACTTATCCCAAAGAAGATATCATGATTGAAGCAGACAAGTATCACTTTAGCAATGTTCTATACAATATAATAGAAAATGCAGCCAAGTACAACACCAATGATGATAAAAAAATAAGGGTAAACATTAGCGAAGAAAATGATAAATACAATTTGTCTATCAAAGATAACGGAATCGGAATTGCAAATGAAAACTTAAATAATATATTCAAAAAGTTTTTTAGAGTTCAAAGCGGAGACGTCCATGATGTAAAAGGTTTTGGATTGGGCTTGTACTATGTAAAAAATATTATAAATTTGCACAACTGGTCTATTTTAGTGAAATCTAAAGAAAAAAAAGGTACAATTTTTACTATTATTATAAACAAAACAATTTAATATGGAAATCAGAGCAAAAATACTTTATGTTGAGGATGATGATGTGTTGGCTTTTATCACCAAGGACAATCTCGAATTGAATGGCTTCAAAATAGATCATTATCTCGATGGTGTTCAGGCTCTTGATGCTTATAAAAAATATAAATACGATCTTTGTATCATCGATATTATGCTGCCCAAAATGGATGGTTTTACTCTGGCTAAGAAAATACGGGAAATAGATATCGAAATACCGATCATCTTTTTAACTGCCAAATCATTAAAAGAGGATAAAATAAAAGGGTTGACACTCGGCGCTGATGATTATATTACAAAACCTTTTAGTATCGAAGAATTGGTGCTTAAAATGGAAATATTCCTCAAGAGAAAAAAAATAGTCAAAGAGGAAAATCAATCTGTTTTTGCTCTTGGTGATTATACTTTTGACTATAATAATTTGACTCTCAAAATAGGCGAAGAATCAAAAAGGCTTACTCAAAAAGAAGCTGACTTGCTATTGTATCTTGTGAAAAATAAAAAACGCTTGATTAAAAGATCTGAAATATTAAAAAAGATTTGGAAACAAGACGATTACTTTGCAGGAAGAAGTATGGACGTGTTTATAAGCAGATTGAGGAAATATCTGGCAAAAGATGAAAAAATCAAAATTAGAAATATCCACGGCATAGGGTTTAAGTTGAGATGTGGAGATGAAGAGGAAGAATAACTACTAATTAGTGTCTAAATTATTCTCTGTATAAATACCTGTAACGATTAATATTCATCCAAAATATTAGCTACTTTTGTGGATTGATTATTAATCGGTAAATTAGGATTATGAAATATAAAAATATATACGTTGCAGCTACAAGTCAACATGTTGGTAAAACGACCTCAACCTTAGGAATTGTTCATAAATTTAAAAAAATGGGGATTAATGTGGGATATGCCAAACCTGTTGGACAACAGTTTTTAGATCTTGGAAATTTAAGAGTGGACAAAGATATTATCCTTTTCGCTGATTTGCTTGATTTTGAAATGATACCTGAAGTGCATAGCCCGGTAATACTGGGGAAAGGAGCAACAGAGAGATTTATAGATCAACCCGATAATTATAATTTTCCGGAGAGAATAGTCGAGTCAAATAAAGTATTAAATGAAACTTATGACTTGACTGTTTACGAAGGTACAGGACACCCCGGAGTGGGTTCGGTTACAGGAGTGAATAATGCAAAAGTAGCAAAAATGCTTGATGCAGGTGTGGTGATGATCGTTGAAGGTGGTATTGGAAATACAATAGATAGATTCAATATGACAACCGCACTTTTTAGAGAAGAAGGTGTTCCTATCATTGGTGTCATTATAAATAAAGTATTAGAAAAGAAACTTGATAAAGTAGCTCATTATGTCGGTAAATGGCTAGATCAAAATAATATTCCTCTAATCGGAGTAATACCTTATGATAAAACACTTGCCTATCCTCTCATGGAAACGATTTATAAAAAAATCAAAGGTAAAATTTGTCTTAATGAAGATATGCTTGAAAACAAAGTGTCAAAAATCATTTCCGGGACAATGATTGATTATAATAATATCAAACAACCTGAGGATTTACTACTCTTGGCTGATACAAAACAAATTTCAAAAGCAGTCGATAGGATTAAGATGTTGGAGTATATGCTAAAACTTGATAGATGTCCTTTGTCAGGAATAGTTTTGACCGGTGAAGGCAATCTTGATGAAGAAACTGCAGAATATGTCAATAAAAACCGTATTCCTGTTATTCATACAGCTTTGGATACATATAGCTCAGTGATTAAAATATCCAAAATCGAAGTTAAAATAAATAGACATACACCTTGGAAAGTCCAAAAAGCTATTGAACTAATTGGTAAAAATACTGATCTTGACAAGTGTTTGATTGAGTTATAGACCGAAAAATAGCACTTATATTAAAAAAAGAACAGTTTTACCTTTTCTTTTATTATTTTTGTTGCTTAATTTAAAAAATACATTATTATGCCATATTTATTTTCATCTGAATCAGTTTCAGAAGGACATCCGGATAAGGTCTCAGATCAGATTTCCGATGCTTTAGTTGATAGCTTTATTGCCTTTGACAATGACTCAAAATTAGCTATAGAAACTCTTGTTACAACCGGACAGGTAATTGTTGCAGGAGAGGTTAAAACCAAAACCTATGTGAATATTCAAGAAGTTACTCGAGAAACAATAGCTAAAATTGGTTATACAAAGGATGAGTATCATTTTTCACACAAATCCCTTGGAGTGATGAACTCTATTCACGACCAATCCGAAGATATAAGAATGGGAGTGGTCAAACTCAATAAACAAGATCAAGGAGCGGGTGACCAAGGAATGATGTTTGGATATGCTATCAATGAAACGGATAGCTTTATGCCTTTGCCTTTGTTTTTAGCACATTTGCTTATGAGTGAATTGGCTCTCATAAGGAAAGAAGGAAAATTAATGACCTATCTTCGCCCTGATTCCAAAAGCCAAGTCACAATTGAATATTCTGATGATCACAAACCATTGAAGGTAGATACTATCGTCGTATCGACTCAGCACGATGAATTTGATAAAGATACCGTAAGGATGATATCAAAAATCAAAGAAGATGTAAAGAATATTTTGATTCCAAGGATAGTAAGTAAACTATCCGATAAGAATCAGGAGCTATTTAACGATTTTGATTTCGACAACCATTTGTATGTAAATCCTACAGGTAAATTCGTTATCGGTGGCCCACATGGAGATACAGGATTGACAGGAAGAAAGATTATCGTGGATACTTATGGAGGAAAAGGAGCTCATGGAGGTGGTGCTTTTTCCGGAAAAGATCCGAGTAAAGTCGATAGATCAGCAGCATATGCAACTCGACATTTGGCTAAAAACTTGGTGGCAGCCGGGGTGGCTGATGAGGTTTTGATTCAAGTTTCTTATGCGATTGGAGTAGCAAAACCTGTAAATATTTATGTCAATACTTACGGTACAAACAAGACTGAATACAGCGATTTTGAAATAGCTGATAAAGTAGCTGAATACTATGATATGAGTCCTGCGGCTATTGAAAAAAGACTAAAACTTCGAAATCCTATTTATCTTGAAACAGCTGCATATGGTCATTTTGGTAGAAAGAATGAAATGGTCAATAAGAAATTCAAAAGATTTGATTATACAACTAAAGAAGATGAAGTGATAAATATCGAAGTAGAGTTATTTACTTGGGAGAAGTTGGATTTAGTAGATGATTTTAAGAAAATGTTTTTATTATAATACTTAAATTATAATCTAAGGGATGGATTTATTTACCATTTTGACATTATTGATTGTGCTGTCAGCTATATTTGGCTTTATAAACGAAAAGTTTTTTAAGCTACCGGAAACTATTGGCATCATGATTATTACTATCCTGTTTACCTTGGGTATAGTGATTTTCGGAAGTCTCTCACCCGGTTTGGTAGAGACAGCTAAGGCTTTAGTATTAAAATTGGATTTCAAAACGGCATTATTGGATATAATGCTTAGTTTTCTGCTATTTGCTGGAGCTATGCACACCAATTTCGACCAATTAAAAATCCAGAGATATCCTATTCTTATATTTGCAACTGTTGGCGTAGTGCTTTCTACATTTATGGTTGGATATTCAATGCATTTTTTATTACATCTTTTAGGTTATGATGTGAAATTGATATACTGTTTGCTTTTTGGTTCACTTATATCACCTACTGACCCTATAGCTGTTTTAGGTATTCTTAAAAAAGCAGGAGTACCTAAAAAACTTGAGGCTAAAATCGTAGGAGAATCATTGTTTAATGACGGTATTGCAGTAGTCGTTTTTATTACAATATTTCAAATAGCAAAAGGTGGTGAAGCTGATGCCGGAATTTCTGAAGTCCTTCATCTATTGACGGTCGAAGTTGGAGGAGGAATTATTTTGGGCTTAGCTCTCGGCTTTATAGCATATATTATGATGAAAGCTATCGACAGTTATGCCGTAGAGGTTATGATTACACTAGCTATTGTTACAGGTGGATATTTGGTAGCGAGTCATTTTCATGCTTCAGGGCCTTTGGCAATGGTAGTGACGGGTTTAATCGTTGGTCATGATACTATTAGGGATACGACGATGTCCAAAACGGTAGAGATGTATGTAGATAAATTTTGGGAGATTCTAGATATGTTTTTTAACGCTATTTTATTTGTGATGATTGGGTTGGAAATGCTTGTTTTGGAGTGGAAAACTCAGTATATAGCTTTGGGTTTGATAGCGACATTGATTGTGTTAATCGCCAGATATCTCTCTTTGTATTTTCCGATTTTGTTTTTCCGTAAAAAATTGAAATTCGTAAAACACACTAATATTGTAATGACGTGGGGAGGTTTAAGAGGTGGTATTTCCATCGCTTTAGCACTGTCTTTAGCAGATAATATGAATAGGGAGTTGTTCGTTACTATTACCTATGTGATAGTCCTATTTTCAATTTTGGTACAGGGCTTATCCGTAAAGAAATTGGTTTTGAAATTAAAATATAAAACGAGCAAAGTTGAAGAGTAAGTATATTTCAATATTTTTCATTATTTTTGGAATCAATTATTTGTTTTCTTGCAATTCAAATAAATCCACTGGTTCTGATAAAAAAATATCTATGCAAAATATAAAATTGGATACTGCGACATTTGGTGCAGGCTGTTTTTGGTGCGTTGAAGCTATTTTTAGTGAATTAAACGGAGTGGAAAGCGTTGTCCCCGGATATAGTAATGGTAATGTCGATAATCCTGATTACAAAATGGTATGTACGGGAAATACCGGTTATGCCGAAGTTTGCCAAATAGTGTATGATCCAAAAGTTATTTCGTTCGCAGAATTATTGGAAGTATTTTGGACTACTCACGATCCTACGACATTGAATAGGCAAGGCAATGATATTGGAACTCAATATCGTTCTGCTATTTTTTATCACAGTGAAGAACAGAAAAAGATAGCACTTGATTCAAAAGCCAATATTGCGCCTAAGATTTGGTCAGGGGATATCGTAACAGAAGTAGCATCGGTGAAAAATTTCTATTTAGCCGAAGAATATCACAATGACTATTTTGCAAATAATGCCAATCAAGGTTATTGTAGAATCGTCATTGAACCAAAAGTGTTGAAATTCAGAAAATTATTTAAAGATAAATTAAAGAAAAGATAAAATGGATAATACAAAACATACACCGCTTTATGATAAACATGTTGCTCTAGGCGGTAAAATGGTAGAATTTGCAGGTTATATGATGCCTGTACATTATGATACTACAATTCAAGAGGAACACGAGAATGTTCGTGCTAATGTAGGTGTTTTTGATGTCTCTCATATGGGGGAATTTATTATCGAAGGTAAGGAAGCATTGGATTTAGTACAAAGCATTACTACCAATGATGCTTCAAAGCTAGTGATTGGTCAAGCACAATACACTTGTATGCCAAATGAAGATGGAGGAATCGTAGATGATATGATTATTTATAAACTCAGCAATGAAAAGTTTATGCTTGTGGTCAATGCCTCCAATATGGAAAAAGATTGGAATTGGATAAAAAAACATAATACTTTTGATGCTAAAATGCGCGATGACTCAATGACAATGGGGATTTTGGCGGTTCAAGGGCCAAAAGCTACGGCTTTAGTCCAAAAGCTGACAAGTAAGGATTTGTCAGAAATAAAATTCTACCACTTTGCAATAGGTGATGTGGCAGGAGTTGGCGATATTATTATCTCTGCCACGGGATATACAGGATCAGGTGGATTTGAATTGTATATTCCCAATGATAAAATGAATAAAATTTGGGATGCACTATTTGAAGAGGGAAAAGACCTCAATATTCTACCTGCCGGTTTAGGGGCAAGAGATACTCTTAGGCTAGAAATGGGATACTGTTTGTACGGAAATGATATTGATGATACGACCTCTCCTATTGAAGCCGGATTGAAATGGATTACCAAATTCAAAAAAGAAACTAATTACCCTTCAAAACAACTGTTTATTGAACAGTTTAAGAATGGTGTTAGTAGAAAACTGACAGCCTTCAAAATGGAAGGAAAGAGAATTCCACGTCACGGATACAAAGTTTTTAATGAAAATGGAGAAGAAATTGGATTTGTGACTTCCGGAACATTCTCACCTTCATTGGATATACCCGTAGGAATGGCTTATGTAAAACCCGAATATGCAAAATCCGGATCAAAAATATACATCGAGTTCAGGAAGAAAAAAATGGAAGCAGATGTGGTGAAATTGCCTTTTTATAAAGGGGGGTGAAAAGAAACATTAAAGAACCCACCCCAACCCTCCCTTGCAAGGGAGGGAGCTGCAACCCGCAATAGCACCTCTTTTTTCGCAAAAAATACCATTTAGTGATAAAACAAGATAGTTTTCAAATAGCTATTTTTATTAATCAAGCACCACCACTTCTCCCTTCCCTTTGTGAGGGAAGGGTCGGGGATGGGTGCTAAAAACCGGAATCAATTCTCTCAAGAGAAAGCTTTCGTAACAAAATATTGCTAAATACTACTTATACCAAAATTACTTCTATTCCTGAGGATTGGAGTTTGCTTAATTCCTCTTTCTTTATGTTATTGTCCGTAATAATGATATCTATATAGTCCAAACTGCTTATTTTTGCTAGACTTTTACGTGAAAATTTGCTGGAATCTACGACTACTATTACCTTTTTTGCTATTTTAATCATAGCGCGGCTTATCGCTGCCTCCGAGATTAAAGGCGTGTATATACCGCTATCGATAGATATACTGTCTGCTCCAATAAATGCAATGTCACATCTTAACTCATTAATGGTGTTTAATGTGATTGGTCCTATCAATGATCTCATTTCCGGACGCAATTCTCCTCCGGGAATAATTACATTTACTTTTTTAAAATCCGCACAAATATCAGCAATCGGAAGAGAATTTGTTATCAAATTAATATCAAATTCCTCTAAGTTTTTTGCTACCTCTAATGTGGTTGAGCCGGAATCTATCACTATTGAATCTCCGTTTTTTACAAATTCAATAGCTTTTTTACCTATTTTTTGCTTTTCAGTATAGTTGATTTTTAGTTTTTGATTGAGGCTCAAATCAAAATTGACAGGCTGTGACTTTATAGCTCCCCCTCTTGTCTTTATTAGTAAGCCTTTTTTCTCCAAATGAGCTAAATCATTGCGTATCGAGACTACACTGATGCCAAATTTCTCACTTAACTCATTTACAGAAACCTTTCCATTTACATTTATTAAATTTAGTATTTCTGTCCTTCTTTTTAAGGTATTCCTCTCTGTTTTCATAGTGAATGTGTTCCAATTATCTTACGGAATAATACAAAAATACTTTTTTTTAGATAAAAAACGAAATAAGTTGTTAATTAATTTGTAAAAATTGCGAAAGCTTATTATATTTGTCGCAAGAAAAGCAAAAGAAAGGAAACGAAAGATAAAACATCTTGTAATGATAGATAAAGATACACATACATTAAAAGAGATAAAACAGCAACCTGAATTATGGCTGAAGGTTTTTCAGTTGATAAAAGAGCAAAAGGATGAAGTTGATGGATTTATTGAGGATATCTTATCAAATAAAGAGTCGGAAGTAATATTTACGGGCGCAGGTTCTTCTTTTTTTATAGGAGAAATGGTCGCACCATTTTTTCAAAAAGATACAGGGGTTAGCTCTAGAGCGGTCGAAACAACTGAAATTGTTACTCATCCTGAATTTTTCATCAATAAGAAAAGAAAAACTCTTTTAGTATCGTTTGCCAGGTCGGGTAACAGTCCTGAGAGTGTAGCAGCTTTAAAATTGGCAAATAAAGTTTCGGACAATGTAAAACACTTAATTATCACTTGCAATAGTAGTGGAGCTCTTGCCAACATTAAAGGGAAAGAAGTTTATTCTATTGTATTACCTGAAGAGGCAAATGACAAGAGTCTTGCTATGACCAGTAGTGTTACTTCAATGGGGATAGCAGCATTGTTGGTAGGGCGTCTTGATGATTTGGATAGAATGGACTTGGAATTACAAAAAGCATCCAAGCTATACACAAGCTTTTTTGATAAATTCACAAATAGTTTAGAGGAAATGGCAAAAGTTGATTATCAGAGAGCTGTTTTCCTTGGTTCCGGACCTATGAAAGGGGTTGCACACGAAGCTCATCTGAAATTGCAAGAGTTAACTGATGGTGAGATAATAAGCAAATTTGATTCCTTTATGGGGTTTAGGCACGGGCCAAAAGCAGTCGTTAATGAAAAAACGCTACTTGTGTACTTTTTTTCAAATGATGAATATACCCGCAAATATGAATATGATTTGGTTGAATCAATATCCAAATCAGCTAATCCGGCTCTGACTGTCGCTGTTAGCAATGTGTCTTTGAACGGTCTAGGGTTTGATCTTAGAATAGATTTAGATAATATTAAAGTTGATGATGCAATTTGGACAATTACGAGTTTGGTTCCGATTCAGCTATTGGCATATTTTAAGTCGGAAGCATTGGGATACAATCCGGATTCTCCCTCCAAGAGTGGAGCGATTCACCGTGTGGTTCAAGGGGTATCAATATATGAATATGAATAGAGGTTTATGAATAAAGAATTAAGAAATATAGCATTAAAAAACAATACTTCATTATTGGAATATATATTGGAGAGAATTGTTGTTTTGGAAAATGAAACAGGAGTAAAAAGAACTCTTTTTGCTGCCTGCCCCAATTCGATTTCAGTTATCAGAGCTTCATTAAATTCCGCAAAGCGAAATAATGCTCCGATAAAATTTGCTGCGACACTAAATCAGGTGGATTTAGATCGTGGATATACCGGTATGAATCAAAAAGAGTTTGTCAATACAATAAAATTAGAAGCTAGAAGAATCAATTTTACTGGTCCTGTAATAGTTGCAGTAGATCACGGTGGTCCTTGGCTAAAAGATATTCAAAAAAAAGAAAATTGGTCTTATGAGAAAGCTGTTGATTGGGTGAAAAAATCATTTGAAGCTTCTGTCGATGCTGGATACGATATGATTCACGTCGATCCAACAGTTGATATCTTTTTAGCAGAAGATGAGATAATAAGTATTGATGTTGTCGCCAAGCGAACTGTGGATTTGATTTATCACGTAGAGCAATATCGCAAAAGTAAAGGGATAAATCCAATTGCTTATGAAGTAGGAACAGAAGAAGTTCACGGAGGATTAGCAGATATGGAAGTATTTAATCGCTTTTTCGTATTGCTAAAACAAGGATTAGCTGAAAAAGGCTTAGAAGATGTTTGGCCTTGTTTTGTTGTGGGGAAGGTGGGAACTGACTTGCATACTACCTTGTTTGACCCGGAAGTTGCTGAGAAATTGACAGAAGTAAGTAAAAAATATGGAAGCGTAATCAAAGGACATTATTCCGACAATGTTGAAAATCCGGAGGATTATCCTTTGTCGGGAATGGGAGCTGCAAATGTCGGACCTGAGTTTACGGAGAATGAATATGATGGTTTAATGGAGTTAGCGAGTATAGAAAAAACATTGTTCGAAGAGGGTAAATTAGCGAAGGTTTCTGACATTGCAGCTGTTCTTTGGAAAGCAGTAATCGATTCCAATCGTTGGCAAAAATGGTTGGGCAAGGATGAGAATCCCAATGATTTTTACGCTAATACCCCTGAAAGACAACTTTGGTTGGTGAAAACAGGATGCAGGTATATCTGGCAAAATGAAGATGTATTGGTAGCCAGAAAGTTCTTGTATGAAAATGTTGAAAGTTGGGGTATAAAAGCAGAAGCAATTCTGTTGTCGCATATCGAAAGATCAATGGATAAATACTTCCATAAATTTAATTTGGTAAATTTGAATAATGAATTAATATAAATATCGGTACTATGAGTACGAAAAAGTATGATGTTGTAATAGTAGGAGAATTAAATGTAGATTTGATATTGAATAATATTGAAGGTGATATTGAGATAGGTAAAGAAGTATTTTCGCGCAATATGACCCTTACTTTAGGAAGTAGTTCTGCTATTTTTGCAAGCAATTTGAGTGTTTTGGGAACCAATGTCTCATTTATTGGAAAAATAGGAAATGATAACTTTGGAGATTTGGTTGTTACTTCTCTTCAAAAATCAGGTGTTGATATATCCAATTTGATAAGTACTCCTGATAATTATACCGGTATAACCGTAGCTATGAGCTATGGAGATGATAGGGCAATGGTAACTTATCCCGGAGCTATGAGTGAGCTAAAAGTGGTAGATATTACCGATGATAAATTGGCTGAAGCAAGACATTTGCACGTGAGTTCCATTTTTTTGCAGGAGGGGCTATTGCCGGATATTCAAGTTTTGTTTCAACGAGCAAAGTCTTTGGGAATGACAACTTCGCTTGATCCCCAATGGGATCCATCAGAAAAGTGGAATGTGAATATGGAAGAACTTTTGCCTTATGTGGATATTTTCTTACCAAATGAATCGGAATTGATGGCAATGACAAATACTGTTTCGATAGAAGAAGGAATAAATAAAATCATAGCTTTTAGTAATAATATAGTTGTGAAACAAGGAACAAAGGGTGTTAGTTTATTCAGCAAAAACAAAAGAATTGATGTTCCTGCATTTCTCAATAATGATGTGGTAGATGCTATAGGTGCAGGAGATAGTTTCAATTCAGGATTCATCAATGCATTTATTAAAGGAAAGGAAATAACAAAATGTTTGGAAGATGGAGCTATTACCGGAGCTATCAATACAACTGCTTCGGGAGGAACAACAGCATTTGAAGATAAAGAAAAGGTTAAGCAATTGGCAAAAAACAAGTTTAATTACGATTTAGATATTTGATGATGAAGAACAAATTTGAAGAGATAAACAATGCGAATAAAGCTTTGCTGGCGACAAACTTTTACAATTTTGAAACATTGAAAGGGGTTTTGTTAGCTGCAAAAGATCAAAATAGTAGCATTATTTTGCAGATGACAAAAAGTTCAATCGACTATTTGGGTTTAGAAAATGCTGTATCAATGGCAAAAACCGGACTCAAATACTTTGGTGTGGAAGGATGGATTCATTTGGATCACGGTCCTAATATAGATTTGGTTAAAGCTTGTTTGGATGCCGGATTTGATTCTGTAATGTACGATGGGAGCGAATTGCCTTTGGAACAAAATATTGACAATACAAAAAAAGTAGTTGCATTAGCTGAAAAGTATGGAGCAAATGTAGAAGCAGAGCTTGGTTATATTGCAAAATTGGGACAAGCAAAAGATAAAGTTTCGTATACCTCAGCTGAAGATGCTCTATTATTTGTTCAGGAAACAGGAGTGGATGCATTAGCCGTAGCGATAGGAACTGCTCACGGTTTTTATAAAGAAAAACCGAAATTGGATTTTGATAGATTGAAGGAAATAAAAGAAGCGGTAAAGATACCATTGGTTTTGCACGGAGGTTCGGGGGTACCGGTAGATGATGTAAGAAAAGCGATAAAAAACGGGATTTGCAAGGTAAATGTAGCAACAGAGATAAAAAATATCTTTATGCAAACATTAAAAAAATTGCTTAGTGATACTGATGAAATAGATCTTCGTAAAGTGTTTCCTCCTGCAACAAATGCAGTAAAGGATTTGGTCGTAGGGAAATTAAGAATGGTAAATAATAAATAAAATTTTCAATTATGAAAAAGACACTAACTTTATTACTTATTATGTTTTTGGCTTTTCAAGGATATAGCCAGATAACAGGAACGGTTGTCGATGAAAATGAAGAACCGATGATCGGTGTAAGTATCCTCAAAGATGGTACAAGCGTCGGTACTATCACAGATGCCAAAGGTAACTTTAGTATAAATGCTAAAAAGGGGGATGTTTTGGTATTCAAATATATCGGGTATAAACCGCTTAATGTTACAATTGAAAACAGTTCTCCTTTGGTAATCCAAATGACAATAGGAGCTGTTTTAATGAAAGATGTTATTGTCTTGGGATATAGCAAAAAAGCGAGGACAGAAATATCAAGTGCCGTATCTGTTTTGAATGAACGCAAGCTCAACGATGCTCCTGCTAATGATGTGGCAACACTTTTGCAAGGCAAAGTATCAGGTGTCCAAGTAGTTAATAGTTCAGGTGAACCCGGTAGCGGTGCAGAGATAAGAATCAGGGGCGTTTCTACGATAAAGCCTGGTAATGCTGAGCCTCTGTATGTAGTAGATGGTATAATTGGTGGCTCATTTGATCCAAGTGATGTCGAAAGTATTACGGTATTGAAAGATGCCGGAGCTACCGGAATGTACGGTGCCAGAGCTAACAAGGGAGTTATAGTAGTCACAACAAAAAAAGCAAAAAGTCAAAAGACAAAATTTGAATTTAAATCAAGTTACGGCTACAATATCGCAGATCACGGGAATGTAAAAATGATGAATAGTTCTGAATTTTTTAATGACTTTAGCGCTGAATTATACAGGGATTATGAGACACATCAAATCGATAAGATCAAATTTTACAAAGACTATCCGCAGGATTTATTACAAAAGGATTACAATTGGGTAGGGGAAGTATTCAAACCGGCTCCTATTCAAAAATACTATTTATCTACAAGTGGAAGAACAAATAAGTTTGGATATTATTTTAGTGGTACATATTACAACGAAAAAGGTACTTACAGAACCACAGGATTTGATAAAATTAACCTTAGGGCAAATACTAATCTCCAATTGAACAAGCGAGTAAGTATTAAAAACAATATCAACATCAGCGGTTCAAAAGGTTCGAGTTATGATTACTTGGATATGTATTATTCTTATCTGGGAGTTCCTTGGGATAATCCATATAATGAAGATGGAACACCGAAATATGTCGATGGAAAAAATAAGAAATGGTGGTCTAGAGATCATATCAACCCACTTCACAGTATAGATAATTCTGATTATAGTTACAAAGGAGTAGGGGTTGATTACGATATGGTCTTTAATTTGAATATTCTGGATTGGCTGTCATTCTCTTCTTCCAATAGATTGAGTTTTGGAACTGACAAAGGGCATAGATTCGTTTCTCCACTTGCAGCCGGCACATATCACGGCAAAGGTTATGTTAGCGAGAACCAAAGTATGTGGTATGGAGCGATAAGCACAAATTTAATGCATTTTGATAAAAATTTCGGTTCTCATTCACTTGATGGATTATTTGGAGTAGAATTGGATAATGGATACTCCGAGTATATGGATTTGGAAGGAAAAGGATTACCTGAAGGATTTAGTGTTCCTACTGTTGCTTCATCAGAGTTTAAAATAGGGGGATCTCACGATAGAGAATTATTCCGTTCATTGATTTCGCAGGTTAATTACAATTTCAACCATATATATTTTCTGACAGCATCTTATAGGATAGACCAAACTTCAAATTTCCCTTCAGGACATAGGACAGCGCATTTTCCAAGCATTTCCGCTTCTTGGTTGCTCAGTAAAATGCCTTTTATGAATTCGGCAAATGCTATAAATATGCTTAAATTAAGAGCTAGTTTTGGTATTACGGGAGACCCTGATATCGGTGCAAGCAGATTCTTAGGCTTATATTCATTAAATACACAATACAATAGTCATCCGGCTGCAACACCTTACCAGTTGGCAAATCCTGATTTGACTTGGGAAAAAACATATCAGTATAATGTAGGTTTTGATTTGGGCTTGTACAAGGACAGAATAAAAATGACTGTAGATTTATATAATAATGATACAAAAGATTTATTGGTTTTGGTATCTCAACCGCTTTCACAAGGATTTGAATACAGATGGGAAAATTCAGGTTCTGTCAATAATAAAGGGATAGAATTAGGATTATCCACTGTTAATATCAAGACAAAGAGTTTTTCTTGGACTACGGATTTCACTTTTGCGAAAAACAAAAACAAATTAGCAGGAATTGCAAAACCATTTTATACTACTATCGGAGGTGTATCGCAGATTTATAGAAATGGAAATGAGATCTATACATTCGTTTTACCAAAATGGCTTGGTGTAGATCCGCAGACAGGAGGTCCTCTTTGGGAAAAAATCGAGAGGGATGAAGCAGGTAATATTACTAGTAGGACTCCTACATCTAATTATTCAGAAGCAGAACCACAAGAAGTTGGTAAAGCATTACCTGATTTTACAGGTGGATTCAGCTCAACATTTCAATACAAAAACATTACACTTTTTGTTAATCTTGCATTCCAAAGTGGAAATGATATATACAATTTTACAAGAGTATTTATGGACAATGACGGACACGAACCATATTACAACAATATGAAACCAAAAAGCGATTGGTCCAGATGGGAAAAACCTGGCGATAAAGCTACTCATCCGAGTATGCAAAACAATGCATTGTCCAAAGAGCCTTCATCAAGATACTTAGAGAACGGAAGTTTTATAAAATTACGAACATTGAATTTAAGTTACAGTTTGCCCAAAAGATGGATAAAAAGCCTGAATATTGAGGATTTATCCGTTGGCTTTAGTGCAAATAATCTCTATACATATACCCAATTTTGGGGGCAAGATCCCGAGGTCACCTTGAAGCAACAGGCGTGGTCAATGCCGGGAGTTTCTGATTTTAAATATCCCAATAACAAACAATTTTTGTTTAATCTAAACTTAAAATTTTAAACAATGAAAAATATAAAATACATTTTTGCAATCTTAATCGCTGGTTTTATTTTTCAATCCTGTGGTGATATGGATATTTTTCCTGAGGATCAATTGACCACCGGTTCAATATCCAATTCTTCAGATGGTATCTTGAATGTTACTAATGGTAATTATGCATTGTTGAAAGATGGTGCTGAGTTCAATGGAATTGTTGACGATAATAATTGCTATTTGAGACAATATTTTCAAATGTCAGATTTTGCTGCGGATGATATTGTTTGTGGACAAAAGACAGAAGATCCTTTGTATTATAGTTTTACTTATACACATTCTCCCAATCAATCAAATTCAAGATTCTTTTGGTATATATCCTACAAAATAATCAATGGAGCTAATACGGTAATCCAATATTTGGAATCAAAAGGAGATTTGACTGATGAGGAAAAACAGTTACTTGGAGAAAATTATTTTCTTAGAGCATTTGTGGAGTTTAATCTTGTAAAATTTTATGCGTTTCCATACAATCAAGGAGACCCAAATTCAAATTTGGGTATAATACTTAGAACAAGTACATCTGAACCTGCAGAAAAAGCAAGGGCTACTGTACAGGAAACATATGACCAACTACTGCAAGATGCACTTCAATCTGCTGATCTGATGAATAAACCAAGAGGTAAAGAATTTGCGTCAAAAGAAGCTGCTTGGGCATTGTTGTCAAGAGTATATCTATATATGGAAGACTATAACAAATCCATAGAGTATGCTGATAAAGTTATTGATTCAGGTAGATTTACTCTGGAGACTGGTGAGTCATATCCATCATATTTTGCAAATGCTTTATCTAGAGGAGAAACTATTTGGGCGATTGCATTTACTCCGTCTGACAATAGGGGTAAATTCGGTTCTATAGCTTCAATGATGTACAGTGATGGCAATTCCGGTTGGGGAGAGGAGTTTGCAACTTATGATTATATGGATTTGCTCCATAAATATCCGGGAGATGTTAGAGCTACATATATTGATACAGTATTCAAAGAGCCGGGTGTAGTCCAAAAGAAAAACGGTTTGGAAATGTTCTTTATCACTAAATTTAGTTTTCAGGATGGAGACCCTAATTTGAGTTCACCGGTAATGTTCAGATTAGCAGAAATGTATTTAAATAAAGCAGAGGCTTATGCCCATTTAGCTAACGAATCAGAGGCATTGGCAAACGTTAATATTATAAGAGAAAATAGGGGATTAAGCGAGCATTTAATCAATTCAGTACCCAACGGCAAGACGATTTTAGGTGTCGTATTAGATGAGAGAAGAGCGGAATTGGCCTTTGAAGGTCACAGGTATTTTGACTTGACAAGAAATAAAATGGATGTTGACAGAACATATTGGGGATATCACATCAAGGGATTGACAATCGGGGATATTGATTTATCCAAAAAGCCATCGGGATATGATAATTTGGTAATCAAATGGGACGATCCTGCAAAATTGTATTTTATACCTATTGACGAGATGATTGCCAATAGTCAATGCATACAAAATTAATTTATTATAAATCTTTAAACTTTACAATTATGAAAAAAACTTTTATTTTATTATTCGCAATTTTCACTCTAGGGTTTTTTATAAGTTCTTGTGGTGATGATACACCACCACCGGTTACAGGAGAAGCATTGTTTACTTATGTTGCTGATGGCTTGACAGTAACTTTTACAAATACTTCTACAGTATCCGGAACGGTAACTTATGCTTGGGATTTTGGTGATAGTGAAACATCAACAGAAAAAGATCCCGTTCATACTTATGCCTCAAAAGGTGAATATACAGTATCTTTGACAGTAAAAGACGAGCAAGGTGGAACACATCCTGTAACTACAAAAATCGCGGTTGACAGAAAAGCAAGAGTAAGTCTAGAAGACAATACTATTTCAGATTGGGATGCCGTGACAGAATCTGAATTTGTAATCCCTCTAGGTGATAATTCAGGAGTAATCAAGCAAGTTAAATTTGATTATGATGCTGATTATGTATATATGTTGGTTAAATTTGAAGGTGTTCTTGCTGATAGTACAATATTCAATGCCCTTGTGGATACTGATGTTGATACTACAGGTTTTGGTACTTGGATATGGCCTTTATTAGGGGGAGAATATTTATGGCAAGGCCAAGTTGGATTAGGAGAAAACTCTTCTTTAGGTATTTTTAAGCACATAGGAGCAAATCACGGATGGGGCTGGGATCCTGTTCAAATTGATAATTTTTTCATTATAGGTGGAGCTTTTGAAGATAATGGCACAGTCTCTTATGAATTAGGTTTTGATAGAGCTAAAATTCCGGGTTTGAATAATGATAAAGTCAAATTTGGTATTTATTTAGCTGGTACTGATTGGGCTGAAATTGGTTTTGCCCCTGATAAAAACGTAGATGATGAAAATCCGGCAGATGGTTTTATTCTTAATATGAAATAAAAAAATTATGATTAAGATTAGTATGATATTATCATTTGTTATTGCATTTTGTTCAGGCTTAAATGCACAGACTTTTGAGCAAATAGATTATGTGATTTCAAATGATAATATCGCTAATCCTGAAAGAGGTTTTTATCATCAGGTCAATAGATTTTCTGAAGAGAATCTGTTGGATTACAAAAAATCAGGAGTAAGATTGATATTAAAAAACTACATTTTAAAAGATTTTAAAAACAAACCTATTTCAGCTGATTTCCTTAGAGATATACAAAAGGATTTTGACAATATTAGAAATGCAGGTTTCAAGATAATAGTAAGATTTGCTTATACCGAAACATTGACTACTCCTTATGGAGATGCCAGACCTGAAATAGTATTGATGCATATTGGTCAACTTAAAAATATATTGGAAAAAAATAGTGATGTTATATTGACACTTCAGGCCGGTTTTATAGGGACTTGGGGTGAGTGGTATTACACGGATTATTTTTCTCAATCTCCCGGTAATATTACTGAAAAGAACTGGGAAGATAGGCGTGCTGTTGTTGATAAATTACTGAACGTACTACCAAAAGACAGGATGGTTCAGCTAAGGACACCCACTTTTATCAGGCAAATGCAGCAAGAAGAAGAATTTATAGCTATAGTAAAAGAAAAAGCTTTTGACGGTTCAAAAAAATCAAGATTGGCTTTTCATAATGATTGTTTTGTTGCGGGATATGACGATTGGGGAACATATCAAGACATTGTTAAAGAAAAAAACTTTTTGGAAATAAATACAAAATATACAATTGTAGGCGGGGAGACTTGTAGCAAAAGTACATTCTCCAATTGTAATAATACATTGAAAGAAGTGGAAAGACTTCATTGGTCTTTTCTCAATCTGGACTATCATCAAGGGGTTTTGTCCCAATGGAGAAATGAAGGCTGTTTTGATGAAATACAAAATAGATTGGGATATAGATACACCTTACAAAATGCCAATTTGCAGAAAAACGGAGAGCCCGGCAGTCAAGTCGATTTTATACTAAATATAAAAAATGAAGGTTGGGCTAATCCAACTAATGAATATATTCTCCAAATTGTCTTAAGAGATACTACAAAAAATAATACATATAAATTAACGGTTGATGATGATATAAGAAAATGGGAAATAGGACAGGTCAAATCCATTAATATCACTGCCGGTTTGCCCAATGATATAGAAGCAGGAGAGTTTGAAATGTTCCTTAGCTTAAAAGATAAACGAACTACATTGATATTTGATAATAACTATAAAATAAGATTTGCTAATGAAGATGTTTGGGCTGAAAAATACGGTGAAAACAGCTTAAATCATATAATCAGAGTTACAGATACCAATATTCTACCGAAATATCAGGGAACTGATTATTTTATTAAAGAGGGAACTATTAATCCTGATTTTTATGGACCAAAGGCGATGGGAATAAGCCAATACAATGACAATAATATTATATATTGGACAGTAGATTGTGATGCCGAAAATCAAGTGACAAAAGTTTTGCGTTCAACCGACAATGAGATTTTTACTACAATTGCAGTAAAAAACGCTGATGAAATCAATTATATTGATAGAAATCTTAACGATAATACTACTTACTATTACAAGACTCAATTCGTTGCAGGAGACAAATATTCCCAATTGACCTCCGCGCAAATAAATAGGATAAATCCCGATAAAAGACAGTTTTTGAATATAGAAATTGATGGAGAGAAAACCGATTGGAACTGTGTTCCTCCGGTCATAACAAACTATGAAACCGATCTGAATACTTTGAAACTATCCAATGATAAAAACAATCTGTATTTCAGTATTGAGGGACAGAATATCAATAGCTACAATATCAGTTTATATTTGGATGATAGTACTACATTCCGGATTTCCAATGATAGTCTTTTTAATGAAAATGATGATTTTATCAAGACTTTGAATACTGATAATACTGTTGATTTTATTGAAGGCAAAGTATTGATGTCAGATGTTGATTTTGAAAATATTTCAGGATTAGAATTATCTCTATATATAAATAATTACGAAGTTTGCAATAACAAAAAAGTCTATTATCTTAAAAATAAGGCAATCAACAGACCTGAAAGATTTAGGATTACTCCATCGGTTGTAACCCCATATTCTAAAGTAAAAATAAGTTGGAAATTGGATTCAAATGTTGATGGCTACTCAATCGAAAGATCTGAGGGAAATATGGAGCATTTTGAATTATTAAAAGAATTAAGTAGATCTCAAAGTTATTATTTAGACAAAGATTTGGACAGTTCAAAAGTATATTTTTACAGGATGTTTGGGTTTTCGGATATCGTTAAATCCGATTATACGGATACTCTGAGAATACATCTGGGGACATCAGATGTAGATAACCAATTTTTGGATGTGGACTGTTCATTGTATCCAAATCCGATGCAGGATAAAAGCTTATTGAAAATAAAAACCGGTTTTGACAGTAAGTACAGTATTAAATTGTTTGATTCCGGTATGCATTTGCTAAGAAATATTTATTCAGGATTTTTGAATGAAAATAAAAATATCAAAATTGAAAGAGAAAATTTAAAAACGGGAATTTACTATGTAGTTATTTCCCAAAAACAAAAAAAGAAGACTATTAAACTGATTATTTTATAAACATTAAATATTAAAACTATGAAACTTAACAAAATTATTTTAGCGCTATTCACACTATTATTAGGTGTATTTATCATCACATCTTGTGGAAAAGACGAACCTGATCCAATCACAGGAGAAGCGTTATTTACCTATGAAGTAGATGGGTATAAAGTTACTTTTACTAATACTTCTACAGTGTCAGGTACTGTGACTTATGCTTGGGATTTTGGAGATGGAGAGACATCTACTGAAAAAAATCCTGTACACACTTATGCAACTAAAGGAGAATATACGGTTGCATTGACAGTGAAAGACGAACAAGGTGGTACTCATCCTGTCACAACTAAGATAAAAGTTGACAAGAGTACTCCGGTAAAACTCGATGATGATTCATTTGATGATTGGAGTGGAATAAGCGATGCATTTACCATTGGTGATAATGCAGGGTCTATAAAATCATTTAAGTATGATTTTGATAGTGACAACATTTATTTCTACATCAAACAAGAAAAAGATTATACCGATGCATCTATTTTTGATATGTTGGTGGACATTGATCCTGATGCCACAACCGGATATACTTACGGATTGTGGACAAAATTTGGAGGAGGCGAATTACTTATTGAAAATAGTTTTTCAGCTAATAAAGAGAATGCTGACGAGTATTGGTTGGATTTTGCAACATATCATCCTGAAAACGGTACTGAATGGGATGATATCTGGGTTTACGATGAAGGAAATACAGCCGACGCCCAAATAGATGGTACATATAAGGCAACCGGAAATATTGTAGAGATTGAATTTGCTGTATCCAGAACTAAAGTTGAAGCATTAAAAGATGTTGAAAAGATTAAAATTGTTGCTTGGACTAGCAATCAAGATTGGGATGAGATCGGTTGGATGCCTGATAAAGGTTCAGAAGAAAATCCTGAAGTAGATGGTATTGTTATAGATATGAAATAGATTTATCAAATTGTAAAGTAGAGTTTTTAGTGTGTTTATCTAAAAGGGTAAGGAAGAATTATTTCTTTCTTCCCTTTTGGATTATTTTCAAAAAATCCTTATTATGAATAAAAAGCTTTGGTTATTATACGCTTTAGTCACCACTATATTTTGGGGGATTTGGGGTGCGCTTACTGAACTATCCGCTATTGCGGGTTTTCCAGGAACTTTGATATATGTTGTTTGGGCATTTACTATGATAATACCGGCAGTAATTGCTTTGAAGATAATAGATTGGAAACTTGAGAAAGATCCTAAATCAATTATGTTTGGTGCCTTAATAGGTTTTCTAGGTGCCGGAGGGCAATTGGCATTATTTACAGGTGCTATTGTAAATGGTCCTGCGTATTTGATATTCCCTATAATCTCTTTATCACCTGTTGTGACGATACTATTATCGGTAGTTTTATTGAAAGAGAAAGCATCAAAAATGGGATGGGTGGGTATTGCTTTGGCATTGATAGCAATTCCATTTTTATCATACCAAGATCCTGATGGAAATTCACACGGTTATGCTTGGTTGATATACGCCCTTGTTGTATTTTTTGCATGGGGTATTCAAGCGTATTTTATGCGTTTCGCAAATCAAACAATGAAAGCAGAAAGTATATTTTTCTATATGACAATTACAGGATTGCTTCTAGCTCCAATTGCGTATTTTATGACGGATTTTAGCCAAGAAATAAATTATGGTGCCAAAGGGCTGTATATGGCTTTTGGTGTACAATTATTAAATTCTATTGGAGCTTTAACGATAGTTTATGCATTCAGATACGGTAAAGCGATTATTGTAAGTCCGTTGACTAATGCAGTAGCTCCTGTAATAACAATTATTTTATCCTTGATTTTGTACAAAACTTTTCCACATAAAATTATCGTTATAGGAATGGTCATTGCTCTTTTATCAATGTTCATCCTAGCGACACAAGAAGAAGAATAAAAATAACATAAATTTTTTTATGAAAACAAAATTGTTAATATCATTTATATTCATTGCGATTACATTTGCATTGGGGCAAGACGATTTTAAAAACATCGAAATTGAATCTACAATTACAGATGTCCAACCGATGACAGGTATTGTGTTTTGGAGAGGAGATAGAACCAATACCGATGCTATTTCTCTTGAATATTCGTATATGTTATTCAATAAAGTTGTAAAAGAAAAAGGAGTATATGATTGGAAAGTGGTTGACGATTTATTAGAAGATGTAGCTTCAAGAAATCATCAAGCTATCTTGAGATTCAGATACACCTATGTCGGTTACAAGACATCTGTACCCGACTATATAAAACAATTGCCGGATTATAAAGAGACTAAAGGTAAATCGGAAGGAGAAACAACCTGGTTTCCCGATTGGACAAACAAGGAATTGCAAAGATTCACATTAGAGTTTTATGAAAAATTTGCCGAAAGATATGATAATGATCCCAGATTGGTATTTGTACAAGTTGGTTTTGGCTTATGGGCGGAGTATCATATTTACGATGGTCCTTTTGTGTTGGGAAAAACATTTCCAAGCAAAGAATTTCAAGAAACATTTTTCTATAAACTCGATTCTTCTTTTCACGAAATTCCTTGGTCTATATCCATAGATGCTGCGGATAGCAAGTATACATCATTTGAGGAAAAACCTGAGTTGTTGGATATTAAATTCGGTAATTTCGACGATTCTTTTATGGCAGAAGAACATCCTTATGAGAATGCATTGAATTGGAAATTTTTTGGAGAGACACGATACGTTACTTCTCCTGCCGGTGGTGAATTTAGCTATTATACCGACTATGATCAGCGTCACGTATTGGATTTGCCTGATGGTGCTCACGGAATTTCTTATGAAGAATCTGCAAAACAATTTCAGATTTCTTATATGATAGGCAATGATCAACCTTTGTATCAACCGATGGATAGAATAAAACAAGCAAGTCTTTCAAGTGGCTACAAATTTCAAATTATCTCTCTTAAAACAAAGACTGATTCATCTATTATAGTAGTGAAAAATGTTGGTATTGCAGCTATCTATTATGATGCATTTCCCGCTATTAATTTTGTAAGGTCACGAAATTCATTGAAAGGGTTAGCTCCGGGTGAAAGCCGTACTTTCCATATATCTGCCGGATGTGAAGACCCCTATATTTCTATCGAATGTGACCATATCTTGAAAACGCAAAAAATCGATTATTTCGGAACAAGTTACAATGCGGTTAATGATATACAGAAATTGGATTGCGATATTTTCCCTACGATTATTGGTGCGGATGCAGAATTGACAGTCCGGATGGAGGATAATGCAAAAACACTATTGAAAATATATAATTTGCAAGGCAATTGCGCTTATAAAAATACATTAAATAATAGTTTAAATAATATTGATTTGGAT